>ULQX01000909.1_pt1 | contig 28114 bp, 22 predicted proteins | sample 1954941 | NCBI WGS metagenome assembly ULQX01 (sample SAMEA4835667, study PRJEB28245) | human gut metagenome | biome: gut microbiome; material: fecal sample | place: Denmark | collected 2008
ATGATAGGGACGCAGTTCAGCAGGGCGGAGATCGCCGTGGAAGCTGCGAACACGAAAATCGCGAGCAGCGGCACGGAGAAAAAGGCGTTGCAGGAGAAGGTATCGATGCCGAAATGCTGCAATAGCTCGATGACCGTGGGATGAACGAGATACACGCCGAAGCTGTATTTCGACAGCTTGCGGAGAAGGGCATACGCCTTTTCGCCCATGCGCGGGAAATTCAGATGCTGCTTGGCAAAGACGAAGATCGGCACGCTCGTGCAGAGAACGTTGAGGTCGTTGTAGTTATAAAAGGTGGCATTTGGCGCGCCCTGCGCTCTGGAGAGAACGGCGGGAGCGATGATGGAGAAAAGAAGGGCGGCTATGCCGACGCAGTAGAGAACGATCTCTTCTCTGCGGCTGAAGTTCCTCCGGCTGAGATAATACCCGCCGACAAAATAAATGGTGAAGCCGAGAGGGAAAAAGCAATAGGAGTACATGATGACCGTGCGGATGACGGTGCTTGCCTCATGCGAAACGAAGGAGGTGAACAGGGCAAGCTGGGGGAGAAGAAAGGTGAAAAGAAACGCAAGCAGCAGAAAGTAGCGCATGAGCGTTTCATTCTGTACGATGGGCCGCAGCAGCGGGATGAGCAAATACAGCCCTACGATCATGTAGAGGAACCACAGATGATAATGCCCCGTGATGAACTGGGAAAGCACGACCGAAAGCGGCGCGTGACGAAAGACAAAGTCGATGAGCGCGTAGCAGCCGGACCAGAAGAGAAAGACCGTGGCGATACGCGCGACGTTCTTTTTGAGAATGGAGGAGATGCTGACATCGCGCCCGAGAAACAGCGCGCCGCTGATCATCACAAAGATGGGGACAGACCATTTTCCTGTGGTACAGTAGAGATTGAAGGCAAACCACGCGCGCGAATTGACATCGACATCCGCCCAATGCATTGCGGAAAGATGCACGGCAACAACGACAAAGATCGCAACGATGCGCAGAACGTCGAAATAGATCACGCGCCTTGGCGCGGGATTCTTTGCTGGCATACTCAACTCTCCTTTTCCGCAGCGTTACCAACCATCTCATTCTGCGCATCGTCAGACGCGGCATCGGGTGCGGACGCTTCCGCCGCGGGCTCTGCCGAGGCAGCTTCGGCCTCCTGCGCCTGCTGGGCGGCCATGGCCTCGGCGCGGCCTTCTTCGCGCGCCTGCTTTACGGCCTCCTCGCGGGTCTTTTCCGCCTTGGCGCGCTCCTTTTCGACCATGTGCTGAGCGTGCTTATTTTGCAGCTTGAACACCAGCCGCAGCACGAGCACGAGCACCACGATCGCAAGGCCGAGCCAGCTCCAGAACTTGAGCTCGAAGAGCGTCTTGACCGTCCAGTACTTCGCCTGCATGCCGAGGAAGCAGAACAGAATCGACACGGCCAGCGCCGCGCCGAACAGCAGCACCCACAGCACCGACTTGACGGCGCTGCGCTTACGCACACGCAGGTGCGCGATCAAAAACAGCAGACTCAGCAGAAAAAACGCAGGGAACTGCGCAAATAAAATTTCCCTCAGATCCATTGGTTACCTCACAGTGCGCATTTGCCGCGCTTCAAGTATTCGCCCATCTTGCCGCCAACGACCTTGCCGCCGTCCACCTGCAGCTGACCGCGCAGGTAGACCTTCGACACGCCGCCATTCGTGCGGAAGCCCTCGAACGGCGTATAGCCCGCCTTGGAGAGCATGTCCGCGCCGTGGAGCACGTGGCTCGCGCCGGGATCGTAGACGACGATGTCGGCGTCGCTGCCCGCAGCGATGACGCCCTTGCGGGGGAAGAGACCGTAGAGCTTGGCGGGATTTTCGCTCAGCGCGCGGCAGACGCCGCCAAGCGAGAGCTTGTTTTCATTGATGGCCACAGTGTAGACGACCTCGCCACGCGTTTCGACGCCGGGAAGACCGCCGGGAATCTTCGTAAAGTCGTCGCGGCCCATGTCCTTCTGCTCGAGCGTGAACGAGCAGTGGTCGGTCGAGATGGTCTGCACCTCGCCGCGGCGCAGCGCCTTCCAGAGCGCTTCACTGTCTTCCTGAGAGCGGATCGGCGGCGCGCAGACATAACGCGCAGCGGACGAGAAGTCGGGATCGTAATAAACGCCGTCGTCGAGCGCCAGATACTGCGGGCAGGTCTCGACATACACGGTCTGCCCACGGCGGCGCGCCGCGGCGATCTCGTCAAGAGAAGCACGGTTCGTCGTGTGGACGATGATGACGGGCGCGTCGGCCGCCTGCGCGATGCGCAGCAGACGCGAAACAGCCTCGGCCTCCAAATAGTCGGGGCGGGAGATCGGGTGCGATACGACGTCCGCGCCCAGGCCGCTCGCCTTGAGTTCGGCGATGCGCGCGTCGATGACGCCCGCGTTCTCGCAGTGGACGCCCGCGATGCCGCCGCGGACCTTGAGCGCTTTCAGCGCGCGGTAGACCGCGCCGTCGCCGATCATCATGGCGGGGTAGGTGAGGTACATCTTGAAAGACGTGATACCGGCGTCGAACATCGCGTCGAGCTCAGACTCGATGCTCTCGTTCCAGTCGTCGATGGTCATATGGAAGCCGTAGTCGCAGTAGCACTTGCCGTCAGCCTTTTTATGCCAGAGATCAAGCCCATAGGCAAGGGATTCCCCTTTATTGGGGCAGGCAAAGTCGATGACCGTCGTCGTGCCGCCGCGGATGGCGCTTTTGCTGCCGCTTTCAAAGTCGTCGGCCGTCGTGGTGTTGCACACATCGAGATCGAAGTGCGTGTGCGCGTCGATAAAACCGGGGAAGAGCATGCAGCCCGTCACGTCGACGACCTCGCTCTGCGCGGCGAGCTCGGGCGGGATGTGGCCGAGCATTTCGACCTTTTCCCCGTCGATGAGCACGTCGGCGCGGCGGCAGCCGCGGCCGCTGACGACATAGCCGCCTCGAAGCAGTGTTTTCATGGAAGAAGCCTCCTTATCTGAGAGAAAAAATTCCGTACCAAATCGACAAAAGCATAGCATACTTTTTGCCCAATTTCCATAGAGTTTGGAAAAAATGTGAGATGCACCAAGAATTTTGCCGGAAATTCGGAACAATGCCGTATTGAGAAAGTAGCAGACATACGATACAATAAAATCATACCACATTCCGCTTTTATTTGTACAAAAAGCGAACTTTTGGCGCGCAGACCAACTGAGAGATGTGAAAAGAAGCTGTGTGTCGCGAAGAGCGGACAGAGAAAAAGCGGAGTGAAAAAATTGAGGAGGAAAACACTATGCGCAAGTTCCTATCCGTCCTGCTCGCAATGGCGATGGTCCTCTCACTGAGCGTGACCAGCTTTGCGGCAGACACCGACAGCGAGGCGAAAGCCGAGATGGCGGGCAAGACCGTGATCCTGCACACAAACGATGTGCACGGCGCGATCGAAGGCTATGCCTACATCACCGCGCTCAAGGCCGACTACGAGGCCAAGGGCGCCGAGGTCATCCTCGTTGATGCGGGCGACTACAGCCAGGGCGAAGTCTATGTCAGCGACACCAAAGGCCTCGATGCCGTCGAAATGATGAACGTCACGGGCTACGACGTCGTCACTCTCGGCAATCATGAGTTCGACTACGGTTACGCACAGCTCAAGGAGAACATGACCAAGGCGGACTTCAAGATCCTCTGCGCGAATGTCTACGGTGAGGACGGCACCCCCATCTTCGATGCGAACTACACCTACACCACCAAGTCCGGCGTGAAGATCGGCTTCTTCGGCATGGAGACGCCCGAAGCGCAGACCAAGGCCAACCCCGCGCTCATCAAGGGTCTCAAGTTCGACACCGACCTCAAGGCAGTCGCCGAAAAGCAGCTTGAAGCGCTCAAGGATGACGATGTCGTCATCGCGCTTTCCCACCTCGGTGTGGATGATTCTTCCAAGCCCTATACCTCCTATGACCTCTACAATGCGGCCAAAGGTATCGACTTCATCATCGACGGTCACTCCCACAGTGTGATGATTAAGGGCAAGAACGGCGAGCCCATCCAGTCCACCGGTACGAAGTTCGCCAATATCGGTGTGATCGTCATCGACGATGCGAGCAAGAAGATCGAGAGCAACTCCCTCTACGAGATCAAGGAAGACACCGCCAAGGACGCGGCCGTTGCCGCTGCCGCGCAGAAGATCATCGACCGCATCGACAAGGAGTACGGCGCGGTCTTCGCCAAGAGCAAAGTGGAGCTCAATGGCGCGAAGGCACCCAACGGCAACCGCGACGGTGAGACCAACAACGGCGATCTCATCACCGATGCAATGCTCTGGAAGGTCATGCAGAACAAGGAAGGCCTGACCGTGAATGAAGACCATGTGGTCGCCATCACCAACGGCGGCGGTATCCGCGCGGCCATCAAGGTCGGCGATGTCACCAAGAAGGATATCAAGACTGTTCTCCCGTTCGGCAACACCATCGAAGTGATTTATGTCACCGGCACTGAACTGCTCGAGGCACTCGAAGCCTCCACGTTCTGCGTGCCTGAGTCCATCGGCGGCTTCCCACAGGTCAGCGGCATCAGTTACACCATTTCCACCGGCGCTGTCTATGACGCGAATGCCGAGACCTATCCCGCTTCCACCTACTACGGTCCAAAGTCCATCAACCGTGTGACCATCAACAGCATCAACGGCAAGGAGTTCAAGGCGAATGACACCTATGCGGTCGTTACCAACAACTTCTGCGCCGAGGGCGGCGACACCTACTACGCTTTTGCGGCGGCGACTTCCAAGTTTGATACCGGTGTGACGCTTGATATGGCAGTGATGGATTACATCACCAAGGAGCTCAAGGGCGTCATCGGCGAGCAGTATGCCGCGCCTCAGGGCCGCATCCTGATGAACCCGTTCAAGGATGTCAAGGTTTCCTCCTGGTTCGGCAAGTATGTCATCGACCTCTACAATGACGGCATCATCAACGGCACCTCCGCCACCACCTATGCGCCCAACGACACCCTGACCTGGGCTGCCGCGCTCAAGCTCCTGCTTGTCAGCAACGGCGATCTCAAGGCTGCGGACGCCACCGGCGCCGACTGGAGCAAGAACGCCATCGCCAAGGCTGCTGAGCTCGGCCTCGTTGCTGCGGACCTCGACGGCACGAAGGCCATCTCCCGCCTCGAGTTCTGCCAGGTCGCTGCCAAGCTCAACAAGCTTGCCGAGTCCAAGACCGAGAGCAAGTTCACCGACTGCACCGACGGTTACGTCATGGCGCTCGTTGACGCGAAAGTCATCAGCGGTATGACCGAGACCACCTTCGAGCCTGCCGCGTCCCTGACCCGCGCGCAGATCGCCAAGATCATCTATCAGCTGAACCTAATCGAGAAGTAAGGCAAAATATAAACGCGCAAAAAGAGCGCTGCTTAGGCAGCGCTCTTTTTGTTGCAAAGGGAAGAGGAGCCGATGCGATGCACCGGCTCCCCGTTTCATTTTGCGATTTTGTTATGCGTACAGGTAGCTGTACTTGTCGCGCACGGTGAGGATCAGAGCCTCAAGCTCGACGGGGAGATCATTGTCGCAGGAGGCTAAGTCGTATTCCTTCACGCCGTCCTCGTAGCGCAGGCGGACCATATCGTCGTCCTCGAAGAGCACGCCGTAGTTCTCACTTTCGTCCATGTCCTCCTTTGTCTGGAAGAGGGTGAATTTGTCGTGGCAGGGCTCGCTGGCGTAGGGGCAGAACTGCGTGCAGTTGCCGCACTCGTTGCACATCTTGTCGACGTGGACGATCTCGTGCGAGCCGTCGGCCATCTTGATGACGACGTTCGCGCGGTTCGGGCAGGAATCGACGCAGTTTTCGCACACGGTGGAGCATTGCAGGCAGCGCTCGCCGTCGCAGACGCATTTGCTCGCCATGGAGAGCACGCCCTTCTTGCTCTGCGCGTCGAACTCGGTCACGTCGGCCTCGGCAGGGATGTCGTAGATGTGCGGGTGGCCGATGACGATCTCGGCAAAGCACGCAGCGTCGGCAATGCCCTCGACCACGGTGGCGGGGCCGCGGTGCGCGTCGCCCGCGCAGTACACGCCGGGAATGTTCGTCTCGAACGCGGGACCCTTGCGCTCCATCTCAATGCCGTTTGCGGCCATCAGCTCAGCGTCGACCTGCTCGCCGACGGCGGAGATGACCATGTCGCAGGGGATGGTGAACTGCTCGCCGGACTTGACGGGGCTACGTCGGCCGGTCTCGTCGGGCTCGCCGAGGATCATCTTGTCGCACAGCAGCTTGCCGCGGCTCTGCTTGACGGGCGCGGCCAGCTCGACGAATTCGACGCCCTCGTCGATGGCGAGCTGGAGCTCGTGCTCGTCGGCGGGCATGAACTTCTTCGTGCGGCGGTAGAGGATGGTCGCATGCGCACCCATGCGCTTTGCAACGCGCGCGGCGTCCATGGCGGTGTTGCCCGCGCCGACAACGACGATGTTGCCGCTTAGGCAGGGCTTGACCTGCTTTTTCATGCGCTTCATCCACTCGATGACGCCCTGCACGTTGCCTTCAATGTCGAGCTTGCCGGGCTTCCACGCGCCGGTGGCCATCAGGATGTGCGTGTAGCCCATCTTCTTGAGCTGTTCGACGGACGGAGCAGGCTTGCCGAGCTTGACCTCGACGCCGTAGCGCTCCATGAGCGCGATGTCCTTGTCGATGGCCTCGTCGCTGATGCGGAAGGCGGGGATGACGTAGCGCGGCACGCCGCCGAGCTTGCGCTCGCGCTCGAAGATCGTGGTGGGAACGCCCTCGCGGCCAAGGAAGTACGCTGCGGCGATACCGGTCGGGCCGCCGCCGACGATGGCGACCTTCTTGTCGTCAACGGGCTCGGGTATACGGAGCGACGCCATGAGCGCGCTGTAGCCCTTTTCCGCGGCGAGCAGCTTTGTCTCGCGGATGTGGACGGATTCCTCATAGAAGTTGCGCGAGCACTTGCCCTGGCAGCGGTGCGCGCAGATGGTGCCGGTGATAAACGGCAGGGCGTTCTTCTCGGTGATGAGGCGGAGCGCCGGGCCGTAGAGCCCCTTGCGGCAGAGCTCAAGATATTCGGGAATGTCCTGCTCGATGGGGCAGCCGCCCTTGCAGGGTGCCTCAAAGCAGTCGAGAAGAGGAACCTGCTCTTTGCTCTTGCGGGAGGGCAGGGGCTTGATTGCCTTGAGGTGGTGGAAGTCGTGCAGGGCAGAGGCCGCGAGGTCGGAGATCGCGGCGGGATCGTTGCCCGTGAACGCGCGGTAGGGCATATTCTCGACCTTTTCGACCATCTGGTGCAGGCGGTTGTAGCCGCCGGACTTCAAAATGGTGGTGGCGACGGTGATGGGCCAGATGCCGGCGGCAAAGAGCTTGTCACAGTTGAAGTAGTCCGCGCCGCCTGCGAACGAAATGCGCATCTTGCCGCCAAACTGGCGGGAGATGCGATTGCACATCTCAATCGTCAGTGGGAAGAGGCTGCGGCCGGACATGTACATTTCCTCGTTGGGAAGCTCGCCGCGCGTCGTGTCGACGGGGAAGGTGTTGGAGAGCTTGAGGCCGAATTCGAGGTCCTGCTTGTCCGCAAGCTTTTGCAGCCGCTCGAACATCGGCACGGCGTCCTCCCACTGGAGGTCCTCGTTGAAGTGGTGCTCATCGAAGACGATGTAGTCATAACCCATGGAATCGAGGATGCTGCGCGCGGTCTTGTAGCCGAGAATGGTCGGGTTGCACTTGACGAAGGTGTGCAGATGCTTTTCCTTGAGAAGATAGCTTGCGATGCGCTCGATCTCCTGCGGCGGGCAGCCGTGGAGCGTGGAGAGCGTAACGGAGCGGGAAACATTGGGGGAGATCGAGGCGATGAAGTCCTTTTCTTCGGGGAAGAGCTCGGTCAGGACTTTTTTACATTCCTTGAACTGCGCGGTCTTGCCCGCGTCCATCATGTTGTTGATATAGGTGTTGACCTTGCGGCCCTTGATGCCGTCCAGGTCGTAGCCGACGGACATATTGAACACGAACCCGTCGGGATCGCCGAAGCCGTAGACCTTGCTCATGACCTTGAGCGCGCACCAGGCCTTGATGTACTCGTCCTGCGCCTGCTGCACGGTCAGTTCGGTCGACCACTCCTGGTTGTAGCCCTCGTCAGCGGCGAGGATACAGGGACGGGGAACGCAGGCGGCAAGCTCCGCGCCGTCCATCTTCTGCACGGTCTTGACCTCGAAAAAGCGCGCGCCGGCGGCATAGGCCGCGATGATATTCTGCGCAAGCTGGCTGTTGGGGCCGGCGGCGGGGCCAAACGGTGTTTCGATGCGCTCGCCGAAGATCGGCAGGCTCTTGCCGCTTGCGTGGTAGTGCTTATGAACGCCGAACACATCGCCGCACTGCGCATATTCGCTCGTCACCCAGTTCATCAGAGAGTCGAACGGAATGGGATACATTTTTTCAGACATTGTTTTTTCCTCCCGCTTGCTTAATAGGTTCTGTGATTCAGCTCGCCCCAGAGTTTCTTGGCGGCTTCAAGAATGTGCGCGTTTTCGGCTTCTTCGTCGATGCCGACGAGCTCGCGGTCGAGCATGAGAGTCTTGCCGGCGGCGATGGTGGTTTGGCACTGGCGGCCCGTCATGCCGAAGATCATGTGGCCGTCGATATTCTCGTCGGAGAACGGGGTGAACGGCTTATAGTCCATGACGATGATGTCCGCCGCGGCACCGGGCTTCAGCACGCCGAGCGTGTCGGGGAAGTATTTCTCGCCGATCTTTGCGTTGTTCTTGAAGAGCATGTCCGTCACCTCGCACCAGCCGACGTTCGGCAGGCAGTTCTGGCTGCGCTGGGAGCAGAGGGCGACCTTGAGGGACTCGAGCATATCGTTCGTGTAGGCGTCTGTGCCCATGCCGAGAAGAATGCCGCGCTTGTGGAGTTGGAGGACGGGGCAGATGCCAATGGCGTTGCCCATGTTGGATTCCGGATTGTTCACGACCATCGTGCCGGTCTCTTTGATGATCTCCATTTCGGCGGTGTTGACGTGGATGCAGTGGCCGAGGATGGTCTTGGGGCCGAGAATGCCGTGATCCTGCAAGCGCTGGACGGGGCGGCGGCCATAGTTCTGGAGGGAGTCGTACACATCGTTCATGCCCTCGGACACGTGGATGTGATAGCCCGTGCGGCCGTTGTTGGCCGCGACCATGCGGTCGAAGGTCTTATCGGAGATCGTAAACAGCGCGTGGCCGCCGAACATTGCCGCGAGCATCGGGTCCTTATTCTTTTCGCATTCGGTGATAAAATCGGAGTTCTCCTGAATGGCCTGTAAGCACTTCTCCTCGCCGTCGCGGTCTGAGACCTCATAGCACAGGCAGGAGCGAAGGCCCAGGCGCTTGCTCTCCTCGGCAATCGTGTGGAGCGTGCCGGGGATCTCACCGTAAGAGGCGTGATGGTCGAAGATCGTCGTCACGCCCTGCTTGATGGAGTCCATGTACAGCGCGGTGGCGGACGCGCGCGTGCCGTCCATCATCAGGTGGCGGTCGATGGCCCACCATGTGCCGTCAAGGACTTCGTAGAAGTTCGTCGGGTTGTTGCCGACGATGGAAAGGCCGCGGGCGAGGGCAGAGTAGATATGCGTGTGCGCGTTGATGAACGCGGGCATGATGACGCCGCCCCTGGCGTCAATGATCTCGGCGTCGGGATACTTGGCGCGAAGCATCGCTTCCTCGCCTACTTCGACGATCTTCGTGCCCTCGAAGGCGACGGCGCCGTGCTCATAATAGCCCTGTGCATCTGCGTTGCGGGTGATGAGACGACCGTTGGTGACAAGTTTCATAAGTTTGCTCCTCCTTTTTCTTTTGCCTTTTCCCCGCCGCAAAGCAGCACCGCAAGGGGAAAGAAAAAGCGCTCCTCACACAGGCCTTATCATCTCCCCGAAAGGGGAGACCGTACAGCCCGTGCGCGAAGCACTACGTTGCAGCTACCAAACGGTAATTTAGTTTGTAAAAATATTTTACAGGAATCGCGAACAAAATGCACGTTTTTTTCGTCTAAACTGACGTAGAAAATAAAAACGTAATTTTGTGCAATCCGTGGAAAGATAAAAAGATGCCCCGCAGCGGCCGTGTAAGCCCCGTCAAAACCTGCACCATTCTGGACAGGTGGGTCGCCTCTGTCCGGCTTTATTGCTTCCAACGTCCAGCCGCAGACGGCAGCCGGGAGGCCTGCAAACCACCGGAGCGTACCGGCGTCCCTTATGACGAAATGTGGGTTTAAAAAGAACTTATCACGCACCCCGCAGGGCATGTTCAGTTTATCTCAGTTTTCGGAAAAAATCCGTCGTAATCGAAGTTTTACTCTTCGTCGGAAAGGATCTGCTCCATGAAGAGGTCGTAGACCTTGTCGATCTCCTCTTCGTCGTCGATGGTGACAAGGAACTCCTCGCCGTTTTCCATCTGGCTTTTGAGGATCACGAGACCGTATTCCTCTTCGTTTTCCTCGTCCTCGCTGTCCTCTTCGACCACGGGGAAGAAGGCCATATACGTCGTGCCATTATGCTCGAGCGCGTCGACGTATTCCAGCTCTATATCGTTGCCCTCGTCATCGGTCAGCGTGACGAAATTGGGGCCGAACTCATCGTTCATGGGGGAACACCTCCTGAAAGTTTGTGTTCGCATTATACCGCACCTTGCGGCAAAATGCAAGACAAGATACGTACCACTTGACAGCCGTGCTATACTGTATTCTGTATCACTATTGAAAATCGGCTATGCGCGCTTGCGCATATTTCTATCGCAAAGGAGGAGGCGCTTTATGGAAGAAAACCGCGCAGAAAACCAGACGCCCCAAAGACAGCACACCCAGCACCCCACGCATCAGGCGCACAAAAAGAAAAAATCCGGCACGGCCAAGCGGGTCATCGGCACCATTCTCGCCATCGGCCTTACCACCTGCCTGATGTTTTTCGCCATCTTCATGGTCTACGTGCACACGTCGCTCGATCTGAATGTGGACATCTCGGCCTACACGCTCAAGCAGAGCTCAACGGTCTACTATCAGGATAAAACGAGCGGGGAGTGGGTGGAGCTCACGAAGCTCCACGGTGCGGAAAATCGCACGCTCGTCAGCATCGATGACATCCCCAAGCATGTGCAGGAGGCGCTGATCTCCATCGAGGACGAGCGCTTCTACAGCCACCACGGCGTGGACTGGAAGAGCACGGCGAAAGCCATTCTCGGCAAGCTCACCGGCACGTCGACCCGCGGCGGCTCGACGATCACCCAGCAGGTCATCAAAAACACGACCGGCGACAACGAGGTGACCATCAAGCGCAAGGTGACGGAGATCTTCCGCGCGCTGCGGCTCGAGAAGAATTACTCAAAAGATGAAATTCTCGAAACATATTTCAACAAGGTTTATTTCGGCAACGGCTGCTACGGCATCGAGGCCGCGGCCGAGGGCTACTTCGGCAAGACCGTAGGCGAGCTGAGCATCGCCGAGGCGGCGTCCATCGTCGGCATCACGCAGTTCCCCTATAAATACGACCCTGCGCGCGGCGACTGGTACCGCGAGCAGAACAAGGAGCGCCAGCTCACCGTTCTTTATAAGATGCACGAGCTGGGCAAGATCAGTGACGAAGAGTACGAGCAGGCGCAGGCCGAGCCGCTCGTCTTCACCTGGGATGCAGACTTTGTCCCCTCCGCCAATGTGGCGAGCAGGGCGGACAGTGCGTCGAATACGACGTATGACTCCTACTTTGTTGAGCGTATGTTCAACGATATCGTCTCCGACATGCACGAGCAGCTCGGCTACAACGAAGAGACCGCGAAGGACATGCTCTACACCGGCGGCTACTCCATCTACTGCACGGTCGATCCCGAGATCCAGTCCATCGTGGAGAGTGTTTACGCCGACCGCAATAACCTGAACTACACCTCGTCCAAGGGCCAGCTGCTCCAGTCCGGCGCGACGATCATCGACAATACGACGGGCAACATCGTCGCCGTTGCGGGCCGCGTGGGCGAGCGCGAGGGGCGGTTCCTGCTCGACTATTCGACCGTTGTGCGTCAGTGCGGTTCTGCCATCAAGCCTTTGAGCGTTTACGCACCCGCGCTGGATGCCGGCGTCATCACGCCCGCGAGTGTCATCGACGACTATCCCGTTGAAATGCTCGGCGGCAGTATTTGGCCGGTGAACGCCTACTCGGGCTACCGCAGCATTATGACGCTGCAAGACGCCATCCGCAATTCGTCCAACCCCACGGCGGTGCGCACGGCCATCAAGCTGACGCTGCCCGCGTCGTATGCGTTTATGACCGAAAACTTAAGCTTCACGACGCTGACGAACGACGATATGACCGCGGCGGGCGCGCTCGCGCTCGGCGGCCTTTCCAAGGGCGTGACGACGCGCGAGATGGCCGCGGCCTACGCAACATTTGCCCGCGGCGGCGTTTACACCACGCCGAGAACGTATACCGAGGTGCTTGACCACAACGGCAACGTCATCCTTGAAAATAAGACCGAGTCCCACGTCGCGATGAATGAGAGCACTGCATACGCGATGAACGAGCTCCTGAAAAACGTCGTGCGCAACGGTACGGGTACGGGCGCGAACTTCTCCGGCATGACCATCGCCGGTAAGACAGGTTCGACCAACAGCAACAACGACCGTTACTTTGTCGGTTACACGCCGTATTACACGGCAGCGGTCTGGGTCGGCTACGACACGCCGACGCGCATCGTGGCGAGCGGCAACCCCGCGGCCACGCTGTGGAAGACGTTTATGAGCAAGGTCCACGCGGGCCTTCCGAACAAGGACTTTGAAGTCAGCAGCGCCGACATGGTCAGCGTGACCGTCTGCACGCAGACGGGACTTCTGGCCTCGGCCGGCTGTCCCTCGCAGACTGTCAAGGTCGCAAAGGACTATGCGCCCTCGCTGAGCTGCGACGGACACATCAGCGTAACCGTCTGCGCCGATTCCGGCATGCTCGCCTCCGACTACTGCCCGAATGTTACGACGGCCTATGTGCTCGATCTGAGCCAGCCGAACGTCAGCAGCGGTTGGGGCTACAAGCGCGAGCTTCTCACGACGCCGCTGAGCGCCGCGCTTCAGGCAACGTATCAGGCACAGCTCGAAGAAGGGCTCATTTCGTCGATCCCTGCAGGCGAACCGGTGCGCACGAACAGCGGCACAGTGCAGCTATACAGCGATCTGATGTACAGCGGCATGTGCACGACGCACACAACGCCGCTGGAGCCCACGCCGGACCCGGATGCACCGGATGACGGCAGCGGCACGACGCCGGACGGTGATGCCACCACTGGCGGCGACAGCGGCACACAGACGCCGTCTGACAACACCGGCACGGCGGGAGACAGCGCATCCGGCGATGTCGAAGACAACGGCCAGTTCCTCAACTGGCTGCTGAACAACGGCGGCGCAGGCCGGTAAGAAGCAATAAAAAAGAGAACGGTTTTCACCGTTCTCTTTTTTATGCGGCAGCTTCCGCTTTTGCGTTTCGAATCTGCGCGAACAGCAGCAGGAGGAAGGGGAAGAGCACCATCCCTGCCACGCCGAACGTGCAGTAGCCGAGGTACATCGCAAAAAGCGACGCGACCGGCGGCAGCCCCGCCTGCGCGGAGAGAAGCTTGGGCTCAAGCATGTTGCGCGTGATGAGCGTGCAGAGGTAGAGCGCGAGGAGCACGATGGCCTTGGGCGGGAAGCCGAACAGCAGCGTGAAGACCGCCCACGGCATGAGCGCCGTGCCCGTGCCGAAGACCGGCAGCGCGTCGAGCAGTGTGATGAGAAAGGCGAGCAGCAGGGAATAGCTCTGGCGCATGAGGAGAAAGCCGATAAGAAGCTCTGAAAACGTGATGAGCGACAGCGTTGCCTGCGCGCGCAGCCACCGCGCAAGCGAGCGCATTACGCCGCCGCGAAAGAGCCGCAGCTTTGCCATCGCTTCTTCCGGCACGGCGTGTTCGAGTGCTGCGCAGAGCTCGGGGTACGACGCGGAGGTGAAGAAGATCGCAAGCACGCCCGTCGCGATGGCGAGCACGCCGCCCGGCAGCGCCGCGGCGGCAGAGCCGAGCCACGCCATCGCGCGCGAAGACAGCGAGCGCAGCAGGCTGTCCGCATCCGTGACGGCCCTGAAAAGCTGCTCGTGCAGATAGCCGCTGAGCCATTCGGGACTCGACGCGCTGAACTGCTCCAATCGGGAGAGCAGATCGTCCGCTGCGGCGGGGATCGCGTCGAAAAACGCGGGCGCGGCGGCGAGCAGCGCGTTCGTCTGAGAAAGCAGCGTAGACCACAGGAGCGACAGCAGCCCGCCGAGCAGAAACAGCAGCGTCAGCGTCAGGATCAGCGCGGAAAAGCCACGTTGAAAGTGAAATTTCCGCCGCAGATACAAAACGACCGGTTCCAGCAGCGCCGCGACGAGCAGCGCGAGCAGAAACGGCAAACACCACGGCAGCACATAGCGAAAGCAGACATAAAAGAGAGATGCACCCATGAAAAGCGCGAGCGATAAAGTGAGGAAGCGTCTTAGCCGTTTTTCAGTCAAATTTTGCAGACCTCCCATCGAAAAAAGTGTTGCAATATGCGTTAAGATATGCTAAAATCCTGCCATATAAAGACAGATGACCGCGAAGGAGAAACATTATGGCGCCTGCAACGAAATTTTATTTGGTCTCGGCAGAGGCCCTTCCGGAAATTTTTATCAAGGTGGCGGAGGCGAAGCGCATGCTCCAGTCCGGCGAGGTGCGCACCGCGGGTGACGCCGCCCGCGCCGTCGGCATCAGCCGCAGCGCATTTTATAAGTACCGCGATGCGGTGCGCCCCTTCAACGATATGAAGACCGGCCGCATCATCACGTTCTACACGATGCTCAAGAACAACCCCGGCGTATTGTCCGACGTCCTTTCTATTTTTGCCGGTTCGGGCGCGAATATTCTGACCATCAACCAGAGCATTCCCACCAACGGCTGTGCCGCGGTGACGATCTCGGCCGAGACGTCCGAGATGCAGGAGTCGATCGAGGAGATGATGGCGCGGGCGCTTGCGCTCGATGGCGTGGTGCGCTTCGATATTCTCGCGGCCTGAGTCACGGCAAGATACGGAAGTTCATACGATGGATTGGCGGTTGCTGTAAACGCGCTGCCAATCCATTTTTGTTGGAAGTGGTTCTTCTTATGAGCCTGATTGTACAGAAATTCGGCGGCAGCTCCGTGCGCGACTATGCGCATCTTCTGCGCATGGCGCGCATCGTCAAATCGCGGGTGGACGAAGGCGACGACGTGGTCGTCGTTCTCTCCGCGCAGGGCGACACGACGGACGGCCTGCTGCAAAAGGCAAAGGAGATCAGCGAGCGCCCCTCGCCGCGCGAACTCGATATGCTGCTCTCCGCGGGCGAGCAGATGAGCGCCGCGCTCGGCGCGATGACGCTGCGGTCCATCGGCGTGGAGGCGGTATCCCTCTGCGCATGGCAGATCCCCATCGAAACGGACGGTACACATGGGAACGCGGAGATCGAACTGATCGACACCGCGCGTATCCGGAAGGAGCTGGCCGAGGGCCGCGTTGTGGTCGCGGCGGGCTTTCAGGGCGTCGACGAAAATGGCGACATCACGACGCTCGGACGCGGCGGCTCGGACACGAGTGCAGTGGCGCTCGCCGCGGCGCTGAAGGCCGATGGGCTCGTCATCTACACAGACGTGGACGGGATATTTTCCTCTGACCCGCGCATCTGCAAGAACGCTGTGCGGCGCGAGGTGATCTCGTATGACGACATGCTGTTGCTCGCACAGAAAGGCGCACAGGTGCTTCACGACCGCAGCGTGGCGCTCGCGCAGGCGGGCGGCGTGCCCATCACCGTACGGTCGTGCAGGGAAGGCGGCGCGGGCAGCATCGTTTGCGAAACGGATGAAGACGCAAGCGTCGTCGGCGTGACGCAGAAAAAGAGCGGGCGGAGCCGCCTTGCGGCCATCACGGCGGTCGGCGGCGCGCTGCCGAGCATCGAGAAAGAGAAGATAGCCGTCACGGCGCTCGAACGGGCGGAGATCACCGTCTTCGCCGTTGCGGCGGGGGATCGGTTCATGAGCTTTTACGTCCTGCGCGACGACGCAGAGCGCGCCTTGCAGTTCGTGCACGACGCGCTGATCGCCGCGAAAGAATGAAAAAAGACCCGTTGGAGCATCCAACGGGTCTTGCCTTTTGCAAGCTGCTTATTCTTCGGCGTAGCGCTTTTTCGCCTTTTCAATCTTGGTCGAATAGCGGTCCTCTTCAGAGAAGATGCAGCCGCAGTATTTCTGCATGTAGAGGCCCATCTCGCGCGCCTTGGCCTGCCCCTCGCGAAAACCGGGGCGGAAGTCACGGTAGTAGAATTCGACGCCGTACTTCTTGCCCATCGTCTCGCCCACGGCCTTTAAGAGCTCGTGGTTCTGATACGGAGAGATGAGCAGGGACGATGTGAACGCGTCGTAGCCGTGGTCGGCGGCGTATTTGGCCGCCGTGCCGAGGCGGATGGTGTAGCAGTGCGCGCAGCGGTGGTCGATATCTGCACTCACGGCGCGGACAAAGTCGCGCAGGCCGTAATCCTCTAAAATATGCACTTCTACATGCTCTTTTTCCCCGTATTCGAGCAGCGTGCGGCGGCGCGCGTCATACTCCGTCCAGGGGTGAATGTTCGGGTTGAACCAGAGTGACGTGGGCTCGATCCCGTCGGCGCGCAGTGTGTCCACGCAGTAGACCGAGCAGGGGGCGCAGCAGGAGTGCAGCAGCAGTTTATCCATCAAAAAAGACCAGCTTTCCTTGTGTCGTTTCTGCCAGCATACCACAAGCGCGCGGCAAAGTCCACGGGAAAAGAAAATTAAGCGAATGGCGCAGGATCGTTCACGATTTATACATTGACTATTCAATCGAATGCGTAGTATAATACATTGATTATTATGAACAAGTATGCCCATGCGGCAAAGGAGAAAATGTATGTGGATCGCGGACGGTTGGGAAGATTATGAGCTGCTGGACTGCGGCGGCGGAGAAAAGCTCGAACGCTGGGGAAAGCAAATTCTGGTGCGGCCTGACCCTCAGGCGATCTGGGAGACGCCGCGCACGAACCGCGGCTGGCGCAACGCGCAGGGCCGCTATTACCGCTCGTCCTCGGGCGGCGGACATTGGGACAAGGAGAAGCTGCCCGAGAGCTGGACGGTAAATTACAAGGATCTCAAATTCCAGGTCAAGCCCATGAATTTTAAGCACACGGGACTGTTCCCCGAGCAGGCCGTCAACTGGGATTTTGCGCGCGAGAAGATCAAAAACGCGGGCCGGCCCATCCGCGTGCTGAACCTTTTCGCCTACACCGGCGGCGCGACGGTCGCGTGCGCGGCGGCAGGCGCTCAGGTCTGCCACGTGGATGCGGCAAAGGGCATGGTCAACTGGGCGCGCGAGAACGCGCGTGTCAGCGGCCTTTCCGATGCGCCGGTGCGCTGGATCATCGACGACTGCGCGAAATTTGTCGAGCGTGAGATCCGCCGCGGCAAGGTGTATGACGCCATCATCATGGACCCGCCGAGCTACGGCCGCGGCCCCGGGGGAGAGGTCTGGAAGTTGGAGGACAATCTTTTCCCGTTCGTGAAGCTCTGCGCGCAGGTCTTATCGGACAAGCCGCTTTTTGTCATCATTAACTCGTATACGACGGGGCTCGCTCCCTCGGTGCTCGGCTACATGCTGCACCTGCTCGTTGCGGAAAAGTACGGCGGCAAGGTCACGTGGGACGAGCTGGGCCTGCCCGTGACGGAGACGGGGCTCGCGCTGCCCTGCGGCGCGACGGGCCGCTGGTTCTCGGAATAAAGGAATCCGCCGCTTTGCGGCGATGAATCCCCGAAAGGCTCTTTCGGGACAACGATTAAGGAACGCAACTTTTATGGAAATGATCAAGACCCAAGACCTGGCCTTCACCTATCCGGGCACGGAAGACCAGGTGAACACCCGCGCGCTGCGCGGGGTGGATGTGACCATCGAGCGCGGCAGCTTTGTCGTGATCCTCGGCCACAACGGCAGCGGAAAATCGACGCTTGCCAAGACCTTCAACGCAGTCCTGCTGCCAAGCGGCGGCAAGGTCTATGTCGAGGGCATGGACACGATGGACGAATCGCTCCTGCTCGAAATTCGCAGGCGCGTTGGCATGGTGTTCCAGAACCCTGACAACCAGATCGTGGCGAACGTCGTCGAAGAGGACGTCGCATTCGCGCCGGAGAATTTGGGCGTGCCAAGCGCCGAGATCAGAAAGCGCGTGGACGACGCGCTCGAGGCCGTCGGCATGACGCAGTTCGTCAAGCACGCGCCGCACCTGCTCTCCGGCGGACAGAAGCAGCGCATCGCCATCGCGGGCGTGTTGGCGATGAAGCCCGAGTGCATCGTGCTCGACGAGGCGACCGCCATGCTCGACCCCATCGGCCGGCGCGAGGTGCTCGCGGCCGTCGAAAAGCTCAACCGCGAGCAGGGCATCACGGTCGTCCTCATCACCCACCACATGAACGAAGCCGAGCACGCTGACCGCGTCATCGTGATGAACGACGGCCTTGTCGTCATGGACGGCAAGCCGCGCGAGGTTTTTACCCGCAAAAAGGAGCTGGAGGACATCGGCCTTGCCGTGCCGGACACGGTCTCGCTGCTCTTTTCCCTGCGCGAGGCGGGGATGGACGTCCCCGTGGATGCCATCACCGTAGAGGAATGCGCAGACGCCATTGCGAAAAATTTTACCTAAGAGGACTGTAACCTTGGAAGAGATCATTCGTGTAGAAAACCTGACGCACACCTACGGGGAGGGCACGCCGTTCTGCCGCAGTGCGGTGCAGGATATGTCGCTCGCAATCTATCGCGGCGAATTTTTGGGCATCATCGGCCACACGGGCAGCGGCAAGTCGACGCTGATCCAGCACTTGAACGGCCTGCTCAAGCCGACCTCCGGCCGCATTTTGCTTGGCGGGGAGGACATCTGGTCGGACCCGAAGAAAATTCGGGACGTGAGATTCCGTGTGGGCCTCGTGTTCCAGTATCCGGAATACCAGCTCTTTGAAGAGACCGTTTACCGCGATATCGCGTTCGGCCCGACGAACATGGGCTTATCCAAAGACGAGATCGACCGCCGCGTGCGTGAATCCGCGCACTTTGCGGGGCTTACCGACGATCTGCTGGAAAAATCGCCGTTCGCCCTCTCCGGCGGACAGAAGCGCCGCGTGGCCATCGCGGGCGTTATTGCGATGGAGCCCGAGGTGCTCGTGCTCGACGAGCCGAGCGCGGGCCTTGACCCGCAGGGCAGGGAAGAGCTGCTTGCGAATATTCGCGAATTCCACCGCGCGCGCGGCACGACCGTTGTGCTCGTGAGCCACAGCATGGAGGAGATCGCGAAAAACGTCGACCGCATCGTTGTCCTGTCGGACAGCCACGTGCTCATGAGCGGCACGCCGCGCGAGGTCTTCGCCCGCGGCGACGAGCTGATGACCGCGGGCCTCGACGTGCCGCAGGTCACGCGCGTCGCGATGGCGCTGCGCGATAAAGGCATTGCCATCAACCCCGCCGTTTACACCGTCGATGAGCTCAGCAAAGAGCTTGTCGCGCTCAAGAGAGGGGGCGGCAAGAAATGCTGAAGGATATCACGCTCGGCCAGTTTTTCCCGGGCGACACGCTCGCCCATAAGCTCGACCCGCGCACAAAGCTCCTCGTCACGGTGCTCTACGTCGTGGCGCTCTTTACGGCGAAGAGCTACATTGCCTACGGCCTTCTCATTCTGACGCTGATTGTCGCCGTGCGCATCTCGCGCGTGGGCGCGAAGGCGCTTTTCAAGGGATTAAAGCCGGTGCTGTTCATTATCGCGTTCACGGCGCTTTTGAACCTCTTTTACACGCCCGGCACGGAGCTGTGCCATTTTTGGATCTTCCGCATTACGATCGAGGGTGTGCGCGCCGCCATCACGATGATGCTGCGCATCACGCTTTTGATCATGGGAACGTTCCTGCTCACGTATACGACCTCTCCCATCCGCCTGACGGACGGTCTGGAGAGTTTGCTGGGTCCGCTCAAGAAGATCAAGGTCCCCGTGCATGAGCTCGCGATGATGATGTCGATCGCGCTTCGCTTCATCCCGACGCTCATCGAAGAGACGGATAAGATCATGTCCGCGCAGAAGGCGCGCGGCGCCGACTTTGAGACTGGCAGCCTCATGCAGCGCGCCAAGGCGCTCGTGCCGCTGCTCGTGCCGCTGTTTGTCAGCGCGTTCCGCCGCGCCGACGAGCTGGCGACGGCCATGGAATGCCGCTGCTACCACGGCGACGAAGGCCGCACGAAGCTCAATGTGCTGCACTACCAGACGCGCGACTATCTGGTGCTCGGCTATTATGCCGTGCTCGTGGCCGCGGTCATCGCGCTGCGATAAGAAGAAAGGACGCTTTTATGCGAAACATCGCCCTCAAGCTCATGTATAACGGCACGGCCTATCACGGCTGGCAGGTGCAGAAGACGGTCTCAAGCGTCTGCGAGACGATGGAAAAGGGCCTCTCGAAGGTCTGCGGCGGGAACGTCAAGCTCGTCGGCTGCGGCCGCACGGACGCGGGCGTGCACGCCGAGCGCTACATCGCCAATTTCCACACAGAGTCGCGCATTCCGGTCGAGCGCTTACCGTTTGCCATCAATACGCACACGCCGGAGGATATCGTCGTGCGCGAAGCGCTTGAGGTGGCGGATGATTTCAACGCGATCCTCTCGTGTCAAAAAAAGGAATACACCTATCGCATCTATAATTCCCGCATCAAAAACCCGTTCTATGTCAACAGGGCTTACTTTTACCCCAAGCACCTCGACGAAGAGGTGATGGACCGCGCGGCGCGCGCCTTTGAGGGCACGCACGATTTCCGCGCCGTCCGCTCTGTCGGCACGGAGACGAAGACCACCGTGCGTACCGTGCACTACTGCCGCGTGTCGCGCTCGGGTGATCTTTTGGAACTCAAGGTCTGCGCGGACGGGTTCCTGTATAACATGGTACGGGCGATCACCGGCACGGTGCTCTACGCCGCCGAGGGAAAGCTCACGCCAGAGGACATCCCCGAGATCCTGGCCTCCGGCGACCGCTCGCTCGCCGGCCCCACGGTGCCGCCGGGCGGACTGTACATGACGAGACTTTGGTATGAGGATGAACGGCTCAATGAATGATCTCAAAGAGGAAAAGGGAACACGCGAGGAGCTGAGGCGCTCGCAGGCGGCCCCGCGCCGCTCCGGCGGCGGGCTCAAGCGGGCGCTGATGGTGATTCTGGCGCTTGTGGTCGTGCTGGCCGTGGTCGTCGCCGCGGCGTGGAAGGACCTGAGCAGCCTTGACAGTGTGCGCCGCCTTTTCTCCTACAATAAGGTCACGCAGGATGAGCAGGGCAAGGTGGAGATGTACTCGTTCAGCAACGACCGCAGCAACACCTTTGCGCTGCTCGGCGACCATCTGATCGTCGCTTCGACGACGGGCGTGTCGATCTACAGCAGCAGCGGAAGCGTGGTGGACAGCATGAGTGTGAAGCTCACGAATCCCGCCATCGCTGTCGGCGGCCAGACCGCCGCGGTCTATGATATCGGCGGGCAGACGCTTCTTATTTACTCTGCAAGCGGCCTTGTGCGCGATATGAGCGGCGAGTGCAGCGGCAATATCCTGTCGGTCAGCGTCAATTCCTCGGACTATCTGGCGCTCAACGCCGAAAAGAGCGGCTACAAGTCCGCTGTTACGGTGTACGACGCTTCGGGCGAGAAGACGTTTGCCTTCAACTTCTCGGAGCACTATGTCATCGACGCGGTCGTCATGCGCGACTGCAAGCGCATGGCGGCGGTGACGCTCGGCGAGTCGGACGGCATATTCGCCGACACTGTGAGCATCTATTCCCTCGGCAGCGATAAGGCGGACTCGGTCAACACACTCACGGGCTCGCTCCTGCTATCGCTCGACAGCGTGGCCGGTACGCTCTCGTGCCTGACGGACGAGAGCTTGACGCTCTTTTCATCGGACGGTACGCTTTCCGGCAGCTATCGCTACGAATACCCGTATCTGCGCGGTTCGAGCATGGGCGGCGACAACTACGCGGCGCTGCTGCTGAGCCGCTACCGCTCGGGCAGCACCTTGAAGCTCGTGACTGTCTCGTCCGACGGTACAGAGATGGCAAGCCTTGACAGCAGCCAGGAGGTCCTGTCGATGTCCGCGGCGGGGAAGTATATCGCCGTGCTGTACAGCGACAGTCTGGTGCTCTACACGCCGCAGCTGCAGGAATACGCGCGGCTGGACGGCACGGAGTACGCGCGCTCTGTCATCATGCGCGAGGATGGTACGGCGGTGCTGATCGGCTCGTCGTCCGCCTGGCTTTATATTCCGTAATTTCTGTAAAACGCTAAAAATGTTACAATTTATGACTTGAAAGGAGCGCGGGAAACGTGAATAATGGCCTTATGATCGATGCAGTCTTCGCGCTCGTGCTCATTTTAAGCGTCGTGTTCGGCGCCAAGCGGGGGCTGTTCCGCAGCTTTATGGCGCTGGCGGCGATCGTGCTCGCGCTGATCGGCGCGTCGCTCCTGACCGACGCTTTGACCGAGCCCGTGACCGACATGCTGATGCCGCGCCTTGAAAAGAGCGTGGAGGAGTGGTTTGATACCGAATCGCAGACACCGCAGGGGGATGTCCCGCAGATCGAGGGGGAGACCCCGGCGGAGAGCGACGCCTCGGGTGAAACACCAAGCGGCGACGCCGCACAGGACGCGGAAAACGTTCGGCAGGACGATTCGCCGCTCGCGGTGACAGGCCTTCTCAAAAAGCTGCTGCGCTTCGATTTCGACGGCGCGGTGCGCCAGTCGCTCCGAAATGCCGCGCGCGACGCAGCGCTTGCCGCCGTAAGGACGCTGCTCGGCAGCGTGGTGAGGACGCTCGTGTTCGTGCTGTGCTTTTTGGTGCTCACGCTGCTGCTCCGCTTAGTGACAGGCGGCATTGACAAGGTGTTAGACTTGCCAGTGTTGAACGCGCTCAACACCATCGGCGGCGGCGCGCTGGGCCTGATCGAGGGCGCACTTTTGCTGTTTCTCGTCTGCGATGTCGCACCGAAGCTCGGCGTCAAGGCCTTTGCCGACTACGAGGGCACATATCTGTTATCGTTTTTTATGAGCCATACTCCGCGCGGGCTTGTCGCCGCGCTGTTACCCTGATCTTTACCCCAAGGAGGAAATACTATGCAGCCGCAACTTTGTTCCAGATGTAAAAAGAATATCGCCGTTGTGTTCATCACCCGTCAGGAAAACGGGCAGAACGTCAACGAAGGACTTTGCCTCAAGTGCGCGAAAAATCTCGGACTGCCGCAGGTGGACGAGATGATGCGCCGCATGGGCATCACGGATGAGGACCTTGACAATATCTCCAATGAAATGATGGGCGCTTTCGGCGGCGCGGAAAACCTCGAAGGTCTGACCGACGCCGACGATCCGGACGCCGATAACGAGGACGAGGACGGCAAGACCGCCACATTCCCGTTCCTGAGCCGCTTTTTCGGCGGAAATCCCGCTGCGAACGACGCACAAAATGGCAACGAGGCCGAGCAGACGCAGAGCCCGCGCAGCAACAAGAAGGTCGAAAAGGGGAGCAAGCACAAATTCCTCGACTCCTACTGCATCAACCTCTCCCAGCGCGCACGCGACGGCAAGCTCGACGCGGTCGTCGGCCGCGAGGAGGAGATCGAACGCGTCATCCAGATTTTGAACCGCCGCCAGAAGAACAACCCCTGCCTGATCGGTGAGCCGGGCGTCGGCAAGACGGCCATTGCCGAGGGCCTCGCCCAGCGCATCGTCGCGGGCGACGTGCCGTTCAAGCTGAGAAGCAAGGAGGTCTATCTTCTTGACCTCACCGCGCTTGTCGCGGGCACGCAGTTCCGCGGCCAGTTCGAGAGCCGCATGAAGGGCCTCATCGAGGAGATCCGCAAGATGGGCAACGTCATCCTTGTCATCGACGAGGTGCACAACATCGTCGGTGCGGGCGACGCCGAGGGCAGCATGAACGCCGCCAACATCTTGAAGCCTGCGCTCTCCCGAGGCGAAATTCAGGTCATCGGCGCGACGACGTTCACCGAGTATCGCAAGCACATTGAAAAGGACACCGCGCTTGAGCGTCGTTTCCAGCCGGTCACGGTCAACGAGCCGAACATGGAGGACACGCTCAAAATTTTGAAGGGTATCGCCCACTACTACGAGCAGTTCCACGGCGTCAAAATTCCCGAGGGCATTCTGCGTCAGGCAGTGCTGCTATCCGAGCGCTACATCACCGACCGTTTCCTGCCCGACAAAGCCATCGACCTCATCGACGAGGCATGCTCGGATCTGAACCTGCACGACAAGAACATCAACCGCCGCATGGAGCTGCGCCGCGAGATCGAGGACTACGACAAAGAACGTGAGCTGTTGCAGGGCGCAGAAGAACCCGACTTCGAGCGGCTGGCTGAGCTCAAGAGCCTTACCATCAAGGCGCAGACCGAGCTCGATGCGCTCTGCGCACAGGGCGACCCGCAGCTCACGATGGACAACCTCGCCCGCGTGATCGAGCTCTGGACGAAGATTCCCGCCTCGCGTATCCGTGAAGACGAGTTCCGCCGTCTGAGCGAGCTTGACAAGCGCTTAAAAGAGCACATCGTCGGTCAGGACGAGGCTGTCGAGGCTGTCGCTGCGGCTATCCGCCGCAACCGCGTGGGCATTTCGCCCAAGCACAAGCCGGTGAGTTTCATCTTTGTTGGTCCCACGGGCGTCGGCAAGACCGAGCTTGTCAAGCAGCTGGCGCAGGACCTCTTCAACTCGCCCGACGCGCTCATCCGCCTCGACATGTCCGAGTTTATGGAAAAGCACTCGGTCTCCCGCATCGTCGGCTCGCCCCCGGGCTACGTCGGCTATGACGAGGCCGGCCAGCTGACCGAAAAGATCCGCCGCAAGCCCTACGCCGTCATCCTCTTCGACGAGATCGAAAAGGCGCACCCCGACGTGATGAACGTCCTGCTGCAAATTCTCGACGACGGCGAGATCACCGACTCCCACGGCCGCAAGGTCAATTTTGAAAACACCGTCATCGTGATGACATCCAACGCGGGCAGCGAGCGCAAGGAGGGCACCGTCGGCTTCGGCCACACGATGAACGAGCAGAACCGCGACCGCGCGATGAAGGCGCTCAGCGAGTTCCTGCGCCCCGAATTCCTGAACCGTGTGGACGAGGTCATCTGCTTCAACCGCCTTGACGAGAAGAACTTCGCCGGCATCGCCCGCATCATGCTCGATGAGCTGCAAAAGAGTCTTGAGGACAAGGGCCTGCACTTTACGTGGGACGAGGATGTTGAGAACTACCTCGTCAAGAAGTCCTACTCCGCGACCTACGGCGCGCGCAACCTGCGCCGCACCATTCAGAAAGAGCTCGAAGACGTCATGGCCGCGCAGATCATCGACTCCTACGAGCACCCCGTCACGCAGATCCATGCGTCGATGGAGGACGGCAAGCTCGTCGTCCGCAGCCTGTAAAAGAAAGGGGAGGGAGACCATGTTCCATCTGTTCCGCAAGGACATTGAAAAGCACTGCGCCTACTGCAAGAGCGGATCTGTCATCAACGAAGGGCAGGTCATCTGCTCCCGCCGCGGCGTGGTCGACTCTGCCGACCACTGCCGTCACTTTTGCTATGATCCGCTCAAACGTGTGCCGCCGAGACCCGCCACGCTGCGCGATCAGTATACCTCCGAGGATTTTTCCCTGTAAGGCCGGGCAGCGCCCCGAACAATAAAGAAAGAAGGCCGATTCCCATGAACATTTCTCAGGTTTACGCAGTCTATTTCAGCGCCACCGGCAACACCAGAAAGGTGACCACCACGCTTGCAAATGCCCTTGCCGTCAGCTTCGACGTGCCGCTCGAGGTGCGCGATTTCACGTTGCCCGCTGCGCGCGAGGAAGCGTATGAGTTTGCCGCGGGCGATCTTGTCGTATTCGGTATGCCAACCTACGCGGGCAAGCTTCCAAATAAGCTGCTCGAGTTTGTGAAGTCCGGCTTTCACGGAAACGGCGCGCTGGCTGTACCGGTCGTGACGTTCGGCAACCGCAGCTTTGATAATTCCCTTGCCGAGCTCTGCGCCTGCCTCGAAGGGGACGGCTTCCATACCATCGGCGCGGGTGCCTTTGCCTGCCGCCACGCCTTTACCGACGCGCTTGCCAACGGCAGACCCGATTCCGACGACATGGCCGAGCTCGCCAAGCTTGGCTCTGCGGTCGTGGGCCGCATCGTGCGGATGACCGAGTATCCCGCGCCCGTCACGGTCGACGGTGACGCCGACGCGCCGTATTACCGCCCGCTGGGCCTCGATGGCGAACCGAAGGTGTTTCTGAAGGCGAAGCCCAAGACCGACCTCGACAAATGTATCCACTGCGGCGTGTGCGCCTCCCTCTGCCCGATGGGCTCGATCAATCCCGATGATGTCACCGAGGTCGTGGGCGTGTGCATCAAATGCCACTCCTGCGTGCGCAACTGCCCGATGGGTGCGAAGTATTTCGACGATCCCGCGTTCCTCTCGCACCGCGCGATGCTCGAACGCGACTACACGCGCAGAGCGGAGGACAAGATCTTCACGGCGTAAGAAAGTACATAAAAAGGCTCTGTTTGGGAATCCCAAACGGAGCTTTTTTCATTCCTGAATAACGGAACGTTGCTGCCTTACAAACAAAATTTGGGAAGGGCGGGAAGCGGGGACAGCCACGCACGCATACGCTATGGAGAAAGCACCAATTTTGGGAGGGATCTTATGAAACCGGTGTACTTTTTCCTCGGCGCAAACAGCGAAGAGGGCTTTTTCTCGCTCTATGACCAGCTTTTGGGCGGTCGGCTCGACGATCTGATGATTCTGAAAGGCGGCCCGGGCTGCGGTAAGTCGACCTTCATGCGCCGCGTGGGCGCGGCGATGGAGCGCGCGGGCGAGCGCATCGTGTACATCAACTGCTCGGGTGACCCCGATTCGCTCGACGCTGCGATTTTTCTGGACCGTAACGCTGCTATTGTGGACGGTACCAGCCCGCATGTGCTCGAGCCGACCTACGCGGTCGCGAGCGAGCGCTATGTCGACCTGACACGCTTCTACGATGTGGACGCGGCTAAGGCACGCCGCGCGGAGATCGTCGCGCTGAGCGACGAATATCGCGCACACTACCGCAGCGCCTATCGCATCCTGCGCGCGATGGGCGAGGTGGAGAGCGAGCGCCGCGTGGCAATGCACGCGCAGATGGATTTTTCGAAGCTCCGCCGCCGCACCGACGGCATTCTCACACGCGAGCTGCGCGGCGACGGAACCGGCAGCGGGCGTGTCGACCGCGTATTTTTAGGCGGTGTGACGCATCGGGGCGAGATTTGCCGGTTCGACACCGTCGAAGCCCTCTGCCCGCGCATCTATGCCATCATCGACAGTGCGGGGCTGGGAAACGAAATGCTTGAGACCGTCGTGCAGGCGGCACAGGCGAAGCATTTCGACATCATCGCCTGCTCGAATCCAGACCGGCCGCGGGAGCTCCATCACGTATTGATCCCGGAAAAAGGGCTGGCGTTTATCACAACGAACGCGCGCAACCCGTACGGCGGGAAGCCCTACCGCCGCCTGCGTCTCGACGTGATGGCGGAGGAGAAGCTCACGCGCGCGCAGAAGGCGAAGCTGCGCTTCACGCACCGCGTGGAGGCGTCACTTTTAGATGAGGCTGTGGGCGCACTGTCGGACGCCAAAAAAGCGCACGATGCGCTGGAGAATGCATACCATCCCTGCGTGGATTTTGAGGGTGTCACTGCGCTCGCAGAGCGTGAGATCAATAGATTATTAAAGCAATAGTGCTTTACAGGCTTTTGCTGCCTGAAGGCAGCAATGGGATTCCCTGCGCGGCGCAGGGTGCGGCAAAGGGACCATTCTCTCACGTGAGAGAATGGCCCCCTTTAGATCCCCCAAGAGAACGCAAGGGGCCTTGCCCCTTGACCCCGCACATTGGCAGTCAGGCACTTGAAGAACTGCTCAGCCTGCGGATTGCACTGCGGTGTACATGGCTTCGCCATGAGTCCCTGCGTTTCGTCAGAACTCTCAACCGCGCCTTACTATCGTGAGGCGCGAGTGACGTTACCTC
>ULQX01068700.1_pt1 | contig 28079 bp, 39 predicted proteins | sample 1954941 | NCBI WGS metagenome assembly ULQX01 (sample SAMEA4835667, study PRJEB28245) | human gut metagenome | biome: gut microbiome; material: fecal sample | place: Denmark | collected 2008
GTTTTTTAACTTCTTAAGCATATTTTTTCCTTCTTACATCGCGTCCAGGTATTCCACCGGGTTATAGTGTTCAATACCATTTTCTTCGATGCACAATAGCAAGCCCATAAGCATAGCTATTACACCGTCGATTTTAAATTTACTTTTCTTCTTGCTGTACTTAACTCCTAACATTTCGTCGTAAACTGCTATACAGTTCTTCGCCATGAATCGGAAGCACTCATTTTCTGCAATAATCAGCCTTTCGTCTACTAATAGGTTCTCAAAATCGTTAATAACCTGTGTCATGGTCTTAGTTCCCTGTCCTATCGGGATAACGTCCCAGCGGTCTTCTAATCTGTTTATGATTGTTGTACTTCCCCACTGGTCGAAGCCTATCTGTTCTATCCTGTATTTTTCGTCCAGTTCTACCGCATGGTCTAAGAAGCGTTCAAAATTTACATATTTTCCGTCTAAAGCTATCAAATCGCCTTTTTTTATCCAGTATTCATAAGGGTTATTGTCCTTATGCTGCCTGTATGCTACCGTTTCTTTCGGCGTATACAGGTACGGTACTACGATAAATCGCCCGGTTGTCTCTTCATAAAATACCAGGACAAAGCCCGTAATATCATTTTTACTTGATAAATCCAAGCCACCCCAGCACTTCCAGCCTTCTAGGTCTTTCGTGTCTACCTTTTTCGTACACAAGTCCCACAAATCCATATTTATAGCACCTTTTTCATGGTCTAACGCTACGTGCTGGTTCAAAAACATACGCCTAAACATATTTTCCTGTAAAGGCATAAGTCTTATACGCTTTGCAAAGTTCGCCAGGTCTTCCAGTTTCCTAAATACTCCTAACGCCGGGTTTGATTTATACCATTGTGTTTCGTCCTCTACATTACAATCCTTATCAGCTTCGTAAATCCTGTAGTAAAAGCTCGGGTCGTTCACTTCCCCGGCTTCTATTTTCTTCGCCATAGTGTAAAGCTGCATTTCCGGGTTTGCCGGGTCTTCTCCGCTGGAAGCCGTTGTAATTGTCATTATTAGCGGCTCGTCCCATGCTCCTTGCCCCGTTCTTAACTTTCCATACATTTCGTCGTTTTTTGCCTGGTGTATCTCGTCCAGGACGGCTACATAATCATTAAAACTGTCGGCGTTGTCTGCATCTGACGACAGCACCATAAGCTTATTACCGTTATCTTTTCGTATAATGGTTTTCGTACTGCTTGTAATCTTGCAGTAGCGGCGTAGTGTCTTATTTGCTTTTATGAAATGCTCTACCGTTCCGTACAGCTCGCCCGCCTGTTTGGTTGTATTTGCCGTTAAAATAAAAAGCGCGCCGAAGATATGCCGCTGGCAGAAAAATAGGTACACTACTATAATCGCCGCTAGAAATGATTTACCATTTTTACGCGGTATATTTATATGTGCTTCTCTATGTTTTCGCTTACCGTCTTCCCTTCGCTTCACACATAGTATTTCTGTTACTATTTCAAACTGAAATTCTAATAAGTCAAAGTTTCGGCTTGCTCCTCTGTCATTAGTCAACTTCGACACGAACTTAAATACTTTCTTTGCTTCCTCTACATCGTAGTAGTATTCTTCCGTATCCCACTTCTTTTGTAACTTCTCCAACCAGGCAGCCAAAAGCAATTCCTTGTTAATCATGTGCTATCATTCCGTCCAGCTCTGCGTCTATGCCGCTTTCGCCTTGTGCGCTCTCTGCTTTCATTCTTTGTCGCGCTGCTGGTGTTAATCCTAATTCTTTCGCCCAGGCTCTCATTTCTGTCTGTGCTTTGTTTGCTATACTTACCTCTGGTCTTTGTTGCTCGTATCCGTTATCGCCCACTTCCATACTGTACCCTTTTTCATCTATGATCTGTTCGCATTTCTGCCACTTTGCATAGTTCGTGCAATATGCTTCTAGGGCTTTAAGGTCTTTGTCTGTAAATTCTTTTTCTTCTTCTGCGAAGATTTTCGCTATCCTTCGCCACTCTTTTTTAGCCGCATCACTTAGCCACTTCGGGCAAGGCTTCAGCTTGTTTTTTTCCGTCTTTTTTTCTTCTTTTGCCATACTGCCACCTTCTCAGACACCCCCCTATATAAAAAATCGGCGTTTTTTTTCACAACAGATTGAACTCGGGACTTTAAAAAGGCTTTAAAAACTTTTTATATCCCCCCACTGTCTCCGAACTCACGCCGGAAGCGCTGTAGCATATCGTAAAGCGTTCGCTGCATCTTCTTTTTTGCCATGTAGCCGCGATCATATTCTTTATGTATGCGTCTATGGTTCGCTTCGCTCAACCCTATTACATTGTCTCTATCAAGTCTTCTATGCCATGCTTCTACTATCTCTTCTATGTGGTGGTACTGCTCTGCTTCTATAATCTTTCCTGTGGTATAGTATTCAAATATATCTATACCAAACTGCGCCGCTGCCTGGCTCGTTCTGAATCCTTCCCAGGGCTTGCTATTATAAAACTGCTGCCGCCGGGCTTCCTCTTCGTTCTCCATACGCTTGCGCTTATATTCTCTGTACTTCTCTTTATCCGTGTTCCTGTGTCTATCACAGTACTTAGTCCCAGCATCTACTACCTTGTGGCAGCCCGGGGAACTACATAACTTCTTTAGCATATTCTCTTTCTTCTTTCATAGTGCCGTCCTGGATTTCATGTGGCACTTGGGAGGGTTCACACAAACAAAAAAAGAAGAACCAGGCAAAGGGTGCTTTCCTTTACCTAATTCTTCTTGCGTTTGTACTTATAGATTACCATAAAGTTTTCTATGTTTCAATTCCTTTTTGCCGTGTTCCCGCTATACTTTGCTTAGTTTTGCTACCGTTTTTTCTTGTGGCTGGCAGTCCATGTATTCTCTTCCAGTTATTACTCTTGTCCTGGTTCTCACGTAACAACTGCTGCCGCTGCCTGGCTCGTATGATCTGCTGTTTACTGTCTCTTAACCATATCTTGTTTAGCTTCTTCCTCGCTTCCTTGTCCCCGAAGCTTGCCCTTATCATTAGCACTTGCATTTCTGTATTTGCTTTCGTTGTCTCATATAGCTTTTCTAACTGCTTATTGATCTGTTCCGCGCACGCTCTTGTTATCTCTCCAAGCTCTTTAATTGCTTGTACAAGTTCGTTCCTGGTTTCTGCATCTATAATCATTCCATCTCTTCTCCTACTACTTCCAGGTTGATAGGCTCTATCATATCGTCTAACATTGCGTAGTAAGGTTTCTTATTCCCTGTTGCTGCTTTTAAATTCACGTAACGGAAATGTACAAAGTAAGCGTACATATCTTCCGTGTTCGGCAGCTTCCGTATTTCCTTTACTGTGCCTATCTTCCCCAGGATATGCTTAATATGTTTCTGCCTTACGCCTACTTCCTTAAGTCTGGCTTCGCTGCATATCACTTTTACTCTTTGTCCTTTAGTAATCATAGTCCTCTTCCTCTCCATCTTCCGGCTCGCAATATTCACACATAAAACAAGTTTTACATTCACATTCCGTTACAAGTGTTGTTGTGCTTTTATACCTTTCGCACCACATTGTTATTTCCTTTCCGTGTCAGATTCTGACACCTTTTATTTTTCTTCTTTGCCTAAGTATTCCTCTATATTCATTTGTCCCGGTAAGTCAGCTTCCTTTTTTTCTTCGGGTCTTACTTTTATTCCCAGGATACACCAGCCTTCTTCTAAGCCGCTGTAATCTTCCAGCATATAGATAATATCCGCTTTTATCTCTCTTCCTGTATTACGTCCGTCTTTGAACTCCATAAGCTCTAATACGTCGCCTTCCTTGTATCCCCGGTCATTCTTCCGAAGTTCAAAGCTTTTCTTGCCGCTTGCCACATCATCAAAGTACATAGCCGCAAGCCGTATAATGTGTGTCTTTGGTTCTGCTGCCGCCGCTTCGCTCGGTAGTGTCTCCATTTTCTTATCATCGGACTGCTGCCGTAGCTTCGCTTTTGTATCCCGGTCTATTACCGCCTGTTCTTCCTCATACTTTTGTTCTTCTGTCTTCTCCGCTTCTGCCTTATTCGTGTACTTATCGCACTTTTCACAAGTTCCCGTTTTTACGTTGCACTCACTGTAATACAAGCAAGAATAGCATAGGCTCGTAATGCTTTCCGGGTGTGCTGGCTCGTAATCGTCGCCCGGCTTCTTTTCTGCTTCTTTCTTCTCTCGTTCTTCTTTTACCATTTCCCGAACGTCTTTACTTAACAGCTCTCCGTTTTCAATAACTTCATGCTGTTTTGCTTCCGGCAGCCTAGACGTTTCATAAGCCGTAGAAAAGTTTATTTTTCCGTCCTTAAATGCTTCCTTACCTTCTTCGCACAAATTGTTATTGATACTGTTGATCTGATTTATTTTACCTGTAGACTTCCCGGTAACATTCGCTATATAGTCTCTCATTTTTCCCTCTATAACCAACTCTCCGGCTTCCTTGGCTTGTTCCAGGTACTTTTTAAATTCAGCTACGCCGTTTGTTAATTCCCAGTCGCTAAGCTGTCTATTAAAGATATTTGCACTATGAAGTGTCAGCATAAATAAGCTTTCGCTCATTTCCTTTATCTTACAGTCCACAAGCTTAAATTCGTCGTGCCCACGCTCGATATTAAGGACTGCTGCCGCTGTACGTCTATGTCCTACTATTATTCTGTCCTGTCCATCTACGCGCCCTACTATGATTTCCTGTAGCTGTCCAACTAAAAGCATATTGTCCGCCAGTTCTTCTATATTGTCCTGGCTGTATTTGTTATGCTCTGACGGAATCAATGTGCGTGGGTCTAAGCGTACCTTTCTATAGTCCTTTGCGAAAATAATATTTTTCTTGCTGTTTGCGTTAAGTCTGTCGCCTATGCCAATCTTTCCCATTGTTCTATCTCCTTTCTTCCGTACCTAAAATTTAAACTTTCTAGCTTCTTTCTCCCAATCAAAGCCCGTATAAGCTATACATCTTTTGCAATTTTCCATAATATCAAAGCCTAAACATTTTTCGTCTTCGTCTTTTCCTGGGTGTCCTACCGTCTTAATCAATCCGCATTTTCTTTGTCTTTCTGCTATACGGCACTCTTTGCACATTACGCCTTTCTTTCCAACTGTCGCGCCTTCTATCCTTGCGTAGTGTGTCGCCCAGGCTTTGCTTACTCCTGTGCTTTGGCTACTCCATGCTAACATTTCTTCTTTGCACGTATCACACGTTACTACCGTGTTCACTTCCCTATATATTCCCATGTTTTACTCCTTAAAATCTATCATCTGCAAAAATACAGCATACTACCATTGCAATAAACGCTATTAGTCTTCTCACGATCTACACCCTCTTCCCCATGTACTCTAATACCAGGTTCTTATAATCTCTTGTCGCCGCGCTTCTCGGTGTAGTCTCTAACAAGCTCTGCCCGTTCTCATACGTCCAGGCTGTTACTTTCTTGCTATGTCTGATATGTGTAGTAAATACGTCGTATTTGCTATTTCTTAAGACTTCCTCGCCTTTTATTACATCAATATCTTTCGTATACATTGTTACCAGGCAGCGCACGCTTTCCAGTTTTTCGTTATATGGTCTGATTTCCTGTATAATGTCGTCTAGCTCTTCCATTCCGTCTAAAGCGTTCTTGTCTGCCTTAATCGGTATAATAATGTCTTCTGCTGCTGCCAGTGCGTTAAGTACTTCTATCCCTACGCTCGGGTGGCAATCAATAATACAGTAGTCGTATTCTTCTTCCACCTGGTTTAAGATATTTCTTATTCGCCCTATCTGGTCGCTGTCTTTATCCGTTATAAGGTCGTCTGCTGCCGCGATCATGTTCATATTTGCCGGGATAATATCTAAGCCCCAACGCCCACTCGGTATAATTACCTCTTCCGCTGATAGCATCGGATTTCTAAGTACGTCTTCCATGCTCGGCTTATCGTAACTATGCTTTCCGAAGAATTTAGTAACTGCTGCCTGAAAATCGTTGTCTATCAGCAATACATTTTTCCCGTGTTCCTGGCTCATAATCAAAGCCATGTTAATAGCTGTTGTACTCTTTCCAACTCCGCCCTTTAAATTTACTACTGCTACTGTTCTCATATTTCCACCGTCCTTCCTTTATTTCACTGTCCGCCCAAGTACCCCTATATTTTCAACCATTAAGATACAATACCCGGCTTTTAAGCCTTCGTTCTCATTTTCTACGCTATATATCTGTGTTGTTATTTTCTTTCCTGTAAGTTCCCCTTTGTCCTCTTCCAGCAATATTAAAATATCATTCGGCTCATAGCCTTTATCTTTCATAACTAAGTATGTGCTGTGTTGGTCTTCCAGTTCTTTTGCAATCTCCTTATCACACTTCTCAAAATACTTATTCCCTACTTCTCTTTTTTCTTCAATGCTTAGCTTTCCTTTCAGCCAGTCAACCGCCTTCATTTGTAAACCTTCCCTTTCTGCGGCGGCAGCTTCCCGCTCCGCCGCTGGTGCTTCGTTTCCGTGTTTCGTGTGTGACATATTATTTCCTTGCTTCGCCATATAACCATAAGCAGTTACAAGCTTTTGTCTTTTGTACTGTTTTTTACGTTGCTGGTAGCAGTCCCGGGCTTAATGCGTCGTCTATTGTCCTTCCCTGGCAGCCTTTGTTATTACATTCTCTACAATCTGCGCCACAAAAACCTATAAACCTCTTCTTATTCGCCCGTTCTGTAATCTTTGCTTTTTCCGGTGGGTATGTATCGCTTGCTATTTCTAAGCTGTCTATCGTCCCTTCCAGGTATGCAGTTATCACGCTTATAGCCGCTTCGCTTCCGTATGCTATTACAGCTTTTCCGCCAATTCCATTTATCGTATCTATAAACTTAAGCTGATTGTCCGAAGCTTTGTTATTTCCTACTTTCAGTTCTACATACAGATTGTTGTATTTTCCCGAAGCATACGGTAAGCAGATATCGCTTACGCCTGGCTTCATTCCCTGGCGCTTAAGTTCTGCTCCGGCTCTTACGCTTCGTTTTCCTTCGTTTGCTGCATGGTACATAGCCTTAAGCTGTGGGTATTTCCCTTTTTGCCACCTCGCCCAGTCGAATACGTTTCGCTGTGCCTGGTCTTCTGATTCCGTCATATTCATGCTTATATGTCTTCTCCCGTGATTATCATTATCGCTACGCCTATAATAATTATGATTGCAAGCCACCACATAAACCCTACGGTTAGTGATGTTCCGATTTCCGCAAATATAAGCGCTGCTTTGTCTTTTCCTTCTAGCTTTTCTCTGTAGTACCCTTCCTCTACTTCTCTTATCTCTCTTCTCATATCGTCTATAAGCAGCCACAGCAACGTAAATGCAGCAGCTACTACAAGCCCGGTAAGATAGATTGCTTTAATCATCTTTTTCCCCTTCTCTCTGTGCCTTCTCGCTTGCCTTTTCCGGCACTTTCGCAATATATGTACCTACTGCCTTTTTGATCTCGCCCGCCTTTTCTTCTGTGATATTCTTTCTATCTGTTTCTTCCTTAAGTACCGCTGCTAAACCTTGTCCAGTCAGTGCGATACCTTCCGCTAAGCCCTGTTCGTAACCATTGTTGTAACTTTTGTCCGTTACTCTCGTTAAGTACCCGTCCAATTCCTTGCGGCTCATTCTCTTAATTTTTCTTGCTAAGTCTCTGTCGATTCCTAAAGTTTTTCCCATTCTAGTTCTGTCTCCTTCCAAGCTTGGTTGATTTTTACAAATGTGTAGGTAAAGAACGTATAACCTGTCTTTTCGTGTATTCCTTCCTGTACGCTGTCGCCGTCCAGGTAATAGGACTGCTCCAACTTCTTCGGAAGCCTTGCGATACGGTTATACCAGCCTTTGTCTTTTACTGGCTCTTTCCTCAATACCTTCGGTTTCCTTAAGTTCCGTGAACTATTCCAGCGCTTTCCTTGCAGTGCGTCCGGGCTTCTTAACATTCCGTCGCTTTGCTTTATCAGATACGACGCTAATTTAGCGTACTGTCCTGTATCGTCTAGCGGGTTGTGGTGTGTCCTTCCTCTTCCCTTCCAGCACCGTACTATAGCTTGCTGGCTTATCTCTTCGGGTGTATTTATGACTAAGTGATGATGCAGTGCCCCTTTCTTCCCGATCTCCATTACATGAATGTACTTGAACGGAATACCGTGGCGCTTATACAGCTTTCGCATTTCCCTTAAGAAGTCGTCTGCATCTTCCCGCATCTGTTTTCTTCCGGCGGGTCTTCTCTCCTTTCTGTAGTCTAATACCAGGTGTGTATCCCCTTCCTGGAAGTTCTCATTTATCAGCCTTCTTAACTTCTTCTCTGCTGCTCTCTTATTCACTTTAATCTGTTCTTCTTTGGTAAGTGCCTTCCTCTCCCCTCTCTTTATTCCCTTCTTCCCGTATCTGCTGCTATAGTACTTCATTACCTCTACAGTTCTACCCGCTTGTACTACCTCTATGATGTATGGCATATATCCTAACTCCTGTTCCTAAAGTTAATACTTTTATCAAGCCTTAAAACTGGTAAAACCCCTTGATTTTAAAGGCTTTCCAGTTGCTTTTTTGCCGGATATTTGCTATACTATCTTTGTGAGTTTAAGTACAGCTTTGTACGGCAAAGCCGCTAAGTTATTTCCCGATAACCTAGCGGCTTTTCTTTTTGTCTATCTTCGTTTTCGGGTGTATGTGCTTACGCTTCTTTCGTTAAGTCTGCTGCTACCCTTTCATATTTTTCAATACTCAGCTCGTAGCACGTTCTTACTTCTGTTTTTTCATGTTCCAGCTCTTTTGTGTACTCTCTGCTTTGCAAGCGTCCCTGTACTTCGATACAGTCCCCTACTTTAAGGTTTTCTGCTGCTCTTGCTGCTGTTCCATTCCATGTAATCGCCGGGATATAATCACTTACGCCGCTTTCATCTTCTCGCCAGCACGCTAAAACCATATCTGTTATACGGATTCCTCGCGGCGTTGTTCGCATATCTCCAATCTTGCATACATACCCGGTCATAATTACGCCGTTTGTATCTCCCGTGTACTCTTCGTCCGTGATCTCCTGGGCGCGTACTGAAATATGCAGCTTGCTATGTTCTTTTCCTTCTAAGTTGCGTGTTCTGATTCTTCCAGTAACCTTAAGTTTGATTTGTAAAATATCTTTGTTTTTGTCGATTGCTACCAGGCTTTCAAAAGCTGGCGTACCTTCTTCTACAATCACCTGGGTAATATCCTTAATTCCACTTACCCTTTCTGTTGCAATGCTAAAGCCGTAGTACGCTGTTCCTTGCTTATCTACGCTTACCTGGTGCGGATACTCTAACGGTTCTCCGTACAGTGTTATATAGTTATTCATCGGTTTTATTCTCCTTCTCGTCGTTCTTTGCTTCCCAGTATCTACCTTCACTTTCGTAGTAAAGTTTATACATTCCCGGCGACCACTCGCCCGTTACGATCGCGCTATCCATACTCACGCACAACCCCATATACTCGGTTGTTTCATACGGGTAAGTGCCGGAAATATGTATACAGCCTTGATACTCTCGCGTTACGCCTGTATCGTCTGTTACCGTAATTGTTCCCCAGGTGTCTTGTTCTGTCTGTATCTTCCCGGTTTCCGGCGCTACTGCTGTTACTTCCGGCTGGTTCTCTTTTGCAACAATCGCGGCAAGTAACGCAATACAAACTACTGCGATCATTCCCGCGATTCTCTTACTACATTTAGTGCTTGCTCCGATGATTCCTAATAGCATCAATGCAACCATTATGTATAAAAATATTTTCAGTCCTAACACTCGTTGTCGTACCTTCCCCACTTGCTTCTAAATTCAGCCAGGCGCTTTTTAAATTCGTCCTGGTCTTTCTTCTTCTGTACTACTTCCGGGTCGTCCTGGCTTTTTGGTTCTGTTCGGTGTCTTAAGTCTTTTCGTTCTGCCGCTGTAAGTACCAGCGTTGTACCGTAAATGTCTACATAATGTTTTTGTCCACAAGCTCCGCATCTATGTACTTCATCGTCCTTAAGTCCGACCATTAAGCGCCCACATTGTAGACACTTCTTGTTTTTCTTATTTTTTATGCTGCCGACTCTTTTAAATATCATTTTTTCTGTTTCCCTTTCTCTTCCGGCGTTTCCTTTGCCGCCAGGAACATTTTAGTAGCGATATAGACGGCTTTCTGCATCGAAGTATCAAGCTGTCCTACAAGCTCTAAGGCTTCGTCTGCTCTTGCCTTCTTCTTATCCATACTAATAGCTGCTGCCATGCTTTCGCTCCTTTCCCGTTCCATATCCGAACCCGTGACCGAAAGTGTAGCCGCCGTATCTGTATTCTTCTTCGTCTCGCTGTCTGCTTACTTTTACGTTCTGCCCGGTGTATGGGACGCATGATATAATTTCTTCGTTTTCGTGTTTGCAGTTGCTAATTGCTGTGCATTTGTTTCTTGCTGGTACTAACCTGGTTTCTCTTCTTCCGTTTTCCTTCTCAATCTCTACAACCCATTTTTTCACGCTTCGTTCTCCTTTTCTTTGTTACTTTTTCGCGATTTTACCTATAAACAAGGGCTTTACGACTGCTGCCACAGTCTTTTTATCTTTGGTTCGTGCTTCTGATTCTTTTAATCTCTTCCGCTACGTTCTTAGAAGTCCGCTGCTGTAATAAGTTGTCACTGATCTGATACGTGTACTCACTTGAATCAGGAAGCTTTATGGCTATTCCTATCGGAAGTTGCCCCATTTGCATAGCAACCCGGATAAATTGCGGCGAAACGCCCAATATCTCCGCTGCTTCCGCTGGTTTTATGTTGTTTTCCCTCAATCTATCCCGCCTTTCTATGTAATATCCACCCTCTGCATTTCTTCCAGGCTCGGGACTGGCTACCGTGGTAGGCTGCATTACGGGTTTAGGTATTTTCCCCTACCAGGTGGCGCGCGTGAATGATTCTTTTTCATTTTTGTACTTCTCCGTTCCGGCTTTATTTACTGTGTAGTCGCTTTTTCCCATTAAAAAAGCTGTAGAAAAACTTGTTATACGTCTGTACACTCTTTAGCTGGTGTACCCGCTGCTATTTTTTCACAGTATGCAGCTTAAGCTATCTGCTTGCTATCACTGCTGCAAGGTTGCCGTCCTTGCTACTAATGCGCCGTGTGGGACTCGAACCCACGCCCGCCCGGTTATGAGCCGGGTGCTCTGACCAACTGAGCTAACGGCACTTGCTGGGCGACTGCTGCCGCCCATCAATTCAACGTTTCTTTTGCATACCGTAAAATATGCGCTATAACGTCCACCGTCCAACCGTCCCCGCATACGTCTTGCATCTGATTGTAAGTTAATGAATCTGTATAACCTATAGGCAATGTCTGAGCTAACTCTATTTCTCTTCGCGTTAAATACCTGCAGAAGTCCTCGCACTCGATCAAGCCGCTATTCGGGCATCTGTCTTGTTTCCTTGTGATGCACCCTATCTTTTCTGCATTTGTAATATTTTCACAATTACTTTCAGTTTCTCTTCCTTTTCCGCTGTTCCACATTCTTTCCCGGCTAGGTGTTCTTTTCACTTTAAAATCTTTACAATATTCCGGGTCTGTATCTTTAAAGTCTTGGAAATTTATTTTTTTATCTTCCGGGACTTTTACGCCTTGTATGTTTGTCCAATAAATCCGCGGTCTTTTTGCAAATGTTACCAACTCTGAATTTATATGTAACCCATTCACGCCCATATATTGATTCAGCTCGTTTTCTGACGCTTTTTTCATCTTTACATTTTCAAGTAAAAAATATTTTGGTTGCACTTCTCTTAATATTCGCAAATATTCGTAAAAAAGCTTACTTTTATCTCCTATGTTCCATAGTTACTTTTATTGCAATCTTTTTTATTTCACTCGCATAGTATTTTTTTACTTTTATGCCTGCTCTCTTTAACGCAAGTTGTCCGCAACTAATACCGTCAAAAAGGCTCAATACAGTAATTCCGCCCATGTGTTACTCCTTTTTCTTTGCTTTCTCCGCTAAAAGCGTAGTAAAATGTCTATCCAGTTCCCCAGTTGTCAGTCCTGTAGTTTCTGCCGGTCTGTCTACAAAGTCACAATAATCTTCATGAGCTTCCTCAAAGCCTTCCTTTGCTAACAGTGCCTTCTCGATGTTTCCCAGCTTTTCTAAGCCTTTTGCTTCTACTTGTTTCCAAATTTTAATTTGTTCTTCGCTCATTGCTCTGCTGTCCTTCCAATCCTAAAATATAGAAATATACTTTTCTTTGCAGCTTGTAGTCCATTCTGTCAATGAGACTATGTAGCGCTCTTTTTATTCTGTTTTTCTCCATTTCTTTCTCCTTTCGTCTTTTGTTCATCGTTGATTACATTTACATTATAGTGTACTAGATTTACCTTGTCAACATATTTTTAATCTTTTTGTTGATTAAGTTTACTTTTTATGCTATCGTATAATTAAATTACAGAAAGGGGGATTTATTTTGAACGAACGTTTAAAAGAGTTACGTAATTATCTCGGACTTAGCCAGGAAGCTTTTGGGGAAACTGTTGGAGTTACAAAAGCTGCTATCAGTCGCATAGAAAGCGGTATCAATTCCTTATCTGATAGAATGATTCTATCTATAGTTACTCAGCATAACGTAAGTGAAGAATGGCTCAGAACGGGTAACGGCTCTATGTTTAACGCAATGTCCGAAGATGAAGAACTGGACTTATATGTAGGTCGTATCTCCGGCGGTGCTGATGAATTTAAGAAGAACTTAATTAAGACGCTTTGTAAATTGTCAGAAGACGAATGGGACGTACTTAAGAAAATCATTTCGGAAATGAAATAAGGGATAGACGCTATTAACGTCTACCCCTTCAAGCCCAGGATATAAAAATATATCTTTCTTAATAGTTTTTCTTCCTGGATAGTGTCTATAAGGTTGTGTAGCTTCTCACGCATTATAGTTAAGCCCCCTTCCTTTGACAATATCCATTATATTCCTATTTTTTCTGCTCGTCCCGGATTTTAAAAACATTTCCAGGATTGTGGAAATATTTACAAGAATACCAGGTAAAAAGCTGTGTTATGATATACTACTTATATTCTGAATCGTACAGATCGCTTATACGGCATCCTAAGCCTTTGGCTATTTTTTCCAGGTTTGCCAGTGTTGGCGAAGTTTTACCATTTTCAATATTATTTAGTGTGGACTTGCTTACACCAGTCATTACGGCTACAGCTTCCAGCTTTAAGCCTTTGGCTGTACGCACTTCCCACAAATTTACTTTTAACATTATCCTACCTTCCTTTCTGCGCGATAGGATAAGGATAATGTTAGTATTGCTTTTGAAAGGAACTTATTTATGGGATTATTTAGTAAAGAAAGCTGTATTGTTTGCGGCGGTAAAGTTAATGCATTGACAAAAGCTAAAACTGCCGAAGGTTCGGTTTGTTCTTCTTGTCTTAGTCTTTGTAGCCCGAACTTTGTAAGCAATATAAAGAATAAGAATGTATCAGAAATTAAAATGCATATAGAATACATAAAAGAAAACCAGGAATTATATAAAAACTTCCAGGCTACAGATACGGTAGGTAAGCTGTTCTTCGTAGATAAGAGTAAAAGACTTTTTCACGTTCCAGCTCCGACGGTATCTATATATAACAAAACGCCTATTGTATATTCCTTTGACGACATTGTAGATTATGAACTTGTCGTAGACGGTGAAACATATACGAAAGGCGGCGTAAGCATCGGGCGCGCCCTGGTCGGTGGTGCTGTGTTCGGTGGTGTTGGTGCTGTAATCGGTGGAACTACTGGGAAGAAATCACAAAAAGAAATGATTAAGAAAATGTATATCAGAATTACCCTTAATCATACATACGATACCTATACAGAAATTTCTCTTATTTCTGCCGATACTAAAAAAGGAAGTTTCCTGTATAACACTATGACGGATTGCGCGAATAAAATACTTGCTTTGCTTGATTCTATTACGGCAGAATCAAGCGCCCCGTCTTTTTCCGGGTCTGCTGCCGATGAAATATTAAAGTATAAGCAGCTATTAGATTGCGGCGCTATAACCGAAGAAGAATTTAATAAAAAGAAATCTGAATTATTGAACCTTTAAGATAATTTAAAAAGCCGTCCCGGGCTGCCACCCGAAACGGCTACGCGATACCTATAAACAAGGGCTTATAGATAAATCAAAACGCAATATGATTATACCATAAGCCCATATTTTTAAAAAGGGCTTATTTTTTATACCCTTTTTTAAGGAAGGTGTGATTATATGAAATTACCTAACGGCTTCGGAAGTGTTTACAAGCTCTCCGGCAACCGCCGTAACCCCTATGTAGCAAAGAAAACAAAAGGCTGGGATATCGACCCGAAAACCGGGAAGGCAAAACAGCTATATATAACAGTCGGCTATTATCCTACCAGGAAAGAAGCGCTTACCGCCCTGGCAGAATTTAACGCCAATCCTTACGATGTGAACGCCGCTAAAGTTACTTTTGCCGATGTATACGAACGCTGGAGTAACGAACATTACCCGACAGTTAGCGAATCTAACGTAAAAGGTTATAAGGCTTCCTGGAAACTCTGCGATAAAATCGCTTCAATGCGCTTCGTTGATGTTAAATTGGATCATCTTCAAATGGTTGTTGATGAATCCGGGAAGAACACCCCTACACTTAAGAAATTAAAAATTATGCTGGGGCTTATGTACAAATACGCTGTAATACATGAAATAATACCGAAAGAAAGAAATATGGTCGAATATCTAAATATTAAAAATGCTGGAAATCCGAACGCGCTAAACCGTGAACCGTTCAGCAAGTCGGAAGTTTCCCGGATATGGGACGCTAAAGAAAGTAACCCGTATTATACGGTTATACTCATGCTGATCTATTCCGGCTGCCGCATAAGTGAACTATTAGACTTGAAAAAAGAAGATGTAAATTTAGAAGAACGTCATTTTAATATTGTCGCCGCTAAGACTGCTGCCGGAATCCGTACAGTACCGATAGCAGAAAAGGTTTACCCGTTCTTTGAATATTGGTATAACCTTAATTCTTGTGAGTACCTTTTAAGTACGCCAGAAGGCGCGCACTTCAAATATCGTAATTATTACGATTCTTACTGGAAGCCGCTACTTGATGCCGTCGGAATGTCGCACCGTCCGCATGATACCCGGCATACTTGCGTAAGCTTATTAACCGTAGCTGGTGTATCTGATAAGGTCATAAAAAAGATAATCGGACATAAAGGGCAAGGCGTAACTGAAATAGTATATACTCACTTTGAAATAGAGGAACTAATAGACGCAATCAACAAGATATAGTGTTAGTTACCTGTTAGTTACGTGTTAGTTACCGTAAAAAATTCGTGCTTTTTTGTGGTACTTTACAAATCTTCAGACATAAGAAAAACCCAGGAAATATAAGCATTTCCTGGGTTTGTATCTTTTTCGTTGTCTCTTTGTAATTATCTCTTTGAGAACTGAGGAGCTCTACGAGCTGCTTTGAGACCGTATTTCTTACGCTCTTTCATACGTGGATCACGTGTTAAGAATCCAGCAGACTTAAGAACTGGTCTGTACTCTGAATCTACCTGAAGGAGTGCACGAGCGATTCCGTGACGGATTGCTCCGGCCTGTCCTGTGTATCCACCACCACGAACGTTAACTAAAACGTCGAACTTATCAACTGTCTCAGTTGCAACTAATGGCTGGCGAACAACTACCTTTAATGTCTCAAGACCAAGGTACTCATCGATATCTCTTTTATTGATTGTAATCTTTCCTGTTCCAGGTACTAAATATACTCTAGCAACAGATGATTTTCTTCTTCCTGTTCCGTAATACTTTGTAGTAGCCAATTTACTTTACCTCCTATTAAAACTCTAATGTCTCAGGCTTCTGAGCTGCATGTTTGTGATCTGGTCCAGCGTATACGAATAACTTTGTATACATCTGACGTCCAAGAGGTCCCTTTGGAAGCATTCCCTTTACAGCGTACTCGATAACGCGCTCTGGGTGCTTGTTCATCATCTCTCTTAATGTTGTCTCTTTCATACCACCGATATAATCTGAGTGATGATAGTAAATCTTCTGGTCTAATTTCTTACCAGTAACCTTAACCTTGTCAGCATTGACAACAATTACATAATCACCTGTGTCAATGTGTGGTGTAAAGATTGCTTTATTCTTTCCTCTTAATACTTTAGCAACTTCTGATGCTAAACGTCCTAATGTCTTACCTTCAGCGTCTACTACGTACCATTTTCTGTCGATTGTAGCAGGACTAGCCATAAATGTTTTCATCGGTTTTCCTCCTTAAATGATTCGATTACTTTTAATGCCGATGCCTCTTGAAATCGCGTATGTCCGGACGCCACTTCCTTTTTGACATCTTATAGTCCTCTGTTCCATCTCAGATGACTATCATTATCTATACTAAATGGTTGCCGGGGCTTTGGCTTCCATTTATCTACTTTTACAGACCTAGATATTATACTTGCGTAACCGGCTGTTGTCAAGTGTTTTTCACCCTTATTTTCGGCTTTTTCTTGAAACTTTTTCTTTAAGTCTTTTCTTTAAACTTTTATTTTAAAACTGCATATATACAAAATCCGCCGGATTCACTCCCGGTCCGTAGTAACCGAATATTATTACTATAAAGATGCCAAGATATATTATCGCCCAGCGAAGCGGCAGCTTTCTTGAAAGTATGAAATCGCGCATGTCGAGCTTTTTATTTTCCTCAACGAAACTGATAAAGAACCACAGCAGAGTACATATTATAAGTAAAAGTATATCGTACTCGTCCAGTCCGCATGCTCCTAGATTCAAAATGATGTTGTTTATTCCAAGCTCGCTGATATGGAAATCCGTGACTGATTTAAAAAGCATGTGAAATGCAGTCGACGCATTTGCAGCTATGTCGAAATAGTAGCCTACCAGTATGAGCATAAATGTCCAAAGCACTGATACAATCGTTGCAAATATGCCCTTTTCCCTTAGGCCGGTCAGCTTAAAAAAGCCGCCTGCCACCTTTTTGTTTACCGGAGCAAAAAGCTCTGCAAGCATGATTACAATGCCATTCCAGAGTCCGAAATACAGGTATTTCATATTGGCACCGTGCCATACTCCGATGACGATAAATGTGATGACACTCGCGATGCAGCCAGGCAGCACCTTACTGATATGCGCACCAAATCTCGGCTTTAGCCATTTGCCAAAGTTCAGGAAACGCTTTGAGATTGAAAGCGGGTAGAAGATATAGTTTCTGCACCAGTCTCCCAAAGTCATATGCCAGCGGTGCCAGTACTCAGTGAGCGAGCGCGAAAAATACGGATGATTGAAGTTTGTTGACATCGTTATACCAAACATCTCCGCAATACCACGCACTATATCGATTCCTCCCGAGAAATCCGCATATAGCTGCAGCGCATACACTACTGCCGCAAAAAATACATAGGTGCCCGAAAAATCCATCGGCTTATCCATTACTAAATTGATGATATTTACCGCGCGGTCTGCTATCACAAGCTTTTTCATGACTCCCCAGAGCACCAGAAGCGCACCCTTTTGCAGATTTTCAAGTCTCAGGGAATGTCCCTCGTAAAGCTGTCCCGCAAGTTTATCATATATCGCAATCGGTCCCTGTATGATCTGTGGGAAAAATGACACGAACAGCGCTACCTTAAGGAAATTCTTTTCAGGCTCGACAATTTCCCTGTATACATCCATCACATAGCCCATGGACTGAAAGGTGTAGAAGGATATGCCAAGCGGAAGCAAAAGTCCAAGCTCCCCCGCATATGGTATATATTTAAGGAATGCCAATATGCCGAAATTGCAAAGCAGCGCAAAAAGCATGACTGCCACTCTCTTTTTTCTGCCCTTTTCCTTGTATTCCTTTCTGGTCTGCCTGTCCCAGTCCTCCTTGTGGCTTTTTACGATGGCATTCTGCTCCTTTAGCAGTTTGTCAATCCATATTGTTGAGCCATAGGTGTTGCATATTGTGAAAATGATAAACAGCACATACCACTTACATATAATCACATAGTATGCCATGCTTCCCGCCAAAAGCACATACCAGCGGTATTTCTTCGGAAAGCAATAATATAGTACAAGCAATGCTATTACAAATATCGCATATTTTAATGAAATAAGTTCCATTTTATTTACTCCAAATCCATTTTCTAAAGTAATACTGCCAGACATACTTTAATTAACAGGCAGTATTTATTTTAAAGTCCATACACTATCATGCTATTTTTTTACCGGGGTATTTAACTCCTTTACAGGCTTTGCATCGTTGTTCGTATCTGCTACCTTATTTGTCGCAAGGCTTGACGAAAAATTATAAGGCAGATAAACTGACATCTCAAAATAATGATTGCCCAGACTCAGATCCGTATCCTTTGCGCAGGCACTTATCACCTTGTCAGCGCGCCTTGCGCACTCGCCCCATGCACTCTGAAGCTCCGGTGAGTGTTCTGCATTAAGCCTGTAATTATCAGACAGATATTTTCCCATATATGCAGTGAATTTGAGGCTTCCATTTATATTCAGGTGCTCTGAATTGTAGAAATCATCCCTCTCATTGATTCCGATAAATTCCTTATCGCCTTCAAAGCTCGCAAAGTCATAGCCATAAGACTCCACCAGCTCCTTCACGTCACAAAGCACCTGCGGATTCTTTATCTCCTTCTCATGAGGGAACCTCGCAAAAAGCACCTTTTCCACCCCCTGCGCTTTACAATACTCAAGCAGATCAGTCATATACTCTCTGCTCTTGTCGGTAAAATAGAGCTTTTTCTGCTTGCCTGATGGACAATCGGAATATTTTGCAATAGATGAAAATCCCTTCATGCATGATGTTTTTGCAAAATACATTCCAACTCTTGTGGCAAAGGTATGTGCACACTTGCCTATATCCTTCCAGTTGCTATGATGCAGCTTTAAAGGATTTGTAAAGTTGTCCTGCTCATCCTTTGGCACAATCTCTTTTATTGTATCAAGCCTGTTTTCCTTATTGTGGATATTGTCTATCCAGCTATGCAGCTTTACCGTTCTGTCGTAATAGCTGTCATTTTGTAAAAAGCCATTCACTTCAAAAACCACAACCTTCGGATGCTGTCTGGTGAGAGCTTCTCTGAGCATAGATTTGTACAGACTGCCGGGCACCCCTGATACCCCAAGCGAGTATGATGTGTATCCATAATTCTTCCAGGCCTCGGTTGCGCTGTAATCAGCGTATACCTCGCTGGCTCCTATCATCATCACATCAATTGTGTTCTTCGGCTCCTTGTAAAAGCCCTCTATAGTCGCAATATTGACAGCATCCGTCATCTTAAAAAATGTCGAGACAAACGAAAACAGCACGACAAATACCAAGGCAAACGCTCCTATACGGATTACCTTACGGTGTCTGCCTTTTCCTTCGTCTGTGCTGTTTATGGGTTTGTTTTTTATAATTTTCTCTTTTACTTTTGTAAATCTCATAACCGTCTTCATCTCCAAGCTTCTTTTTACCGTACCGTGTATTAACTGTAACGACATTATAGCCTATTATTGAAGCTAAAAACTGATATTCCAAAAATCTTAATATAATATTAAAAATCTAAAGCTGTTACTCGTACTTGAGTCCTATCATTGTAAGCCCATGGGCCGGGGCTGTAGGACCTGCTGCTGCCCTGTCTGTTGCGGCTATTATGCCCTTCATCGCATCGGCCGGCATATCGCTTCCACCTATCTTCACAAGTGTTCCTGCGATTATGCGCACCATATTGTACAAAAAGCCGTTTCCTGTCACACGTATTGTGATGATGTCACCGGCCTTTGACACCGTACAGTCATATATCGTGCGGACTGTGGTCTGTGCCTGCGAGTTTGCCGAGCAGAAGCTTGCAAAATCATGCTCTCCTATAAGATATTTTGCAGCCTCACTCATCTTTTCTGTGTCAAGCGGATAATGATAGAAATATGTGTCAAGCCTGCGTGTCGGATTTCTGAACCTCGCATTTAATATGCGGTATTCATAGGTTTTACGGCTCTTTGAGAAGCGTGGATGAAAATCATCGCTTACCTCACAGGAATCGACCACCACTATATCCTCCGGCAGCTTCTGATTCAGTGCATACGATATCTTTTCCGCCGGCATGCGGGTATTGGTATCAAACATACACACATTTCCAAGTGAATGCACTCCCGCATCGGTGCGGCTTGCTCCTGTCACCTTTATATCCTCCTTTAACAGGCGGCTCAGGTGCTCGTTTAATACCTGCTCAATTGTTATGCCGTTTGGCTGTATCTGCCAGCCGCAGTAATTTGTGCCATCGTAGGCTACAATCATTTTTACACGCATATATCTCTCCTGTTATGGCTGCACTATCTATTTCACTATCTGAAAATAAGATTGCCCAGATTCACCGGCAGAAGGATTCTAAGCACTATCACAACCGCTAAAAACGCAAATATGAAAAGATATGCTATTTTATCGTCCTTTTCATATACGAGCGGCTTCATCTTTGTCCTGCCCTCTCCACCATTGTAGCATCTGGCCTCCATGGCCATTGCGAGGTCATCCGCACGCCTGAAGGCCGATACGAAAAGCGGCACTAAAAGAGGCACCATGCTCTTTGCTCTTTTTATGATATTTCCATGCTCAAAATCAGCACCTCTTGCCATCTGTGCTTTCATTATTTTGTCCGTCTCCTCAATAAGGATTGGAATAAAACGAAGCGCTATCGACATCATCATGGCTATCGCATGCACCGGAACATGTATTTTGTTTAAAAAACCCAGTGATTTCTCAAGACCGTCCGTGAGCTGGTTTGGTGTGGTGGTGAGTGTCATGAGCGAGGTTCCTATAATGAGCAGCACAAGTCGTATCATCATGGTTGCTGCATTTATCAGTCCGGTGTCAGAAATATGCAGTATACCGTATTCCCAGATTGTATACTCTCCCTGTGTGAAAAACACGCTGAAGCATGCTGTAAAAAGCAGCAGTATTATAATGGATTTGAGTCCCTTTACCATGAACTTAAATGGCACCTTTGATATCTTTATAACTGCGGCAAGCGCGGCAACTATAAACAGCACACCGGCTATTCCTTTGTAGGAAAACAGCGCAATAATATATATAAGTGTTGCGAAAAGCTTTACTCTTGGGTCCAGTTTATGTATTGGCGACTGCGCCGGATAATACTGGCCTATGGTAATATCACGAATCATTTTTGTATTCCTTCCTCATAATTTGTATCAAAATGTCAGCATTGGTGAGCTATTTAAAGGCTTTTAGTATTGAGTCCCTCGCCTCCGCAACTGTCGTCGCCGAAAGGTCAACCGGTATACCCTTTTTTGCCAGATCATGCATCAGATATGTGACCTGCGGTGCTGCAAGTCCGACTGCCTCGAGCTCCTTGTAGTGTGAGAATACCTCCTTCGGCACTCCGTCAAACATCACCTCTCCTGAATTCATAACAATGATGCGATCCACATACTCCGCAACATCCTCCATGCTGTGTGATACGAGTATGATTGTAATACCCAGATCCTTTTTCATCTGTAAAAGCAGTCCCAGTATCTCATCTCTGCCCGCAGGATCCAGTCCCGCTGTCGGCTCATCGAGTATAAGTACGTCAGGGTGCATTGCAAGTACTCCTGCTATGGCTACACGCCTTTTTTGTCCTCCGGACAAATCAAATGGTGGCTGATAGTAGAGATCCTCCGGAAAATGTACATTCTGCAGTGCCTCATAGGCTCTTAGCTCCACTGTTTTCCTATCGAGCCCCTGATTTTTCGGTCCAAAGCATACATCCTCAAAGTTGGTTGTCTCAAAAAGCTGATGCTCCGGATACTGGAACACCATCCCCACCTTGTGACGCAGCTTGCTTAAATCATAATCATTGTCATATATATCCTGTCCATTATAGTATATATGACCGCTTGTTGCCTTCAAAAGGCCGTTCATATGCTGGATAAGTGTGGATTTTCCCGAACCGGTGTGACCGATTATTCCGATAAACTCTCCATCATTTATCTCAAGGCTTACATCCTTAAGTGCCTGCACCTTGTAGGCTGAGTCGGCACTGTAGCAATAGTTTATGTGATCTAGAATTATTGACATATTTTCTCCCGCCTATCTGTTTTTCAGCGCAACAAGCGCATTTACAAGTTCTTCTCTCGTCAGGATTCCATCAGGGATATCGAGCCCTGCCTTTTTGAGCTCATCGGCTACCAGTGTCACCTGCGGCACATCAAGCCTGTGCTCCTTCAGCTCGTCCACCCTTGAAAAAATCTCACGCGGTGTGCCGTCCATGACCACCTTGCCCTTTTCCATGACATAGACATGGTCTGCGCCGACCACCTCCTCCATGTAATGGGTGATGAGAATAATGGTCACGCCCTTTTTCTTATTGAGCTCATGGGCTGTGGCTATGACCTCCTTGCGGCCGTTTGGGTCAAGCATGGCTGTAGGCTCGTCAAATACTATGCATTTTGGCTCCATTGCCACAACTCCCGCGATTGCCACACGCTGCTTCTGTCCTCCGGAGAGCTTGTTCGGTGAATGTGTGCGGTACTTTGTCATACCGACAGCCCTTAGTGCATAGTCCACGCGCTGCCAGATTTCATCTGTCGGCACACCGATATTCTCAGGTCCAAAGCCCACATCCTCCTCCACGACATTGGCGATAATCTGATTGTCGGGATTCTGGAAAACCATACCTGCACTTTTCCTGACAGGTATGACATTCTCTTCCTTTGACACATCCATGCCATCCACCCATATGGTGCCGTCGCTCGGCGCAAGAAGTGCATTGATATGCTTTGCAAGAGTTGATTTTCCTGAACCATTGTGACCGAGGATTGCAATAAACTGTCCCTCTTTTATGTCGAGGTTTACGTTGTCGAGTGCTGTAGTGATTGACTCTACATTGCCTTCCTCGTCTCTTCGTATAAATTCATGTACTAATTTGCTTGTTTTAATTATGCCCATTTCTTTTTCCTAAAAATCTACCGTATTTACAATTATCATAGCTGTTAAAGCCCAAATAGCTGCCAAAAATATGCACTTTGCCGCTTGATTTAGTCATCCCAGCTCAGGTGATGAAGCTCTCCCTCAAGCCTCATATGATCAAAATTATTCTGTCTCAATGCCTCGTAGAGCACGATAGCTACTGAATTTGACAAATTAAGTGACCTTGTCTCACCTATCATCGGTATCCTGATGCACTCATCCGGATGCTCCTTTAGTATCTCCTCCGGAATGCCTGCGCTTTCCTTGCCAAACATAATATAGCAGTCTGGCTCAAAATGAGCATCAGAGTACACATGTCTGCCCTTTGTTGTCGCATAATATATCTTTGCGCCCGGATTTCTCTCAAGGAAATCCTCCCAGTCCACATATGTGGTGACGTCGAGGTCCTTCCAGTAATCCATTCCGGCTCTCTTTAGTGCCTTCTCTGAAAGTGAGAATCCAAGCGGCTCTATAAGATGAAGCCTCGTGCCTGTCGCGACGCAGGTTCTTCCGATATTTCCCGTATTTGCCGGAATTTCCGGCTCATGTAACACTATGTTCAGCTTTGCCATTTTGTCTCCTGTCAATTTAAACTATTTATTATCCATCCCGGCGCGAAGCTCTGTGACAAACTCCTCAATGCGGCCGAGCGCCTCCTTTAAATCATCAAGCGAATATGCATATGATATACGTAAAAAGCCCTCACCGCACTCTCCGAATGCAGTTCCCGGAACCACGGCAATCTTCTTGCTATTTAGAAGCTTTGTGGCAAACTCATCGGAGTTCATGCCAAACTCCTTGATGCTTGGGAACGCATAAAAAGCTCCGAAAGGCTCAAAGCACTTAAGCCCCATCTCCTTAAAGCGGTGAAGCACATAGCGTCTGCGGCCGTTGTATTCCTCCCTCATCTGTGCAACATCCTCATCACCGTTTTTCATAGCCTCGACAGCCGCATACTGGCTCGTGGTCGGCGCACACATGATTGCAAACTGATGAATCTTTAGCATCTGCTTTAAAATGGTCTCAGGTGCACATGCATATCCAAGCCTCCAACCTGTCATGGCATATGCCTTGGAAAAACCGTTTATGAGCACTGTGCGCTCCTTCATTCCCGGAAACGATGCTATAGACACATGCTTATCCACATATGTAAGCTCCGAATAAATCTCGTCACTTATCACAAACAGATCATGCTCCTTAACCACCTGAACAATTGCTTCAAGGTCTGCTTTTTCCATGATAGCGCCTGTAGGGTTATTAGGGAAAGGCATGATAAGTATCTTTGTCTTTGGAGTGATAACAGCCTCAAGCTCCTCGGCTGTCAGCCTGAAATCATTTTCCTCCTTGAGCTCCACAATCACAGGTGTGCCCCCTGCCAGCACAGTACATGGCACATATGAAACATAGCTTGGCTGCGGGATAATCACCTCATCTCCCGCATCGAGCATGGCGCGCAGTGCGATATCTATAGCCTCGCTGCCGCCGACAGTTACCATGATCTCTTTGTTGTAATCATATGTCATGCCGTATCTTCTGTCGAGATATCTTGCAATCTCAACCTTTAACTCCTTGAGTCCGGCATTTGAGGTGTAGAAGGTGCGTCCCTTTTCAAGGGAATATATGCCCTCATCCCTGATATGCCACGGTGTGTCAAAATCAGGCTCACCTACTCCAAGCGATATCGCATCCTTCATCTCGCTCACTATATCAAAAAACTTACGGATGCCCGATGGCTGGATAGTCTTTATGGTACTGGATAAAGGGTCTCTCATTATGACATAATTCCCCTTTCATCGGATTTTACAGGTGCCGCCATGATAGTTCCATGGTCCTTGTATTTCTTCAGAATAAAGTTTGTCTTTGTCGAAAGCACCTGATCCAGTGTAGAAAGCTTATCTGTCACAAACTGTGATACCTCGCGCAGAGTCTTGCCCTCGAGTGTGACCATGAGGTCGAAGCCGCCTGAGATAAGGTATACAGACTTCACCTCAGGATAGTTGTATATACGCTCGGCAATTTTGTCGAAGCCCATGCCGCGCTGTGGTGTCACTCTGACCTCTATCATAGCTGTGACCTTCTCAAGGCCTGCCTTGTCCCAGTCAATCAGTGTGTGATATCCGCAGATGACATTCTCCTGCTCCATAGCAGCAATCTCGTTTGCCACACTTGCCTCATCCACGCCAAGCATGATTGCAAGCTCCTTCAGGTTTATTCTGCTGTTTTTCTCTATAAATGTTAATATCTTTTCTCTCATGATATATATTCTCCTGATTCAAATATATTAGTTGAAAACCTTGTATATCTCGTCAGTCTGGGCAGTCTCCAAAAACCGTCTCTCCTCGCCGGAAATAAGCACTCTGTCGTTTGAATCGGTTGTGGCACCGACTATAACAGCATTTTGTCCTGTTTTCTCAAGCTCTCTGACTACGCGGGTACCATCTGCAGCTATGATTATCAGACTTCCTCCTGACAAAAGCTTATACGGGTTTATGTCAAAAAATTCACTTATTTCAATCGTATCCTGCCTGATAGGGAGCTTCTTTAAATCGATGTCAAGACCAATTCCCGAAGCCTCTGCCATATCCCAGAGTGCTCCAAAGATGCCTCCCTGCGAAGCGTCATGGATTGCCGCCACACCGGCGCCAATCGCGGATGCAGCCTCCATTGCGGTGGAAATATGGTCTATATATGCTGCTGATTTATCTATAAATGCCCTGGAAAATCTCGTTTCAAGCTCGGCTCTTTTCTCATTTGCAAGAATTGCTGTGCCCTCAAGCCCCACATAGCCTGTCACTATTACGTCCATGCCCGGTGCTGCTGCCGATGATGGTGTAAGCGCCTGCTCATAGGCCTCACCTATTGCTGTAACTGTCACCACGATATTCTTCACCGCACGGCTCACCTGTGTATGTCCGCCAAGCACCACAATGCCTGCTTCCTCACATACAGTATCAATCGCTCTCACCGTCTCACGAAGCACGGCTTCGTTTTCTGTGGTAGGTACAAGCAGTGCCAGCTCTATCCCAACAGGAGCTGCCCCCATGGCATAAATATTGTTCAATGCATCATAAACTGCGCAGTTAGCACGCACATGCTTATCCGATACATCAAGCGTGAACGTCTGAGCAGCAGTAACTAACTTAGTTTGGCCGCCTGCCTGCATGGAAATCACCGCACAGTCCTCACCTACTGCCGGTTTAAAAAGTATTCTGTCGCTTTTGGTATGAAGTTGTTTTAAGACAGAGCGCTTTAAAACCGACTCTGATATTTTACCGTTTTTCATGTGTTTTCCTGTTCCTAATAATAATATGTTTTGTATACTGTTGCAGCCCGGTGCATTGATTGCAAATAACTACATCAGAAACAACTACCTGCGGGCATTTACTGCGTCTGTGCTCCCTGTGCCTGTCCTGCCGCATTCTGGTCTGTCGGCTGTGTCTGAGCACCTTGTGTCTGCCCTGCTGCATTCGGATCTGTAGTCTGTGTCTGCGCGCTCTGTGTCTGAGCTGCCGCGTTTGGATCCTGTGTCTGGGTTGCCTGAGCCTGTGCTGCCTGAGCCGCTGCTGCCGCAGACGCAGCAATGGATTTAACCGAGCCCTCATCATTAGCCGCTGCCGCCGCCTGAAGCTGCGCAACAACCTCCGCTGATGCTCCTGCTGTACCAACCGTCACGATTTTCGGTGATGACTTGTACTTGCTGTTGTTGAATACCTCATCGCTCTGCACTGCACCATCGACTGTGACCGTCTTCCAGAGCCTTGCGGTCAGTCCCTTGTGCGCAGACTGCTCGGTGTTGAAATAACCGACCGGCTGACCTGCATCAAACTTAAACTGCGTAACCGGATCCTCCTCGGAAATCGTCTCACTCCTGAATGAAATTTCCCTGTTTGCCGGTCTCGTCTCCACTCCGTACACATTGAAGGTGATGACTCCACCACTGCAATAGCCCTCTATATACACCGGATTGTCCAGATTATTTTTAAACTTAAGATCCTTGTAGGTACCTGCGATTGCCGCATCGTCAGATGGCTTTACGTAGCTTACTATCATGGAATGGTTGTAGCGCTGCACTATGTCAAGCTCAGCCCTTATAACCGCATTGTAGAGAGTGGTCGCAACCTGACACACACCTCCACCTACCGAGTCAACTACCTGACCGTTCTCATATGCGCCTGCTATCTGATAGCCGTTGTCAGTTGTGATAGGGCTGATAGCCTCGTAAACCGAGAACTGCTCCCCCGGATATATGACACTGCCGTTTATCAGGCTGCATGCGTTCTTTACATTGGTTGCACGCCCTGCTGCCGAGCTGCTGAAATCGGTAGAAAAGCCTCCCAGATTATCCTTAATCTTTGAGAGCTCTTCCTTTGAACCCCTCGGCTGAACCGTATTTGTGACCAGCTCTATCTCATTCGCCGAGCCATCCCAGCTATTCTGCAAAAAGTCATTTATGGCATAGACTGATTTTACCACATCGACCTCTTTGCCTTCCTGTCCCGGAACAAAATCGAAGCTGTCGCCGTTTCTCTGCAGCGAATTGTCAACTGCCTTTATATTGAGCTCGTCGCTCTTATCATAAATCATATTTGCGGTCTTTTGTTTATCAACCGACAGATACATATTGACGGCAACATTGCCCTTTTTGAGCTCCTCTGACTCCACAAATCTGTCAATCAGGCTGCCCTCATGGCACACTGAAAGAGCCTCGTCCACCGCTGCATCACTGTCCGCCGAAACAGACATTTCCTGTGCTGTTGCATCAAATGAACCATTGGCGCCCTTTAATGAAAAGGATGTATCCTTTATGCTGTCAACATAGGCATCAACTGCTTTTTTTGCTTCTTCCTTTGTCATACCACCTACATCCACACTGCCAATGCACACACCCTCTGTAATTGTCTGTACCTTTGCCTTCTTTGTACCTGACGAACCGCTTGCATATGCACTTACCATGCCTGATGCTGCCACAAGCACAAATGCCATTGTACCCAGTAATAATGCTTTTTTATTAATCTTCATTTCCGCTTCCTTTTCCTGAGGCTGTTAAAAGCGCCCCTGTCATCCTCTTAACTGAACTGCATTTTATATCATATTATGATATGAGGGTCAAAAGGTATTTTGCCCCTCATTTATG
>ULQX01025896.1_pt1 | contig 27850 bp, 43 predicted proteins | sample 1954941 | NCBI WGS metagenome assembly ULQX01 (sample SAMEA4835667, study PRJEB28245) | human gut metagenome | biome: gut microbiome; material: fecal sample | place: Denmark | collected 2008
GACGATTGCCCCGCCACATTTTGCACTATCGGCACGGGGCCGAACATGTCAGATGTTCCGACAAGTTGCCGTATTCATTTTTAGCATCCGCAGCCGTTGCAGGTTCCGCAATTCCCATACTGATACGGAGCAGGAACGGGGAAAGCCGGAACAGGGCGGGGGTTGTAGTAAGCCAGCTGCCCGCTCATGTATGCCTTCAGAGTTTCATTCTGCGCAGCCTGACTTGCGGCAAGCTGTGCGGCAAAAAGCTGCTGGTTCTGCTCGGCAATCTTGGCATCCTTTGCCTCGATGCGCTGAGCGGTCAAAGCATCAAGCACCGCACGCGCATTGGCGTTCTGGTTCTCGATGATGTCCCGAGTGCCGTTCTGAATGGTCTGGCGCGTGTCGCAAGCCTGCGTAGCGAGGTTGTAGTTTACGCCCTGGATGGCCTCGCGGGTCTCGCAGCAGCAATTAGCCTGCTGCATCTGCATGGCGTTGAGCTGCTGCATAAATGCCGCCTGCTGATTGGCGCGGCTGATTTCGGCGCTCATAAAGCCCTGCTGCATAGCGTTCTGCACACCGTTGACAAGCTGTGCCTGAGCATAGAAGCCGTCACACAGACCATTGTTCACGACGTCGATTTTGCGTTCGATGTTGGCAAAGTCGCTGGTGAGGATGTAGCCATCAACTGCGCCGGTGCTGCCGTTGCCGCCAAAGCCGTTGTTGCCCCAGTTGCCGCCCCAGCCGCAGAAAACGAAGAGGAAGAGAATAATAATCCACCACGCACCATCGCCGCCAAAGCCCCAGCCGTTGCCATTGCCCGTATTCGCGGGCTGAACAGGCATTGTCATAACAGTGCCGTCCGAAGAAAGACTCATGTTTAACTCCTTTCAAAAGTTGAATGTATTGTTCACCGTGCGCACGGTTTGAACCTATTTTAAAAAGCTCTGAAACTGCTGCGCCATCGCTTGCAGCTGGTTTAGCTGCTGCTGGCTCATTTTCCCAGATTGCAGCAATTTTTGAACTTCTTGCTTCGGGTCGCCTTGAAAATTATGTCGGAACTGCTGAAACTGCTGCATCATTTGCTGGAATTGTCCCATTGCGCCCGGCATTTTGCCGCCGCCAAGAGCGTTAAACAGAGGGTTGCTCATTGTCTGCCTCCTTTTTCTTGCGCGTCAAAGGTTTATCCGCCGCCAGCGCGTCAAAGCGGGCTGTCAACGCGTTGAACTCTTGCCGTGTGACATATTCCTCTTTCGGTTTTTGCGCTGTCTGTGCGGGCTGTTTCTGGCTTGCCGTGCGTTCTGAGTAATCAAAAACGCGCAATGGCTGCGGCATACCGCTGGCGTCGGTGGACTTAATGTAAAATGTGCTGTTTTCGCTGTCCATCAGCAGCACGCTGTTCCCTGCCGCCACCATATACGCTTTGGCTCCTTCTTCGCCTTGCACCCAAATAATAGGCGCAGTCTGCTGTGAAGTCTGCTGTTGCGGATACGCTGCCTGTCGAAGCTGCGCAAGCTGATCGGGCATGGCCGACGGCATCTGCTGCCCCATTGGGTAATATCCCGGCGCAAATCCGGGCTGATACGGTACGCCAAACGCCATAGTCAATCATCCTTTCTGCCAGTAGTACAGCGGCGTTTCGTCGCCGCTGTCCCAAGTGTCAAGCCAATCGCCATCAACAACAGCGACAACGTGCGTCGCCATAGCCAGAATATACGTGCCGTCTGGGTGCTCCGCCGCAAAATCTGCCACTGTGTAGCAGTCCGGGCAGCTGTTCGGAATTGCCGAACGGTTCCACCCACATCGCCGCAGATAACTGCCCCAGACATAGTTTGCAGACGGCATATCATGCAGTTCAAATCCTGCCAGCACCAGCGCCGCGTATACAGCCGCCCACGATTGATGCGTTGCGGCTGCAATGGCTCTGACGGTACAATCGCCGACGCGCTTTTCTTCCGGGTTTAGGTTGATTTGCTTGTATGCCATCCGAACCGCTCCTTTTATCTTAATTGTACACAAAAAAACGGCACACTGTGGGCCACCGAAGTGCCAACATTGTGCCGTCTTTGGGACAAAATAAAAAAGGGCGCGGCCACAAAAGCAGCCGCGCCCTTTAAATTAGCCTATTTTGTTTTTGATGCTGCGAACGCGCCGTTTTACCGTGCGCTCGCTACAATTCAGTTCTGCCGCAATATCAGCATTGCGCCAGCCGCGCCGCCGAAGCTGCAAAACATCCGTTTCTTCATCGGTCAGCAAACCGCCGACAAAATCAAACTTTGGCATGATTACTCATCCTTCTTGTTCTTACTTTCGGTCTGCGTTCCAAAATAAAAGGCCACGACCATCGTCACAATGGTCATGACCGTGTCAGGCTGTAATTTCTCCCGCAGCGCCAATGCCGCAAACACTGCAACGACAACCAGCGTCACAATGGTCTTGACCTTGATAAGCGCTGCCAGATTTTTCAAAAAATCGCCCATAGATATGCACTCCCTTTCAGCCAATCAGATGATTTTGCAAAGCTTCCTTTGCTTTTTGCATCTGGTCAATGTTGTTCCCATCCAGATTGTGGTCAAGCAGGGCAAGCAATGCCTGCATGGTAACATGCTGCCCCTCGTCCATGCGGTCAAGCCGCAATTTGTCGTTTTTCAAGAATCCCTCCATGGCGTTCACCCGCTCTTCAAGCTTGGTAATGCGTTTGTCCTGGTCGGCTTTCGGCTTTTTTATGGCGGTGATGACTTTGCTGATGGCAACGCCCCCGGCGTACAGCCCGGCAGCAGCTCCCGCCGCGTAAATTAAAAACGCCCAGGCCTCCGCAAGTGTAAACGAGAATACATGCTGCATCGGCATCACACCTCCACGTATTTTGCATGGTACGCCTTCTCATTGTCCAGCCCGTACTTCTTGGCGATGAGGTAGAACTCCATCGCCGCAGCGTTCGGCAGCACAACGTGGTCAAGCCAGACCTCCTGATGCGTCGGCGCGGCGGGCTTGTCTTCTTTGATGGCGGCATCGTACCGCGTCAGATTGAACTGCTTCACGACGGCCAGCAGACTTGCGGTATACGTCGGGCTGGTGGCCCAGCCATCGGCGCGGATGTACTCGCACGCCTTGTTGATGTCGGTACAGCCGACCAGATTGGAATAGCGCGGCATTGTCGTCAGCTTCTTGATGTAGTCCTCTACACAGGCGACCATCGTATCATAGGCGCGGAAGCCCGCCGTGATGGTGATGTACTTGCTGCCGTCCCACTCCTTCGTTGCCTTGTTGTACACTCTGCCGCTCCAATTGCTGGCCTTGATGCCGAACAGGTTGTTTGCCTGTACTGCAAGCTCGCTCGTGCCGTAGGCGCTCTCCAAACAGGCTTGTGCAATGCACAGCGACGGCAGAAGATGCGCGTTCAGGCAGCGGCTCTGGCACTTCTCGGCCATGACGTCAATGAACGTCTGCTCCTGCGTCTTGACGGGTGCAGCGTCGGCCACGTCGCCCTTCAAGCGCTTCGTGACATGTGCCGCAATGTCCGGGAACTTGCTTTTCAGGTACGGCCCGGGGCATGCCGTGGCGGCGTAAAAGCAGTGCATCGTGAGCGAGCCGTTCTTGTCGCCGGTGTAGGTCAGCTCCTTGATGCCATTGCGGCGGCAAATGTCGGTGCAAAGGTCGAGCAGGGCGGCATACGCCTTGTCGCTGACGTGCCAGTCCGGTGCGCCGCTGTCGTTGGCAACCTCAATCGTAATGGCCCGCTGGTCGTTCCACGGCGACGAGCTGCACCACGAACGGTCCGCCTCGTGGCAGAACAGCCCGATGCGCCCGCTGGATTCGATGGCGTAGTTTGCGCTCATCTGGCGAGAGGGCCTGCCGACAAGAGCACCGAAAGATTCAAGCGTTGCATTGCCGGCCATGTGGTGGACGGTAATCTTGCTGATGGGCTGGCTGCGGGGCCGGTTGCAGTTTGGGCTGATGGCCGTGTAAACGGCCAGTGCAGAATCACTCATTCTCGTCCTCTCCCTTCCCGTTCGACAGTTCCTCGTCCATTTCGGGCGACAGAATCATTTCATCCTTCATTGGTTTAACTCTCCTTTTCGTTGGTGTCGCTTTCTTCGTCGGTGGTACTTTCAGCACCGTCAACCTCCGGCACATCCGGCGTCTCCGTAACCTCGTCTGCGTGCTCTCTCTCGTCCAGCGCATCGTAGTATTCCTGCGCCAGCGCTTCCACCTCGGCAATGTCATCTTCAGTCAGCAATCCGTTGTCCAGATGCGTGTATGCCTTGTCAAGCCAAAATGCAACATCGCGTCCTGCTGCAATTTCCCGCTTGATGCTGCGCAGCGTCAAATCGTGCCGTGCTTTACTCTTGATAGCCATTTTATTACTCCTTTCAGGTTTGCGATGCAACCGCATCTTCCAAATCGGTGATCCGTTTAATGGGGTCTGCGCGTCCCGTCACAGTCGCGCTGTCGGCATCTGTCAGTACAGTGTTTGTGCCTTTGAGCGCAGGCAACGGCTGTGCGCCTGTCGCAGTGAAGAGCACAGGCTCTGCCAGCTCGTAGCAGATTTGCACGGGGGTTCCTGCGGCGTACTGGGCCGCGAGATAAGCAATCCACTCACTTACAGCAGTATACCCGCAGACGCTTGTTCCGACAACAAGCAGCTTTCCTTCCGTGCGTAATGCCTCCGCCGTAGTTGTATATTTGCCTGTATACCTATCACATAGGGATACTAAATCGTCTTTTGCTTTTTGGGGTAATATATATATAAAAAATCCACGCGTGTCGTATTTCCATTTTTCAGTACCGTCGAATGTAACTCTTTCCCAATTTTTTATTCCCTCACCGCTCACCGCGTCCACCTCGCCGCCATACACGGTTTCAGGTAGGGTCAGGGTGTTGGTGCTGCCGTTGTATGGTGTGTAGGTGGTGGGGGCGGTGTTGCCAAGTGTGATTGTTACGTTGGATATCTTGCCCTCTCCTAGAGAACCATTTGGTGCACCATCTATTGCCTCATCTCTTCCGCAAGCATAAAGATATGCCGTTGCTACACGTCCTTTATTCTGTGGAGTTATAACAAATGTTTTTGTAATTTTTCTTACCGACGGCAACTTTTCGGCTTTTGTTATCATCTCACCATCGGTTACAATACACGGCGTACCGTCATCAAATCGAGAGTTAATCCTAAAAGCGTTACTTTCCGCTGTATCAGATGTGTATCTATCAAAAAATTCTTCCAAGGTGAATGTAAAGTCTAAAACGTATGTGCCAGCAGGTAATTTATTCAATACATTTAATAGGTCTTCATAAGTTGTGGCCCAGCCCACACCATCTAAACCTGCCGTTGTGCTTAGATTCTCCCCGCACCGTTCGACCTTCACGCTGTCTCGCCCCTTGATGGGACGAATGTTTTCGGGGCTTGGGTCTCCGCTCCCTTCCTGCATTGGTTCCCACTTCGCTTTCACGCCCAGCGGATAGCCCGCCACAGGGTAGCACACAACAGGGTTGCCGCTTTCTTCCAGCGGTGGGCAAAGCATATCCACGATGTTCTTGCTGCTCCACGTATTTTCACCAATGGTGCTGTCATCGGGGTAGGCACGCTGCATCTGGTTTTTCAGCGTGCCAATGTCTTTCATCGCCTGACTGTAGTCAGAGGGCATCCCGTCAACGAGGGTCTGTGCCTTGTCCGCACTGTTCTTGGCATTGTCGGCGAATCCTTTGGCTTGGTCTCTAACGGCCTCAGTCTGGGCCTTAATCTGCTCTGTGGCAGCCTTAACAGCTGTCACATCTTCCAAGAGCTGCTGAATAGTCTTGTACTCGTCGCTGCTGATAATAGCATTTTCAGGTAGAGGGTTTCTGTCGAAGTGCAGCCAGATGGGCGCACTGCCTGCAATGCCACCGCCGACAGTGATTTCAACAATCGGGTAATAGTCGCCCCATCCAGTAGACATCTGCGGAGTGACAGCAAAATATGCGATTGTGCGCTCTGCATTCACGCCGAGCGCAGGATTGTACACATGATAGCCGTCGCGCTTGTCCATGCGGATGTTTACATCTGCGTCAGACGGGACTTTATACTCTGTGCCGCTTTTTTTGAGCGAAACGCAAAGAACAGGAATGGTCTGGTCATACTGAACCAGATTCACGGCCTTTTTGTCTGGCCTGCTGTCGAAGTCTACGGTACACGATTTGAGATGTGCTGTAGACAACGGTTCATAAATAGTTGCTGCCATGTTTGACCCTCCTCTTAGTAGTAAATCAGCGTGATCTGGCGGTTCACCGAGCCGTTGCCGCTCCATTTCATGGTGATGGTGTTCCCGCTGATGTGAAGGTACTCAATATCCAAGTTGTACGCACTGTACGCGATGTCGCAGATGCCGACCAGCGTACCGCCTGTAAAGGTGTAGCTCCAGTACATAGAGCTTGGGGCCATGGTGATTGTCACCGTTTTCAGCGCTTTTGCGCTCACCCTTCCGTTACCTGCGTGGTATCCGCCCGGGACCGTAACCGCACCGCCCGGGGATATCTCCCGGCTCCAGTTGCCTTGGTTTGTCATGCTGCCGCCAACGTTCACGCCCGCTTCAGCGCTCGTGAAATTGTTTCCCGCCAGAACTGCGGACGCAGGAGCAGAGCCGATAGGGATTACAACCTCTGGATACCCTGCGCCAGCGTCATCCTTATAAGCGCCCTTGGGAATACGCGCATTGAGGTTTCCGCTTCCGACGCTGTAGGAGACAGGGGAAACGGTCTTGGGCTGTATAGGCAAATTACCAGTCTTGATTGTCTTATTTTTGGCGTAATACTTCTTACCGTCCAGCACATCATCAGGCTCGGCGGTAGCTAGTGCCAGCTTGTTTGCGCCGAGGCCACCGCCGCCGTTAAAATTTAGCTGTGTGCCATCATAGGTGAACAGCACCCATCTATCTTTGACAATTGTGTCCGCGTCAACGGCGTTTGCGCCCACATACGCAGGCGCAGCCTTGCCATTGATGCTGAATGCGTCTCCGCTGGTAAATGTTGCAGGTGCTTTGAAACGGCCCACAGAACCAGAGCCAGTCAGTGCAAACGTGTTGCCTGTTTTGGCGCAGCTGTACACCTGTACAGTAGCAGATGTGCCAAGCCCCGCAGGGTCGTAGACGTCTTTCAGCATGGTAGCGCTGCCCGCCTTAATAGCTGCAATCTCGTCCGCCATCGACTTGATAAGAGCTTCATATTGCTTTTGCAACGTACCAGTCGGCAGCCCGGTCACGCCGTCACGCATAAGGCCGCAGACACTTTCATCAAGCATCGTGTTGGTGACGTCTGCGGCGCTCACTGTAAGACTGCCAGCAGGGACAGACACAGTGTATAGGCCTAGCTCATACAGCAGTTCGGAGCGCGTTAGAGTGGGCGCCACAGGATTTGAAGCGGGTGTGCCGGTCTTTACCTCAAACGTGCTTTCGTTAGTGCTCTTAGTGAAGCGAAGAACGATTCTGTCAATGCGGGGGAGCGCACCGTCCGCAATGGGGATTGCTACAGATACATTTTCCGTGCTAACAACGCTTTTCCCTTTAAACGTGCCGTTGTTAATCCAGGCCATGCCTGTCCCGATGGTGATTTTTCGTGCCTCTGTAACGGTTGCGGGGAACGATTCGGCAGCATATACACCGCTTGTGCGGGTGCAGAGGTAGGTCTCTGCATCTTCTGCCGTGTACTCCACATCGTTCAGAGGATATGTGATAATTGCCATTTAGTACCTCTTTGTAATTACAGGTGTCCCGAGTTCAACGCTGTACTGTGTGACATTGTTCTGCGCAGTAATGGTCTTTCCCATGATACGGACTTTCGCATTGATGCCCAGCTCTGGGAAAATGCAGGAAACAACGTCTCCCAAGTTCACGCAGTCGGAATCAATATCAAAGTCCAGCGTTTCAAGGCGCAGCTGCTCAAGCAACTTGCCTTTCCCATACTCCACAAGCCGCGCTTTGTAGTCCTCTAGGCTTTCTTCCTCTTTCTGCTGCTCCTGCCGTGCATCTACATACATTTCGCGCCGGTCGGAGCCGGTCGAGGCCGTGTCGCCTGCATAGACGGTGATACGCTCGTCGCCTGTGCCCGCGCCAGAAACGATAGCAACATTCTTGTAGCTTGCTGTTGAGACGCAGTAGTCCAGATTGCCGACATTCTGAAACCATGTCGAAAACTTTACGGTCTGGCTTTCGCCCGGTTTGTATACCTCAAAAAGCAGCTTTCTATTCGGCTTGTCAAAGCGCAGCCTGAAACCAGCGTCAACGGCCTGCGCTATTTTTTCGCAGTATTCCTCAATGGTCTGGTCGGATGTTTGGGCCTCAAACTTGTCAGCAAGCCCGCAGGACGCGCCCAGAGCCACGCAGGGCCACGCTTGCATATCATGAATAAGAGTACGCATAGCGGTTTCTGCGTTGATATTTGATAGCTCTGCTGTGCTTACGCGGTCATATAAAAGCCGTGTTGCAGGAGCGCCGTTGACAATGATTTTGTTTCCCTCCGTCTGTACGGATTTTATAATCATAAGCGTGTCGCTGTCGTCAATTTCGCAGTAATAGTCCTCTTTCATGAGGTCGCTGTATTCCTGCTGCTGCGACAATTCCAGCTGGAATGTGCCAAGCTGATTATATTTTTCTGTCCAGACAAGGGAGACAAACGTTTCAATCTGCCCGAGCTTGTTCAGTTGAGGGTCGTATACTCTACATATCATCGAATACCCCCACATAGGCGTCATTATAGAAAACGCTCGTATTCAAGGCGTGTTCAGCGCCGTCCGTGTAGGAATGCTTGAGAATGTTGTCGCCCGCGCGAATGTAGTACAGGTTGCTTGCGTCATCGAGCTTTCCGTAGATGTTGGTTTCTACGTCACCGCTCGTTTTGATGACGGTCAGACGCTTGGATGCGCCCTCCCGGCTTACTGTGATATACTCGCCAGCTTGCAGTGATTCGTTGATTTTCAGCTTTTCCAGCGTGTTCACATTCGTGATTTCGGGATTGCTCAACGGAAGCTGCGCATAGAAAATAACAGAGAACGTAACGTCCGTATCTCCGTCATTGATAAAGTTCATGAATACACTGCCGTCTGTAACGCCGAACTTGTGCTTTTTGTAGTTCACCGGAAACTTGAAGGACGGCGTCAGCTTTCCAATCTGCTGCCCTTTGCGGTCAGCTGCCAGCCAGTAAGGGAAGGGGCAGAGAACCGTAAACTGAAAAGCAGCGTCAAAGCGGCGTTGCTTGAAAGCCGGGGTTTTCTTCACGGTACAGTTGCAGTAATAGCCGTCGCCGAAATACAGTTTGCCGAATGAGTTTGGCGTGAGAATACGAAGCATTTTACGCTTCATCACCCTGCTGTCGCCCAGCAGGTAGCCGCTGACTTCCCGCGTGATTTCTCCGACAGTCGCGCTCTCAAAGGTCTTACCGACCTGTTGAAAGCCCTGCGACAGCGCTACACCAACATCTACATCCGAAAGAGGGTCTATATGCACGATAGAACCGTAATTATAGCCGAAATACAGCGTTTCGCCGTCATCCCGCACAAATCTTGCTGTGTACATGCTTCACCCTCTTTCAAATTGCACCCATCATAAGCGCCCGCCGTTGCTCATACTGCGCCTCGCGCATAAGCTCTGCCGCAGTTTTGGCCTGACTGTAGATGTTTTGGATAACAGTAACGCCGCCAACAGCAGCGTTTTTCTCGCCTTTGCGGTAGCTGTCGGCCTCTTTAGCCGTCAGAACCATTTCCCCGCGATGCAGGTTTGCAACGTAGTTGTTATATGGGACATAGTCCAGACCGCCAGCGTGGGAGCCGTTTACGCTGCCGCCCTCTACACTTACATCGTCTGCGCTAATATGGAAAATGCCCTTGATGCCATTCCACAAGCCCTTTACGAAGCTCTTGAAACCTCCCCATGCAGCATTGATACCATCTTTAAGGCCCTGTACAATGTCTGTTCCGATTCCAACAAAGAAGTCTCCGATTGCGGAGAACACATCGTTGATATCGTCAAACAGGCCTTGGAAAAACTCGCCCCAGCCGGACAGAACGCCCTTGATAGCTTCCCATGCGGAAGAAAAGTCGCCATGCAGCACATCATCAATGACTGCAAAGATGCCCGCAATGGTATTGAAGATTGCAGAGAAGTACGATGTCGCAACGCTCCACACGGCGGAAACAAGCGACCATGCAAGTTGGAACGCATTACCGATAATGCTCGCAGCAGTTTGCACAACAGCCATCACAACGCCCATAATGCCGCTGAAAAGAGGTTCAAGACCACTCCACACCGTCTGAATGAGCTGAAACGCAGCAGAGAAAGCCTCGCTGATGCTCTGAACTACTGGCGTGACGGTTGTAATGATGCTCTGTACAGTCGTAACGATGAAGGCAATCACTGCCTGCACATAGGGTTGCAGCCATTCTCCGAACGCTTGAATTTGTGCCCAGATATTCTGCATCATCTGGACAACACTGGTCAAGAACGGCTGAACAGCGTTTCTGAACTCCTCGTTCGTGTTGTATAGCGTGATTAGGGCTGCGGAAATGGATGCGATAACAGAAACTACCGCAATAAGCGGATTCGCAGCAATAAGCGCAAAGAAAACCTGAACGCTTGTTGCTAGCTTTTTAAGGCTTTCTGCAAACTGCATTGCCTTGATGCTTGCATACAAGCCTGCTATAGCGCCACCGATTGCAGCGACGACAGGCGCAAACTGTTGTGCATATGAAAGGATGTTTTGAATTTTCTGAAGAAAAGCGTCGAGGTCGAAGTTGCTCACAGCCTCTGTAACATTGTCAACAGCATCTTCCAAAGGCTGCTGGAATTTTTCAAACGCCGCAATGCCGACACCCTCAAGAGCGGATTTCAGAATAGTGATTTTGCCCTGCAAGTTATCCTGCATGACCTCTGCCATGCGCTCGGCAGAGCCGTCCGCATTGTCGATTGCGCTCGATAGCTTTGCAAAGTCTCCCTCGGATGCGTTTACAATAGCCAGCAGGCCAGACATAGCCTCCTGACCGCCGATTGCAGATGCAGCCGCAGCCTGTTCCTGCTCGTCAAGGCCGCCCAGAGAATCGCGCATGTTCTCCATGACTTCCATCAGAGATTTCATAGATCCATCGCTGTTCGTCATGGAAATGTTGTACTCTTCCATAGCCGCTGCACAGTCTTTGGGCGGGTCTGCAAGTCGCGTCAGGATAGAGCGCAGCGAAGTGCCTGCCTGTGTGCCCTTGATGCCGCTGTTAGCCATAAGACCGACAGCCTGTGCCAGGTCTTCAATGTTGTAGCCCAAAGCGCCAGCCAAAGGCGCAGCATATTTGAATGTCTCGCCCATCATGGAAACATTCGTATTACTGTTTGACGACGCAGCTGCAAGGACATCCGCAAAGTGTGCAGAATCTCCCGCTTGCAGCCCCATAGCCGTAAGCGCGTCCGTAACGATGTCGGAGGTCGTTCCAAGGCTTTCGCCAGAAGCAGCGGCAAGGTTCATGATACCGGGCAGACCGGAAAGCATGTCTTCCGTTTTCCAACCAGCCATTGCCATGTACTGATATCCCTCTGCCGCTTCTGATGCGCTGAACTTTGTTTTCGCGCCCATTTCCTTTGCAAGGTCTGTAAGCTTCTGCAGGTCATCGCCAGTCGCGCCAGAAATAGCCTGCACCTGCGACATGCCGGCCTCAAAGTCGCCGCCAACCTTGATTGCGTAACCGCCAGCGGCAGTAAGAACGCCACCGGCAGCAGCTCCCCATTTGGCAAGTGTTTTTACGCCCTTTTCGATGCCACCTGTAAACTTGCTCCCGATGTCGTTTGAAAACGACTTTCCTTGCTCTTTTGCCTTGTTTAGGCCAGCTTCATATTCGTCTGTGTTGAGGCTGATTCTTGCTAAAAGGTTAAATACGTCTATTTAGCTCACCTCCCGCAGTTTATTTTTCATGTGCTCTATGATTTCCTCCGCTGTGCGCGTTTCTTCTGGTTGCGGATGTACAAAATCCCAGTAGCGGCGCGGTTCGTTGTCCGGCTGCAGCACGCCTTTTGCAAAAGACAGCAGCGTGTCCGACATGTAGATTCTGTACATGATTTCATCGTTTTGCTGTTTAATTCGATATGGTAATGCCGACATAAGCGCACGAACGCTCAGTTTCGGCATACTCAAGATAGCGACTATTACACTTTCCGCTCCATACCGAACAATGTAACGAAAAAATCGACAAAATCCTTATCGTTGCAAAGCTCTTCGACCTGCGCGAGAGTCTGCATAAGCGGCTGCGCACCGCACTCTACCTCGCTAAGGCCATTGAACGCGCACAGGATGCCGTAGAAATCCGTGCGGTGGTCTTTGAGGACGATGGGCACAAGCACTGCGATGCGGGAAATCCAGAAGCGATACACGCCCATCTGGCTGTGTTCGTCTTTCGGCAGCGTGCGGGAAAGCTCGGAGACAAGCTTTTTGTCATCGGCCATGTTCTGGATATGAGGGGCGGCGATGCACAAGACATCGCAGGTCTCGTCGGTAGTCATCTGAGAAAGCAGTCGCATTTTTTATCCCTCCGCGTCGATGCTGTAGAACTCCATAGGGACAACGTCCTGCGCAGTGATGGAGACATGGCCAGTCAGCTCACAGGAAATCTGCCCCTTGCCGCTCTTGGTAGTCTGCAACGAGAAGCCGCCAGTGGACAAAGCGTTTTTCAGGCAGATAGCAACGCAGCCACCATCGGCGCGGTCACCCACCCACCACAGTTCGTCTTTGAAGTCGGTTTGCTTCAAGTCGCGGCGAGGCGTAATCTTGTTCGTGGTAACGTCTGCACTGCCCAGAGCCATCTTGATATTATCAGGGGACGTGCCAAGAGCCGTGAAGGACATTTTGCACTCCCAGCTGTCCAGATGTTTCAGCTCTTTGGTGTTGACCGGGCAGTTGTCAACGTCCTCGCCCAAGTCGGAGAAGGTAGGAACGCAAGTGGCGTTGATGCCGCCAGTAGTGGCGCAGATAATTTCGCCGTCCTGCGGAGCTGCAATGCTTGCGGGGTTGAATGTGTTCAACAGCACACCAGCGTCAAGCTGCAATGCGTCGAACGTATCTTTGGGAATAGCGGTAAATTTACCCATATTTTCACCTCAATTTTGGCATAAAAATTCGGCGGTAATGTTCAAATACCGCCGTTTAATGTTTTTGTCTGTTTCATCTGCCAGCGCTTGACAGAAAGGGGAACCGCGCCGAATCCAAATGTAGCCGCCGTCAAATTTCAGCAACTTGCCGCCGATGCCGATAGCGTCCGAGATTTCCTGCGCTTTGGCATTTGGGACAGCCTCGGACGTCGTATAGAACCACAGGTTCACCGTAAGCGACGGAGCGCCTCCTTCAGCGTCAAAGACCGCATCATAAGTCAAGTATGGGAGTACAACGTCGTCAGGCACGGCGTTTGTAGCATACGCAGGGAGAAAGCTATCGAAAAACTGCTGTAGTGCAGCGCCCTTTGTCATTTCGGCAGCCCTCCCATGCGTTCAGCCGTAAAGCTCATTAAGTTGCGCAGCATAGAGGAAGCCGTTTTCGGGGCTTGCTTTTCTTCCGGGCGGCTGGTCACGCGATAATATGCGCCCGTTTCAACGTCCTTGTAAATGCTGCCATACTCAATCGGCACATCCCTGTTGACAACGCCGGTATATACGCTGGTCACGCCCTCTGCTTCTGCACGGCGGGCCTCCAAACTGCTATCCAGCGAAACGAAATTGTCAAACTCCGCGCCCTCTGTCCACTCGACAACATAGCCACCTTCGCCGTCCGGCTTTGTGGTCTTGTCCATAATACAGCAGCGACGCGAAAACGCATCAAGTAAACTCATAATGATACCTCACATCGCCATTTGGCTCTCTATCTGCAACGACGCGAGCATTGCTTGCGTTCACAAACATTTCGACGATTTTTAAGCATCCCTCAACTGTAGATTTGTCAATGTTCATGCTGAGATTTACAGTAACATCGACGCCGAGTTTATCGGTTCTCATTACAGTTTCCTCCACTTGTTCAGCCGTGATGCAAATACACCCTGCCAGCCCGTCACAGAGCCGCCAGAATTGCCGTTTGCGCTCGATTTGGTGTAACTGTACCCGGCAAAGCTCTCGCTCTGGAATGGGCTGTTTGCTGCGTTCTCGTACTGCGTGCGCCACGCCTTGATTTCTTCTTCAAGGTGCAGAAATTCGGCAGGCACGGCCATGGCCCAGATAGCCCCGTCAAAGGTTTCATCCCTCAACGAGCAGTTACCGTATTGATACACACCATCGTTCAGAACGCTTCCCACAATGCGGAAATATTGTCCGGCACACAAAAAAGGGAGCGCAATACTCCCGCCCTTGATGCTGAACTCGCCCAGATGGACGCCATTCTGTGTGACAAACCAGTTCCGGCACTCTCGCATCAATTCTTCAAGCATTACGCTGCCTCCTTTTTACTGTTCTGCCTTGACAGTTTTTGCGCTCCGGGTTTCTGCGGGCGTAATGGTGGCAACAGCGATGCCGTCCAGGTACTCTGCCCACAGCTTCATGCCCATAAGAGCGTACATATCACCAGTTGCGCGGCTGTAGTCGCCGTCAACATGCACACCAATCAGGTTGGTTTCGCCCTCGACGGTATAGTTCAAGCCAAGCTTGGCGAAATCGCTGTCGGCGGGGTCGATGTAGTACAGGTCGATGTTCTCAACAGGGACGGCAATGACCTTGTTGCGGGCGATGTACTTTGCGGGCAGCAGGAACAGAGTGGAATAACCCATGAAATTCTGAACATAGGTCAGGCCGAATGCGGTCTGCGTGGTGATTTCCTTGTCGCCCAGATAGCCGTAGAAGTCCAGAATGTTGGCAAAGCCGACAACCTCGGTAACATCACGATCCATGCTGGCGAACTTGTCCAGCACGTTGCCCTTTGCCAGAGCAAGACCCTGCTGCCAAGTGGTAGCATCTACAGCCAGAGAGCCAGTGTTCAGGAAGGTGTAGAAGTCGCCCAGAACCTTGTTCTGCAGGGCGACAAGGAACGCCTCGTCGGTCTTTTCAACGGCAACATCTGCGCCGTACTTGGCGACTGCCTCAACGGATACGCTCTTAGCATACTTGGCAATCTCAATGTCGCCGTAGGTTTTGGGCTCGACCTTCATCTTGGTCAGCGGAATCTCATCGCCTTCGGCAACGGACGTACCGCCAGCCAGAGTGCCGTCAACAGCGGCCTCATAGGAGACCAGCTTCGTGCCGGGGGCCTTGCGGATGGGGCGCATAATGCCCATGATGGTGCGCAGCGCGTCCCAGTTCTTGCCAAAGCGGGTGACAAAGTCAACCTCGCGGGCGTTGACAGTAATCTGGGCAGCGGTAGTCAGGTTAGTTTTTGCAGCCATATATTGGCTCCTTTCTGTTAATCGTCAGATTCGTTTTGCATGAGGTTCACAAGCGCAGCCTGACGCTCTGCGGTGGACAGTACATAGCGGCCCTTGTCGTCCGTCTTGTAGATGTCCTCCCGCGTCAGGGCCTTGCCGCCATTGTTGGCAGGGGGAGTAGACGTGTCTGCGCCTTTGGTGCTGCTCTTGGTGATGTACTCGCCATAATCGGTCTTGAGGCTCTTTTCAAGTGCAGCTGCGTCTTTGATAGCGCCCTTGTCATCCAATTCCAGTTTGTCAAGCAGGCCGTCTCCCTTTGCAAGGCGTGCGACAGAGGAAATCCGTTTTTCAGAAATGCCGATTTTCAGCAGGACGTCGGACAGTGCCTTTTCTTTGGCAGCCGTTGTTTTCTCAGCGTCTACGTTGGCCTTGTAGTCCCCAAAAGCCTTGTGCTCTGCTTCATACTTAGCCTTGTAGCCGCCGTCGCCCTGCGCTTTCAGGTCGTCCAGTTCCTTTTGAACGGCGGGAAGTTTTTCCGCATCGGCTTTATAGCGGTCAACGTCCGCTTTCAAACCGTTTACGGTGTCAGTGTGGGCTTCAATGATAGTGTCCTGCTGCTCTTCGGTCAGCCCCATACCTTTCAGCAGCTTACGAGTAATAGCCAATGTTTTCGCTCCTTTTCTTCGGTGTCAGTTCTTCGACATTCGCGTTTATATAAAAACAGCGGTTCTTTGCTGTTTTTGCAACAAAAAAGCAACCGCCGAGAAATTCTCGGTAGTTGCTAGGCAATCTTGCTTTTTTACGGTTTCACTTCAACGCTGGGCAGCACATTTGTGTGGAAATACAGCTTGTAATGGTACGGGTCTGTGTGTGTTCCTGTAATGTCCTCGACAACATACATCGTGTAGCTGTTTAGGTAGATGTAATTTTTCCTGTAAGTATCAGGGCCAACCTTTACAGTGCAGACAAGCTCATTGTTGGAATTGTTGGAGATAGACATATACCCCTCGGCTTCCATAATAACCTTGTCTGTTCTGGCGTTGTATACGGTGATTTTTCGTTCACTCTCAAAGTAATCGGCCTGTTTAGAAATATTGGAGTTTGCTCTATCGGCTTCGGAGCAGCCGCACAAAAGCAAAACTGAGGCCATAACTGCAATTGCGATATAAAGAATCTTTTTCATGTTCTTTCCTCCCAATAAAAAGAGCCGAGAGGCTTATTTGCCTTTCAACTCTGCTTTGATGATTCTTTTGTACTGTTTGCCGTGCTCGGCAACGGCAGGCTTGATAAAAGGCTTTGCCCGCTGCCCGTGGGTCAGATGCCAATCGCCTTTTGCATCTTGGTACACCCACGGCGTTTGTCTGCCGCCGGGGTAATATATGCCGGTTCCGCACTCAACGTATACGCCGTATTCGCTATTTGTGCCGACATATGCGGCTTTTTCGCCGTCGTTTACCATATGTGTAATGCTGTTTCGTAGTGCGCCAGTGCCGAATTTACCGGGGCTATTGCATAGTTTTTTAGCGTACCCCTCTGCCACAAGTCCGCATTCTTCCAGTGCCTTTAGGCAAGCAGCGTCTAGCGCCTCCAACACTTCACCGCTGTGGTCTTCAAGTCGTATCTGCATTGCGTTTCCACCCCGCCCACTCTACATAGGTCATATCTTCCACAAGCACAGTTTCCCCTGTTTCCGGGTCAATAGCTCGTCTGCCGCCGCTGCTTGTATCCTCGCCGTCAACATCTGCAATCTGGGTGCAACGGCAATTATACACAAGATAGCCCGGGGCGGAACTGTCGCCCGGGTACATAAGCTCGTAACCGTCAACCTTAAACGGCTTGTCAACGTCTACTGTCTGTCCATCAAGCATTGCATGGGCGTGGCGTGTGCGGTTGTCCAGCGTTGCCAGCCAGCGTTTTTTGAGCTTTATGCCCATATCCTGCGCAGCACGGTAAGTATCTAGCCGCCCCGCGTTTTGCGCTCCTGTGACTGCTGTTCGTGCCGTTCTGATGGCGCTCGTGCGGTTCATGTCCTGCATACGGCTTTGCAGGTCATCCGCAATCTTGCCAATTCCCTTGCCTTGCAGGATGGAGCTTGTGACACTGGCTGTAATCTGTTGCTTGCCGTATTTCATGTCAATGCCGCGCTGTAACGCCCGCCTTGGCGGGTAGTACGGCATCAAGTCAGGCTGTTCCACAATCAGACGTTTCACTGTCTGCTCATCCCACAGCGTAAAATCTGCTTTGTCGGAAATTTGCTCTATTTTGTATGCGGAATAATTCCTGTTCAGCGTGTAGATGCCCGGCGTGGCGTCGTTGACATAGGCCACAGCCGTTTCGTTGGCATCAGTGTATCTTTCTGCGACTTTATCCCGCAGCGCCGTAAAACGCTTGCCTCTGCCCATCTGCGCAAGCCGCCATTGCTTGTACTGCTGTTCGGTGATTTCGCCTGCATCCAGCTTTTCTTTCATGGCAGCGTCTCGCTTATCGAACTGCTCAAAATAGGCTTTCACCGTGTCGGTCAATTCGTCAGCAGCTTCTTTGTACAGCTTTGCGATGCGCTGTTCCAGCTTTGCAAGCTCCTTGTCGGTCAGCTTGTGGCCTTCGTCTGCTTTTTCCATATCTCGCCATCCTACGCACCATTGATAAATACGCAACCCAAGTCATCATACAAATGTTTATATAGTGTTTTTTCAATTTCGTCCTTGTAAACCTTCACAACCTGCCCATTGACAATCGTATTGACTGTTTCTCGGAGAACGGGGGCAGCCGCATCTAATTTTGATGGCATCGCTACTGATTCGGCCATATTCCTATGCTCGTATCTTTGGGCGATTCTCTGTTCCAGCTCGGCGAGCTGTTCGTCCGTCAGTTTGTGGGCATAATCAGGTTTCGCCATTGCCGTTCATTCCTTCTCCCTGCTGGTTCTGCGGTTCGTTAGGCGGCTGGTTGGTAATTATGTGATCTAGCTCCTCGGCAGCCTTGCGGCGCATCAAGTCTTCAAACTGGTCTGCGTCGCCGAGGATGGTCAATAGCTTGCGCGTGATGTACTCGTCGTCGTAATATTCCGCTCCGAGCAAGACCGTCTGTGCCTCTTCCTGCTTGTTGATAATCTGGTTGCGCGTGTATGTCGGATTGTCATCAAGCCCGGCAACCGCCAAAATGCCCTTAATGCAGCGCGTCACGCAGTTTTCAAACTTGTCCGTTTTCAGGTCAAGCGGCACATAACTGGCCTTGATAGCCGTTGCAGTTTGGTTTCCAGCGCTAACAGCCGCAGAATCAAAGGCCTGAAAGTCCTCGTATAACTTTTTGGTTAGCATGTCAATAGTCGCCTGCGTGCCTTGAAACGGCGCTTCGATGCTCTGTGGCGTGGCCTTCGCGCCCTCGTCACCGTCAGCGTGGGCGACATGGGTCGTCTTAAGACGCTCGATGAACTTTGTATCGTCCTGCTCGTCCATGCCTCCGCAGTTGGTCAGCACCCAGAAAATCAGGTTTCCCTCGTCAACGTTGTTTACCATGTTGGAGCTTGCAAGGTCGAGCGCGTCAATGGTATTCTGTCGCCCCTGTAACTCGCTGTGGGCCTGCTCGCCGTTTTTCAGCGGGATAATGGGAAATCCGGGATAATTCTCGCCGTCATAAATTTCTGTGCCGTCTGCCTCGCTGGTGCGCAGCTTCAACTTGTAGGCGCGTTTCGTCTTGAGAATAGCCATATCATCGCTTTTGGGCTTTAGATACTCTGTATAGCCGTCAAGCTCGTACAGCGTGGCGCGCAGTGGCTTATTGTCTGCCACCTGCCAGAAACGGATTCCGACTTTAATGGAGCCGTCTTCCTCGTCGAACAGGGGGACAAATTCCTCTGCTGCGAATACCTGAACGTGGTCGAGATTCCAGAACACGAAAGACTGCCCGTCAATCAAAGCATGGCGGGCAGCGTCCATAATATCTTCGTCAAACGTCGCACCAAGCGCCTTTTTTGTCTCCGGCTCCTGAAATGAAACGCCGTTGCCCAGCAAATACGAAACTTCTTGGTCTACGACCAAGCCAAAAAACTTGCTTGCGATCTTGTGATTTGCCGTGTACATGTCACGGTGCGCCTTGCCCTGCATGTCGTAAATGATTTTCTCGTATTTGTTGATTGTAGGGTTTTCTCCGTTGTAATACTTGTTGGCGTTCGCTGCAAGGCGTGTGCTATGGTCGGCCTTATACTCATTGATTGCGCCCAGTATGAAACTCATGCGGGCCTTTTCGTCTTCGCCAACCGCTATAAAATCTTGGTATGTTTTCACGTCTTCTCACCGCCTTTACACGAAAATGCTCTTGTATCTGGTTTCGGCGGTGTCTCCCGCCTTGTTCGCTGTGCTCTCCATCGCATAACGCACTGCGTCAATGTGATGGTTGTTCAAATCCGGGTAGCCTTCCAGTACTTCCCCTGTCTTGCCGTCCCGCTCGTATTCATACTCGCTGAACTCTTTTGCAGTGTCCGGGCATCGCACGGGGTCTATTACAATAGCATCAAGCATCTGCAGCCACTTTGTACCGTATACAACAGACTTTGGCCCTTTTCTGGCTGGGAATGTCTTCACACCGTACTTGTTGTAATCGGCGATGGACTTTGGCTCGGCGCTATCCGCGCAGACTTTATCCTCACGTGTCAGCCCTTTATCCAAAAGCAGTTGCGCAGTGTCCCTGTTGCTGGTTCTACGCCGTGTCAGTTCATCGAAGATGTACAGCGTGCGACGCGCTGCGTCATAGTGCATCGCATTGTATGCCCATGGGTCAGGATACCAGCCCCAGTCAACGCCGCGCTTGATTCTGTCGAATGTTTTCAACTGCTCGTCTGTGATTGGTTGAATTTTCAGGTTCTCGAATACCGCCGTTCCGCTGCCAACGACCTCTCCAAGATACTCATGCCGATATGCTGTTTCATTTGTCTTTTCCAGATATTCAGCATCGGCCAGAAACCGCTCTCCAAGCCATTCTGCTGGCGTTGTCTTGTAGTTGCTATGATGTATCAGCTTTCCATCGCGGGCTTTCAGTGCGTAGCCGTTTGCCCAGTTCCGCGCCATTGCAGGCGGGTTGAAACTCTTGAATGTAATTGACCAGTTACCGCCACGCAAGCACGACTGCTCAACATTACGTATCTGCTCTGCGCCGTCAAATTGGTCTAGCTCCTCAAACCAAGCAATCCCGATATAGCCAAACGGCATCTTCACCGATTTGACCTTGCCTGGGTCATCCATACCGAAAAAAAGCACCTTTTGCCCAGTAGGCAAATAGGTGCATTCCATCGGGGAGACCGTGCAACGAAAATGGTCGTGCAGACCAAGCTCATTGATTGCCCAGACGATTTGCGCATAAACGCTTGTGCGCAGTGTGTTGCCGACCTTGCGGAAAACCGCCGCGTGGCATTGCGGATGCTTTAGCAGCTGCAAAATTAGCTCTATGCTAATATAGCTGGATTTTGTACTGCCGCGCCCGCCCTTTGCGACAAGCTCTTTTACATTGCCTGCCTTGATTTCGCGGTGGACTTCGGCGAAACAAGGGGAAACAATCCCGGATAGCTTACAAGTCATCTATGATTTGCACCTCGCTATTCTGCTGTTGTTCCGGCTTATCCTGCCATCCGAAATTTGCTCGCAAGCTGAACTGTGCGCCGCCGGAGCCGTCTTTGTCGTACAATCTTTCTTCGGCGTATTGTTCGCAACGTGTCTTTGCACGCGTAATAGTGTCATTGAACTCTGGTTTGTTTTGATAATTCAAAAGCGCCTGCCTTGATGCAAAACCAAGTGCAAGCGCCAACCCTGTCACAGTAAGCGGCTTTTTATCGTCATAGATGATATAGCCGTTTTTATTTCGCATTGGTTCGCCGTTATCGTCTAAGAACGGCTTCCCTTTGCAGGCTTCAAAGTAGGCATCAATCTTTTCTTGCATTGCCTTTACGCTTCTGTATTTAGGTGGTGCGCCCACCGGATTTTTTCTTGATTCCACTTTATCACCTCGCTTTACAACACAAAAAGCCCACACAATTTGTGTAGGCTTATATCCCCCAAACCCCTTTGCGCCGGCGGAAAAGCGCGTTCCCGCCCTGTCGGTGTATGCTGTGCCGACCTCACCCGTTGCGGGGAGCAACGCCGCAACGTTTTTTTACAGTCAGAATTTAACGTGCCTGCTGTCCACACGCTTTTTTCATCCGCTGCATTTATCCCCGTGTGCGGATTCTCGGAACGCGGCTCCCTTATTCTTTGTGGATAGAATCGGCTATGCAGCATATAAAATGCCGGTCTTTCCCGGCTGCCAGCTATGAAAGCAGAAGAATTGAAATGGTAAAGAAAAGAGATTTTAGCTATGCCGTAGGTTGTTCCGTTCCTACATCATCCAGCATATCTATAATAGCAGGTTAAAAGGGAACTGGAGTGCACAGATTTTCAATTGCAGCGCGGTGTAATTTCTTTGCCCATCGCTCGGAAATATTTAGATTTATCGCAATTTTCCACCAATACGGGGTGCCGACAATATACCGCTCCCGCAGAACGTCCCGCTGCATTTGGTCTTGAACAGAGTTTATTGCGGTTTCGATTTCTTCCCTTTGCATTTCGGTTTCAATAATCTGCTTGTATAGAGCTTCCTGACGCTCCATGATTCTGCAAACGGCATCCTCGATTTTATTTTTACCGCCAGCAGACACCACCACGGGGGATAATGCTTTAGTGGTCGCTGTTGCCCGTTCACGTTCGCTTTGTATCTGCTGGCGCAGCTGTCGTTCATGATTCCTGCTGCGTTGGTATCTCCATAGCCACACTTTCTTTTGGTTGAATTCTTCTCTGGTCATTGTATCTCCTCTCTTCCAGTTTCATGCAGCGCGGCAGCGTGCAAATATCGCCATTCTTCCACCGGCATGTCGCGCAAAGATGTTCGCGGGCGTATTCATCAACTAGTTGCTGTTTTGTCATGGGGTCACCTCCTGTGGTAGAAGTCATTTTAGAAGCCTCCTTATGATTCTATAACATGCAATGCCGATGCGGGTTACGACCAGCAGGGGCCAGAAAACAAGGACAATAACGTTGTCTGCGCCGTCCACGGTGTCCATTCGGTCTGTGTGGTTGATGTACAGAACGGCGAGCAGGCCGCACAGGTCGTAAACACAGATGGCGGCGATAATAAGGATAATGGTCATGGGGTCACCTCCGGGGGTTCGGGGAGCGGCATCCAATGGGTGACGTTTTTTGTTTCTCCCACATCGGAACGCCATTTTTTACCATCGTAACAGCCAACGTAAGAACTGTACCCAATCATTGGGCTGAATTTTCCGAAAAACATAAGTGCAGTATAAGGCTTAGGCAGTCTGTCTTTAACGCTTATCCATTTGCCGCAAACGTCTTTATATGGTTTAACCTGATATACAGCAGCAAGAGCATCAAGAACCCGTGCTCCAACTGGCGTGTTTGATTTAAAAGGCAAATGTTCGCCAATGCACCGCTGTCTGATTGCTTTTAAAGCATCGCCGCGCAAAATCAAATCATTGTTGTCATATTCTCCATTTATCATTTTATCTTTTGCCTTTTGGATCGCTTCAGCAATCTTATCTCCATCAAGTACAATGCTTTTCATCTGTGTTCACCATCCTTTATCATTTTTTATCATTCTCGCGCCACACTCCGGGCAATACTTATAATTCAATTCTGATCGTTTACCACAGTTGCCGCATATAAAATTCATGACAATGTGATCTTCTATTCTTCCAAGGCTCCACTTTGCCGTAGGCCGCAGGGATTCGGGGTCTACGGTTGGCATAATGTCAATGTCGGAAACTCCGACAGCGTCAAACTCGCCGCATTCCGGTGTGTCTGGAAAACACACCTTCACGGCGCGTTTCTTTAATTTATCTGCATCAATCACTCGCATGGTTATCTCTCACTTTCTCAAAATAGAATTTGATCGCTTTCGGATTTTCCAGCACATTGCCGTAAACGACGCCGACCTTGTAAATGTAGTTCTCTTGCAGCTTTCGCGGGATCTCTGCAATATACTGTCTGAATGTTTCAAGGTCGTGGGCGCGCTTGTAGTGATTGCACATGCGGCAGGACGGCATAAGGTTTTCAATGTCATCTGTGCCGGAATCCTCTGGGTTCCACGCCCTCTGCGGCTTGAAGTGGTCTACCTGCATATCATTGTAGGCAATGTGGTGGCCACAGTAAGCGCAATGGCCGTCAAATTTTTTGTACACCGCAACGCGGGTCTTTTTACTGATTGCCATTTATTCATCCTCGCTGTATGTCGTGATTTTATCGCGGATTGCTTCTTGAAGTTGTGTCATTCTGATACCTCCTCTACATACGCCATGCTCTGGCGCAGATTGAGCGATTTCGGATTGAGAATACAAGCCGGGGCGACGGCATGGCTCATAAACGTTTCGTCGCCGCGCAACTTACCACCCACGCTCACACAGCGAACGTGGCCGAAATCCTTGCCACCACAATACCACGGCGTTGCAGTCCAAATCCAGCTGTCGTAGTGCGGGATGTAGTCATGGTACTTTCGGTACTCGTCACAGGTGAGGATAAAAACAAAGTCCTGTACAGTGCCATAAGCTCTGTCTCCGTTGCCGGCAACAAGGTCAACGGTATGTGGCAACAGACCTTTTCCAGCAAAAACGGCGTTAGCCATATCAGATAAAACCCCGCGCACATTACTGGTGCGGTAGTTATTCCAGTTGCCCCTTTCGTCTGCAAATTTATCACTTGGGCAGAATTTTACATCTTTTGCCCATTGCTCTACTTTTGAAATCGTTTCTACAATGCTTTCACTTGAATTGCCGCCGGACTCAACCATGCACATGCCTTCTTTACAAACAGGACATTTCGCGCATCATTGATTTTTGCATATCCTTCTTACCGTCATGATAAATTTAACTACGTCCATAGTCTCACTCCTTACCAATCTGCGTTTATAACTACAAAATCTCCGTTTTCTATGGCACGATCTACAAGCTCCGCAATGATTGCCCAGTTGTATAGTTCGTATACTTTGGCAAACGCAGCAAGCCGTTTTGCCTGTTCAGTTGTTAGTGTCATATCCTTTCCGTAAAAATCGCGTTCCGGTTCTTTCTTGCGGATTTCATAGGGCACATAATAGCCGATTTTTTCGAGATACTCTCCCCAGAAACGGCCACAAGAATCTACCTGGTCGCGGATTGTGCCTCTGATGGGCTTGCCGCAGTGCGGGCATTTGCCCACATCGTAGCGGGCGATTGTAATATCAAGTCCCATTACAAACACTCCTTATCCAGCCCGCGGGCTACATACTGCCCATAGGTCAGGCCAAAAGCGGCGGCTTCGCGGACGCATTGCTCAATGGGCTTTACGAGCCCGTGAAGCAACGCGGCATCTTTGATTCTCTTTCTCTGCTTTCTTTCTCTATCTCGCTCGTTAGAAAGCATCCTGCGGCACTCGTCGCAATAAATTTGCCTTCCTGTTACTGGTGTTGCCCCGCAGTTTTGGCACAGCTTAATTTTTTTCTCTATTTTCATAGCGGCTCCTTTGTTTGTGGCGCTTCAATGCCGATGCTTTGCAGCGTTACCTGCGCCCAGAGGTCAGCAAGCTGGTCATTGCGGTACTCGTTGTATTTATCGGCTACCGGGCCTGTCATTGCATCCTGAATCCGTTTCAGGGTGCGGGGAGAAAGACCGACCTGATAGCACGCCAGCAGGCACAGATAGGTGGCGCGGGTAGCAATGTCGTTTCGCTCCTTCATGACAGCCTCCTGCGCACGGCTCTGGATGCCTTGAATTTTAGCTTCTGCATAAGCGTCTATGGCTTTTTGCATGGCCGGGGTGGGATGAAGTCTGGCTTTCATGGGTTCACTTCCTCTAATGTTAAACTTACTTTGTATGTTCCCTTTAAGACTGATACAATAGCAGCCAGCGTTTCAGCCGTGTATACGTCTTCAACCCGCTGCACGATTTTTTCGCTTTTTGCTTGGGATTTTTCATTTTTTTGAACATCGTCATGTGCCTTTTTAAAATCCATTGCTGTGGGCGACAAGTTTTCGATATAATACTTGATTTTTTTTACACTGGCGGCACTCGGCGTCTTATTACCATTTATCCAGTAGCACAAAGAGGCTTTATTTACCCGAATGCGTTTCGCCATTTCCTGATATGTTATGCCCTCACATAACATGTCATCCTTTACGGACTCTATCAAGGACGAAATGCGTTCGTTTCGTTTCTTTTCTTTATGCAAATCCATTCCCTTAAAAAGCCATTCTTTGTCTACGCCAAGCGCCTTTGCTAATGGGTCGGCCTTGTCATTGCGGATTTCACTTCTGTTTCTGATCGAATATGAAATATAATCGGTGTTTGCGCCAATTTCATAGCTGATAGCGTTTCTGGTCTTCCCGCTGTTTTTGACAGCCCATTCCAGCCGCTCCCAGAAATCCGGGATGTCCGGCAGTTCCGGCTCCGGCGGCGGGGTGGGCGGCTGCTTTTCCTCCGTCTTGGGCAGACCCAGCAGCCAGCCGACGGTAACGCCCATACTGGACGCCCCCGCAATACGGTTTGCGTTGTAGGCGCTGAGTGTCTTTGCCTTGCCGCTGCACAGCTGGCCTAAGTAGCTTCCGCTGATGCCGGTACGCTGGGAGAACTGGCTCAAATTCATAGTGCCCATCGCATACTTGACACGTCCCGCCACGCTTGGCAGGTTGGGCAAAACAAGGGTCTGGCAGGGGCCGTCTTTTTTGTGATTTTCCGCTTCGCTTGCAGTGCGTGTTGGGGAAATTGGTGTGCGATGTGCGGCCCTTGCCTGTTCTTGCATGGATTGCTGGTACTCATAAACTTCATCTGTCATGTTGTCTCATCCTCCATTTCTTCAATGAAAATTTCGGTGCGTGGGTTGGATTTGTCGTACAGCACGCGGGAACCGTCCACGCTGGCGATAATCGTATAGTTATCATCTGCAATGATTTTGCCTGCAACTAGCACGTCGTGAGCGGCTTCTATCAAGTTTGTCAGGTCTGTACGTCTGCGGGTCGGCATGTAAAACACTGTGGCAACGCGATAGCGGCCCTCTAGTGGCTTTATCGGTTTTGGGTATAATAAACATAAGGCCGCCGCTTCGTACCGCTTGTAGGCCGCGCTCTGGGCGATAAATGGCTTTCTGGTCTTTTGGTTGATAAGGATTCGCTGTGAGTTCTTTTTCGTGATGGGCGGGATGCGGATAATGTACTTGTAAATTTTAGCCATGTTCTGCACCTTAGAACGGCAAATCGCCCTCATCCTCAATCATAGCAAAGTCTTCATTGTTGCCAGAGGAATATCTAGGTGCTGCACTTTGCGTTGTGCGCTGTACGCTTTGCGTGCGCTCTGGGGCGGCTGCGGCGTTCTCTGGCGCGTTTTCCGTGCTAGGGCATATACTTTCCTTGCTTGACCCAAAATTCACGTTATTTGCCACGATTTCAACGGCTGTGCGGTTCTGGCCGTTCTTGTCCTGATAGCTGCGGCTCTGCAAGCGGCCATCAATGGCAATCAGGGAGCCTTTCTGGAAATACTTGCAGACGAACTCTGCCGTCCTGTCCCATGCAACAACGTCCAGCCAGTCTGCCTGGCTCTGGCCGTTGGCGTCACGGCGTCCGCGATCACAGGCGATGCGGAACGACGCAACATTCTTGCCCGTCGTAGTCTGGCGAAGCTCCGGGTCACGCGCAAGGCGGCCCATGATTGCAACAACATTCAGCATATTTTCACCTCAACATGAAATTTTCTCTTGTGTGCGCTTTCCAAATAATACCTGTTTATAGCTCTCCGGAGCCGCGCTGCCAAGCTGTAACACGCCAGCAGCAAACCATTCCGGCAGCGGTATGCCGAGTTCTGTGTACCTGTCCCACGCAAGGCGCATAGACCAGTTATCGGCGACGTTGTATGCGCTGTATTGGACAGCAACTTCCCGCACCTCGCTTACAGTTGGCTTGAATCGGTGTGTTTTGGAAAGCTCCTGCACAGCTTTTAGCGCGGCATTGTAGGGAATGTCGGCAAGCGATGCCGCCCAAGCTTTCGCAGTTTCCTCGGCGTTCGTTTTGCTGCAAATGTTATCCCAGTAGTTCATAGCCAGCGACAGGAGCGCCGCCGTCTGTTGATACGTCATCTGCTATGCCTCCTTTCGCGATTTCCCACAGCTTTTCCTGTGTGGTTTTCATCTGCTGCCGTTGTGCAGCGCCTTTCTGCTGGCTTCTGGCCTCTTTCTCGGCAAGATACGCCGCGCGTGTGGTAATGTTCTTTTGCAGACAGTCGCGCAAGATTGCCTGCGCATAGCCCCACGAACGCTTATTGTTGATAGCGGCCTGATTGATTGCCTCGCAAACAAGGTCAGGCTCTACATGCTCCAGATAGCCCACAATGCCATCATACGCAGCTCTCGAAATTGCCCCAATGTTTTGCTCGTAGCACTCCACACACTGCTGCCAGCTCTCGCGCGCTTGCGCGGTAGTCGTAGTAGTAGTAATATTTTGTTCTTTGTTCTTTGTTCTTTGTTCTTTGTTCTTTGTTCT
>ULQX01004832.1_pt1 | contig 27167 bp, 17 predicted proteins | sample 1954941 | NCBI WGS metagenome assembly ULQX01 (sample SAMEA4835667, study PRJEB28245) | human gut metagenome | biome: gut microbiome; material: fecal sample | place: Denmark | collected 2008
GACAAGACGCTGCAGCATCACTATGAGATGATCTGCAAGTTCCACGAGCGCGGCACCTACTTCTTCGACTACGGCAACAGCTTCCTCAAGGCTGTTTACGACTCCGGTGTGAAGAGCATCTGCAAGAACGGCGAGAACGACCTCGACGGCTTCATCTTCCCCTCCTACGTCGAAGATATCCTTGGTCCCTGCCTGTTCGACTTCGGCTACGGCCCGTTCCGTTGGTGCTGCCTGAGCCGCAACCCCGAGGATCTGCACAAGACCGACATGGCTGCCGCCGAGTACATCAAGGCCCACAACCGCCGCTATCAGGACTACGACAACTATGTTTGGGTCCGCGATGCCGAGAAGAACAAGCTGGTCGTCGGCACCCAGTGCCGTATCCTCTATCAGGATGCCATGGGCCGTATGAACCTCGCGCTCAAGTTCAACGAAATGGTCCGCAACGGTGAGATCGGCCCCGTCATCCTTGGCCGTGACCATCACGACACCGGTGGTACCGACGCGCCCTTCCGTGAGACCTCCAACATCAAGGACGGCTCCAACATCATGGCCGAGATGGCGACCCAGTGCTACGCTGGTAACGCTGCCCGCGGCATGAGCTACATCGCCCTGCACAACGGCGGCGGTACGGGCATCGGCCGCGCCATCAACGGCGGCTTCGGTATGGTTCTCGACGGCTCCGAGCGTGTCGACACTATCCTGCGCATGTCCATGCCTTGGGATACCATGGTCGGCGTTGCCCGCCGCAGCTGGGCGCGCAACGAGAACGCCATGACCACTGTCGCCGAGTACAACAAGATGTACGAGGGTCAGGATCACATCACCATGCCTTACGTCGCGGACGAAGAGCTCTGCGAGAAGGCCGTGAAGGAATACATGCACTAAAATTTACTTCAAAAAAGGGGCATAGAAATATGCCCCTTTTTTGAGCTGGATGCACCCCGCTGCGCGCACTCGCTTTGCTCGCACACTTGCGGAGCGCAAAGAATCTTTCCGACGCACATGTCGTCGGAAAGATGATCTCAATTTATTTGCCGCCTGCGGGCGGCCTGGGCAGCCGTTGGCGGCTCTGCCGCCTCACGGATGCCGCGTACCCCTTGCGGGTAAAACTCTGCGAGGCTTTTTTGACAAGCCATCGAACAGAATGCTCTTTCCAACAGTGAGAAAGGACAACATTTACTATGAAAAAGTTACTGGTCAAAAACATCGGCCTGCTGGCGACGCCTGAGGGCAAATCCGCCCATCGCGGCGAGGAGCAGGGCAAGATCAAATTCTTAAAGGATGCGTGGGTGCTCATTGAGGACGGCATCATCGCCTCCGTCGGTACCGGCGCGGTTCCCGCCGTCGAGGGCGCGGAAGTCGTCGACGCGGAGGGCCACCTCGTCACCCCCGGCCTTGTCGACGCCCACACCCACCTCATCTTCGGCGGCTGGCGCCAGAACGAGCTGGGTCTCAAGCTCCACGGCGCGACGTATCTTGAAATTCAGAACGCGGGCGGCGGTATCCAGTCCACGACGAACGCCACCCGTCAGGCCAGCGAGCAGGAGCTCGCCGCCAAGGCCTCCAAGGCGCTCGACGAGATGATGGGCTTCGGCACCACCACGGTCGAGGCCAAGAGCGGATACGGCCTCGCCACCGAGCATGAGCTCAAGGCGCTCGAGGTCATCAAGGACCTCAACGATCACCACCGCATGGACCTTGTCGCGACCTTCATGGGCGCGCACCTTGTCCCCGCGGAATATAAGTCCAACCGCGAAGAGTACGTCCGCCTCGTGTGCGAGGAGATGATGCCCAAGGTCAAGGAGCAGGGCATCGCCAAGTTCTGCGACGTCTTCTGCGAGGCCGACACCTTCACCGTTGAAGAGTCCCGTCAGGTGCTCGAAGCGGGTCTCAAGTACGGTCTGCGCCCGAAGATCCACGCCGACGAGATCGAGGCCATCGGCGGCAGCCAGCTCGCCGGTGAGATCGGCGCGATCTCGGCTGAGCACCTGATCGTCTGCCCGCCGGAGGGCATTGCCTCCATGGCCAAGGGCGGCGTCATCGCATGCCTGCTGCCCGCGACGAGTTTCAACCTCGGCGCGGTGTTCGCGCCCGCGCGCGACATGGTCAAAGCCGGCGTGCCCGTTGCAATGGCGACGGACTTCAACCCCGGCTCCTGCCCGTGCCTGAATATGCAGTTTGTCATCAACCTCGGCTGCCTCAAGTACAAGCTGACACCGGAGGAGGTCCTTACGGCTGTCACGCTCAACGGCGCCGCGGCGATCGACCTTGCCGACAAGGTCGGCTCTGTCGAAGAGGGCAAGCTGGGCGACCTTGTCATCTGGGACGCGCCCGACCTCGACTACATCTGCTACCGCGTTGGCAGCAATCTTGCAAAAACCGTCATCAAGCGCGGCGAGATCGTGTAAGAGAACGGTAGAGGGAGAACATGATGGATCGGACTGACTACCAAATCCTCAACCTCCTCCAGGACGACAGCCGTTGCACGCTGCGCCGCATGGGAGACCTTGTGGGGCTGACGCCGCCCGCCGTGTCGGAACGCATTCGCCGGATGGAGGAAAGCGGCGTGATCCGCGGCTATCACATCGACATCGACCGCACGAAGCTCGACTGCAACATCACAGGCTTTATCTCTGTTGCGCTCGAGCCGGACAAGTACGACAAATTCTGCGATTTCTGCGCCTCGCAGAGCGCCATCATCAGCCACTATCACGTGGTGGGTGAGTTCAACGCGCTGCTCCGCTTCGCCGTGCGCGACACACAGCAGCTCGACCAGCTTCTCTCCCTCATCAAGAAGTTCGGCGACTCGCGCACCTCGATCGAGCTCAAGACGCTCTTCGACAGCAAGGAGATCCCGCTGCCGTAACACAACATTCCCTTTGCACCAAGCAGGGCGGCTTTGGCCGACTCCGCATAAGAAAACATGCGCCGTAAAAGGCAAATTTTGCACGGGCTCCTTCGTTGCGCCGTCTTGCCATGCGTCAGCATGCCCGCGCCGTCGCGCCTCAGCTCCGCACAAAATTTGCTCTTTTTCGGTGCAAAGCAGTTTTGCCAATGAATTTTTGAGATGAAATCAGCTGAAAAAATCTCCCCATACTGGCGTATGGGGAGATTTTTTCGGTTGTATTTCAGCCAAAAAGGCGCAGGCAAAACCGCATGTTTTCTTATGCGGAGTCGGCCTTGGGCCGCCCTGCTTTTTTGCGCGATCTGAATGCCCCCTTGCTTTTTTGGGGACATTCCCGCGCATCTGTGTATTGCGAAGAAAGGCGAAAACTGCTATACTTTAATTTACTGAATGAGCATCATTTGAGGAGGGAATCTATCGTGCAGCTTGAACAGAGGCAGACGCTGAGCCAAAAGCTCGTGCTGACGCAGACGATGCGCCAGTCGCTCGACTGTTTGCAGCTCTCCGCGCCGGAGCTGAGCGAATACGTGCAGGAAGTCGCGCTCTCAAACCCGCTGCTCGACGTACAGTCCCCCACCTATTACGAGACCGAGCTCCCCAGCGAGGCCGCTCCCGCCGAGCGTGAACCGCTCGAGGTGCGCGAGGCGGACTCATGGCGCGGCGTCACCTCCTCTGGCATGGAGGATGTGCAGGACTTCACCGCCTTTTTGACGCGCGAAAAGACGTTCCGCGACCACCTGACCGAGCAGATCGGGCAGATGAAGCTCGTCGACGACGAGCTTCTGCGCCTGTGCCGCTTTTTGATCGACTGTCTCGACGAGCGCGGCTATCTCGACTGCCCGCTCGAAGAGCTGTCACGCGAATTCGACATCCCGCTCTTCTCGCTCGAGCAGGCACTCTTCGCCGTGCAGATGCTCGACCCGCCGGGCGTCGGCGCGCGGAACCTGTCGGAATGCCTGACGCTCCAGCTCGCGCAGGGCCGCTCGCTCGACCCGCTGGCGCTGAAGATCGCGCGCGATGGGCTCGAACTGCTCGGCAAGCGCAACTTTTCCGGCCTTGCCGTTCTGCTCGGCGTCAGCGTCAACGAAGCCAAGGCCGCCGCTTCCAAGGTGCTCGCGCTCAACCCGATCCCCTCGCGCAGCTTTGCCGGCAGCGAGCAGATCGCCTATGTCGCCCCCGACGCGGAATTTTCCGTGCAGCAGGGCCAGCTCGTCATCGAGCTCAACGAGCGCATTCTGCCGCGCCTGTCCGTCAACGCTGAATACGCCGCGCTGATGAACACGAGCGACGACCCCGAGGTCCAGCGCTACGTGAAAGAAAAGCTCTCCGAAGCACAGGCCCTCATCAAGGGCGTCCACACCCGCTGTGACACGCTCGTACAGATGCTCACGCTCATCGGGCGCGAGCAGCACGGCTTTTTCTGTGGCGGCGAGGCACTGCTGCCCGTGACGATGCAGCAGCTTTCCGAAAAAATGGGCGTAAGCACCTCCACCGTGAGCCGTGCGGCGCAGAATAAATACATCCAGTTCCAGGGCAGGATCATCCCCGTGCGCAGCTTTTTCACCACGGCGATCCGCCCCGACGCGGCGGTCTCGTCCCACGCGGTCAAGCAGCGGCTGCAAAGCCTCATTCGCGCGGAGGACCCGGCCTCGCCGCTCTCGGACGAGGCGCTTCGTCTGGCGCTCTCGGCACTTGGCATCGAGGTGAGCCGCCGCGCTGTCGCCAAGTACCGCGCGGAGATGGACATCCCGTCCTCGTCCCAGCGCAAAAAGCGCTGAGCGCGGGGCGCGATCCAATATTTTATCAGGAGGACATTCACTATGGCCAGCGTCTACGACCGCACCGACATCTACGACCTCTTCGACTCCCCGAAAAAGGATGCACAGACCCTCTCCCACTGGCAGGCCGTTTTCGACGGCAGGCCCATTCGCTCGGCGCTCGATGTGAGCATCGGGACGGGCTCGCTCACGCTGCCGCTCGGGCAGCTCGGCGTCTCGCTGTACGGCTCCGATTTGAGCGACAGCATGCTCGCGCGCTGCCGCAAAAAGGCGGACGAGCGTGGCATCGCCATCGACCTGCGGCAGAGCGATTTCCGCGACCTGACGTCTCATTTTGACCGCAGCTTCGACTGCGTGATGAGCACCGGCAACTCGCTTGCCTACGTGACAAACAACGAGATCACCGGCGTTTTGGAGCAGATGGACGCGCTCGTGGAGCCCGGAGGCTGCCTCTACTTCGACCTTCGCAACTGGGACCGTATCGTGGGGCAGAAAAAGCGTTTTTACTGCTACAATCCCGCCTTTCTGCCAAACGGCGACCGCGTGAACCTCATGCAGGTCTGGGACCATTTATCCGACGGCTCCATTGTCTTCAATCTTGTCTACACCTTCGAGCGCGATAACAAAATCTTCCAAAAAGAGCGTTTTGAGGAGCACTACCACCCCGTGCCGCAAAAATTACTGCTCGACAAGCTCACGCAGCTCGGTTATCAGGACATTCGGGTCAAGGCCTTCCCCGTGCAGTTCGGCGTGTTTGACATCGAAAACAGCGAGTGGTACTGTGTGCTGGCGCACAAAGCAAAATAATCGTTGCCTCTTTTCGCAAAAAGGGGCATGATAGGAGGTAATATCGTGTGCGGCGGCCAGCGCCGCGCGTTTCAACAGGAGGAAAACTATCATGGACGGTATGAAAAATATCAGCAAGGCAGAGGTCCTGACCCTGCGCGATCAGGTCGCCTATCAGTCCGGTCAGGTCGTCAGCCGCACGCTGGCGCAGAACGAGCACGTGAGCGTCACGCTCTTCTCGTTTGACAAGGGTGAGGAGATCAGCACCCACGAATCCGGCGGCGACGCGATGGTCACCTGCCTCGACGGCGTGGGTCGGATCACGATCGACGGCGTCGAGCACATCCTGCACGAGGGCGAATCCATCGTCATGCCCGCGCGCCATCCGCACGCGGTGTACGGTCAGGAGCAGTTCAAGATGCTGCTCGTCGTGGTGTTCTGATCTTTTTATTTACCGAAAAGGTGCGAAAGCAGTCTGTTTTCGCGCCTTTTTCGCGCCTTTACCGCAAGGTGGCGCATTATCGCGCCGCATGCTCCTTTGCGTGGCCCGAATGAAGCTTCATCCATCGGCCCAATTTTTCGCTTCCGATTTTAACATATCATTTTCTCATTGATACTTGACAAAATGTAATGGCATGGTATAATGATGCCAATTTCCGCAGCAAAGGAGGCGATCGTTTGAACACCATGGTTACGTCCAAAAATGTCAATTTTGGAGTAAGCTGGCGACTGATCGTTGGCGTAGAGGGGCATTCGTCCGAATCTAAGTCGTCGAAGCAGTCGGCAGCGGTTTGATCGACCTCATTTTCCAAGGCTCGGTTTGATTCGCTGCCTGCAATGATCGGCAGCATGGATCCGGTATGCTCCATTGATCTGGCAAAGCACTTGTGGAATGTTCCACAAGCTGGGAGTATCCCCTTGCAGTGTCAGAGCGCGGGATCAGACCGGTTTTTTTGTTACCCGAATCATTCAGGACGGGGCATTTTTGCCCCACCGCCATGAAAGGAAATTTTTTACCATGAAACGCAAGCTCACCGCCAAGGAATACACCTATGTTGCCAGCATGCTCTTCGGCCTGTTTTTCGGCGCCGGCAACCTCATCTTTCCCGTGCACCTCGGCCAGATGGCCGGTTCCAACGTTTGGCAGGCCATTCTGGGGCTTCTCATCACGGGCGTGGGCCTGCCGCTGCTCGGCGTGGCCGCGCTCGGCATCAGCCGCTCCAACGGTCTTTTTGACCTGAGCAGCAAGGTCAACCGCCCCTACGCGATGTTCTTCACCTGCGCGCTGTATCTGACCATTGGGCCGTTTTTCGCCATTCCCCGCTGCGCGACGACGTCATTCACCGTGGGACTTGAGCAGGTGCTTCCGCAAAATGACAGTAACACACTGTACCTGCTGCTCTTCTCGGTAGCGTTTTTCGCCGCGGCGCTCTTTTTCGCACTGCGCCCGGGCAAGATCCTGACCTGGGTCGGCAAAATTCTGAACCCCTGCTTTCTCGTCTTCCTCGGCATTCTGGTCGTTGTCGCGCTCCTCTCTCCGAGTGCGGCCATCGCGGATGTCGAGCCGCTCGGCAACTATGCGTCCCAGCCGTTTTTCGCTGGTTTCCTCGAAGGGTACAACACCATGGATGCGCTGGCGAGTCTTGCCTTCGGCATCATCGTCGTGCAGGTCATCCGTGACCTCGGCGTGGATGATCCCGCCGCCGTGGCGGGCAGCACCGTCCGCGCGGGCATTTTCAGCAGCCTTCTGATGGCGTTCATCTACATCGCCGTCACGATCGCCGGCACGCAGAGCCGCGGCGTGCTTGAAGCCAGCGAGAACGGCGGCACGGCGCTCGCGCAGATCGCACAGCACTACCTCGGCTCCGCCGGTCTCTTCATCCTCGCCGCCACGGTGACGCTCGCGTGCCTCAAGACCGCCGTCGGTCTCATCACGAGCTGCGCCGAGACGTTCAGCGCGCTCTTCCCCGACGGGCCAAAGTACCGCATCTGGGCAATCATTTTCAGCCTCGTGTCGCTGCTGTTTGCGAACCTCGGCCTCAGCGCCATCATCAGCTATTCGCTGCCGGTGCTGATGTTCCTCTATCCGCTCTCCATCGCGCTCATTGCGCTGGCGCTGCTCGGTAAATTCTTCGGCCACGACCGCACGGTGTACTGCTGGACGATCGGCTTCACGCTCATCGCTGCCGTTTACGATCTGATCATCGCGCTGCCAGAGAGCGTGTTCAACGCCATCCACGGTCCGGCCATCAAGGCGTTCGGTCAGCAGTACCTACTGTTTGCCGACCTCGGCCTCGGCTGGATCTGCCCGACGCTTATCGGCGCGGCCATCGGCCTTATTCTGCACTTCATGCGCGGGAACAGGGCCAAGGCGTGAACCCCTTACAAGTCAAAAATCCGTCCGGTCGATGACCGGACGGATTTCTTTTATTTATCGCGTGTTTTCGCCGCTCACAGCGTCGCGGCAAACTTCGTCACCGCGGCAAGGCCGTCTCTGAGCGTGTTAACGTCGCAGGCGTAGCCGACGCGCATGCTGTGGGGCTGCTCGAAGCAGTCGCCCGGCGTGACGAACGCACCGGTCTCGTGGTACATGCGCTTGCAAAACTCGTAGGAGGGGATATCGAAATCGTAGTAAACGAGCGCGGTCGTACCGGCTTTGGGCTTGGTGTAGAAAAAGTGCGGATTTTCCTTGATCCAGTCATCGAGGATGGCGAGGTTCTCGCGCACGATGCGCTGATTGCGCTTGAGCATCACGTCGCTGTGGCGCAGGGCGATGGACGCGATCGCATCGTCGAACATGCCGCAGCTAATTAAATTGTAGTCGCGGTGCGACAGGAACGCCTTGCGCGCCGCTTCATCGTGCGTGGCGATCCAGCCCATGCGAAGGCCCGCGAGCGAGAAGACCTTGGACATGCTGCTGACCGAGATGCCCTTTTCGTACAGGTCGACGATGGACTCGCACCACTCGTCCTCCTGCGTCAGGTGGCGGTAGACCTCGTCGCAGAGGATGTACGCGCCCACGCCGCGGGCGATCTCCACGATGCTCTCAAGCAGCTCCTTACTCATCAGCGCGCCGGTGGGGTTGTTGGGGTTGTTGATGCAGATCATTTTCGTCTCGGGCGTGACAAGGCTCTTGAGCTCATTCAGGTCGGGGAGATAGTCGTTTTCCTGCTTTAGGTGCATGATGGCGACGTCCGCGCCGATGGCCTCGGGGATGGAGTAGAGCTGCTGATAGGTCGGCATGATGCTGACCACGCGGTCGCCCGCGGAAATGAGCGAGCAGAATACATGATGGTTCGCGCCTGCCGCGCCGTGCGTGAGCACGACCTCGTCGGCCTTGATCGTGTGATAGAGCTTGGAAATGCCGCTGCGCAGCGCCTCACTGCCCCAGATATCGCCATAGGTCAAGCGCTGGGCACAGAAGTCCTTCAAAAAGTCCTCCTTGTTCTCGCCCGTGAGCTCGAAAAGCTCGTCGAGCGAAACGGAGTCGACGCAGGTCTCGGCGATGTTGTAGAGCGCACCCACCTCGTACTCGTTCATCCATTCTTCCACAGCAAAGGGCTTGATGTTCATATCGTTCTCCTTTTCTCTATAAAAAAGTAACAGCACCCACGACCCAGCCTTATCCGGTCGCCCGGAATACCTACGGCTCAGTCATGGATGCCTTTTCTCCCCGGCCGGTGCCAAAGGAGGCATTGATGATGAAGTTGATTGTATTATAATGCATTTTTATAGGATGTCAAGCGGGAAATCGTAAATTTATCGCCCTTTTGCAGGGCGAATATCCAGCTTTCCGTATGGTTCCGTCACGTTGCTCTGTCCGCGCCGCACAGCGTCTTTTTCTTGCTCTTTTTCGCGCGGACTGCTATACTGGGAAAAACGACGAAAGTGAGAACGATCATGCCGAATTTTGATCCGTTAACTTACCGATATTCTTCCCGCCGCAACGTGGTCTTCGCCAAAAACGGCGTGTGCTGCACGTCCGTTCCCCTCGGCGCACAGGTCGGCCTCGACGTGCTGAAAAATGGCGGCAACGCCGTCGATGCCGCCGTCGCCATGGCCGGCGCGATGCCACTGCTCGAGCCGACGGGCAACGGCCTTGGGTCCGACTGTTTCGCGCTCGTGTGGATCGAGAAGGAGAAAAAGCTCTACGGCCTGAACGCCAGCGGCGTTGCGCCGATGGCGCTGAGCGCGGACGAGGTTCGCGCAAAAGGCTTTTCCGAGGTGCCCGAGGAAGGCTGGCTCCCCACGATGGTCCCGGGCGCGCCCGCGGGCTGGGCGGCGCTCAATGCGCGCTTTGGCACAAAGCCGCTCTCCGAGCTCTTCGCCCCCGCCATTTCCTACGCCGAAAACGGCTATGCCGTGCCCGTCAATGTCGGCAAGCTCTGGGCGCGCGACAGCAAGCGCATCGCCAGGGTCATGGTGCAGGACCCCGCCCCCTATGAATACTGGTGGAAGAGCTTTATGAAGCCGGACGGCTCGCCGTACCGCGCGGGCGATGTCTTCCGTTTCCCCGCCTATGCCGACACGATGCGCTCCCTTGCCGAGACGAATTGCGAGAGCTACTATCGCGGTGAGCTGATGGAAAGGATCGTCGCCCATTCGCGCGCCACGGGCGGCTACTTCTGCGAGGACGACTTCAAGAACTACCACCCTGAATGGGTCGAGCCCATCACGCAGGACTACCGCGGCTACACCGTCTGCGAGATCCCGCCCAACGGCCACGGCATCACGGTGCTGATGGCACTCGGCATGCTCAACGGGCTGACGCTGCCTGAAAAGCGCGAGGACGCGGACTACTATCACAAGGTCATGGAGGCCATCAAGCTCGCCTTTGCCGACACGAAGACCTACGTCGCCGACCCGCGCTATATGAAAACAAAGGTCAGCGAGCTGCTCTCGCCCGACTATCTTGCTGCCCGCCGCGCACTCATCACAGACAAGGCGCTCGAGCCCAAAGCGGGCGACCCGCACTGCGGCGGCACGATCTACCTCTGCACCGCGGACGCAGAGGGCAACATGGTCTCGCTTATCCAAAGCAACTACTGCGGCTTTGGCGCGGGCATCGCCATCCCCGGCACGGGCATCTCGCTTCAGGACCGCGGCGCGAACTTCTCCCTCGACCCGAAGAGCGATAACTATTTGGAGGGCGGAAAGAAGTCCTACCACACGATCATCCCGGGCTTTCTGCTCAAGGACGGCGAGGCCGTCGGCCCGTTCGGCGTGATGGGCGCGTTCATGCAGCCGCAGGGGCAGGTCGAGGTGCTGACGAGCACCATCGATTACGCCATGAACCCGCAGGAGGCGCTCGACGCGCCGCGCATCCAGTGGATCGGCGGCAAAAAGCTCCAGATCGAGCGCGAGGCGGGCGAGGCGATCGCCGAGCAGCTGCGAGCAATGGGGCACGAGGTCGAGATCGTCGACGACTGCACGGCCATGGGCCGCGGCGAGATCATCTGGAAGTGCGAAAACGGCGTTTACGCCGCGGGCACCGAACCGAGATGCGACGGCACGGTCGCAAGTTGGTAATAAAGCAAAAAAAGGGGGCTTCCCGACGGGAAGCCTCCTTTTTTGCACATTTTTCAAAATTAAACCTTGGCCTCGCTGTTGTGCTTGCTGGCGACGTAGCTTCTCATCGAGTTCACGACGATGGTCGCGCCGAGCACGATGAGCAGCACCGCGATGATGAGCTGCAAGCCGTTGGCGATAAACACCGCGCCCCAGGTCGTTTCGCCCGCGGGGATGGTGACGGCAGCGGCATTTTGGATGGCGCTCACCATGGCCATCAGGCGCTGGACAAGCGCTGTGAACGTGACGCAGAGCATGATGACGAGCGGCGGGAAGAGCATCTTGTTGCTGCGGCCCGTGACCTTGAGGAAGACGCACAGCGTGATGAGCACGAGCGCGGAGAGCAGCTGGTTGGCAGAGCCGAACAGCGGCCAGATGTTGGAGTAGCCGATCTTCGTGAGCACGTAGCCGAGCACAAGCGTCAGTACGGTGGAGAAATACGTGTTGCACAGGAGCTTGCGCCAGGGCTCGGCGTGGGCCATGTCGTCCACACTGAAAAGCTCCTGGAAGCTCATGCGCGCGATACGCGCGACGGCGTCAAGGCTCGTGAGGGCGAGGGCGGAGACGCACATCGTCATAAAGACCGTGGCGGCGTAGTTCGGCACGCCGAACATCTCGAAGAAGCCCGCAACGCCGCGGCTGAAGATCTGGAACGGGGTACCGGCGGCGGGAGTGCCGTCCGCCGCGGCGGCCGCACCGGCCACGCAGAGCGCGAGCACGGCAAGCAGGCTCTCGAGGATCATCGCGCCGTAGCCGACCTTGAGCATGTCCTTCTCGTTTTCGACCGTCTTGGACGACGTGCCGGAGGAGACGAGGCTGTGGAAGCCGGACACCGCGCCGCAGGCGACGGTGACGAACAGGATGGGGAACATCGTGCCGAGCTTTTCATTGTTGAAGCCCGTGAAGACGGGGAGGTTCATCGTCGGATGCGCAACGAGAAGGCCGACGACCGCGCCCGCGATCATGCAGATGAACATGAAGGTGGTCATGTAGTCGCGCGGCTGCTTCAAAAGCCACATCGGGAGAACGGCGGCGAAGAAGATGTAGACGAACGTGATGTAGCTCCAAGTCACCTTGCCGAAGATGAGTGGGCAGTTCATGCCGACGGCGAACGAGGCAACGATGCAGAGGATGCCGAGCACGGCTTCCTTCCAGCCCGAGAGGTTCAGCTTCTTCTGCACAAGGCCGAAGACGACGGCGAACACCATGAACATGATGGACACCATACCGGCTGCGCCGTTGGTCTGCGCGGCGTCAGCGAGCTGCGTCACGCCATCGACCACGGTGTAGGCGTTGAACGTGCCGGCGACCATGTCGGCGAACGCCGCGATGACGATCAGGCAGAACAGCCAGCAGAACAGCAGAAACAGCTTGCGGCCGAGCTTGCCGATGTACTTTTCGATCAGCATGCCCATGGACTTGCCGTCGTTTTTGACGGAGGCGTACAGCGCGCCGAAGTCCGTCACAGCGCCGAAGAAGACGCCGCCGAGCAGCACCCACAGCAGCACCGGCAGCCAGCCGAACGCGGCGGCCTGAATCGCGCCGGTGACAGGGCCCGCGCCCGCGATGGAGGAAAACTGATGGCTGAAGACGGTCCAGCCGTTGGTGGGGACAAAGTCCTTGCCGTCGTTATACTTGACGGCGGGCGTCTGCGCCTTGGGGTCGATGCCCCAGGTTTTGGCGAGCCAGCGCCCATAGAGTGCGTAGGCAGCGACGAGGACGACCGCCGCGATCAGCACGATGACGAGTGTGTTCATGTGATTTCCCTTTCTTTCCTAAAAAACTGTGTTCTTCGCCAATGCCGGGAGCAAAAAGAAAAGCCCCGCCTCTGCCGCGGATTTTCCACAACGAAAACCCATCGCAAAGACGAAGGCCAGTATCGCGGCGATATCCGCCGCAGATCTCAACTTCCGCGTTACCACTTTGCTTGCCGGAAAACCGGCCGCTCGACCGCTGCCCGAATGGATCGGAGAGCGTACCCTGTTAACGGTGGGGGACCGGCTACGATTACTCGGCGTTCGCGCCTTTCACCGCGGCTGCTCACAGGGGATGGCCTGCCCGTTCCTTGCTGCCGTTTTGCACCACCAACGGCTCTCTGAAAGCGGTGATCCGGGGAAGTCGTGTCCTGCTCAAAGCATTTGACGAATGATGTGTGTACAATAGACCCATCCTCCGCCGTTGTCAATACAATTTTGTCCGCGCAGGACGGATTTCGTCGAAGAAAATAGACGCCCCATCACTTCTCCGCCGCCGCTTTAGGCAAAATGCAAATGCAAAGTATGAATAGCACCATGCCGAAACGAAATAGAACCTGGCCGGCAACGCAGTCATAACAACGGGATGCTTTCAAATTTTGACCTGTTTCGGCAGTTTTCGGTTTGCCGAATTTCCGCTTGAAATATTTTAACAAAATATTATTTTTTCTTTCTTGACAAAGGCTCGTTCTTATGTTAGCTTTAAAAAGCAAAATGAATCAACCGATCGGATGATGAGTTCGGGAGAGACCGCGGAATATTCTGCCGCGGCGCCGAAGGGGAACGCAGAAGCTCTCAGGCAAAAGGGCCGAACTCGGACGACGCTCCGAAAAGTGCGTTTACGCACGCCGAAGGTGCAACCTGCCGCGATGACTCGGGCGGGGAATCTCTCAGGTGATCAACGGAGGCACAAAGCTCAAAAGGGAGTTTTGTGTCTCTTTTTTGATGCTTAATTTTAATAATTTTTATAAGATTCATTAAAATTATTGTTTTCGGAGGATGCGCACTATGGAAAAGAAGACCCCACTTTACCAAACGCATGTGGACATGGGCGGCAAGATCGTCGAATTCGGCGGCTTTCTGATGCCCGTGCAGTATCCCACCGGCGTGATTGCCGAGCACATGGCCGTTCGTGAAAAGGCCGGATTGTTCGACGTTTCCCACATGGGCGAGCTTCGCCTCAAGGGCCCTGATGCCGTCGCCAACGTGCAGAAGATCATCACCGCCGACATTTCGAACATGAAAGACGGCGAGATCAAGTACTCGATGTTCTGCAACGACAATGGCGGCATCATCGACGACTTCATCGTCTACCGCTGCGCAGCGGACAACTATTGGCTCGTCGTCAACGCGGGCAACCGCGAAAAGGACGCCGCCTGGGTCGAGAGCCACCTCTCCGGCGACGTCGACTACCGCGACGAGGGCAACGACTGGGGCCAGATCGCCCTGCAGGGCCCCAGGTCCGGCGACATTCTCAAAAAGCTCTGCGACGAGCAGTATATCCCCGCCAAGTACTACACCTTCACCGAAGACGTGCCCCTGAACCTCGGCGAGCGCACGATCCATGCTCTCGTCTCCCAGACGGGCTACACCGGTGAATACGGCTTTGAGATCTACTGCAAGGCCGAGGACACCGTCGACCTGTGGAAAGCGCTTCTGAAGGCGGGCGAGCCCGAGGGGGTGATCCCCTGCGGCCTCGGCGCGCGCGACACGCTGCGCTTAGAGGCTTCGATGCCGCTCTACGGCCACGAGATGAACGACGAGATCACGCCGAAGATGGCGGGACTTCCGTGCAAGCTCACGGGCAAGGACTTCATCGGCCGCGACGCGCTTGTCGCGCTCGGCGCGCCGAAAATGAAGCGCATTGGCATGAAGGTCGTCGGCCGCGGCATCGTGCGCGAGCACTGCGACCTCTACACGATGGACGGGGAAAAGCTCGGCTGGGCATCCTCCGGCACGTTCGCGCCCTATATCGGCTGCGGCGTCGCGATGGGCTATATCCCCGCCCAAGATATCGAGATCGGCAAGCACCTCAACGCCGACGTGCGCGGCCGCATGGTCGAGCTTGAGATCGTGCCAATGCCGTTCTACAAGCTCGAACGCTGAAATAGAGGTTTTTGACCGAATATTCGGAAACCATTTGACCGTCAATCACAAACAACATTCATTGAGAACGATTTTGAGGAGGAAATTACCATGAACATCCCTGCTGAGCTGAAGTTTTCCAAGTCCCACGAGTGGGTCAAGATGGACGGCGACGTCGCCGTGATCGGCATTTCTGATTTTGCCCAGGACGCGTTGGGCGATGTGGTCTTTATCAACCTGCCCGCCGAGGGCGACAGCGTCACCGCCGGTGAGAGCTTCGGCGATGTCGAGTCCGTCAAGGCGGTCTCCGACGTGATCTGCCCCGTCAGCGGCACGATCTGCGAGGTCAACGAAGCGCTCTCCGACGCGCCCGAGACGCTGAACTCCGACCCCTACGGCGCATGGATCATCAAGGTCTCCCCTGTGACCGACACTGAAGCGCTGCTGGATGCCGCCGCTTACGAAGCGCATTGCGCGCAGGAGGGCTAACATGGGCTCTTACGTTCCCACCACGGCTGCGGAACGGGAAGAAATGCTCGCCGCCATCGGGGTCGACAGCCTGGAAGGGCTATATAAGGCCGTCCCGCAGGAAATGCTCCTGCGGAGCGGCGGGCTGAACATCCCCGAGGGCTTAAGCGAGCTTGAGGTGCGCGAGGCCGTCACCGCCATGGCCGAAAAGAACAAGGTCTTCAAGACCGTTCTTCGCGGCGCGGGCGCCTACCGCCACTTTATCCCGTCGGTCGTCAAATCCGTCACCTCCCGCGAAGAGCTTGTCACCTGCTACACCCCCTATCAGGCGGAGATCAGCCAGGGTGTGCTGCAGGGTACGTTTGAATTCCAGACGATGATCTGCGAGCTGACCGGCATGGACGTCTCCAACGCCTCACACTACGACGGCGCGACCGCCGCGGCCGAGACGATCCCCATGTGCAAGGACCGCAAGCGCACGAAGGCTTACGTCTCCGCCTGCGCCCATCCGCAGGTCATCGAGGTCATGAAGACCTACTGCTTCGCCTCGAATACCGAGCTTTTTGTCGTCCCCGCAAAGGACGGCAGAACTGATCTCGACGCGCTCAAGGAAGCGCTCGGCGATGACACCGCGTGCTTCTACCTCCAGCAGCCGAACTACTTCGGCCAGATCGAAGACGCGAAGGCGGCCGGTGAGATCGTCCACGCCGCGGGCGCAAAGTTCGTCATGGGCGTAAACCCCATCGCCTGCGTCATTCTGCCCACGCCGCGCGCGATGGGCGCGGATGTCGCCGTCGGCGACGGTCAGCCCCTCGGCCTCGACACGGCGTTCGGCGGCCCGTTCCTCGGCTTCATGGCCACGACATCCGCCATGACGAGAAAGCTCCCCGGCCGCATCGTCGGCCAGACGAAGGATGTGGACGGCGAGGTTGGCTACGTGCTGACGCTGTCCGCGCGCGAGCAGCACATCCGCCGCGAAAAGGCCAGCTCAAACATCTGCTCCAACCAGGCGCTATGCGCCTTCGCCGCGGGCGTCTACATGGCCGCGATGGGCGAAAAGGGCATGAAGCAGTGCGCGCGCCTCTGCACCTCGAAGGCGCACTATTTCGCCTCCGAGCTTGAAAAAATCGGCTGCTCGCTCAAGTACAAGGGCGAATTCTTCCACGAGTTCGTCACCGAGGTCGAATGCCCCAACTGCCGCAAGAAGATCCTCGACGCGCTCGAGGCCGAGGGCATCCTCGGCGGCGCAGAGGTCGAGGGCGGCATTCTCTGGTGCGTGACGGAGCTCGTCTCCAAGGCCCAGCTCGACCGTGCCGTTGCTATCGTGAAGGAGGTGCTATGAAATGAAGCTCATTTTTGAACTTGGCGTCGAAGGCCGCGGCATGACCCTCATGCCGGAGTGTGACGTCCCCGAATATCAGCTTCCCGAAGAGCGCAGCGAGGCGCTGCACCTGCCCCATGTGAGCGAAAATGAGCTCACCCGCCATTACACCGCCCTCTGCAAGCGCATCCACGGCGTGAACGACGGCTTCTATCCTCTCGGCTCGTGCACGATGAAGTACAACCCCAAGATCGACGAGGACATGGCGGCGCTGCCGGGCTTCACCCAGCTCCACCCGCTCCAGCACATCGAGACCGTGCAGGGCGCGCTCGAGGCACTGCACACGTTAGGCTCTGAGCTTGGCGAGGTCTTCGGCATGGACGCTGTCACGTTCCAGCCCGCGGCGGGCGCGCACGGTGAGTTCACGGGCGTTCTGCTCATCAAGGCCTATCACACCGACCGCGGCGATACCGCGCGCACGAAGATCATCGTGCCCGACTCCGCCCACGGCACGAACCCCGCGACCGCCGCGATGTGCGGCTTCCAGGTCATCAACATCCCGTCCGGCGCAGACGGCTGCGTGGACCTCGACGCGCTGCGCGCCGCCGTCGGCCCCGACACCGCGGGATTGATGCTGACGAACCCGAACACCGTCGGTATTTTCGACAAGAACATCCTCGAGATCACGAAGATCATTCACGATGCGGGCGGCCTGTGCTATTACGACGGCGCGAACCTCAACGCCGTCATGGGCGTCGTCCGTCCCGGTGACATGGGCTTTGACTGCATCCACAGTAACCTGCATAAGACGTTCGCCACACCGCACGGCGGCGGCGGCCCCGGCGCAGGCGCGGTCGGCTGCAAGGAATTCCTCAAAAAGTACATGCCCGGCCCACTGGTCGTCGAAAAGGACGGCAAGTACGGCTTTGCATACCCCGAAAAATCCATCGGCCGCGTGAAGATGTTCTACGGCAACTTCGACGTCGTCGTGCGCGCGCTGACCTACGTGCTCACGCTCGGCAAGTCCGGCATCCGCGAGGCGGCGATGAACGCCGTGCTGAACGCGAACTACATGCGCGTCAGGCTCAAGGATACCTTCACCATGGCCTATGACGAGATCTGCATGCACGAGTTCGTCATGTCGCTTGTCGATCTCCACAAGGAGACGGGCGTCTCCGCGCTCGACCTTGCCAAGGGCATGCTCGACTTTGGCCTGCACCCGCCCACGATGTACTTCCCGCTCATCGTCCACGAGGCGCTCATGATTGAGCCCTGCGAGACTGAGAGCAAGGAGACCATGGACGAGGTCTGCGGCATCTACTGCAAGCTCTTTGAACTCGCGCACTCCGATCCCGAGACGCTTCACACCGCTCCCCACTCCACGCCCGTCCGCCGTCTCGACGAGGTCGGCGCGGCGCGCAACATGGTTTTACGGTATCAGTTTGCCTGACGAAGGCAGCGCATATCTCAACATCACGCAATGCCGCCGAAAAGTCGGCGGCATTGCTCTCAAAAAGGAACGAACTATTATGGCTCATTATGAACTCATCGTCATCGGCGCGGGCCCCGGCGGCTACGAAGCCGCGCTCCATGCGGCCAAGCTCGGCAAGAAGGTCGCCGTCGTCGAGAAGCGCGAAGCGGGCGGCACCTGCTTAAACCGCGGCTGCATCCCGACGAAAACGCTGCTGCACTCTTCTCAGATCTTCCACGACGCCAAGCACGGCGCACACGCCGGCATCCACACCGACGATATCCGCGCCGACATGACGGAGATTTTTGCCTACAAGCGCGAAATTTCGCAAAAGCTGTCCTCCGGCATTGAATCGCTTTTCAAGACCGCAAAGATCGACTTTCTGCGCGGCACGGCGCTCATCACCGCACCCGGCGCTGTCCGCGTGACGGACGCCGAGGGCGGTGCCAACGACTACACCTGCGACGATATCCTCATCGCCACCGGCTCCGTCCCGTCCCGCCCGCCGATTCCCGGACTTGAGTTCGCGATGACCTCCGACGAGCTGCTTGAGGGGTGCGACCAACTGTACCGCTCCATCGTCATCATCGGCGGCGGCGTCATCGGCATCGAGTTTGCGACGTTTTACGCAGACCTCGGCTGTGAAGTGACCGTCATCGAAGGCATGGGCCGCCTGCTGCCCAACATGGACAAGGAGCTCGGCCAGAGCCTCGCGCTCATCCTCAAAAAGCAGGGCGTGAAGGTCTTCACGAACGCGATGGTCCAGAGCGTCGAGAAGACGGGTGAGGATATCGCCGTCAACTTCACCTGCAAGGAAAAGAGCGAGACCGTCTCCGGCGAGGCCGTGCTCTGCGCCATCGGCCGCCGCCCGTACTGCGACGGCCTGTTCGCGGATGGCATTTCTGTCGAGATGAACCGCCGCAGCATCGCCGTGAACGAGCGCTACGAGACGAGCATCCCCCACATCTACGCCATCGGCGACGTCTCGGCCAAAATTCAGCTCGCCCATGTGGCGATCGCGCAGGGCATCGCCTGCGTCGACCTGCTCTACGGAAGGGAAAATCACACATCCATGTCCGTCGTGCCGAGCTGCATCTACTGCCGTCCGGAGATCGCGGTCGTCGGCCTCACCGAGGCCGAGGCCAAGGAGGCGGGCATCCCCGTCAAGGTCGGCAAACACGTCATGTTCGACAACGCCAAGACGCTCATCGCCGACCCGGGCCGCTGCTTTATGAAGTTCGTCGCCCACGCCGAAACACGCGAGCTTCTCGGCGCGCAGCTCATGTGCGAGCATGCAAGCGACATGATCGGCGGCATCTCGCAGGCGCTCGCCAACCACATGACGGTCGATCAATTCCTGCTGGCCATGCGTCCGCACCCCTCGTTTGAAGAGGCGATGACCGCCGCGCTTGAGGACCTTGCGCAGAAGCTCGGCTGAAAGGCCGCGGATGAAGCTATCGGTCGCCTTTAGACGGGCGATACCGCTTTTATGCAAAATTTGCGTTGCAGCATACGATGGAGTATGCTACCCTTAAAGTGAAAAAATGCTCTGACGGGGAACGCTTCTTTGAAAGCGGCGCACCGATAGCGTGATAAGGGAGAGGAGAATCATCCATGAAAAAACTATTGCCCATCATTTTGACGCTGCTCCTGGTTTGCATTGCCGCACCTTACGCCTCCGCCGCGAATGTGGTGGCTTCGCCGCAAAATCTGTCGGTCGACGGCGTCGATGCGGACTGCGACAAATACAACATCGACGGCAGCAACTATTTCAAGCTGCGCGACCTTGCGCAGCTTCTGAGCAAGACGGACAGCCGCTTTTCCGTTTCGTTCGATGAGCAAAGCAATGCGGTCACGGTCGTTTCCGGGAAGGAATATACCCCTGTCGGCGGCGAGCTTGAGCGCGGGCGGGATCAGTCCAAAACAGCCGTTGTCAGCAAGCAGTCCGTTTTGATCGACGGAAAGGCTGCGGACGGTCTTTCTGTCTACAACATCGGGGGAAACAACTATTTTAAGCTGCGCGACCTCGGCGATGCGCTCGGCTTTACCGTCGACTATGATGCCGACAGCAATACCGCCATCGTTTTGAGCAAGGGCTCCACGGCGGCCTACCAAAACGCGTTTGAAAAGCTGCTCGAAGACGTGAACGAGAAGCGCCGTGCCGATATGGCAAGGGAAGAGTCGTTCGACGGCTTTGAAGCATATTTACAGCATCACCGCGGCGAGGTCACTATCACGCAGGCAGAGATCGACAGCCTGAAAAATCTGAACAATCCCGGCAAGGCGGTCCTTACGCGCGCGGAAGCGCTTGAGGATGTGGACCTGTTCTTCCGCGCGCTGCATTACTCCTACGGCGCTTACTACTATTTCGGTGAGGAGACGTTCCAAAAGGCGGAAGATGCCATCCGTGCAGAGCTTGCGTCCTATCAGACGATCAAGTGGGACCAGCTCATCTCGCTCATTTACTCGCACCTGCTTTTCGTTCGGGACGGACATTTCTCGATCGCCGGGCGGTATGAACCGGCCTTTGAAAAAAGCGTTCAGTATCTTTACTATTACAGCGGTCAAAGCTTTGGCAAGGATGAAAGCGGGTACTATCTGCTGGGGGAAAACGAGAAGTGGTACTATACCTCCTGCGGCAACGCGAACGTGGAAATGCAGCCATATCTTGAAAAGAGCGGCCGCGTGTGCTATTCCCTGCGTCAGTTCTGTCCCGTGACGGCTGCGCATACGGCAGACAGTATCACCCTGACCAAGGGCGCTGAGACCAAAACGGTTTCGGTCACATGGTCGCTGAGCCAGTCCTATCTGGAAGACGGTTCGCAGGTCCCGGATTATCATTATCTGAAATCAAACGGTATTGCCTTGATAACGATTCGCAGGTTTGACTGGAATTATGAGGAGACAATGGACGAGTTCGTCCGCACCGGTTCTGACCTTAAAAACGCGAAGCTCATCATCATTGATGCCCGCTCCAACAGCGGCGGCGATGAAGACTTTATCAAAAACTGGCTGAAAAGCTACACGGGAGAAGAACCCGAACAGAAAACGATTATCTCCAACTGGGGCACTGCTATGTTCGATAGGACCCAAGCCTACGCGGACCTGGGTGAAGAATTTGCCGCCTTCCGGACAGGCGATAAGGACTATGAGCTGTTTCAGGGAAAGCTGCTGGAAAACAGCACTCCGATTCTTCTTCTGACAGACAGCATGTCCGGCTCCGCCGGCGAGAGCATCGTGACCTATTGCAGGACACTTGACAACTGCCTTGTGATCGGCGGCCCGACGAGAGGCGCGCAGCTGGTCGGAAATGTGCGAGGCTGGACGCTTCCAAACTCCGGCATCGGCTTCCAGTTCGGTCAGTCGTTCCACTTCATCTACAATATGGAGAATGTAGACGGCAAAGGCTATGAGCCGGACCTCTGGTGCGATCCGAAGACCTCGTTGCAGGCGGTTTTGAGCATGGTGGAGCGCTATGGCCTCGGCTCCGCCGAGGGCGTGGCCGCCCTGCGCGCCCAGCTGCCGAACATTCTGACCAAGTAGGCAGGCACTTCCCATTAAATGTCCCACAACGTAGGATGAGTAGAAAGAGAAGCATTCTACTGAACCTGTCTTATGGCCATATACCGCCGTCATCTGAACGCAAAACCGCTCCCGAGATCATCTTGATCTTGGGAGCGTTACTTTCTCTATTATGATTGCTTTTTGTGCCCAAAAACAGCCTTTTGCCGGAATGTGTTAGAAAAGTGTTAGAAAAGACTATGTCCTCATATACGTCCCCATTTTGCGTTAAAAGCAAGTAACGCACTTACGAATTCTCTGTATCCTCAACCAATGCTTCACACGGAAAACCGGGCACTTTGTAGCAAAGCACTTTACCCAGCGGATACTTCCCTGAACAGGCCGGAAAACTTCTCAGCTCTCTTATGAAGTTCGATATCCTGCTTCGGTGCGCTCTGCCGCCATTCAAAAAGTGCCTCTGTCTGTTCAACATAACGCGAAGGGTAGTCTTTTAAGTATTTACCTTCTGATTTTAAGTATAAACCTTTTAATCTACGAACTGCCATGTTACTTCTCCTTTTTCTCTCTAATATATTTTCCCCGCCGATATAGCTACCGGCGCAAATGGGACGAACATTTTGCTGCCGTGGCATCTAACCTCTGAGCAGTACCTCTTGCTACAAGGCAGGCACCCGAATCTGGGTGCCTGCCTTGTAAGTTGAGTATTTGCTTTTTTACTTGCCCTGATAGGCGCGATACAGGAACGTCACGATCTCCGCGCGCGTGCAGTCCGCGTTGGGGCTGAACGTCGTGTTGGAAGTACCGTTCGTCACGTCGTTCTTGACCGCCCAGCTGACCGCATCGGCGTAGAACGCGTCGGGCTTCACGTCGGTGAAGTTCGCACTGCCGCTCGCAGTACCCTTGAGCGCACGGTGCAGGAACGTCACGCTCTGGCCGCGCGTGCAGGTCGCATCGGGCGCGAATGTCGTCTCGGTCATGCCGTTCGTGATGCCGTTCTCAACGGCCCAGGCAACCGCCTTGGCATAGTAAGCGCTCGCGGAAACATCCGTGAAGCTGCTTGCGGTCTTCGGCTCGGGGCTGCCGGCGGCGCGCCACAGGAACGTCACGATCTGCGCACGCGTGCAGGACTCGTAGGGGCCAAACATCGTGTCAGACAGGCCGTTCGTCACGCCGCTTTTGACCGCCCACTTGACGGCCTCATAGAAGAACGCGTCGTTGGGCACGTCGTAGAAGAAGTTCAAGACGCTGTTATCTTCCATAAAGGTCGCCTTGACCTCGACCTTGCCCGCAGGCATGGTGAAGGTGTACTTGCCGTTGCCCTTGTCCTTGAGCGTCAGCTCATTGCCGTTCTTGTCGGTGACGGTCAGGGTCTCGAGGACGTAGCCGCTGTCGGGCTTGACGGTGACGGTCACGGTGTCGCCCTTGCTGGCGCTCTTCGGACTGACGGTCACGCTGCCGTTCTCGGTCTTGCTCGGGGTAGAGACGGAGTAGGTCGGGTCGTAGGAGCTGCTGCCGGAGGAATGTCTAGTGACGCCGTAAGTGCCGTCGCTGTTAGCCTTGGGGACGAAGCCGGGGGCGCAATACTCGGGCTTGACCGCACTGGAGAACGTGCCGCCGGAGACGGAGACCTTGTCACTTGCGGTGAAGTTGGATTCGGTCTGGTTCTGCCAATCGTAAGTCTTGATGGCTGCGTTGGTGCTCTTCGCGGTGAAGGTGCCACCGGTGACGGTGATGTCGCCGAGACCCTTATAGCCGGTGCGGTTGACGATGGAGATCGCCGCGCCGTCCTGGATCGCGCCGTCATTCTCGGTCTTTTCGACCGGGCCGCCGGAAACCGTGATCGTGCTGCCCGCGTTGATGCTCAGGCTGCCAGCGCAGACCTGAACGCCCATGGTCTTGGCGTTGATGGTGGAATTGTCGATGGTCAGCGTGCCGCTGCTCGGGAAGTAGATGCCGAAGCCGTTGGGAACGTTCAGCGTGCTGTTTCTCAGCGTCACGCTGTCGTTCGTGTTGTTGCCGTTGGTCTCGATGCCGCTCGTGGCGGTCGTGCTCATTTCAACATTCTCGAACGTGAGGCTCGAGTTGTCATACTTGATCGTGCCGCCCATCGCCGACGGGATCAGACCCACGAGCTGCGAGCTGACGATCTTGCCGTTCTTCACCGTCAGGGACGCGTTGGGGTTGTTGATCTCAAACGCCGCGCTGTTCGCGTCCGTGCCGGTGCAGGTCCAGGTGTGACCATTCAGATCGACCGTGCGGTTGATGCTGCCGGAGTTAAAGGTCGAGCCGGTGGTGTAGTCGCGCAGGAGGACGATCGGCTCGCCGCTGGCAGTCTGCGCCTTGAACGCATCGTCCATGGTGTAGTAGGAGGTGTCGCCGACCTTGGCGAGGTATGCCTTTGCTACGCCGAAAGTGCCGTCGCTATTATTCGTAACTGCCGAGTCCTCGACCACATACTTGGTCGGGTCACTGCTGAACGTGCCGCCGGTGACCTCGATGGTCGCCATATCCTTGCTGGGAGCGGCTTCCTCACCATAGCGTTTTGTACTGAGCGTACCGTTGACCGTGCCGCCGTTGATCGCGACCTTCGCCAGCTTGCCTTCTGCGCCGTCATAGCTGACAGACTCAACATTGCCGTTGACCGTGCCGCCGTTGATTGTAAGCTCGGAGTTTAAACCGCTGCTGTATGTCCACGAAGAGACGTTGCCGTTGACCGTGCCGCCCTTGATCGTCGCTCTATGCCAGTTCTCAACTGCGTAGCTGTTCGCAGAGTTCAGCGTGCCGCCGTTGAGGAACAGGTCACCGCGGTCAACCTTGATGACAATGAAGTTATCCTGGGTGAACGTGCCGCCCTTGATGTTCAGACCGGGGTACTTGGCAACGCTGTCATCGCCAACGCGGACAAGGGACGCACCCTTTGTACCGCCTGCACCGCTGCCATTTTTGACAGTTCCGCTTTCAAAGGTTAGCCAGCCGTCGCCCTGAACGTCGATGACATAGTGGGAGGAAACGCCGGAGTTCTCTGCGGTGTCCTCACGCATGATCGTGCCGGTCTGCGTCGCGCTGGAGTCCATGACCGTCACGCGTGCGGTGATCGTCAGTGCGGGCTTGCGTTCGCCGGTGCTGCCGTTGAGGGTATGACCGTTCAGGTCAAGCGTCACGTAGGGCGTGCTGATGGTGACATTTTCCTTCGTGTCGGCCAGCAGCTTGACCGTCGCTTTTCTGGCTGCCGCATCGATGGCCCCCTGAAGCGTCTCATACTTTACGCCGTTTACCTCGGCAACGGAGGTGTCCACCTTGGCGCCATAAGTGCCGTCGCCGTTGTCCTTCGGCACAAAGCCGGGGGCGCAGTACTCAGGCAGAACTGCGCTGGTGAACGTACCGCCGGTGATGTTCAATGTAGGATACGCATTATCATCTTCAGCGCCGCCATTGCGAATCAGCGAGCTGCCCTTTCTGCTGGAATTGTTGATCACATTACCGCCATTGATGGTCATCGTTCCCTTGTTGTCAATGACGTAGTAGCCTCCGGTATTCTCATCCTCGCGCTTGATCGTACCGGTCTGAGCCTCGCTGGAGTCATTAATTGTGAGCTTACCATAGTTTGTCAGCGCAGCCTTCCCCGCAGTGGTACCACCGCTCAGGGTATGACCGTTAAGATCGAGGATCATATTTTTATTTTCTGCGATTATAACATTCTCGGTGACATCTGCCAGCAGCGTGACGGTCTTACCCTTTGCAGCCAGACTAATGGCGTCCGCAAGGGTTTCGTACTTCTTGCTGCCAATTTGGGCGACGTACTTGCCTTCCTTAACACCGTAGGTGCCATCTGCGTTCTTGGTCGGGATGAAGCCGTCAGCGCAGTAGCCTTCGGAAATGCTCTTGTTGAACGTGCCGCCGGAGACCTCGAAGTTATCAGAGGTTCCCTTGCCAATACCGCGGAAAATACCTTCACCGGACATATTGTTAGTAAATGTACCCCCAGTAATCTTTGTGATAGCAGGATAGTCTTCCACCACGCCGGTCGCAACAACTTGCGGGTGATCCCATCTTCCGCCACTTGTCGCGTTCTGAATGAACTCGCCATCGGTGATAGTGGCTGTACCATAGTTAAGAATGACACCTGTGTAACCATCTGTTGAATAGTTCAGTGTAAACTTGCCACCATGAATATTGAGCGTTGAGCCTTCCTCACTCTTAACAACATCCAAACCGCCGGTGTAAGTGCCGCTTTCGATGGTCAGCGTACCCCAGTTGTCGATCATGGACGAGTCGGTGTTGCCGGCGGTAGCGGTAACATTCTCAAGGGTCAGGTCGGCATTGCTGTTCTTCGTGACCTCGATGTTGTAGTAGCCGGTGCCGCCAATCACAGTACCATTCTTGACCGTAACCGTGCCGCCGGTCACAGAGATGGTGGCCTTACCGGCGCTAGTGTTGGTCAGCGTCTTGTCGCCGAGGTCGAGGGTGATGCTCTTGGTGATCGTCACATCCTCGGACACGTCAGCCAGCAGGGTCACGGTTGCATCGTCCTCCGCCGCCGTGATGGCTTCGGCGAGGGTGGCGTAGCTCGTTTTGCCGACCTCGGCGACGACTTTTTTGTTCGAGGTACTACCCTCGCCCGTGTCCACTGTCCCGTCTACTGCATACGCCACAGGAACCATGCTCATAAGCATGGCCAGACAGAGCAGCAGAGACAGGAGCTTGCTTGTGATATGTTTCATACTCTTCCTCCTATGATATAATAGATTCTTCTATATAGACCGGATATTGGTTTCCGACGGGTGCGTGAGGATTTCGCCGCTTCGCGCGGCGAGCGAGTCGGCCTTGCCGTCGCCCAGCCTCCGCCGGACGACCGCGAGCGCATCGCCGAGGTTCGGCGGACGAGAGTGCGGGTCGTGCGTATCGGAGGCGATGAGCTGCGCCCTCCGCTCCCGCAGGAGCTTGAGCACCGCGCCGCGATGTGTCAGGTGGAGCAGCGGCTCCGCGCTGACCTGCACGGGCACGCCGAGGGCGAGCACCGCTTCCAGGTGCTGCGGCTTCTGGTCTTTGAGATAGCGCTCGATATAGGCAAGAACGGGGGCGCCCGGGCAGCTCGTAGAGCCGGTTGATAAGCTGATCCGTCCACGGGCGGAATGGAAGCTCCAGCAGGAAGTGACGGCTTGCGCCGAGGCAGAGCCGCGGCAGTTCCTCCCACTCGGCAAGGTTTGGCATCCACGCGACCTCTGCGCCAAGCGCGAGCCGCGGGAGGGTCTTGCGCTCCTCCTCCGGCAGAACAACGCGGCCCGCACAGACGGGACAGCCCGTTCCCCGCGCGAGGATTCTGACTTTGGAACGGTAGAAATGGCCTTGGGGGCATCGCCACCATACCTTTTGATGGCTTCCGTAGGTCACATCCTTCGGCGTGAGTGGTAAATTTCGCTCAATATCCCACTGGGCAAGCAAAGCAGTCTTTCCCTGTTCCGCGCAAAACGCTCGAAATGTTCGTCGGATCGTCAGCCACCCCCTC
>ULQX01042668.1_pt1 | contig 26959 bp, 35 predicted proteins | sample 1954941 | NCBI WGS metagenome assembly ULQX01 (sample SAMEA4835667, study PRJEB28245) | human gut metagenome | biome: gut microbiome; material: fecal sample | place: Denmark | collected 2008
AAACAAATGCCGGAAGCCCGCATAAATACAGGCTTTCGGCATTCTAATCCATTTATTCAAACTCGGCAAGTTTCTCTTATAGTCTAAACTGTTTTGTTTAAGTTTTGTTCTGATGATGCTGATTTTTTACTTCAATTACATAATTTATTTTTGTTTACTGATTTTCTATTGCCAAATTGTTGCCACACATTTATTATATATGCTGTCTTCTTAAAAGACAATCTATTTACTAAATTCTTACCTTAATTGTATATTTGTCCATATATTGAAAACTTTTTGTATTACTCTTTTACTTATGTTTTACTTTATGTATTAAAGAATCCCTCAGAATAATATGGATAATATCTATATATTTTCTGAAATTTACATATTTCCTCATACTCTATCCCATAAAACTTTTGTTCATGTTCCAAAAAGTCTTCTTCTGTTACAGGAAGATTCTTTAATATCAACTGAATTTCCTTATTTGTTAATTTAGGAATATCTATTGCAAAAATATGATCATCACATGACATGAACCAATATTTATCAAACAAATTACTGTTCCTAATTTTTTCTTTTAATACTCCATCTACCAAAATCCCTCCGATAGTCATCATAGGTGCCCCATCCTTATATGTCAAAAACAGTAATTGCAAATATTCAATATGCCCTTGATCCAGTCTATTTCTCATATCAATAGTCTTATTTATTTGATTATCTATCAGTTTTTTAATAACAATCGGCATTTTTTTTGATGTATAATTGTTTTTCTCAATCTTCTCGTCAAAAAAATCTCCTACATTATTTTTAAAAGATTCCATTTTTTCCGATGGTTTTTCACCTCTAAAGGAATAATTACATGATACAAAAAACATACTTCCAACATTTAGATTTCTACATATAGTTTCAACATCAAAGAGCATAGTATCTTCAAATGAATTATCATAATCTAACCAAATCAAATTCATTTTTTCGTCAAATCCATCAATCTGAGGAAGCACTTCATTAGTTGTACCATACCACATTTGTATACATTTTAGTGGCTTATTAAATTCATACCTAATTTGTCTCTCTTTTTCTGCCTCAATACTAATCATATCTGTAATACCGAACTCATTATGAAGCAAAAGAAAATCCGTAAAATATTTGGCTCCCAGCCCTATATATCTCATAGCTCCATCTGCTCTTATCAACTGTATTTCTCGAATCAAGTCACACAGCATTTTTCTTTCTATTGATTTGGCTGGGCGAACTTGATAATTTATTTTTTGATCACTTCCTGGCATATACTAACACTCCGCATCTTTATAGTATTCAAATGTTTTTTCTCCAACCTCTCTATAGGATTTTACTCCTAACACTTTTTTCAATTCTTCAACTTCTTCTTTCGGCTTCTTGTAATTAATGGTTACATTTGGAACAGTAATTACTGATACATTTTTAATACTTACTACCCTGTTTTCTTTTACTTTGTTGACATTTTCTATCGTCATTTCAGTTCCTTGCATTTTCGCAATTGTTTCTTCTATTCCATCGTCTTTGTCTTCAGTATTCTTCCTTATATCATCTAACATATTTTTGACAATTTTAAAAATCTCAAGCATCTTTTCCCTTGCTCGCAAATATACTAATGATGTCTCATCCAGTCCCGTTTTCGTAGTGTTCCATGGCAATTTTTCAGGGTGCTTAGAATTGAAATAGACAATTCCTCTAAAACCTGCATAATTATTGTGAAATACAATACCACTACTTTTATTTTCCATATCCTTCCATGTCGTCAACGACGTTTTGTCCGCAGCCACCACAAGTCTACCATTACAATAAATATACCATCCGGCTTTTTCTGGTGGATAAGTTTTGCCCTCACGAGGTGCTATCCCACTCAATATCTTTACTTTAATTTCCCCATCTTGATATTCTTCCTTAACTGGTTTTATTTCTTCATTATCAATTAAAGAAATATTATTTCCAACTAAAGTTTTATCGTTAACAATAATTGCTATGCCATATGCAATATCCAATCCGACCCGACGCTCAATGTGTTCTATTACCTCTTTTTCAAATTCTTCACTACTTAGTTCTGTTGCAATTTCCAAATTTAAATCTGTAACCTCTATTTTTGTTCCTAAAAGTTCTTCTGAATTATTCATATTCTCGTTATATGATGAAAAGCTAAAATCCCAATCACCATCATCTTTACTTAACCATTCTTTGACGTTAAGATTTAGTTGAAACTCCGTCGTTTTTGTAGTAGAGTGTATTGAAAAATTATTACCAATTTTAAATAAAGCTCTCTTCATACCGATTCCAAATATGCCAGTTGTTTCTGTATCACTACTTTCAACCGTTTTCGGTCGTCCAAATCTAAAAGCATAATTTGCAGCGACATCCAATGGAATCCCTCCGCAATTGTCTTCTATCACAAACTTACTATTGTCGAACTTAACAATGATTTTAAGACCAGAATATTGATTATTTTCTCTGATACTTCTTGCACCATCAATACTATTATCAATTAATTCAATAATTGCCTGTTTTAATAGAATATCGCGAACTAGCATATTAACAAAAAATTCTTTAGTAGGACTAGCTTTTACAATATTATCCATAATTATTTATCTCCTTTGTTATTATTATTTCTCATTTTCTGCACAAAATTCTTATAATTTTTCGTATATGCATACGAATCAGCAAAAACACTATTAACCGCTATATATAATTGTGGTTCATATTGCCGCATAGCTTCTAATTCAGCCTCAAAATTTTTTGAAAATGGGCATCCCGCACATCCGGTTCTCTTCAATCCATATTCACTATAACATCTGCTATTTTGGATATTATAATGCGTTTCATAAACTTTTTTCGTATCCGCTAAATACCAAAAAATAGGTCTATATTCATCACATCCCGCATCATTAGAAGAAAAACATGTTTTATAAGCACTTCTTCTTGCTCCACCTTCAGCTTTTCTGACACCATACATATTTAAATCAAACTTTTCCTGCTCTTTAAAACGTTTAGCAACCAGCTTTTTTGCATAATGACAACATTTATTGGAAATATTAAATTGAGGCGGATTAGCTACCATAAATTCTTTTAAATACTGGTTATATCCAATATTAAAGCTACTTTCTTTACCTTCCGATTTGCGTTCAAAATCATTACACCACCATCTCAATGCAGCTCTACATTTAGGATACCGTTGTATTAATATATCAAAAGGTTCATCTTCCCATTGAAAATCATGTCGTTGTAATCTTTCAATCCACTCACTTACTTGCTTAGACATAAAAGGCTGTCCATATGTTCTACAACAAAGTGGTACAGGTTTTATAGCCCGTACTCTTTCAATCTGTATTCCATACCGCTGTTCTAAATATACTAAATGTTCTTTTGTTGCTCTAAACTCCAATCCAGTATCAAAAAAAACATATGTAATTTTGTTAGCATTATCATATTTTTGACATAAATCAATCAAAATGTCGCTATCACTTCCCCCACTAACAGAACATAATATTTTTTCATATCGCTGTAACTTAGCATGTGTAATTATTATCGAATCACCTATAAGATTATTTTTAGGTGCTTGCTCCAATATTTCATCTAAATTCATAATTTTTCTTCTTCAAATTACCTCTCCATTTCTCGCACCACTGGTGTGAGATTTATTAACTAGATTTTATAAAAATCTCCTTTTGTTACATTTTCACGAATATATCATACTATATTTGTACCGCTTTCTCAATAAATTTTCCATTTCTCTCTCAGCACAGAAAGGTCTATTGTTTCTTCGCCAATCTTTTTCAAAAATATAGTCTCATTTTACCCATTTCCGATTACGTTTTGGCTTTCCATGCCCAAAATAAATTGTTTTCTCACCCAATTCACTAATATATTTAGCACTTAATAACATTTTCTGTTCATCTACATAAAGCATAGATACTGTTGGATAAAACATATTCATCAACGCATCTCCGACAAACAAGTTATCCTCTATCTCTACTCCAATAGAACCTTTCGTATGTCCCGGTAATTCTACAGCCTTTGCAGCTATACCATATTCACTCAAATCATCGCCATTTTTCAAATAAATTATTGGATCAAACACTTCTAAGCTATCCATTTCAAAACTACTTAGAGATACAGATAAAACAATTTTACCCAAAAGTGTTTTTGCTAATAAAGATTGTTTTCTATTATCCGGTATCAGATCCATATCATTTTTATTTATAGCTATTGGAATATGCAAAGCCTCAGCAAGATAAGCAGTATTCTGACAATCCACGAAACTTTCCGGCAGAGCAATGATAAGCTCCCCCGCTTCAATGCAGGTTTCTTCCGTTCCGCTTTTCTTAAATTCCTCCTGATTGCACCTAACAAGTTCTGGCCAAAATTTGCGGTCAGTTGTTTCATAAACTGCGTACAAATTTTCCTGTCTTGCTTTGCTCGATATATAACTGATTCTGCCTTTTACATTTGGCAGTTTTGACATCTGTATAAATGAATTTCTTACAATAGGCATTGCCCCCTTTTCTTGAAAAATGATATCGGTTTTTGCTATCGTGCGTGGATGCTTAGGCATCCGTTTACGAACTCATTGCCGTATCCGGCATAAGCACAAATGCGTTTGCATTTGTAAGGACAGCCACGCTGTCCTTTGCCCCCTGCAAGGGCGAAATACACAGAGTACAAATCTCCGATTTGTGCGATGGGTGTATTTCGCTCTCAAACGCCGAGGGCTTATGAGAGAAATCCGTCTCCTGCCATTTGTTCCCTCACACTGCATTCTCCTTAACCGTATTTACAGGAGCGTGACACGCTCCCGTCATATAAACCAAAAGGAAAATTTACCATCGGAAATCCCGATGCATTCCTACCTTATCCAGATACTCCTGCCGTGCCTTTTCCCGTTCTTCCTCGGTTGGTGCAGTCCTATATTTTGTATATAAATCCCGCCTTACCATAGCTTCCAGTGTGTCCTCCAGTCCCTTCTTAATCTCTGGTAAAGCATCATCTATTTCCACCAAGTGATATTTCAAAAGTGCGAAGAACAGTTCCTCGGAAATCTGTATATTTTTCAATCTATCAATCCATCCTTTCCATCATCTTCTGTGACGGTTGCATACGATTGCGACGATTATTTCTATACCGACACCGCTATATAAAATACCGTCGCAACCGTCGCTAATCGTCACGCTCTCTGTTCTAATGTCAGTTTAATCATTCGTGAACTGTGTCCTCGCTTACTCTCGTACCGGATACCATAATACACAAATAAACGCTCCATACTGATGTTTAATTTTCTTGTAAGAATGTTCGGCTGCATATCCATCTCCGGCAAAAGCTGTAACAATTCCGAAGCGGTTCCGCTCCATTGTGACTGTTCCTCTGATACCACCTTTGCAATCGCTTCCAGCACCCGATCAGCAGGTTCTTTCCAAAGCTCAGTTTCCGCCTTTGTCAGCTTCCACACACATTGCTCCCTATCAAAATCTAAGAGCAACCGTTGGTCTTGCTGGTCACGCCCTGCCACCTCTAAAACGGCCTTGTTATCCGTTCTCTTTTCCTTCTGCATGACAAATGCTCCGTCTGCCGCTCCCAGCAATCCATTTGTGCCGGAAATCATATCAAAGCTGTCAGAGGACTCCATCTTTCTTGTGTGGTGTACCACCAGCAGACAGATACCATGCTCATCACTAAAAGCTTTCAGCCTGGTTACAATCTCATAGTCACTGGCATAGCTGAATTTATCTCCACCAACTTCCCTTACCTTCTGCAAGGTATCAATGATAATTAGTCTTGCGTCTGTATGCTCTTTTACAAACTGGTTAAGCTGTTCTTCCAATCCCTCATTTAGAGTTTTGGACTGTGTGGCAAAGTAGAAATTTTCACTACTTTCCATACCAAACATCCTTGATAAACGCTTCTGCAATCTTGCATAATCATCCTCTAATGCCAGATACAAAACCGTGCCCTTCCGCACTGGATAATCCCACAAATCAAGCCCCATGCTTACATGGTAGCCGAGCTGTGCCATAAAGAAGGATTTACCTACCTTTGGTGCACCCACAAATAGATAAGTACCTGCATAAATCAGTCCATCAACAATCGGTATCTTGGGTGGATAAACAGTATCGTAAAGTTCGGTCATGGATACTGTCTCTAATCCATCAATCCTATCTCTTTTCTCTGTCGAAACTTCTGTACCGTAGCCACGATTATTTGTGGCTTGCAGATTGCCCTTATCGGGCAAATCTGCTATACTTTCCTTGTTATTTTTACATAGTGGCTGCTTCCCATCTGCGCCAACAGATGAAACCGGAGCAGTCGCTTTTTCTTTTACGCTCATTCACTCTCTCCATTCAATCCGTTCATAGTTTCCGCTATCAGTTGTATGGTATAAAGCAATTCATCATTTGCTTCACTGCAACGCTCCAAACGCTTCAATTCCTCATAAATATCTGCCATCTGATTGCGCAGTGCCTTATACACTCTCGGATTGCCCTGTACCACCACATCCCGGCATTGCAACCGTCTAACAATATAATCCTGCTTAGTTAATCCCGATAATGCCACACAATCATTGATGAGCCTCGCCTCTTCCTCTGATACCCGAAACGCTACTGTCTTGTTTCTCCATCTACCCTTGTAATCTAAGGCCTTGTCCATGCTTCGTCTCCTTCCATTCTCTCCACATCCAGTTTATCTGCCATTTCCGTCTGCTTCGTCGGAAATAAGTGTGCATACCGGTAGGTAATATCAATACTTTTATGTCCTACCCTTTCCGCAATTGCCAGAGCAGAAAATCCCATCTCAATTAGTAATGAAATTGCGCTATGCCTTAAATCATGAATACGGATACGCTTTACTCCTGCAGCCTTTGCCCCTCTGTCCATCTCATGGTGCAGATACAACTTGGTAATCCGGAACAGTCTTTCATCCTCACCAATCTCATACAGCATACAGATATACTCCTGCATTTCCTCACACAAAAACTTTGGCATTTTGATTTTACGATTGCTTTTCTTGGTTTTTGGTGTGGTAATCACATCCCTACCGTTTAACCGCTGATAGGACTTATTGATGATCAGCTCCTGACGCTCATAATTAAAGTCCTTTGGTGTAAGGGCAAGCAACTCCCCACACCGGATTCCCGTCCAGTAGAGCAGTTCAAACGCATAATAGGAAACAGGCTTATCCATCATCACATCCGCAAATTTCAGATACTCCTCTTTCGTCCAGAACAGCATTTCCTTGTGTTCCTCACTTCCCATCGTTCCGGCTCTCTGCGCCGGATTGGAAGGCAAATGATAATATCTTACTGCGTGATTGAAAATAGCACTGAGCTGGCTGTGGATGGTTTTAAGGTAAGTCGGGGAATACACTTTCCCATTCTCCCCCTTATAGTCAAGAAGCTCATTCTGCCAGGCAATCACATCCTTTGGCTCAATCTCTGCAATCTTACGCTCCCCGAAATAATGAAGTATCTTGGTACGGATAATATGACTTTTGGACTCCCATGTGTTTTCCTTTACTCGCTTTTTCTTGTCGGCTTCATAAATCTCAAAGAAGCTGGCAAATGTCATATCCAGCTTGGACTCATTCTTTAACATCACCTCCCTCTCCCAAGCTAACGCTTCTCTTTTGGTTGCAAAACCACGTTTCTGTGTCTGTTTCCGCTCTCCTTTATAATTGGTATAGCGGTAAATAACACGCCATTTGTCACCGTCTTTATATACAGCCATAACATCATCTCCTCTCTATTCGCTGTAACATAACTTCTTGCGAAAAAAGCTGGTATTCACTCTTCCGGTAACTGTCAGATAACCAAGCTTCTGCATTTCCGCATTCAGCTCTCTGACAACCTTGTAGGCATAGGACTTAGAAACATTAAGCTCTTGTGCCACTTCGTCCACCGTCATAAAGTTCTTGTTCTCCATGTGCTTTCCCCCCCTTTCTTCAAAATTTGGTTTGCCGCTCTCCCTTACACCTTCCTGACAAGTTGTCTTGCGTGGTACTTTGTCGTGTTTCCATCCCTTCGTACGCTCACTTTCGGTCATCGCATATTTTTCCGGATGGTATCTGCTCAGACGGTCATTTAATTTTGGCTTAACTTATTTTGTTTAAGTTCTTATTTTGTATGATACTAAACATTTTCCGTTAAGTCAAGTGGTTTGCAGAAAAAATCTTAAACATTTTTATTTAAGTTCTTCTTGCTATCCTCATTAACACATGTTATACTCTACTTAAACATTTCTGTTTTACTTAGCAGATAAATGGCAACAACATGACAGGAGGCAATGCCTCTGCTCCTGCAATGGCAGTCGCATTTTCCTTCGGAAAACAAGGAGGCATAACTATGGCAATCGGACAACGAATTCGATTTTTCCGTAACAGAAAAGGCATGACACAAAAGCAGCTTGGAGAAGTCCTCGGCTTTCTTGGCAAGACTTCTGATGTCCGTATGGCACAATATGAATCAGAAGCAAGAGTACCCAAGCATGACCTCGTAAAAGAAATGGCGGATATCTTTGATATCAGCACCCATGCACTTACCGTACCGGATATAGATACCTACATCGGTCTTATGCACACCTTTTTCGCATTGGAAGATATGTATGGACTGAAAATTGACGAAATGGATGGTGAAGTAGTCTTACGTCTGGATAAGTCCGACTATTCTACCTATTCCTCAATGGATAAAATGCTCCGTGCATGGCTCGCCGAAACTAAAAAGCTGGAGAATGGCGAAAGCACCAAGGAGGAATATGATAATTGGCGTTACAAATATCCGGAACTGGATACAAACCAAATCCGTGCTAAGGTTCCTTCACAGGAAATCAGTGATATACTTCTCGCCGGATTAAAAGAAATGGAAAAAGAAGAAAAGAAAGAAGCAAAGCGTAAAAAGAAAAAATAGGCATCAAAAAACCTTACCAATTTTCAGTTGTCATTTCTGAAAATCAGTAAGGTTTTCTTATGCTCATAAAGTAATCTCATTCATTGAATAAGGAAAATCTGTTGCCAAATCGTTGCCACGCATTAAACAAATTTGTTTGTAATCCGCATAAACACCGGACTTTTTAAGCACTACTTCTTATTCAAACTCCACTCAAGTTTTGTTATTCTCCTTTGATTTTCCTCTATTCTAAAGTGTCCTTTTATTACTTTATACCACCTTTTAGAACACTATTCACCCAGTTACCCAAAGAAGTATTACTCAACTATTACTTTTTCATCTTAGTAATACTCTGTACTTATTATCAGATACTCACTGTATCATCCTCAGCAATATGACTCTATCTGAATCTGATACTTTCATAGCTGAAAGAACCTGGTCAGCCGACAACTTCAATGAGTCCATCAAATTTTTCATGGTATTATATAATGTGTCTATTCTCTCTTTTTCTGCTCTACTTCTAGCAACATCTTCAATAATCTCACACATAAATTCTCGACCTCCTTCTGTTTCTTTATAGTATTTCACTTGTTTCTTTAATACTTCGCAATACATATCAGAAGATCTAACACAGCCAAAATCATGCACCATTCTTCCTATTTCAGTACAATCATCTTTATATGCTCCATTCACATATATAATATGTGTTCCATCGCCAAAATCTGTATTTGTCTCCTTAATCACACGATCTATATGATATAGAGGTAATCCATCGCCAATAACATCATTCTGAGTTATGAATATAATATATGAATCCTCAATATCTCTGAAATTCTGACCTTCCATTAAGAGCTTACTATCAACAAGCGCACTGTGGAATCTTGCCCTTTGTGGTATTGCCCCAATATCTGATCGTTGTACTTCTATATCGTATATCTTTCCGCTACTATCAACAGCTCTGATATCTACTATAATGCACCTATATGGTAGTACATTTTTATATTCCTGCTGCCCTTTGACCTCAAGAACTTTCATATCGGATCTTCCAAATATAGTATTCAAAATGAATTCTGTGGCCTCAATGTTTTCATCCAAAACCATGCTCATAAAGTCATCATCAAATAAACATAATTTATCGACAGCCTCCAATGTCTCCTGAGACCATTTATTTTTTACTTTATCTGCCAAGCTATCACCTCTTCTGTAATATTAGCTTAGTATATACTTATATATATTATATCCTAAGCTGCTTACTGCTTCAATCTTTTTTGCTACCATCACTCATAGTTCTTTTCAGACAGTCCTTAAGCTGTTCCATCTCAAACTGCTCTTTCCAATGCCGACTATCGAATCTACCATCCTTGCCAAAAAGATACGACGCACCATCTAGTATTTCTACTACTGTTATAGCGACTGCAAGCAAATCATTCTTCAATTCCATATATGAATCGTCAGAAATACAGAAATCGCCAGATGATAGTTCTCTGACGATTTCTTTCATTACATATTCCATTTGCTCCACAGCATTCACTATTATTCTAATATTTTTCTTATCTCCTACCATACATATTCTTGAGTAGATGATACTTTTACTAATAAAATCGCGTTTAAGCATTCCAGAAAGCCTAATTCTTTCATTAATAAGGGCATACTCCCATTCACTCGATGGTCTAAATGCAATTGTCGGATTCTTGTGTTTATTAGGCATTTCAGGCCTCCTCTTTTTCATCAAATTCATTATTGATTTCATCGAGTTTATCCGCCACCTCTCTTTTCTTTTCAGGATAAAGATGCGAGTACGTTTGTAATGTAGTTACTATCTTCTCATGACCTAATCTCTCCGCAACTAGATCTGGAGAAACACCTAGCTCTGAAATCAGCATAGAGGCATGGCTATGGCGGAGATCATGCAATCTTATTCTTTTTACCCCCGACAACTCGCAGCCTCTTTGCATTTCATGCTCCAGACGGCTTTTTGTCGTATGAAATAACCTATCATCTGGCATAACTCCATACAACATTTCTACATACTCATTAAGATCCTGGACTAAAAAATCTGGCAAAGCAATAACACGATTACTCTTCGGAGTCTTAGGCTCAGTGATAACATCTTTTCGATTAATCCTCTGATACGATTTATTAACAGTAATAAACTTATTGACTGAATCAAAATCTCTAACCTCAAGCGCCAGTAATTCTCCAATCCTAATGCCTGTCCAAAACAACGTTTTAAATGCATAATAGGTAAGAGGCTTATCATTGACATACTCTATAAAAGTTTCAAATTCTTTCCTCGTCCAGAACTGCATCTCACCAGCCTTAGATTTTCCAATACTCCCCGCAATAGAACAAGGATTTTTAGGAAGATCATAATATTTCTGAGCATAATTAAATATAGCACATAACTGATTATTAATCGTTTTGAGATAAGTATCTGAATATTGTTCCTGCAAGAGGCTATTTTGCCAGCGTCTCACATCTGCAGAAGTAATATCCAGAATTTTTTTCTCGCCAAAATATGGAAGTATCTTTATCTCCACCAAATAATCCTTCGTCCGAATCGTATTCTCCCTAAGGCGGTTCAGCATATCATTCCTATAGATATTCCAAAACTGAACGAATGTTATATCTAATCCACACCTCTGCTGAATCAGAAAATTATTTGCCCATTCAGTAGCAGCCCTCTTGGTGCCGAACCCTGTTTTATGCTTCTGTTTACGCTTTCCAGAATAGTCCTTATAATAAAATCGTACTTCCCATAAATCATTTTTATCCTTTCCTAAATACATAAAAAATCATTTCCTCCTTTCACCAGCTCCTGATTTTTGATCAGGAGCCGGTATTAAAATTATCCTTCCTACTTATTTAATCCATAATAACGTTCTTCAAAATATGCCTTTGGCACTTTCCCAGGAATCGTGATATACTTATTGGCTGCAAGTTCAGAATTAAGGCGTCTCATAATCTTATATGCCATCCCCTTACTGGTGCCAAGCATCGCTTGCACATCCTCAACTGTATAATATAATCTCGGTATTTTCTCCTCTACCATGCTTATACGCTCCTTTCTTAATATTTGTAGGTACATATCAAATATATAGTATATAATTCAGTCTCGTCATCCTACGTCTTATATCTCTAATTGCATATAATTGCTTCGCATACATCATGTAAAATCTGACAATCTATTTTATAATGCCTTCTTGACAAAAACTTAACAGAATACTTATCAGAGTCTTCAATGAGCACTCCACTCTTATGCAGCTCCGATGAGACCTGTTTTATCGAAATAGCCCGTCCCAGTTCCTTCGACAAGATATATGCCAGATTATTTGATGTTATATAGCACACGTTATTTAGCCGGTCCCAATAGACAGCCCCTCTACGTGACTCGTCATATGTTTTCTTGGTTAAGGCGATATTAATATCTTTAGATCTATCCTTGTTTCTGATTAGGCGGTCTAATATGCAAATATATGATTCTTCACTCTCTCGCGACTTTAACCTTGCAAGTTCACATATCTGTTTTTTCCCATTTACCTCTAGAGCTTTATCAAGGCTTGATAAATGAGATAAAACACAGTCATCATCACACATATAATATCTAAACAATCTCTCTGTTAGAAGGATTATCATGATATGATGCCCCAATCTTGTAGAGACATCGCACCAATCAGGAACCTCAAATGTGTCTATAAAATCCTGTATAATACTCGTTGTTTTATAAAAATTACTTATCAAGCGATCTACAAATATCCTTGCAACAGTTGCCGTTTCCCCCGGACGCAGACTGGAAATCTTTCTCTTATACAATTCAAGATTTACCCCAAGATTCGGAACATATATATTGAACATCCGATCCTGACAAGAAAAAATACACTCATCACTTATAGATTCAGCAGTAATAAACATCGCTGCCGACGCTCTATTCGCCGAAGCAACTCTCGCTATTAAATCCAAACGCTCTCTATATTTCTTCTTACCATACTCGCTGCTCTTTTTATGATAGTCATCAAATGTGAAGCAAAGCCCTGCAGCTGCATATATATCGTCTTCAAGCTTAGAAACACCTATCTTATCATCAAATAGACGCTCTATTTTTGATGGACAATCAATCCACTGTGAATACAAGCGGTTTAATGTGGTTTTCAGACATCCCGATGGGCCAATCAAGGCTGTTAAATAGTCAGGGATTATGCCCATTGCTATCAATATTGGCTGAACTACCGCTGACATAGACGCATAAAATAAGGGTTCTGTAACGCCGGGCATGAACTCGAGAAATCTAGCAGTCACTTCTTTAATATCCACCGACAGGGTGTTTCTCCATCTATATGGTGAGATAACATCAACTTGTACTGAAGCTTCCTCAGCAACAAACGCTTTATCCGCTATCACCATTACAGGCTCTTCATCAATAGTATAAAAACCAGATGTTGCACTAATAACAGTTATTGTTGGCACATTCTTAAACAACGCTTCTTCTTGCAGCTTAAAAATAAGTGCTTTCATATCTGCTGGCCTTATTCCAGCAGAATTCTGCTTAAAATCCGAGAAATAATCTATCTTATCAAAATTTGAATACCTATTTGGCTGTGTTACATCACCGCTTATAGTCCGAACTTTTACCTCATACGAAATACGAGAATCTTCCGAAGCCAGATCTTTAATGATGTATCTTCCAGATATAAATGGTTCGAAAGGAGCAATCAAATGATCACCTTTCATATATCCCTTTCCTTTAATAAATACCCCAACATTATCTTTATATTCCTGCTTATTCAAATTAACACCTCCTCTATCTACCACTCGTAATCATTGGTACGCCAGTGAATACATTTGGCTCAGTGCAGGATACATCTCCTATGTACCCCCGGTTATTTCCATATCTGGATTTACACTTAAAACTCTTTCTTATCTCAGCTAAGGAATCTCCGGGATCTGCCCAACCTCCACAATATGCTGCAAATTTAATAATTTTTGATATATCATTCATGCGGCGCTTAAATTTCTTATATTCCTTAAGCAGATGACTGCACTTATCCTTACACGCCTTATATTCGCTCATAATATCTGACTGTTTCTTCAAATCATGTTTAATATCCCGGATCTCCTTATTAAGAATCTTATGCTCACAACTAATCCGATCAAACTGTTTAGAGATTCGTTCAATATTTTTATTCTGAGCTGCCACAATATTATTATATGATTTAGTCATGGTTGCTACATCCTCTCTATATTTCTCATCAAACCAATCTCTAAGCAGTCGTATAAACTGCTCTGTTGCCTCATCATCCTGAATTATCATGTCGAACTTTTCATTCAATATTTCATTCTCTCTTTTTTCGCACCTGCAACCATTAACAAGCTTTGCAAGCTGATCGTCTGTAATTGTTATGTACCTTGGCTTCTTTGCCATCTTTCACAACCTCCTCGTATTTTCTCTTATTCTGGTGGGAGATGTGGGCAGGCCTTCCCACATCTCCCACCAAAACTATAAAAATGTTATCAACAATATATATTGTACTTATAACTTAATATATTTTTTTATATCAGGAAATGGGAATCAACATATCAAATATCACAATAAAATGCCTCATTTTTTCTTCACAGATTCCCACTTTATATACTTTTTTATATTTTTTTTATGAGGAGGTTTTCTTTCCGTCAATCTTGTTTGATATGTATTCATCTAACGCATTTCGAGTGATAAGTATTCGGTGCCCTATTTTGGCTGATTTAATTTGCTGTGTCTGTGTAGTGAGTTTATATGCGGTATTTTTGCCAATACCGAGTTCTGTGCATAAATCATTGATAGTTAAAAGTTGGTCGTTCATAATGAGCTCCTTTCATTAATAGTAAAATAGAGTGTATTCTTATATACATTATTTTCTTATGATTGAAACAATATCCCCATACCCCATCCACTATTTTATGTTATATCTGTATCTTATGTAGATAGTTTACATAATGCTTGATAATTGTATTGGATGAGCAGATAGTATCATCTTAATAATATGTTGGTTTTAAATAAAGTTTTATAAAGTTTTATAAAGCATAAACAATATTAATAAAAAACACATGTATTGTGGAGTAAAGAAAGGGTGTGTAGAACAGATGATGAAATCATTTATACATACATTCAGTATAAAATCGAAGATTACAGCACAAGAATTTAATATGCTAAAAAATAAATACAATAATAGAAATTTCTGGACAAAAGGAAATAGGGAATATGCCCTGAGTATATTTGCGGACAATGGAATCCGAATAAAAATCACTCCATGTAAAGAGATTGAACGACAGATGGATAAAGAGCACTGTTACAATAAAGTCGAAATTATCGTAACGCTATTTAAGTTACTGCATCCAGGAAAATGTATGGGATATATAACCAATGAATATGATATTGCCGAAATATCAAAGAGAATCATACAATTATTAAATCAGGTATATGTTGAAAGTAATGTTGATTTGCTGAAACGGGCTCAAATAAAAAGAATTGATATAACAAAGGATGTCATCACGCCTTCGGATACATATACGAAAGAGATAATAAGACTTGCAAAGCATGCACTGCTTCCTTATGGTTATAAGATTTGGGAGCCGACAGAGGAAATGGAAAGGGAACATCCTGAATGGAAAATAGATGATGCTGTCTTCATAAATAAAAATAACAGAGAAATGAATTACAAAATATATAATAAAAAGGCAGATCTGGCAAATCAGGGGGAGTATTTAGAGAATCTAGGAGATAAAGGTATAGTAAGATTCGAGTTGTCATTAAAAGGAAAGATACTGCGAAATCTGAATATTATAGACCCCAAGATCTCTTCATTGACAAACTTGAAAGTCATTCTATGGGAGATTACTAAGAATGCCGATATGCTATTACAATTATATGTAGTGGACACATTGTCTATTAGAGATATTTTATCAAAAAAAATATTAGTTAAATACATAAGAACTAAATGTGGAAATAAAATGAAGAAAGCCGATAAAATGATAAGGTATATTGAATGCTTGAACAAAGGTGATACATCAGCTTACGGTAGCACCAAGTGTATAAGATATGCAGAAAAAGAATTTAATACAATGCAGATATCTCCATTGTATGCGATTAAAGAATGCCCATATATTCCAGCATATGAAAAAATGCTAGAAGAAGATCCCCATGCAGATAAAGATTTACTTAAATTCGCCATGATGTATAATAAAAATCGCGGGCATGACTATATTTATTGGGATTTATAAAAACAGAGAGGTGTTGCTAGAATGACATATATGGAATACGTACTTTCGAATTTCTGGGATTTTCTTCAGGAAAATAGTATTGATATTTATAACGAAACCACATTAAAAATGGAATTAGGAATATATTTAAGACGAAATCTTGGAGATGAGTTTATATTTGAGTTTGACAAGAATGTGTCTTGTTTTGAAATTAATTTAAACACAAACCGAAAAATAGACATAGTTATAGCGGCACCTCAACTGGAAGATTATAAGTGTGCAATAGAAATTTATTATTCTAAAAAGGGTAAATACAAGGATCAGATGTATAGTTTACTTCAAGATATAGATTTTCTTGAACAATTAGCAGAAAAAGGATTTGATGAAGCATATGCTGTAACAGTTGTTGACGAACATTTATTCTATGAAGGAAAGAAACAGGATGGAATTTACTCGTATTTTAGAGGCAATAATGTAACTCCTATAAGTGGGAAAATATATTATACTTCACCAACCATTAAACAGCCCCCTCTTTGTATCAAAGGCTCATATACTATACGTTGGAAGGATATGTCTAATAATAAGAAACAATACGTATTATCAATAAAATCTGATGATATTAAGACCGAAAAATCATGTCAAAGAGGATGTAACATTCAAGAAAATTTGAATGAAATATATAAACTGTACATAGACCAACTTACCCTTAACGAGAGCTCTCCAGCTTACAAATGGAATAAAAAGCTTAGAAAGCTTATGATAACCAAACTAGATCCTGACAATTTATCTCCAGATGGGAAAATATGTGATACAAAAGCGGTCAGCGAATTAGCTGATAAAATTGTGCTTAGACTAAATTTGATTATGCCTGACAATATAGAAATAATTAAAGGATATATTAAAAAGGATGGCTACATAGAAAAAAATAGCATCTTTTCAATATATAATAATTACAATATACGCTTGTTTCTTTGTTTAATGAAACACCTTACTTATGAAGGAAAAATCACAAAGAAAGGCAAGATCGAAGCAACCGTGAATAAAACTAAGCAAGATGTAAAGTGGAATCTTATAAATAAAAAAACAAGAAAATATATATTAAATTTACTCTGCATTCTTAGCTACTATTTTCCCGATACATGGGTTCTTTCGGGTGATGATTTAGATAACATAGGAAAAAAAATGCAGCTTTGAAAACCCTATATCCACACATCATTCTTGCCCTCATAAATTAGATGATACAGGCTTAAACCTGTATCATCTTCTCAAGATCTAAGTATAAATTCTTCTACATCTTCTCTAAATACCAGCCATCGTCCACTAACGAAATGCCCTTCCAGAACTCCATCATGAATCATCTGCAGTATCTTTGTTCTCCCACAATGCAACACCCTCATTACATCTTTTATAGTTAATACATCAGGTTCGTTCTGTAACATATTTTCACTCCTTCCTTTGTTAATGGAATGTTCGTGTAAAAAAAACAAACTACTGTCTATATGTGCTCATATTAGAATATATCTGTTCACCTATGATTTCCTATCTTCCATCTCCTTTGCCCATTTATAAAAAAGAGTTTTCGTCACCCCTAATCTCTTCATTGCCTCAACAGCTGTAATGTTCTTTGTTTTCCACAATTTCATAACATCATCATAATTTTCAGGTTTTGCAACACTATACCTACCAAGATGCTTGCCTTTCTTTTTTGCAGCCTCTATTCCAGCTCTTTGCCTTTTCCTTATCGTAATCCTCTCCTGCTCTGCAATACTGCCAAGAACCTCTATGAGAATATTGTTTATCATATCCCTGATCCACTCCTGTCCCTCAGGGAAATCTATCATTGTTGTTGGCAGATCAAGGATTCTCAGATCTATGCCACTATCTTTAAACCACTTTACCTCCGACAAAATATCCTGTTTGCTCCTGCTGAGTCTGTCCAAGGAAACCACATACAATGAGTCTCCCCTGCGAAGTCCCATTGGACCTTTAAGAGCCTGATACCCTTCACGTTCAAGATTCTTTCCAGACTTCTTATCGACTATAATATTCGTATCTTCTACATATTCCTTCAGTGCTATTATCTGTCTGTCAAGATTCTGCGAACTTGAACTCACACGGGCATATCCATACTTTCTGCCTGTCATAATAACCTACCTCCATATACCATGTCCTAAAAGGTGTACCTTTCAGAACACATAATAATCATCACATATATGTGTTCTGAAAGGTCAAATACCAATAAACGGACATATCCTGTAAATACAACCACCTTTTCGGACACTAGCTTGCCTTCTTCATCTGTCTATCTATCAATTGCTCAATGAGACTCGATACTTCATCCCATGTATCCACATGTATATATTCGTCATCCAGATATATCGAATACAAGCACTTAAAAATTCCACATTTGCATTGTACCAATGCTGTTATCTGATCATCCGGCAATTCATCTGCATAAATCAGATACTCATATACGCACTCTGTAAAATATATCTCATCACATGCCTCATAAATATCTTTTCTCTGCTTTGAAATCATCCTGTATTTAAAGAAATCATGTTCATGTTCTATTTGCAACATGAGACGATTTTCTCTTTCAGTAAATAGCTGTCTTTTCAACGAATCACCTCTATGCTGCTATAAATATTTCTTCTGTGTTTCTGTCATATTTATATACGTGATTGGATAGAACATCCTGAGGGAGAAGAGTTTTATTCACGTCAACCACATCAGCACAAAGCTCCTGTGGACTTTTTGTTCCATCACAAATCGGCAATAACAAGCATTCATTCACACTGCTCGGAATTATATAAATATCCTTTTCCATGTAAGCTGCAAAGTCTTTTATTTTATTTTTCATCAGCAACTGGTTAGCTCCATAAATCAGATGTTTATTTGTCATAATATAATATGTTTCATCTTTCTCTGTATCTTCTTTGAAATCTGCATCATACCTATCCCTAAACAGATCCCATATGCTGATAATACACCCCTCATCACAAATCTCCATATTGGTCATCGCCTGCTGATAAAGCTCCTGCTCCGTAATTTCCCATTTTGCCATTTGTGAATTGCATACTCTTGTGCAGAGAATGCTGACATCCTTATTCTTATCAGAAGTCATGTCGATATAATAAATCAGAGAAAGGTCTAAAAATTCCCTATGTGGAACATTTAACAACAGTTCCCCATTTCGCTCTGTATTTATCAATCTAACACGTATTCTGGTACATGCACGGTCATAATCAGAAAGAACAGAAATATCAAAATCATCATCACCCATCTTCTCCTCATTTTTCTGTACCACCTTTCTTACAACATCTCCTATCTCCATGATCCCCATCTTATATTTCTCATAGTACTTGTCTATATAAACACATGGAGATAATTGTCTATTTTCTCTGTGTATAGTAATGGCATTGAACTTAACACCATTATTTTTAATCTGAATAGAAGTCTGAACATTTTCCTGACCATATATCCTTTCAAGTTTCCCTACTATCTCATCTATAAACTGCTCCTTATTTAATTTGATCATAGTTACATATCCTTTCCTCAAAAATAAAAAGTCCTGCCCGGTTTACTCAACCAGACAAGACCATGATTTGTATTTTATTGCTTATGCTACATCTAACAGCTCATTCTTGACCGTAGACATATCCAAAGATATCTCCTTCTTGATTGTTTCATCAAACGATAAAGCCCTCTGAAAATCCGTCTTTATAGGAGCATACTTTAACGCCTGCTTTATCACAGTTTTCTTAGCCATATCCTCATAATTTGATTTCCAAGGGGAATAACTGCTGTCGTACGCTTTACTATATGTCTTTGCATATAGATCCATCTCTGCCCTGGACATGACAGCCATACCATATCCGCCATTCACAGTTTTAAATATTCCATAGAAATATTTAACTTCTCCTCTGTCCGAATATGCCGGGCGATGAACAAGAACCGGTTCCAGCCCATACTGATATGCAAACTCATCATTTTCATACACAGTCTGAGCCTGTATCGTCTGCATCTGACCGCTTCTATATGCCAGTTCAATCAATCCTTTATATCCAATCTGAAACTGACACTCCAAGGTTCCATGATTTTTATATGGAATAAGATACGCCTGCCCAAGCGGAGTGTTTGGCTCAAGTCCTAACTGCGCTGCATTCATAAGCGCTGCCAGAAACGACATGGGAGTACACTGATTCAATGCAGGTGTGGTATTAAGTGCAGACAATGCTATACGCGTAAATCTCTCTGGGGTCATTACAGCTGGCAATGCTTTCTTTATCTCCGGCATCATTGCCTTGACCATATCCGGTATTGTCATGCTCTTAGTAAGTTTAACTTCTTCATCCTTTTTCGCTGGGACTTTCGATGCCTGTTCAGCAAGTTCCTGTTTAAGATCTATATTATTTGCCATTTGCTCATCCTCCTTCATGCTGCACGTTTTATCATAAATCTTCTGCTTGCAGTGTTATTGCAATATTTGTTATACATAACCGGGTCATCTTCTTTGAACTTCTTAGCATCAAATCTGCTCTGCTCAATGTTCGACCATGAAATCTTATAATCTGCTTCAACCGCAATAGTAGCATCCTGCATTTCAATCTTGATTCTCTGATCTATCGCTGCTTTTTCCTGCTCCAGTTTCTTTATCAGGGAATCAAGTTCCATTCTTCTGTCAAGAACAGCCTTATAGCCATGAAGTTCGACCTGCTTATTCCTATCACCTTTGAAGTACATCTTTGATATAGTCTCAGAACAGCTATCCGTTCCATCTGGATCAGGCATTACTCTTGCAAGCACATTGTTATTCCAAAAATTCTCTTCAATAGTGATCAGATATTTAATAAGCTCTTCATCCCGTTCTATTTTTCTTACAAGAAATTTCTGTCCAAATATCAAAGCCGCAACATACCAGCAATCATATCCACTTACAGCGAGATAATGCTGAACCTGCATCTGATAATGTAATGGTATATTCCCATCATCCCATTTGTCAGATGAATACGGAGACACTGTCTTACACTCAAGACCTGCTCTACTACCAACAATTATCCTGTCAAAATCTGCAAGCATAAATGGATATTCCTCATTCTGATAAATAGCATTTGCTTTTCTAATTTTTAAGCCTGTCTCCTCAGTAAATCTCTGTGCAACATATTCTTCAAGGTCTCTTCCCTGCCTCATTGACTCATTATCTCTCTGCTCAATATCTTCAGATATCTTGTTCTGATATATCTGAAATGCTGATGAATAGGGATTCAATCCACATATAGCACCAGCATCCGTTCCCGTAATTCCTTTCTTTCTGTATCTTAGCCATTCTTCTTTTGGCAGATCCAGTGTTGAAATTAATCGTCGCATCCTATACCTCCATCATCGTAGTTCACGCTGCTCCACCATGTACATTCTTCATCCTCTTCCTGCGCTATATCATATTCTGTATTCTTCATATGCTCTCTTACCACCATGTAATAATCCTCATTCTGAGCACAGTACTTATATATAGATTCCAAAATATTTGTGCTCTGATTTACAAGGTTCATAAGCAGCATGTCCGAAAATTCATCCGCCGAAGAGATAAGTATTTCATATATACATGAACATATTTCCAACTTTGAGTTTTCCCTGGACTCTTTATCACCGTATAACTTCTTGTACTGCTGCAGTTCAGCGTAGATCTTTTTTATAAATTTATCCTTTATTCCCATACGTCATCACAATCCCAAATACCATTTCTTCCATCTATTGTATATACGCACTCCGTTTTACCTGACTTATGCCATATAAGCAGTCCTGAAACAAGTGCCATAACTGTTCCTGCAGTTATCGCTCCAATTATCTTAATATTCATAATCTACCTCCATATTTTTATGCTGCTAAAAGCTGATAAGCCTTATCTATCATAGGATTTCCTTCATATGTTCTCATGAAAAGATTTTCATTATAGTTCTTTGACCTTCTTATCGGATTAGCATGAGTAGCAAAATCCGATACCGCATTGATAAATCTATATGCGTTATTTCCAAGATGTGTAAGGTCTGGGGCATCATAATACCTCATTCTCATATCATCACGAAGCTTTTTTATATTTCTTGTAGTAACAGAACTTGAATTCTGATCTATCGGCAACAGCATTTCTATGTATTCTTTTACCTGCTGATCTGTTATCCTCTGTCTACGCATTCTCTCAAATTCATTACCAAGAGCCTCCATATATTCATCTGCCATAAACAAAGTCTGTTTTGCCTCATCAATCTTACCCTTTATATCACCTGTATGGACCATACTGAAACATCTGTTTGCGGTGCTTAATGCCAGATTCAATGTATTATTACAAACAACTCTCACTGGTGTTATTGCAACCTTCACAGCTCCCGAACCATCATGAGTATTACTAAACACAAGATATGGTGTTATTCGCTCTCCAGACATGATGTACTCTCTCGGAAGCCTTGCCAGAATCCATACTTTCTTCCCTCCCTGAAGAGATCCGGCCGTCTCGTACTTTACACCCTCTCCCAGCAGATTATCAGTAAACGCAAAAGCTTCTGTATTCTGAACAACCTTATACCTGTCTGTAACAACCCCAAGCACAGTATTATCGGACTCTCTTACATTTGCCTTATACCCATCAACCAGTCCTGAATTTGTATATAATGATTTCTGCACTACTCTCCAATCAAGTCCGGCAAGTCTTAATGCCTCCTCTGATGATGGAGCCTCCTCTACTACAACACCAAGGCCATGCCATGGTTTTTCCCTCACACTAAACATCGTTTCTACATTTGCTGCCATATTATTTTTTTCTCCTTTCACCTTTGTTTCCGTCTCTATTCTTTCCATTTCTGTCACGTAGTTCATTCCAAATAACAACCACTGTAGACAGTATCGAAATAATGATCTTCTGCATGTAACTCTTTTCTCCTTATGATTATTTCTCGTCATCATCGCTATCCAATTTCATTGCTTCATCAATGAGCCGGAGCACTTCATCATCAACACATTCAAATACCGCAAGGACATCCTCTGTGATCGGTGGAACTCCCGGACATTCCAAAAGCTGACACAGACTTCTCATTCCATTAATCAACTGACATGCCTGTTCTAATAAATCTCTACGCTGCATTTTCACACTCTCACCCCCTTCCCGAAAATGAGCATAGAAAAAGAGAGATGAAAAACGCAACTTCATCTCTCTTTAAAATTAAATATGTAGTTATCTAAGACTTTCCACTGAGTACCGTTTCCTGCAGGAACACAACCACTCCCTGAAGTACAGCAAGTCCTATAGCTGCTATCGTATGCCTGTTTATATCTCATCATCCTCCTTCCTGTTTTCTATGATTTATTATCATCATATAGATGATATATAAACAGGAAGTACCAAATTACGGAATAATCACAATCCCAGTATTACCGCTTCTGCTATCCAAATAGCGGTTCCTATAAGTGATATAATCAAACCTGCCGTTGCAGCCTTCTTTTTCTTTCCCTTCTTAGAAAGTGCCACCACGCTTAGAATTAAAGATATTACATCTAGAACAATACCTACAACTATAAATGTTGTCACCAAACCAATAATACTCAAAATCAACGATACTACACCTATAGTATTTTTTCTTTCTATTTTTTCAGCCAACGTCATTAATATTTCTTCTCTTCATATTCTGTCGTCGTCATCCTGATCTGTAACATTTTGAGTTGGTTGTTTTTGATTCTTATTTACCCTATCTTCTACTATTTTATTAACATCTCTATTTTCAATGTTTTGCTCTTCTATTTGCTTTTGATTTTTAGTCACCTGTTCTTTCTGGTTAATTTTTACTGGCTCTACTGCAACAGGTTGCTCAACAGCTATTATCTTTTCTCCATTGTCATCAACTTTATTAACAATTGTGGAGGATATCTTTGTCACATGTTCTGTTTCTTTCCCTGATTCTTCCAGTACGTTTTTCTTTATGGTAATTTCTTTATTTAGCTTTGAATTATTATTTTTTATTGGATTTCCATATTCCTAATTGCCATATTTGTCCAGATTATCCTGTCCTATCACATCAACCGCATTTGTCCTGTTCTCAGCATTTACCTTATCAATTATCTTATTGGCCGACTTAATAACAGTTTTAATATTTTCTTTCTCCTGACTTATACCATCCTCAGCCAGTATTGCTTTGAAATCAACCGCCTTCAAATAATCAAGCAGCACACCCATCTCATCATCAAACATTTCCTGTGTATCATAGTAAAGCCGATATAAAAGCATCTTATTCATTCCATCAGAAGGATCTTTGTAATCAACATTACCATAATTTTTCTCTATATCCGAAAATGCAGTTTCATAATTTCCATTGTTTATTTCATCAACTATTTTAAAATAAGTGCCCTGATCTGCCTGTTGCTCTTGTGTTTCATCGTTTCCGCAGCCAAATAATACTGAAACAGTAAGCATACACATAATGAGCATATATATCTTCTTTTTCATTGCATTTGTCCTCTTTTGATATGTTTTAATCTAAGCTTGTAAATAATCTTATCTTCTCTTCACAAATTTTACGACTTTTTTCATTGCCCAAGCTTTACATTCATAACAGACGTTGGTCTCTTTGTCGTAAATCCATATTCTGCTGGATCTTAAATTCAAATACTTGGAATACCATCCAATTATAAAAGTTTTGAGCTCATACTTACCATCAGGAGATATTATTGATTCCCCCTTCTTCCACGGAGAAAACAGTTTCTTAACTGATGCCTTATACTCATCGTCTGAATTCTGTAAAAATATAGTATCCAGACGTTTGATCATTTCCTCCTTGGATATATTCTCTGTTCTTGCAACTTCACCTTTTGCAGCCTCAATTATCATGTTGTATGTACCAGTTGCCGCCGAAGCGATAGTTATACCTGTCTTATCCATATGTATTCTCCTCTCCTATGCATTGTCCCTATTTACTTATCGTTATAAAGATAAAACTCGCCTCATATTATATATCTATAAAGGTAACTTATCAACTCTTTAGATGTAATTTTATCTCAAAAACTTTGATAGTCTATCTCTATAATGAATTAATTGGAGGTTTCTATATATGGCAAATACACATGAACCCTATGAGTACCCTGTCGGAGATAGACTACGCTTTTTTCGCGAGCAAAAACAAATATCCACCAACAAACTTGCCAATCTTGCTGGAATCAGCCAAAGTTACGTCCGTGATATTGAACTTGGGAACAAAAATCCCACTATAGAAGTGCTATTCCAATTATGTCAGACACTGGGAATTTCTTTAAAAGATTTTTTTGACGATGAAAGCTTAAATTTGACTAATGATCCTCTTATACAACGAATATACCAACTAAATACTTCTCAAAAAGAATCATTACTTGCTTTCTTAAATACAATATAAAAAGCTGAACTTGCCAATAATCACAATATTGACAAGTTCAGCTTTTATTATGTAGTAATTTAACTGACTAGTTATTTATTTCCAGAGTGTCTGAATATTCTCCATCAAATCCTAAATCAAGGCTATTTTTCCCCGCACTCTGTGTAAATCCAGCATAATTTTTGCCCACATCAAAACCTGCAAAAGAACACAATACATCATATTGCTTGTTCCACGGTGCAGTGTCTTCATCCTCCAAATACAAATCTTTAGAAAAAAGTTTCTCCCCATTACAGAATATATCTATAGTACCACATACCAATTCATCATCTGAAGAAGTCATCGTTTCTGCGTACATGGTTACGGTCGCTGTATATTTAGATCCTGTATACTCTCCTGAAAAATCACCATACGAGGTAGAAGTTTCCTCTGTAGCGACCTCATTTTCTGTTGTGGAATCAGTTTCAACAGAATTAGGTTCCGAAGTATCTATCCTTTGCAATACCCACACTGCGCTGCTCACTTGAACTTCTATTGAGTTGACAGAGTTTGCATCGACAACAGCATAAACCCTTCCCTTTGCCTTACGACCGCTATCCAATGAAGTTGTCTGCAATCCATCAGACTCTAAATACGATAAGTCAACTGAATAATCATCTGCGTAAACAGCAAACAAAGCCGCTGATATACTTACCGGATTTTCTCCTACATTGTTAAATTCCGTATCAAACCAGATTATATTTTGCGCATAATTATCACTCCATACGCTTCCCCAATTCAATATAGTTAATTCAATCTCTCCTTCCTTTTCACCTTGATCTACAGTAAATGTTGTTGTCTCCCCGACTTTTAGTTCATTAGAATCATCACTTTCTTTTGGCTGATCGACTGTCTGATTGTCTGAGCTACTATCATTTTCATCGCTACTCTTTTTCCCTGAACCATTTCCATCAGTAAAAGCATTATTTTCTATTGCCCACTCCCTATCCTTTTTCATATCATCGACTGCATTATCAACAAAATCACATCCACAAAGACTCATAATAAAACTCGCACTTATAAAAATCATTATTATTTTTTTCATACTCAAATCTCTCTTTCTTCATCTTTATCGTATCATCATTAACACATCTATTTTTTAATCCAATATGTCCCCTCCTCCACCATAATAGTGTTTTAATTAGCAACCATTATAATATCAATAGCGTTAGTAGTCAATCTCTAAAAATATACATCTTCGCTTGCACCTGATCTTATAAATTAAAAGAACCACATAGGCAATATTCACCTATGTGGTTCTCTCTAAAATTATTCTCTTTTCTGAAAAGTATTACTTTTTTATTACTTGCTCTGTAACCAAGTTTTCAAAAACTTAGTAAAATCAAAGCCTGCAAGTTCTTAAAAACAACAATCTGTCTATTCAAACTCGATTTCGTAACAGCATTTCTGTGTACGTTCA
>ULQX01059004.1_pt1 | contig 26919 bp, 12 predicted proteins | sample 1954941 | NCBI WGS metagenome assembly ULQX01 (sample SAMEA4835667, study PRJEB28245) | human gut metagenome | biome: gut microbiome; material: fecal sample | place: Denmark | collected 2008
CACTTTCGTGTACCTGAGCTGTTGTTCCACCGGAAGTTGTTGTGGTTGTATTGCCTGATGGTGTTGACGGTGTAGGAGTCGGAGTTATCTGCTCTTCCTCATCTACCGTATTAACGATTGTAATCGCGCCTTCCAGATTATCTTTATCCAGACTTACGGTTCCCTCTCCGCTTACTTCATAAGCAAATACATCTTTGTCAATCGGGGTTCCTGTCTCATCTGTTTCCATTACATAATAGGTAACCGGTTCTGAACCATCTTCGCCTCCAAGAGGAACATCCACAGTAATTGTGTCGTTCTGAAGAAGTTCATAAACCATACCGTTGAGCAGGACATAAGTTCCATTTGCGTCCTTGGTAAAGATACCTGCATAGAACGTATCGTCCACATCTGCAGATTCACCATCTTTTATTACATTCTTTGTGATATTAATAGTTCCATTATAAGCAAATCCATCCGGGAAGTCATAATATACGTTGTTAAGTGTCACACTGTTATCGCTTTTACTCTTCACGTTTACAGTTGCATCACCATCTTCAACTGTACAGATAAAGCTTCCGATATCTCCCGTCTGGAAATCATCATAAGCAATCGGGGTACCATTTGCATCTGTCTCAAATATATAATAGGTTCCTTTCGGAAGTCCTGTAAAGGATACACTTCCTGAAGAGCCATTATGGATCTGAACTGTCTGCAGATAAGCGCCGCCATAAGGATGCTCGCCTGCCGGATCTGTAAAGATTCCGATGTAAGTGGTGTAATCCTTTGCAAAAGCTTCTACAACATTTGCATCCTCGTCTACAAGACTGATCTTCTTGGTTACTGTGACACTGCCTTCTTTTCCGTCACTCTTCTTATCTGTCATAGTTACCGTAACTTTGCCATCTGCCGGAACTGTAAATTCCTGCTCTGCCGCTATCTCGTAACCGTTCGGTGCCTGCTGTTCGGAGAGATAATAAGTCTTTCCTGCTGCCAGTACGCCTTCAATTACATGTGGCTCGGAAGTTGATGTCCAGGTTTCAATGATCTGTCGTGTCTGCGGATCACGGATTGCCATGGATGCACCCGCAAGTGCGCTTCCATTTTCATCCACTTTCTCAATCGTAATGCTGGTTGCTTTGTTTGTTGCCTTTGTCTTAATTGTTACCGGGTTACCTTTCGCATCAAAGGAAGAAGCATCTACTTTGAAACTAATCTTATCATTAGAAAGGACATATCCGTCCGGTGCTGTTGTTTCCTGGAAGTAATAGCTTCCCCACATCAGTCCGGTGATCGTGATCTTGCCATCTTTTCCTGTGACAAGTGTTGTCTCTGTATTCTCTGAAGCTGTCAGGGAATAAGTGTAATTTCCATCCTCATTTCTGCGGACTGTAACCTGTTTTCCATTGGAGTCGTACAGTGCAAACTGTGCTCCTGCAAGAGTCTTAGTCTCTGCTGTATTGTATTTGGTAAGTTCCACTGTACCATATCCCTTACCATTTACAACTGTCTGTGAAAAATCTGCCACTGCATTGGCAACCTTGCCTGCTCCGGCATTGACTCCGATAATGAAGCTGTATTTCACAGGATTTCCATTTGCATCTTTAGGAATCAGATATCCGTCCGGTGCTTTGGATTCTACGAAATAATAACTGTTTGCCGGGAGACCGCTTACGCTGATCTTACCATTGCTGTCGGAAGTGTATCTGCCATACAGAGTATAGCCGCTGCCATTTGCTTTCGCTGCATACAGTTCAAACTCTGCGCCTGGAAGCGGTGTCTTGCCGTCCTCGGCTGTCTTTGTGATAGAAGCTGTTCCTGCAAAAGCATTGGCAAATTTAATTGCTGTTGCATCTTTTATTGTGGTTCCGGATACTGTCTGAATCTTGCTTGAGGTTGACAATGTTCCGTCACCTTTGTCTTTGATCGTTACGATTACTTTGTACAATGTGGAATCATAAGTGATTCCGTCTGCTTTCTCCGCAGCTGCGACTGTCTCGCGTACGTAATAAGTCTTCTCCGCAGATCCTGTTGCTGCTGTAAGTGACTGGTCATAAGTCAGCGGCTGGAATGCGAAGTTTCCGTCTGCTGTGTTCTTCACTGTCTGAAGAACCGTCTTCTGATCCTGGTCGAGAAGTTCGAAGGTGAACTGGTCTTTCACAAGCGGACTGCCGGAAAGAGTTTTCGTTCCCTTCAGGGTAATGCTGCCGGAGGCTTTGTAAGTGTTATGGAATACGAGCGTATCCGGTGAATATTCACGTTCTCCGGTTCCATCTATAGTTCTCACTGTAGTTTTCAGCTTGTCAGAACCAGTTTCTGCGTCTTCAACTGTTACTTTTACGATATAAGACTCACCGCTGTAAGTATAGCCAGCCGGATCCTGTGCTTTTCTTACCTCGCTGATACGGAAGTAATAAGTACCAATATCATAAATATCCTTCTCACCCGAAGCATGTTTAAATTCCAGTTCTGGGAAGGTGATCGTTCCATCTTCTTTATTGGATGCGATAACATCTTTTCCGTCTTTGGTAACTGCTTTATAAGTTCCGTTCAGGGAATCAGATACTTCCAGTCTGAATTCAAACTGTCCTTTCTGTGCTTTACGTCCCGTCAGAGATTTTACTGCGCCAAGCTGCAGTGTGTTACCTCCTGTGTAAGTGTTCGTAAATACAGCTTCATTTACATCTCCAATCACACTGGTCTCTTTTCCGGTGTCTGCATCTTTTGTTGTATCAATTGTATGATATGTGACTGTTTTATTCAGAGTACCGTTATGATTATCCGTGACTTCTACATAGATATAAACAGGTTTCTGTGCATACATATATCCATCAAGCTTGCCATCAATCTCTGTCAGTTTGTATACATATTTACCGGTTTCATCTACAATTGTATCATTTCCATCCTTATCTTTAACAGTTCCCTTCGTGTAGGTGATCTCATTAAATGTAACGCTTCCATCCTTCTGGTTTGCTACTTCTTTCTGAATCTCACTCAAGGTAAGATCTTCCAACGCCTGAGCTGTATCCGGGAACGCTTCATTCGCTCCAAGTTTTGTTCCTTTGAGATTGAACTTAAAGCTTCCACTCTCCAGTTCCTGCTTTCTGGTTGCAGGGAGAACTCTCTTTGTTGCTGTTGGTGTGAATGTTGCTTTAGCTTCATAAGTATTTATGAAATCAAAACTGTAGTTATTTAAATTCGTGCTGCTATCCTGACTGACTTCCGTTCCTGATTTCTTTATAGATGTGACAGTTGTCGTAATCTGACCATTTCCGGCATCTGCAAGCTGTACCGTCACTTCATACTCCGTTTTATCATAAGTATAGCCGTCTTTTTTGTCATTTCGTTCTTTGATCAGATAAGTACGGATAAAATCAGCGCCGGTTTTATCTTTCACATCATTCAGAGTATATTTTACCGGTTTAAATGTATAAGTACCGTCTGCTTTATTAAACGCGGTATCTAATAATGTTCCGTTAATCGGATCAGATGTCATATCATACAGTTCAAATGCAAACATATTCTGATCCAGAGTATGTCCATTTAAAGTTTTCGTTCCGCCAAATGTGATCTCGCCTGCTGTATTATAGCTGTTTGTAAATGTCAGCAGACTTGCATCACCGGTTGTCGGATATTCTGCGTCATTTATTCTTGCAGATACATTCAGAACTCCATTGTGAGCATTCTCCACTGTGACTGTCAATGTTCTTACGCCTGTATCATAGGTAATTCCATCCTTGGTCGGACTGTCACCAGTTACACCATTCGGAAGTACTTCTTTAATTGTGTATTCAAATACTGCTCTGTCTGCGCCATTCAGATCGGCCAGTTTATAATACATAGCCGGGAACTGGAAAGATCCATCTTCTGCATTTGATGTCGTCAGTGAATCTTTTTCTACATCTGAGCTGTTTTCTTTCACACGAATCGGTGCGCCATTTGTTTTTGGCTCTAAAATGAAACTGTAGTCTTTCTCTTTTAATGTTGCATTTTCCAGTTTCTTGGTTCCTTTAACTAGGAGACTTCCATTCGCATCATAAATATTAGTAAATGTCGCATTATCTCCGCTTAAAGAATAAACACCATTTTCTTCGGTTACTGTTTCTGCAGTTCCATTATTTTTGCTTACTTCAACAGAAGTGACAGAAATAGTTCCGGTTGATTTATCGTAGCTGGCTTTTACAGTTGCTGTGTATACATCTGTACTGTAGTAAATTCCATCCCTGGTCTGTCCCGCATTTTCCTCTTTAAAAGTATAAGTGCGCTCAAGAGTTGTTTCTGTTCCGAAATCTTTATTCGTAATTGTGATCAGTGGGAATTCTATATTTCCATCTGCATCATTTCTTACTACCTCATCACTTGTAATTCCGTCTACAGTCATTTTGAATGAGAACTGGTCTTTCTGAAGATTCTTTCCTGTCAGAGTTTTCTTTGCTGTAAATTTCAATGCAGTTTCTGAACTGTAGGTGTTTCGGAAATGAATACTCTTATCTGAATATTCAGCAGCACCTGTCATATCTTCATTTGAAGATACTTTTGTTTCTGTTACCGTTAATGTCTGATCCTGATTATCCTTTACAGTTATTGTTACCCAGTATGGCGTTGCATCATAGATGATTCCGTTATAAATCTTCTGGTTTGCACTCGTACCATTTGTGGCTCCATCCGGGATCACTTCCGAAATCTTGTATTTAAATGTTTTCTCAGTCTGTCCACCCAGATCATTATAAGTAAACTTGATCGGTCCGAGAACAATTCTGCCATTTCCGTCATTCGTTACTGTCCGGCTTGATACCTGCTGTCCGGCTTCATTCTGAAGTGGAGCCTCATTATTATTGTTATCTTTTTGTGCCTCGATCTTAAAGCTGAACTGTCCACTTTCAAATGCGCCGTTAACTGTTGATTTCTCTGCCACCAATGTTGTTGATGTTTCTGCATTATATTTTTCATTGAAAAGCGTAATTGCGCCACCACTTCGTATTGCATTCACACCATTTGGTACAGTGGTACCTCTAGTTGCGATCATGAAAATGTATGGGGTGTCATCCAGACGGTAATTTTCCGGAGCTTTCGTTTCCTTGACATAATAAATTGTATTATATTTCAGTTTTTCGAAATGCACTCTTCCGTCCTTGTTTTGTGTAACGCCCTTCTGTATTGCATTTCCTGTTGTGTATCCACCATTTTCATCAGATACAGCTTCCCCTAATTCAAATTCTGCTCCTGCAAGTTTTTCATAGTTTCTGCTGTATTTCTGAATGTAAACATTTGCGCCGCTGGAAGCACTTCCTCCGCTTTCTTCAATCGTTACCTGTCTGCCGGAAGTGTCTGATGTGATTCTGACAGAGTCATAACACAATTCTGCACTATTTGTAACGTAAGTGACACCTGCCGGATCAGTAAGTGAAACTCTGTAAGTGATCTGGATAAATTTTTTATCCGGGAGATTACTGATTACAAAATCCTGTGTTGAAGTTCCCTGACTGATTTTATAGTCCGTATACTCAGCACCATCTACTGTTACTTTCACGCGGTCTGAATCAAGCATCATATTATCACCCATATGATCTACTATGTAAAGCGGATTGGCTGATGTCTGATGAATTGCCGGAATCAGTGTTTCTCTTGCCTCGTTAATCTTCAGTGTATAGTCTACAAATCCATATTTCCGGAACTGACCGGTTTTTTCGAGGACTTTATATCCTACTGTGTAAGATGACTGGGCTGTTCCATAATCTGTTCCACCGATACTGAGAACGGCCTGGTTTGTATATGTTTTTGATTCATTCGTATCCAGTTTGTCTGTTACACGTGTCGTTATCTGAATATTTAATTCTTTTCTTTGTAGTTCGGCATTTACAGTAATTACCGGCATTCTGTCTTTCGTTGTATCTACACTGATGTTTATTCCATCCGTCTTGCTTTCTGCTTTTACAAATTCCAGACCGGACGGGATAATATCTGTGATTTTAATACCTGCTGGAAGGCTTACCGCACCACTATTATTAACTTTCAGATTCCAGGTTAAGGTTTTGTCTGCCTTATTATAGTTTCCCGGCTGTTTCGATAACAGATTGCTGAAACTGTATACATATCCTGTTTCTGATTTCCACTCATCACCATTGACTTCAAATGTTGCTTTATTGTTAAAGTCCAGACTTACAGTTCCTAAAAAGTTTGCTGTAGTTTTATATCTGATCGTAACCGGAGTTTTTACATTTCCAGTTAAAAATTTAATTTTAAATCCACGATATGTATCTCCGGCACTGTTTTTATATTCATCTGAAATGATCTGATAATCTGCATCTTGGGATGTTCCTGGATCTGTACATCCCTTAAGTTTTTGCGAAGATGTAGATCCCGTTTTAGTTCCCCAGACCTCTATTTCCTGAATTTGCTGCGGTGTCATATAATGGAGACCTACATTGCCTGGTATCTCATCTGTATAAACACTTCCTGCCGGAATGGTTCCGTCATAGTCAGACGTATTTCCTTTCGTAATCTCCGTTTTCCATGAGATGGTGTTATTTGCAACATCTACGCCTTCCTGTGTCTTTGTAAGAGCAAAACGGCTATAGCTAATACCAGGGCTTGGACCACCTCCGGTTGTTGGTGTTTCAAATGTATGCTTACCATCAGCGCTTTTTAATTGTATTGTGTTGTGGAATTGCTGGAGATAATCATCAGCATGTCCGGGTTTGGTCAGGTTTACAGTATATGTGAATCTATAGATATATGGTTCTGTATGATCGGATGGTACCGTCCATTCAAACCTTGGCTGTCCGTTTGTTTCACCATTGTCGGTTACGGTAAATCCTCCTGAGAAACTGCCAGAAGCATTCCTTTTTCCCTCTGCATAGCCCAAACAGTTTGTAAAACTCGTATCTGCCGCATCAAACCACTCAACTTTAATGTCCTGGTATTGCTGTCCTTCATTTTCTCCCAGCGTATCCTTGAATGTCCAGCCTGCAAGAGCTACAGATGGTTGCTTATTTGCCGTAATTGTATACTTAATTGTGTTATTATTAATCTCTGTTGCACGCTTATCAAGCCAGGTTTTATCATATACATATTCTGCATAAGCAGATGCACTATATCCTCCCTCAGTTTCTACAGAAGCACTGTTTCCTAAAGTATATCTCACTGTATTGATATCTTTACCATTTGTGTCATGCATAATGATATCATGATCAATATCAACCGCATACTTTATGACCAACTCATCTCCAGGTGCCATAACTGCCGGAACAGTCACAGACGCACCATCCTCACCTTGAGTAGTTCCTTTAGTAGGAGTAATTGATGTGAAGAAATCATTCTGGTTCAGAGTGTACTCAAGCCCGGAGATTCCAGGAGTTCCTTTAGCATCCTGTATAGTCTGTCCGGAAGCTTTATATTTCCAGTACACTTTCTTTGTTCCACTTGCCACGTTCCACTTATCCGCAGTTGCCACAACCGACTTACCAGCTACCGTTCCATCCCAGGTTGAGGAAATTCCTTTCGCAAACCCTTTACTAATCACACCTGTATTATTGAAAGCATCTGTAATCTTAATTCCGGTAAGATACTTGGTATTTGCACTTCCGGCTGTAATTGTTAACGTATAGATCAGCTTATCCCCGAACTTAGTAACTGCTTCTTTTGTCGCAGATGTATCTGTGTTTCCCTGTCCGAGATTATCTACTACTGATTTAGAAATGCTGATACCATTTTTATCCTCTTGCGGAATCTTCTGTACAGGAATAGTAATCGGAATTTTTCCAATTGTAATCGTCTTTTTCTCGCTTCCATCTCCGGTTGAGATATCTGAAAGCTTGCCGCTGAAGTAAAATGAACCTTTTACATACTGTGCAACTCCATCTTCATCAAAAAACGACTTATGGTCATCTTCATTATCATTATAAAAGGTGAGTGTAACTTTATCCGTTCCCACTGTATATTGTCCGATAATTTCATGGGCATCATTTGTAAGATCACCAGTCTGATTTGTTCCTACCGTAAGTCCTGTAGGGAGTGTATATTCCAATGTATCACCAACAACCATTGCCTTATCGCCCAGAGAATAACCTACCTTCACCTTAATCTCTGATTTTGCCGGAATAGCAGTTCCATCTGTTGGAATGTTTTTCCACGCTGCGTTAGTACTTTCACGATATTGCAAAGTAGCATTGGTAATTTTATCTTCCCCTAACTGTATTACTTCGGAGTCTCTCCGATAGGCCACAATTCCATAGGTACCATTTACAGTATTTTGTTTCGGATATTGAATGCCTGTTACATAAAGCTTATCTTTTGCTTTGGTGATTGTCGCCTGTACAGCCGCTGCAGTTCCATTTTCAGGAATGTAATAGCAAAGATATTCTGCTGTTTTTTCCTTTCCTACACTTGCTGTACCTACTTTTGTGTCCGGGATGGATATAGAAATATTTGTATCTCCAGGTGTTCCTTCACCAGTTAAAGAAACGCTGTACTGTTTAGAAAACCATATTGTTTTACCACTAATATTTAATGCTGTTTTTGCATCATCAGAAATTTCTCCGGAATCTGTTGCTGTGAATGTCATTCCAACCGGCAGATTTTCTCCGTTTACTGTAATCGTTGCATCACCAGCATTTGCTGTATATGATGGAGCAGGTACCGGAATTGTACCGTCCTTACCACCAGTTGTCTCGTCACCCTCTACTGGTTGTTTATTGTCCTGGTCTCCTTCATCCGCCAACGCCACAACACCAACCATTCCAACTGATTCCGCAGTCAGTGTTTTCGTAAGGCTTGTGGTATTTCCGGAGACTCCGTCTGTGGAGACATCACCGTTTGTTACTCCTACAGCAGTAACATTCTCCACATCTGTCAGCACAGGCGAATCAAAGTCAACCTGCAACTGCATGGATTCTGCGCTTGTCAGAGATGCGTTTACTCCATTGTATAAGAGCTGAACATCATAGAATGCACCTGTATTAACATTAAATCCTAAATTCTGTGCGTTCTGTACGTATGCTTTAGTCTGTTCTGCACTGACAGGATTAACCTGGAAGCTGAAGCCATCCGGGAAAGATGCATTCTCAGAGGCAAGGAGAAGTTTTGCATTCACTCCGTTTCCTTCATATGTCAATATCTGAGATGCCTGATTATCCGGGATTCTGTCGGCATCGTTGGCAGAATCACTGTTTCCATTATTATTTCCGCCATTGCCGTTGTCAGTGTTCTGATTGTTATCACTTGTATCATTTCCCGCATTATTATCGGAATTCTCTCCGGAATTGTTGCCGTCTGTATTGCTTCCGGTACTGTCATCTGCTTTTACATTTGCAGCCAGTGTCTCGTCGCTTCCTGCTACCCATTCTTCGGCTTCAGCCTTTGAATCATTTATGTACCAGACCACATTTACGTCACTCAGATTCGTTACACCTGCCGGAATCTGAATGCTGAACATATAGGTTCCGGTTTCACCAGTGGCAACGCCCTGATTTTCCCAAGTCAATACACTTTCGTCGTTTTCGTTGACATTTTCTGTATAACCTGTTGTATAAGTTTTTGAGGTATCAACGGCTACATCTTTTACTGGTAATGTAATTTCTACTTTTACGCCTTCTGCTGCCGCGTTACCTGTGTTTGTGACATCCAGGCGATAGTTCGCATAATAGCTGATTACATCTCCGACCGTGTCCGCCGTTACAGACTGACTGGCCTTTGAAGTAAGAACCGCTGCAGTCTCTTCGGTATTTTTTTCCTCCGAATCCGTTAGTTCTTCACTACTTTTATCTGATATCTCTTCCTTTGTCTGCTCTTCGTCCGTAGCGGTCTTATCATCTTCACTATCGGACTTTTTCTCTACTGTAGTCTCCTGAGTACTGCTGTCTGTTCCTGTTGCCCATACAACAGACTGAACATTCTGAAGCATCATGACTATAGTCAGCATCATAGCAAGTATTTTGCGCCACTTCTTGGTTCTGTCCATAACCATTCCTCCTTTTCAACTTTAATCTTTCCTTAATTTATATTTCAAAAATTCAGTAATATGCCTTTTATTTTATTCCTCTGTCCGGTGAATTATTTTTTACTTTCATATGTCATATCACTCCTCCCCTGCTCTCCTGCGGAAGTTCATAATTAACAGATACTTCTCTGGTTTCCGCTTTAAGTGTTACTTTATCGCTGTCCATATCTTTCTTGAAATTAGACAGAATCCTCTTTATGACTTTCTGTGAAGATTCGTAATCACAATATGGCAGCATCACTATATACTGTTCATCACTGTATCTGGCAGCTACATCTCCCATTCGAAGATGTCTCGTCAATAACTTCTGGAGTTTCGTACCGGATCTCTTCCTATAATACTGTATCCTGACAGGGTCTTCCTGCAGTTCCCTCTCATTTATCTTTATAGTCAGAAGCAGCATATACTCTGCATTGCCGGACCGCAGCACCCGTCTGGCTTCCAGCCTGTATATCTCCCGAAATACTGTATACTCGCAGAAAAAAACACCGTTTGGATCTTCTTCCTGAATTTCTTCATAAATATCATCCATGGTTGCCTCTATGGAATTTATGTTCATTCCAAGGATCTCATCATACAGTTCTTTCATCCTGTCGGATCTGTGTATTCCCAGCTTCTCATACAGAATCTCTACTGCTGTTTCATATTGCTTCAGTGCATCATCCGCATCTCCCATTTCTACCCAGCTTCTGATCATCCAGTAATGAACATCCTCGCTGAGTTCATCACAGGCCATCGCCCGTCCACAGACTCTCTGTATCGCTGCGTAGTCATGTATACTGTTATACAGTTCGCACAATTCATTTACCCGTTTTATATATACAAAATGGTAATACGTGAACCGCACCGCAAGCCAGGATTCTGATGTCAGAACACAGGTGCAGGGTTTCTCATAGCAGGATAATGCCTCTTCGTATTTCTTAATCTGAAGTTTTGTATCATTTCCGGCCTCCCGAGTCTGTTCTGCGCGATATCTGAATTCTTCCATATCGCTGTGAAGTTCTATTTTCTCATTCCACCCATAGGTACCCGACCGCGAGACAATGTATTCCTCCGGTCCCAGTTGTTTCAGTGTGTTGCGCAGTCTGTATATGAGGTTCTTAAGTGCACCCATCGGATTCGATGATCCGCCATTTCCCCATACCAGTTCTCCGAGCTCTTCCGCATTGATCATACGATTATGATTTAGTAAAAGAAAAGCCAGAAGTTTTATAATTTTTTTGGAATGGATCGTCTCTTCATCCAGACGTCCGTTCTTGCTTTCCAGGCAGAATTTTCCAAAAAAATGTACCATTACTACCTGATTCATACGTTTTCTCCGTTATATATATATCACTCTGCTTCTTACAGCAGAGCTGTCTAATTAATCTCTTCATTATGTAAATCGTCAGATATTTCGCAGACAATATAATTGTCTATTTTTGTATTATACCATCAATCAGTCACAAATCTGTCACATAAAATTATTTTTTTCAGGAATAATTCACTTTTTTCAAAAATAGTCCCCTATTTTCTCAGCGTGATATTACGAATTATTATGTAGGACAACTCTTAAAATGTACAAAAAAATCCGAAAATGTAAAAAAATTCCCGACAGTTTCTGAAGAAGCTTCTTCATTTTATCTGTCGGGAATTCAAGCGGATATTTGCGATCCACTTTCGTCACTTGGTTTAAGTCAATCGGATATTTGCAATTGAAGCAGGGGACTTACTTGATTCGGTTAAATCACCTGATTGGTCAGGTTCTTTTAGAAGTAGTCATATCCTCCATGGATATCCACGATGCTTCCATTCATATAGTTGTTCGTGAGAATACTGTACGCCATATCCGCCACATCCTTAATCTCTCCGAATCTGTGGAGGGCGATCTTGCGGTTGATGCGTTCGTAGCTTTCCGGTGTGCGGTTCTCGTGCCACGGGGTCTGGATAAATCCCGGAGCTATGGCATTGACTGTAATGCCTTTTGGCTCAAATTCCTTTACCAAGGATTTGGTAAGGAAATGGATTGCCGCCTTGGTCACACCGTATACAAGGGATGAAGAGTATGCCTGCTGCCCCGCATAAGATCCCATGAAGAGAACGCTTCCTCCCTCGGTCATAGCCGGCATAAATTCTTTGATCATAAATACAGGAACTGAGAGGTTGGTATTTACGATCTTATTCCATTCCTCGAAAGTATAGTCCTGAAATTTATCATAGGTGCTGATCCCGGCATTGCTGATCAACCAGTCCACATGTCCGGCTTTCTCTTTCACTTCTTTGACGAAATTCATCATATCGTTATAGGAAGACATATCCGCTTTCATTATGATAAGCTTCTCCTGATCTTCCGGTTTCAGGCTGTCCCAGAATTCGTTTGCCTTATACGCATTGTGCGCATAGGTGGCAAAGATCAGATCGTCCTGTTCTGAATTTGCCAGGATCTTCTCCACAATGCCACGGCCGATTCCGGAAGTACCGCCTGTGATTACTGTTACTCTGCTCATTTTTTCTGCTACCTCTTTGTTATATTCATCTTTATCTATCAGTTTAATAGATAATCCCGATACGCTTTCGCTGCTTAACATTAATCTATAGCAATTGTTTTATAATTCCATCAGTCTGTCATAAACAATCTTCGGTGCATATGGCTGCTGATTATGGATCGGTTCACCCAGACAGGTCTTCGGATATGCAAAAGTCCCATGCTCCAGCATAACTTCCAGAAGTTTCGGACCCTCACCTTCAAGGAATTCCGGTGCTTCTTCTTTCACTGCATCACAGTGCATTCTCAGTGCCGGAATGCCATAAGCCTTTGCCACTCCTGCAAAGTCACAGGATGCAAATCCACATCCGTCTGTAGTTCCTGCAAAGAGACAGTCAAAATAATCTCTCTGGAGATGACGGATCATACCCAGTGCTTCGTTATTCATTACCATTATTTTAATAGGAAGATTCTCTCTCTTCACCCACTCCAGTTCCTGGATATTCATCTGGAGTGCACCATCTCCACAAATACAGGCAGTTGGTTTTCCTGTTGCATAATAGGCTCCTATTGCAGCCGGAAGTCCATAGCCCATAGCGCCATGACCGCCGGAGAAAAGAAGCTTCTGTCCTTCATGATTCTTGAATGACTGGTAACTCCATACCATATGCTGTCCTACATCCACTGCGATCGCGGAGGTATCCTCCAGCATATCACTGAGGTCTGCGATCATACGGTTCGGATATCTTTCTGGTGTGGCATCATCAACTGCCTGAAGATTTTCTTTAATCTCTGTGCAGACATTCAACCAGTCACTTACACCCTCTATATCAGGATCATCCACTTTTGCAAGACAATCAATCACTGCTCCTGTCTCTGCCTGAAGCTTTACCTCATTCTCACCATTCTCATGGATATCTCTCTGAAGATTGTATGGATCAATATCTATACGTATGATCTTTGCACCTCTGGCAAATTCATGTACTTTGGTTCCGATCTGTCTGGTACACAAAGAAATGCCAAAACAGAGAAGCAGATCGCTTTTTGCATTGGCGATCATATTTGCATAACGGTGTCCATAGGCACCGCCGATACACCCGAAATTCAGCGGATGGTCGTATCCCAGAACTGATTTCGCCAAAACGCTGGTGATGATCGGAATCTGTCTCTTCTGTGCAAAGCGGATCAGTTTCTGCTGGCTGAAGCTGCTGTCCACGCCATGGCCCAGCATGATCACCGGACGTTTTGCCTGTTCCAGTGCTTCCAGAATCGTATCTGCCGCCTGCTGTGCTGCAGCTGCATCTGTATGTTTGTCCTCAAAAGTCATGTCATAGACCGGATTCTCCACTTCACTTCTCTGGATATTCATGGGAAGATCGATGAGCACCGGTCCTCTGCGTCCTGTGGTTGCAATATGGTATGCTTTATTTAATTCCTCCACAATGTCCTCAGGGTTTCGTATCTGGACAGCATATTTGGTGATCGGTTTCGCCATTGCCACAATATCTGTCTCCTGAAATCCCTGCTGACGCAGCCCCTTGATTCCTGAATACTCATAAGTGTTCAGCTGTCCTGTGAGAAAGATCACAGGCAGGGAATCATAATAGGCATCTGCCACACCGCTCAGAAGGTTGATGGCTCCCGGTCCGCTGGTAGCATAGGCGCAGGCACATTCTTCCTTCGCCTGTGCATATCCGCAGGCTGCGAAAGCTGCCCCCTGTTCATTGTAACTGGAATGATTCTCTGTCTCCGGATTTCTTTCAATGGAATCTACCAGATGTGCGATCATCGTTCCCTGGTATCCAAAGAAATGACGGATTCCTTTTTTCTGTAAAAACGTAACAATATAATCTGAAAGCTTCATTTTTCCTCCCGTCAGATCAGCGTACCGATCTTATCCCTCTGTACTGTCTTTCCTGTTTTTTCCAGTACGTCTATATAAATATCAAAGATCTCCTCATCCTCTGCAAAGAGTTCGTTTTTCTGCAGACTCTTCTGCATCATCTTAAAGTATGGACGGAATACCTTCTCAAGTGTCATGTAATCTTCATTCTTATACAAGTTCTTAATGTAGTCTTTCTGCTTCTCATAGGAAACACTCAGATTCAGGCGCTCCCCACAGAACTCTACATAATCCCAGCATTCATTGAAATAGTCTTTGTGCCGCCTGCTTCTGGCAAGTTTGCGGGCATTTTTCATTCGCTCTTTACAGTATTTCTCAAAGTTTCCGGATTCTTTCCAGAACTGTGTATAGCTTACCCTCGCACTGACTGCCAGCGCAATGGGTGTCACATAGCGGGGTTCCTTTGCATCTTTATAATTCTTTCCATAGCTTATGGTAAGATACTCTGCGGTTTTTGCCGGAACCTGGAGTTCTGCACCTTCCAGAGTGACACGTTTACTCTCCGCAAAAATTTCTGCTGGGAAAACGGTAGTCTGTTTTCTTCTTTTGAGGATATATTTATTTGCTCCGGGCTGCTGGCAGGATCTGACAAGCCTGTCATACAAATGTGCTGCCTGTCCCTGACGTCCGGTTATCATGCACTGCAGCCGCATAATTGTACGGTTCACCCTGCTCCTGAAATTTCTATCTGCATAGTTGATATGACAGAGCTCTGTCCATGCATTCTCATCTCTGGATAATCTGCGTTCTGCTTTTACAGAAGCTGCCGGCGTTCTGAGCGGAAAAATACTGACTCCTATTCCCGGGAATGCGTAGTCTCTGGTGTTGTCCAGATTCAGGCACAGAGTATCTGTATTGGTGTATCTCAGATAAAATCCTGAGAACCATTTGTGGCTCTTCATGGATTCCAGTGCTCTCTTTTCCCTTGGATCTTCATCCACAGCCAGACGGAACCGTTCCATATCCGCTGTTTTCATCAGCACAACTCCAAACATGGGATTCTGTGGGAAAGGATGCCCTTCCACTGCGCAGAGTGTCAGTCGTGGAGAGAGGTAATATTCTATTTTATTCCGGCGGCATATTTCATCGATTTCCTGTAATAATGATAAAATCACCTTTTGTTTTTTGTTCAACTCTTTACTCCATTTCTATTGATGTCACTTAACAGTTACAGTCTGCACGATCTTCTTAATATCTTCAATACTTTCATATTTATCAAGCCATTTATCAAGCACAACTGTAATATCCGTCTTCTTTCCAAAGCTTTTCGCCTGTCTGCTGCCATCGTTCAGATCATTGATAAAAATACGGTACAGCTCTGTTCTTACATAAGAAGGCATCTCATATTCCAGTGCTTTCTTATAATTTGCAAAAGCCTCCCTGGTCTGTCCCTGTTTCATCCTGACATCACCCACCAGCTTATAAGCGCAGGCTTTCTCTTCTCTGCGAAACTGACGGTTTCGTACCTGTTCTGCAAGCCACTCCAGTTCGCTCTCCTCACCTGTACAGATGATCTGGGTGCGCAGTTCTGCAAGCTCATTGGAATACCCCAGCCGCTTCCATGCTCTTGTAAGAGCTTTCCTGTACATCTTATGTTCTTCTGAAACTTTAACCTGTATATCCGCCGGCGCTTTAACTTCTTCAGTTTCTGCTGACGGATCTGATACTTTTTTATTCACATCATCAGCCGATGTTTCATCTGATGTTCTATCTGATTTTATCTGTTTTCTGCTTTTTCCCGAATTTTTCTCCACACTGACTGGCGTGATCATCTGTGTGCCGATCACAGCCCGGATTTCACCGATTTCTTTCTCTATCTCGCTCTGCGTACGTGCACACACTGTTTTTGCCAGATATAATGCTCCCTGGATATCATCATCCTCAGGTATCAGACGACTCCACAGCTCCATCAATGCGAGAGCCTCCTTCTTGTTGTGGTTTGCAATAAGCTCTTCACAGCTTTTCAGGATTTCAGATTTGTATCCTCTGAAGAATCTGTCCATCTCCATCCATACAATTCCGTTAGTTGTCTTATTCTTTACCTGAAGATAAAGCTCTGCCGCTTTCTGCATCTCGCCATCCATCCAGAAGATATCTGCCTTATATTTCAGGAAATAACCATCCTCAGGAAACATTTTAAGAGCCTTATCAAGAAAACGTTCTGCTTCGATCCGGTTCTCTCCCGCATCCTCCATCAGGAACCTGCACTTAAATTTCATAAATCCCGGATGTCCCGGATATTTCTTCAGAAGCTCATTGACGATCTGTTCTGCCTCCTTTATCCGATGGAATTCATAATGATCCGCAGCTTTCCTGAAAAACTCAATATCTTCTTTCAGTCCCTCCATCTCAGGACTCAGATGGTCAAGCTGCTGACGGACCTGCATCATCCGATATGCCTTTGACACACGTTCTGTATAAAACAGAGTAAGCATTGCCGCATAGAATACATCGTCAGGTATCTCCACAAGTGTTGGATGATAAAAAGCATAAATGTTGGTATAGTCTTCTCTTCCGATAAAGTCAGCACTAAGCTGATTCTTATAATAAGAGCCAAAAAGTGCACTCAGCTTACGGAAAGATCTGCTTTCCACCAGCTCACTGATCTTAAGTCCTGATTCATCGATCGCTCTCTGCAGGTCCAGTGCAACAGCGCGGGCTTTCATTGCAAGCCCATCCTGGCGGACCTTATGGCTTTTTTTCGCAATGCGCATATTGTAGAACTTTCGGAACACACTGTCCCAGCGCAATCTTTCCTTATTGATCTTCGGCATGTATTCTTCACGTAGCTCCTGATAAGGAAGATCATCTACACACACTGCTACATGACCCTCCCTCTTATCATGAGGAGGCATATATGACCACTCGTCTCCATAATGCCAGATCAGATAGTCACTGCACTTATTTGGGATCATTGCCTTTTTTCCCTCAAAGATGCCATCCTTTACAGGGAACATCATATCCTTATCAAAAAGAAATGGGCAGCCGCCCCAACGCATGGCATAACGGTCACATTCCTCTTCTTTATAGGAGAACATGATCTTCTCAAGCTTTGCCAGTGTTCTTTTTTTGCCAAGAAAAATATAAGAAAGAAGATACTTCAGATACATGGATGCAGGTATCTCCCAGCGGTCGCTGTAGCCTACAGAAATATTGATAAGATCTGAGTAGATCATCATGTGTGTTCTATATTTCTCGTATTCTTTGTCGTCAGCCGGAACAGGATCCAGTGTAAGAATGTCTATGATCTCTCCGCCGCAGTCCTTCCCGATAATCTGGCTCTTATGGATGGCACAGGTATTGGTGGATGCGTAGCGCGGAAATGAATTTGTATAGTTTCTGTCCACCTCCGAACACTGTATCTCTCTGTCAGGCGGGAGTTCTGTTTTGCATATCTCTATGAATTTCTCCCAGTCCGGACGTGGCATATAAAGGTCTACATCATCATCCCAGGGAACAAATCCCTCATGTCTGAGAGCTCCGATCAGGGAGCCTCCTGCCAGCACGTATCTGAGGTTATGTTCTCTGCAGATTTCATCAACCTCCCTGAAAAGCTTCAGGAGGTATTTCTGTTTCTCCGTCATGAATTGTCCTTTCTGTTGATTGTTTCCAAAATTTCTATTATTCTTACCGACTCATCATAGAAAAGCCGGGTACATTCTGTCCGTTTGTCTCTGATCATAATCATCAGCTCCTGCAGCAGATAGCGGAAACCATTTCCCTCGAAGTTAAAGCTGTACCTTTTCAGAAATTCTTTTCCTGAAATATTGGCTTCAAAGTATCCGGTATTCCACCAGTCATTAGGGATAGTTACCCTGCCGTTGCTTCCGATGATCACAAGTTCATTCTCAATGTCAACCGTTGTTCCGATCTCAATAGTCGCCAGTGCACCGGCGTATTTCATGGAAATCATATCATATACAAAACGGCCTTCCTGATTGCGGACCGCATTGGTGTTGATATCCTGGCATTTTTTTCCCAGCAGTTTCAGTACTGCGCAGATAGCTGTGCAGACCGTCTCATTAAAAGTCCTGCCGCCCTCGAAATCATCCTGGGAGATTGCACATTTGACACTTACCAGATCTCCCACCAGGTTACTGTGTACCAGCCATACCAGCTGATTAAACGCCCGCAGGTAGACCAGTGTGGTCCGTTCAATGAGAACCACATTGTTCTCCCTTGCCACCTGAAACAGGTAGCGCAGTTTCTCTGAGGAAAGTGTCATGGGCGAATCACTGATCACATATTTTCCTTTTTTCAGCGCTCGCTCAATATATTCTGCTCTCCGGTTCAGCGATGTCTTGATATAAACAATATCTACATCTGCCAGAAATTCATCATAGCTGTTCCAGCAGGAACCTAACTCATATTTATCACAGAATCTCTGTGCAGTCTCGTGATCCTCGCTGAATACACGTTCCACATGAACTCCGCTGACATATTTGGATTCCTCCACAAAATCATTATCCCGGATGTCATCCGTCACGATTCCCATATTAAAGATAACACCTTCACTGCGAAGCTTTGTACTGGAAATATTCTTGGTCCTTTCCAGATAAACTACATCACAGTAGTTCTTAAGGTAATCGAATTTCCCTCTCCAGTCAGATCCTACCACCAGGACATCAATATCATACTTAATGATGTCATTGACCTTCTGTCCCTGATATTCTTCAATGATGATCTCATCTGCCAGCCCCGTCCTTCGCACATTCTCGATTCTCTTAATGAGGCTGTCCCGCACATTGAGTTTGCCCCGCTCAATGTCAAAGCTCTCACTTGTGACACCTACGATCAGATAATCACCAAGTGCTTTTGCTCTTTTGATAATATTGTAGTGGCCTTTATGAAAAAGATCAAAAGTGCCATATGTGATTACTCTCTTCATTCTTCTGTCATAACTCCCCTGAAAAAAATATTCTTATTTTGCCGAACAGTTTTCCTGCTCCATACGTTACTGTTCACTCCGTTCACAGTAACGTAGCCAAAATTCATTCCAGATTGCCTGCGGCAATGGAATTTTGGCTTGTATGTCTCGGGATTTTGGCATATTCATGCCAAAACACCTCGCGGAATAGTGGTGTGTGAACAGTAACCTCCATACGATAGATACTTTGATTATATCATACTTCCCAACTTCCGTCACCTGTCCGTTACAAAAATGTTAAATTCGCATTAACTTTACAAAAAGAAGAGTTTTGAAATACTGTTTTTGTATCTCAAAACTCTTCCTTTGTGTTTATGGTTCTTTATTGTCGTCCATCGTTCTGGTAGTAGCTTCCAGTTCCTGGATCAGGTCTTCCAGCGAAAGCTCCTCTTCCCCTTTGATCAGTTCATCAGGGATATCATCCAGGTTATCTTCTTCAATCTCCAGCTCCATGCCGGCCACATTGCTGAAGCCTTCATGACTGTCGGAAGAAGTATGATCCGGTGTATCCTCGTCCATATTTACTTTCTCCACATGTCCGTCCTGCTCACTCTCTGAATCAAGCGTTGCCGCAAGCTCTGCGATGGCTTTCTTTCTTCTGAGAAGTTCATATTCATCATATTCGCTGTCATACTCTTCTTCCAGACCTTCATCTCTGACTGTCTTATCCTTCTTGATCAGGATAAATGCGATCAGATTCAGAACACCCGTATAGAGCAGATCCACAGGCAGACTTCCCAGCACAAGTACAAATACCAGTGATACTCCCAGAAGCACCCATACATTGTTCATTGCAGGAAGCATCAGGATGTATAAACCATTCATAATGATCATGATCGGATAATGGAAGAAATAAATTCCCATTGTATGTCGTCCCACATAGGTGAGTGGCAGTTTGATGTCCGGCACTAACGCAAGCATCGTATAGACAACTACGAAAGATACCAGATACATCAGCAGTCTGAGGATCACTCCCTGAGGATCCGTCAGGCCACAGAGCTGATATCCATGATTACCTCGGAAAATAGCAATTCCCATTTCATTTGGGATCATATAATTCGGTATCGCCCACAAAAGGACTCCGGAGATTGCCACCAGGATCCATTTTCCCTTAAATTTACGGATCGCTGTGATATATTCACTCTTCCAGAGATACCCCGCAACAAAGAACGGGAAAAATACCACAATTCTTGATGATGACAGGAATGTGGTAAATTCCGGTCTGGTTCCTGCCCATAATGCGAACAGGATACTGAGCGGAACAATAAATCTGATCTTACCCAGGGCCTCAATGGTAAGGCGGTAAATAAACAGTGCCAGTATATACCACATGACACTTCCGGTAGGACGCAGTATCTCATAATCTACAGATCTGCCCAGCCATATCTGTGAATACCAGGTTAAGGTATATCCCAGAACATAAGGGATCAGCAGGTTCTTAAAATTCTTCAGCACATTCTGAGGTTTCTTTGACAGATATCCTGAAATAAAAACAAATGCAGGCATGTGAAAAATCGTGATCGCATACCACACATATCTCACTACAGTGTCTACCTTTACAAGGTTAAATGCAATAATATGGTTAAATACTACCAGAAAGATAAGCAAAACTTTAATGTTATCGATCAGGCAGGAGTACGGCACCGCCGCTCTCTCTTTTTTTATTTTCATGTTTAAGTACTATCCTCTAATCATATTTCTGACTTCTGCTGTGTGAACATACAACCCCATTCTGCCAGATTCTTCAGATGACCGGCAGACAAAAAAACGCACAGCAATGTAACGGGCAATTAACCGCAAAGTCATATTTACTGCAACAAGCATAACATATTTTTACGATTTATGGAATAGAAACTTAACATTTCGGTCAATGGAAATATTTTGTTACTGTTCACACACCACTATCCCGCGAGGTGTTTTGGCATGAATATGCCAAAATCCCGAGACATACAAGCCAAAATTCCATTGCCGCAGGCAATCTGGAATGAATTTTGGCTACGTTACTGTGAACGAAGTGAACAGTAGCAATATTTCCATATTCCATGTACAGCATAAGAACAGAAAAAAATACAGCTTCTGATCCTGCCGTAACCGGCGTATCTGTAGACATTGTAAGTCATGGCTGCTGATTTCAGTTTGTTTCTGGATTTGCCGCCTTCGCTGAGACGATATTTCAGATAGGGTTTGTTGATTCCGGCAGCACAGCCGTATTTTCTCAGGATTTTCAGCCAGGTGATATAATCCTCATGGCTGTCGTCATGCTCCATGGGAAATTCACGCGCCACATCCCTTCTGAGTATTACCGAAGAACAGTTGATGCTGTTATGTTTCAGAAGTTCTCTGTAGGTGATCTTCTCTTTTACAGGGATTGTCCGTCCTGTACTGCTTCCGTCTGCTTTCATCAGTTCCCGCCCTGTAGAACACAGCACGTATCCTGTCTCTTCCAGACGTTTCAGCTGTTCTTTCAGCTTGCCTAGCTCCCACCAGTCATCTGCATCCAGAAAAGCAATGTAGGTTCCCTGTGCCAGCCCGACTCCTCTGTTTCTGGAGCCTGCAGCTCCCATATTCTGTTCATTCTTAATATACCGAAAGTCCTCTCTGCCCTCATAGGCAGACAGGACTTCCTCTGTATGGTCTGTAGAACCGTCATCGATCACCAGAAGTTCCAGCGAAACTCCCTGTTCATAGACGGATTCCACAGCCTTTCTAATATATTTTTCTCCGTTGTAAACCGGCATGATCACAGATACCAGCGGTTTATTCATTGTCATTCCTCCGTTTTATTCTCTGACACTCCGACGTTTTTCCCGGAATCCTTCAACGCATTTACCTGTCTGTCATCTACTCCCTCAGATACTTCTTTCTGGAAAAAGATTTTAACTGTCATAAAGATCAGCTTGATATCCAGCAGGAAGGAATAATTCTCAATATAAAACAGATCCAGCTTTAATTTGTCATAAGGAGTTGTATTATACTTACCGTAGACCTGCGCATATCCGGTAAGACCTGCTTTAACTTTCAGACGATAATAGAATTCCGGAAGCTCTTTCTCATACTCAAGCATGATACTTTCACGTTCCGGACGCGGACCTACCAGAGACATATCTCCCTTAAATACATTGAAAAGCTGAGGAAGCTCATCCAGATGAAGATTTCTCAGCACATGACCTACCGGTGTGATACGGGAATCATGCTTGGATGCCAGTCTTGCACCGTTTTTCTCCGAATCTACGCACATACTGCGGAATTTACAGATCTTAAAGGGCTTTCCACCCAATGTCAGACGGTCCTGAAAATAAAACACCGGACCTCTGTCGTATGCTTTTACCGCAATCGCTATGATCAGCATGATCGGTGAAGTGATTATAATGCCGATCCCTGAGATCAGAATATCCATAACTCTCTTTGCAGCACGCTGGTCTACTGCCAGTCCCATATTTCTGGATACCAGAAGCGGTGTGTCAAAAAGATGGATGCGTTCACTTCCCATAAGAATGATGTCCGAAATCTTCGGACTCACATAGCATCGGACAGAATGTGCAAAACAGTATTTCAGATAACGGTTTCTCTCTGTTGAATGCAGATCCCAGATGATCACGCCGTCATAATCCTGCATCATCTGATGGATTTTTTCTTCTCCCACACTGATGTGTACCTTGCCGCTGATGTCATATTTGTCCTTTCGGGAATTCATCTTATGGATCAGGTCGTCCCCCGGATCCCGGTCACCGTAAATGACCAGAAGCCGGCGTGCGCGATAAAGTCCGGAATAGATATACCTTGAACCAAATATCCAGATAATGATCAGAACCAGCTGTATTCCTGTCATCTCGATCATAGGCCATACGCTCAGGAACCATCTGTTGATCAGGGTGATCTCCAGATATTCCACCACATTGGTACACAAAAGTGCCAGTGTCAGCGAATAAAATACATCAATCCTCTTAAGATATCCAACCTTAAGTCCTCCGTACAATTTGGCAAACAGGGCAAACATCAGACCGTAGATTGCGATCAGTACCCAGTTACCTTTGCGCCAGAAAGGCTCGTCGATCTGTCCTCTGTAAACGGAATACCACACCCATGCAAAGACCGCCGCCTGTGCCAGAACCACCAGACTCGCCAGACAAAATACGATAAATCGTTTATAATCTTCTCTTTTACTCACGTGATAACCTCTGTTTCTCTGTAACTGTTCAGTATTTTCACAGTTACGCGTTTCTTCTATAAATTCCTACCTATTATAGCGTAAGAACTATTATACGTCCACCCGTTTCACTTAAATTTGTGAACAAATGTTACTGTTCACACAGCATTATTCCGCGAGGTGTTTTGGCATGAATATGCCAAAATCCCGAGACATACAGGCCAAAATTCCATTGTCGCAGGCAATCTGGAATGAATTTTGGTACGTTATAAGCATAATTTACAAATATCTTTAATCCCCTGTCATGCGATTCGTCTCGATATTTGTATATAATGTATAATTTTTCGTCGATTTTACTTAGTTTGTAGCAAAGTTTTTACATATTTTTTTCAGAAACCTATGGAAAAATGTCAGGAAAAAATGTATAATATTACCTAACAAATGAAAGCGAGGGTTCACTATTATGAAACAAAATAGTATGTTGGCCATGATCCTGGCCGGCGGTCGTGGCAGCCGTCTGCATGATCTTACCAATAAAGTGGCAAAGCCGGCCGTTTCATACGGCGGTAAATATCGTATCGTAGACTTTCCTTTAAGCAACTGTGCCAACAGTGGCGTTGATGTTGTAGGTGTACTTACACAGTATGAATCTATCCAGCTGAACAGTTATGTGGCAGCCGGCGGACGCTGGGGTCTTGATGCTAAAAACAGCGGTGTTTACGTTCTTCCTCCACGTGAGAAAGCAGATGAGAATCTGAATGTATATCGCGGAACTGCAGATGCAATCTCCCAGAATATTGATTTCATTGATAAATTTGATCCTGAATACGTTCTTGTTCTTTCCGGTGACCATATTTATAAAATGAACTATGACAAGATGCTTGCAGCCCACAAAGAAGCAAAGGCAGATGCAACCATCGCAGTTATCGGAGTTCCGATGAAAGAGGCAAGCCGTTTTGGTATCATGAATACTGATGAATCCGGACGTATCGTAGAATTCGAAGAGAAACCTGAGCATCCGAAGAGCAACCTTGCATCCATGGGTATCTATATCTTCACCTGGAAACTCCTCCGCAAGATGCTGATGGCTGATATCAAGAATCCAGATTCCAGCCATGACTTCGGTAAGGATATCATCCCTACTATGCTTAACGATAACAGAACTCTTTATGCATATAAATTTGAAGGATACTGGAAAGATGTTGGTACCATCGACTCTCTCTGGGAAGCAAACATGGATCTGTTAAGTTCCAAGAATGAACTGGATCTGGGTGATCCGTCATGGAAGATTTATACAGAAGATGTTACCGCACTTCCACAGTACATCAGCGCAGAAGCAGATGTTAAAGATGCATATATCACACAGGGCTGTGTTGTTCAGGGCGAAGTTAAGCATTCCGTTCTCTTTACAGGTGTTAAGATTGGTGCAGGTGCCAGAATTATCGACAGTGTACTGATGCCGGGTGTTGTTGTAGAAGAGGGTGCCGTTGTTCAGCGTGCACTTGTAGCTGACGGTGTCCGCATCGGTAAAGGTGCAGTTGTCGGTGCCGCAGACAGTGAGCACATTGAGCTTGTAGCGAAACGCGTAAAGGGGGCAGAATAATATGTATAAGGCATTTGGAATCGTAAGCTCTTCCGGGAGAAATATTTATGTAGATGGTATGCAGGATTATCGCCCAATCGGTGCGTTTTCTTTCCTTGGCAGATACAGAGTCATTGACTTCCCTATCTCCAATATGACCAACAGCAACATTGAACGTATTCAGGTCTATATCAATAATAAACCCCGTTCTGTTGTAGAACATCTTGGAACAGGACGTCATTACAATATCAACTCCAAGAGCGGCAAACTTCAGCTTCTCTTCTCAGAGCACAATAATGACAATGATATCTATAACACCGATATCTCCTGCTATCTGGACAACATGGAGTCCCTCAGCAGAATGAATCATCCGTATGTTGTCATTGCCCCGAGCTATATGGTTTATTCAATTGATTTTGACCAGTTTTTACATACACACATTGAGTCCGGTGCAGATGTTACTCTCCTTTATCACGCTGTTGATAATGCAAAAGAGGCTTATCTTACCTGTAATGTTCTGGGACTGAACCGCCAGAAAGGTGTGGAATCCATCGAACCGAATCATGGTAATAAGAAGAATCAGTATGTTTATATGGATACCTGTGTTATGAAAACAGAGCTTTTCATCAGCCTGATCAAAGAAGCCAAGAATCTTTCTTCCATGTATACACTGGCAGATATCCTGAATGATAAATGCGAAACTCTGGACATCCGCGGCGTTGCACACAAGGGATTCTTTGCAAGCATTACAGACTTCCCAAGTTACTATGCTGCAAACATGGCTCTCCTTAATTACAAGTCAGCTCAGGAACTTTTCCATGATAACTGGCCAATCTATACACGTACCAATGATTCCTGCCCGACTCAGTATTTCAATACTGCAGATGTGAAGAATTCCGTAATCTCCAACGGTTGCCAGATTGAAGGTACTGTTGAGAATTCCGTAATCGGTCGTGGATGTGTCATTAAAAAAGGTGCTGTTGTAAGAAACAGTGTTGTTCTCGCTGAAGTTACTGTAGGTGAGGGTGTTCACGTAGAGAATGAAGTAGTCGACAAATGGGCGAAACTCGTTCATAAAAAAGAAATCGTTTCCCCGGCTGAACAGCCTGGTTATATCAGAAGAAATGATACTCTGTAATTAATGATTAATTAGATTAAATGCAAAGCCCCCGGAAGTGGTCACTTTCGGGGGCTTTGTTTGTGTTTACTTAAATTTCACAAACTCTTCACATTTTCCTCTTGCATTTTATTTCTAGCGTGTTATAATACAGCTGTAACAAAGATAAAGAACAAACAACTGAATACTCAAAAATACTTAACACCACCTGGAGCATTTCGGATGCTCATAAATTAAAGATAGTGTCAAGCGTGTCACCTCAGCTGTAAAATGGAGGAAAAGTCAAATGAATACTTTAAAAGCTGAAAAAAGAACAATGGACACAAAGGCCAAAAGATTAAGAAGAGAAGGCTACGTTACAGGTAACGTATTTGGCAGAGAGATGGAAGGTTCTCTTCCTGTTAAAATCGAGAAATCTGCTGTCGAGAAACTTCTCAAGACAAGTAACAAAGGAAGCCAGATTATGCTGGATGTAGATGGTCAGTCATATGACGTACTGATCAAAGAAATCCAGTTCAATCCGTTAAAAGGACAGGTGGATGAAATAGATTTCCAGGCACTGGTAAGCAACGAGAAAGTACATTCCGTAGCAGAGATCGTACTTGTAAACCACGACAAACTGGAAGCCGGTGTATTACAGCAGCATCTGGAAGAAATCTCCTTCAGAGCTCTCCCATCAGCACTGGTAGACAAAATTATGGTAGATGTCGGTGACATGAAAGTCGGCGACGTAATCAAAGTCAAAGACCTCGCCATCGCCCAGGACAAAGATGTAGACTTAAAGACAGACCTTGAAGCTGCAG
>ULQX01032477.1_pt1 | contig 26832 bp, 25 predicted proteins | sample 1954941 | NCBI WGS metagenome assembly ULQX01 (sample SAMEA4835667, study PRJEB28245) | human gut metagenome | biome: gut microbiome; material: fecal sample | place: Denmark | collected 2008
TGAAATCAGGATAACCGTCTTTGAGAGACTCATCGTAGATCGCACGCTCGCCGCCGATGAATTTGGGACGCGTCCGCGCGGCCAGCACAATGGCCTGACCGATGCGGTTCTGCTTCAAGCGAACGGGTACGGCGACCTTTTTGAGGTGCATGCCGATCAGCGTGCCGCCGATGTCAAGTCCGGCGTCGGCGCGGATCTCTTCGAGCGCCACGGGATGGTGGAACGCTTTGTATGCGGCCGTCGCAAACGAGCTGCCCGCCTTGGGCTGAGGCAGGACGTTGACGATCTCGCCGTTCGGCACAGCCTCGTGCTCCACGATCAGCGCGCGGTTCAAATGCTCGCAGCACTGGGCGGCAAGATACACGCCCATGGGCGAAAATACGCTGGAGAGCCCTCGGAAGATGGCGTCCGCCACCTCCGGCGTCGACCAGCTGCCAACCTGATGGCCCACGACCTCGCTCGTGCTGCAGCCGATGACGACGATCTGTCCGCGGCGCAGATGTGCGATCTCCGCAAGCTCGCGCGCCGCCTCTGCCGCCTCCTGCTCCGCCTGTTCCACCAGACGATGATTTTCTACCTCATGTACGATTCCCGCCATGATCTGACACCTCTTTAGAAATTTATTATGCCAGCTTCTCCGTCACCTTGGCGCGCTCAAGCACCGTGACCAGCAGCACGCCGACCACGAGGCCGACCGCACCCTGGAAGATGTTGCCGGGGATGCTTGCCGCAGCGGCAAGGCCCTTGCCCAGCAGGAGAGAAGCGTAGCCGAAATAGCCGAGCACCATGATGATCTCGCTCACAACGCCGCCGGCGATGCGGGAGGTCGCAGTGCGGCCCATCTTTTCATACATCAGCGCAGCGACCAGCGCCATCACGCCCTTGATGACCAGGGTGCCCGGAGCGTAGTGCGCATAGCCGAGGAAAATGTCTGCCAGCATCGAGCCGATGCCGCCTGCCGCAAAGCCATACCAGGGGCCCAGCAGCCAGCCGGACAGCAGCACGAAGCAGTCGCCCAGGTTCACATAGCCCTGCATCGGAGAGGGGATCTGCACGACCATCGTCGCCACGCAGACAAGCGCCGCAAGCAGTGCGGCAAGGACAAGCTTTCTGATCTTTTTATCGTTCATGATTGGGTGCTCCTTTGTTTTGGTTGTTGGCCGTATTATATCCCGTCCTGGTATTATTCATATAGTCAAAACAAAACAAATTATGCAGACCAGATTTACCCTAAGCTGGAAAAAAGCGGCGCAGCCAGAGCTGCGCCGCACATTGGGAAGGATTTAGCCCTCCTTGGTCTCCTCGGCTTCGGAAGGCTCCTTGGGTTCCTCCGCAGTGGGCGCTGCCTCTTCCGCGTCCTTCTCGATGGTCACCTCGATGATGGGCTCCTGCGCCTTCTTGGCAGCGGCAGCCTCAGCCTTGGCGGCCTCGTAAGCGGCGAGCTTCTCCTGAGAGGCCTTGATGGCCGCGACGATATCGGCGACCGCCTCGGGCGCGTCACCCTCGAGCGTGGAGACATACCACTCGCCGATGGCGCGGTAGTTCTTGTCCATGCTGCGGCGCTCAGATGCCATCTCATACTCGGTCTTGGCCTTATCGGCAACGGCATTTGCCTTTTCACCGGCAACGGCCGCGACCTGCTGTGCCTTCTCAGTCGCCACGAACGCGACGTCCTGAACCTTCTTGCTGAAGTTATCGAAAAATGCCATAATACTTTCTCCTTTCAAACCGTGTCCTCGGGCTTGTTATTGACAGTATAAGCTACCAGGGCTTTCATTTCAATGGATAATTTACGACAAAAGTATAAATTTTTTGTGACAGCGTTCACTTTTTCTCGACCCAGCCCTGCGCGCAGCCGACGGCGCGCTTCCAGCCGCGGTACAGCTCCTCACACTCGTACTGCGCCCGCTCGGGGGTGAAGACGCGCTCGCTGCACCGGAGAGTGCTCAGCTCGTCCAAGTCCTTCCACACGCCCGCGGCCAGACCCGCGAGCGATGCCGCGCCAAACGCCGTCGTCTCGACCATCGCGGGCCGGTCGACCGGAATGCGCAGCAAATCCGCCTGAAACTGCATCATCAAATCGCTGACGCTCGCGCCGCCGTCGACACGCAGGACAGAGATCTCGCAGCCGGCGTCCTGCCGCATGGCGGTCATCAGGTCGGTGACCTGATAGGCGATGGATTCGAGCACTGCGCGGGCGAAGTGCGCCTTCGTCGTGCCGCGCGTGATGCCCACGACGCAGCCGCGCGCATACATATCCCAATACGGCGCACCGAGGCCCGTGAACGCGGGCACTAAGTAAATGCCGCCGCTGTCGGGAACGGATTCTGCCAGAATGTCGCACTCGTGCGAGGTCGAAATGACCTGCAGCTCGTCGCGCAGCCATTGAATGGCCGAGCCCGCGTTGAAGACGCTGCCCTCGAGCGCGTAGGTCGTCTCGCCGTTTAAGCTCCAGCCCACGGTCGTCACCAGTCCCGCGCGCGAGCGCACCGGCGCGCCGCCGACGTTCATCAGCGTGAAGCAGCCCGTGCCGTAGGTGTTCTTCGCCTGTCCGCGCGTAAAGCAGCCCTGCCCGAACAGCGCCGCCTGCTGGTCACCCGCCGCGCCGCAGATCGGCACGCCCGCGAGCTCTTCGAGCCCTTCGATGCCCTCCGCCACCGTGCCGTAGACCTCGGAATTGGACACGGGACGCGGCAGAATGTTCATCGGAATGTCCAGCAGCGCGCAGAGCTCTTCATCCCACGAAAGCGTGTGGATGTTGAAAAGCATCGTGCGGCTGGCGTTCGAGTAGTCCGTCACGTGGACCTTGCCGCCCGTCAGCCTCCAGATGAGCCATGTCTCCACCGTACCGAATAAAATTTCGCCGCGCTCGGCCCTTTCCCGCGCGCCGGGGACGTGGTCGAGCAGCCACTTGATCTTCGTCGCGGAAAAGTAGGCGTCGATGTGCAATCCCGTTTTCTCGGCCACAAGCTCGCTCACGCCGCGCTTTTCGCGAAGGGCATCCGCGATGTCCGCCGTGCGGCGGCACTGCCAGACGATGGCGTTGTGGATGGGCTCGCCCGTCGCGCGATCCCAAAGAATCGTCGTCTCGCGCTGGTTCGTGATGCCGATCGCCGCGACCGCGCGGCCAAGGCCCGATTCGCGCAAGGCCTGCGCGGCAACGGCGCGCTCGCTCTCCCAGATCTCGTTCGGGTCGTGCTCGACCCAGCCGGGCTGCGGATAATACTGCTGAAACGGCTGCTGCGCGTGTCCGCCGACGCTGCCGTCGCGCCCGAACAGAATGGCGCGCGAGCTGGTCGTCCCCTGATCGAGCGCCAAAATATACCGCTGCATGAAGATACCCCCTTGTTCATTTGGACCGCCTTATGCTATACTAATGAATAAGATTATATCATGCAGGAGGGTTTTGCGCCATGGCTATTTGCAGGGAATTTTACTTCCCCTCGTCGGACGGCTCCTCGCGCATTCACGCGGCGGAGTGGACACCCGAGAGCGGTGAGATCATCGGCGTTTTACAGATCGCGCACGGCGTGGCGGAATACGGCATGCGCTACGCACCGTTTGCCGAATTCATGACCGAGCACGGCTTTGCCGTCGTGGCGAACGACCACCTCGGCCACGGCCTTTCCGCCGAGAAGGGTGCCGACACGCTCTATTTCGGCCCGCGCGACGGCTGGAAGCATGTTGTGGACGACATGTACGCCCTGCGCTGCCGCACGAAGGAAAAATATTCCAATGTCCCCTATTTTCTCATGGGCCACTCGATGGGCTCGTTTTTAACGCGCACCTATCTCATCCGCTACCCCGGCACCGTTGACGCCGCCATCATCATGGGCACGGGGCATCAGTCCCCCGCGATCGTCGCGGGCGGGCGCGCCATCGCCAAGGCCGCGGGCAAGCGCCACAGCTTCCAGGCGCACTCTCCGCGGGTGGAGGCGCTGGCTTTCGGTGCTTACAACAAGGCGTTCGCGCCCAACCGCACGGAGGTCGACTGGCTCAGCGTGAGCGACAACAATGTCGACGCCTACATTGCCGACCCTCTCTGCGGTCAGAAAGCGAGCATCGGGCTCTTCTACGAGATGCTCGGCGGCATCCGCTTCATCAGCACGCCGAAAAACATCGCGTCGATGAACCGCAACACGCCCATTCTCTTCATCTCCGGCGACAAGGACCCTGTCGGCGAGATGGGCAAGGGCGTCAAGCGCGCATACGAGGCCTTCCGCCGCGCCGGCATGCGCGACGTGGAGCTGAAGCTCTACAAGGGCCTGCGGCACGAGATTCTGAACGAAGACTGCCGTGCCGTGGTCTATAACGACCTGTGGAGCTGGATCGAAAAACATTTATGAATAAAGTCAGGAAGGCGAACCGTCAGGCGGTTCGCCTTCTTTTACTTCGGAGCAACGTTCGCGGCGTCAAAGCGTCGATATCGTGCGTCGTGAGCAGGACGCGCGCGGTCAGGATGCCGTCAAGCGTGACGAGGAACACCGCCAGCGCCGCGGCCCACTCTGGAAGCAGTGCGGCATAGCCCTCCAGAACCGGCTGCACATACCGCACGGTGAGCATCGACAATATTCCCCAGCAGATGGAAAACGGCAGGCAGATGCGGCCGTTCACGTCGCATTTGGTCGAAGAATAGTCCCAGAACTGCACTTGAAACAGTCTTTCATAGCCCCAGTGCACGGCGTATTCCATCGCCGTCGCCGCGAGCATACCGAGCAAGATCTGCTCCCACGCGCCGGGGAGCTTTTCCGCCCCCAGCAATAAAATCGTGACCATCGCAAAGCCGTACACCGGACACAGCGGCAGGAACACGAAGCACCGCCGCAGCCGGTGGCTCGATCTCGTCGCTGCGGCGAAGAGCTTTTCAAGGCAATAGCCCAAAAAGCTGTAAGCAAACCAGTACCAGATATGATCCATTTCTTCCTCCGCGTCCGTTTTTCTCAGTATGGCCCGCGCAGATGGAAAAATGCGTGCCGCGCGCGTTGCAAAGCGCGGCGAATCATGGTAAAATGGCAAAAAATCGACAGGAGAACACAACTATGCCTGATACCTGGGAAGCTCTGGAACACGACTGCAAAAATTGCCGCGAATGCTCGCTGTGGGAGACGCGCACGAACGTCGTCTTCGGCGTCGGCAATCAGAATGCTGAAGTTTTATTCATCGGCGAAGGCCCCGGCGCGAACGAGGACGCGCAGGGCGTGCCATTCGTCGGCAGGGCCGGTCATCTGCTCGACGACATGCTCGAGATCATCGGCCTCAAGCGCGACGATGTGTATATCGCCAACATCGTCAAGTGCCGCCCGCCGGAAAACCGCGACCCGCTCGGCGTGGAGCAGGACGCCTGTATCGGGTATCTTCGCCGTCAGGTCGCGCTGCTGCGGCCGAAGATCATCGTCTGCCTCGGGCGCATCGCGGCCATGCGCATCATCAAGCCCGACTTCAAGATCACGCGCGAGCACGGGCAGTGGTTTGAAAAGAACGGCTTTCAGATGATGGCCGTCTATCACCCCGCGGCACTGCTGCGCGATCCGCGCCGCAGGCCCGAGTCGTTTGAAGATTTCAAGGGCTTACAGCAGAAGATCAATGAGCTTTGCGAACACACCCATGCCGTTTCCTAATGCAAATAGCATACTTTTCGGTGCTGTGCCCTGCCAAATTCCTACATAAATAGTGTTTTTTGGATAAAAATGCTATTGACGGCCATTTTTGTGTGTGCTATATTACTACCATCCTTTTTGAAAGGACTTGGAGCTTGAGTGATGAAGACTGTTGTAAGCAACGTTGCATATCGCTTTTACTATTACTCTTACTTTTACTTTAAGGACAAGGTAAGAGCGATTTGTGATGCCCGTAGCTGAAAGGTCTTTCGAACCAACACTTGAAGGTCACTTCAAAAAGAGTTGAGTCAAGGAACCCGCCGTATGGACCACAAGTCCTTACAGCGGGTTTTATTGTTATCAGCGAGAAATAAAAATTGGAGGAAAAAAAGCATGAACACCAAACGCATCATTTCTCTTGTTGCCTCTCTTGCCCTCGTTCTCAGCCTGAGCGTGGGTCTGACCGGCTGCGGCGATAAGGCCGCACAGGACGACAATCAGGGCAGCACCGACGGCGAAGGCACGAAGTACACCGTCGGCATCTGCCAGCTCGTGCAGCACGAGGCACTCGACGCTGCCACCCAGGGCTTCATCGACGCGCTGAATGAGGCTCTGCCCGGCCAGGTCGAATTCCAGAACAAGAACGCTTCCGGCGACAACGCCAACTGCTCTACCATCGTCAACGGCTTCGTCTCCGACGGCGTTGACCTCATCATGGCGAACGCCACGGGCGCGCTGACCGCCGCCGCTGCCGCCACGAGCGACATTCCCATCCTCGGCACCTCCATCACCGCTTACGGCGTCGCGCTCGACCTCGATGACTTCAACGGCACTGTCGGCGGCAACATCTCCGGCACCTCCGACCTCGCTGACCTCGAGGCGCAGGCCAACATGATCACCGAATGGTTCCCCGATGCCACGAAGGTCGGCCTGCTATTCTGCTCCGCCGAGCCCAACTCCCGCTACCAGATCGGAGAGGTCGCCAAGTGCCTCTCCGACAAGGGCATTGAAACGAAGGAATTTGCCTTTACCGACACCAACGACGTCGCTTCCGTCACGCAGTCCGCTGCCGACTACTCCGACGTTGTCTACGTCCCCACCGATAACACCGCCGCCTCCAACACCGAGGCCATCGCAAACGTTCTCGTTCCCGCGGGCGTGCCTGCCATCTGCGGCGAAGAGGGCATCTGCAAGGGCTGCGGCGTCGCGACCCTCTCCATCAGCTACTATGACCTCGGCGTGACCACCGGTAAGATGGCCGCCAAGATCCTGACCGGCGAGGCCGACATCTCCGAGATGCCCATTGAGTTCACCGAGGCCACCCCGAAGTACAACGCCTCCATGTGCGAGACGCTCGGCATCGAGCCTCTCGAGGGCTACACTGCCATCGAAGAGTAATCTGATCACATCCCCCCGCAGGCAGGGACGGGCTTAGCCCGTTCCTGCCTCAACAAGAGATAGGAGGAGAGAACCCATGAGTTTTCTTTCGTCGCTGATGAACGCCCTGCCCGGCGCTGCCGCACAGGGTCTCGCCTGGGGCATTATGGCCATCGGCGTTTACATCACCTTCCGCATTCTGGACGTGGCGGACCTGACCGTCGACGGCTCGCTGGCAACCGGCGGCGCTGTCTGCGTCATGCTGATCCGCGGCGGCTTCAATCCCTGGATCGCCCTGCTGTGCGCGATGCTCGCCGGTATGCTGGCAGGCCTCGTCACCGGTCTTTTCCACACGCGCTGCGGTATTCCGGCCATTCTCGCCGGTATCCTGACGCAGCTTGCGCTGTATTCGATCAATCTGCGCATCATGGACAGCAAGGCAAACCAGGCACTCAGCGTTGATAAATATCCGCTGCTGCTTTCGCAGCGCTATGTGCGTGAGCTCTCGATGAACAATCCCCTGCCGCTGCTGCTTCTCTTCACAGCCGCGGTCATCGCCATCCTGTACTGGTTCTTCGGCACGGAGAAGGGCAGCTCGCTGCGCGCGACCGGCGCAAACCCCCACATGGCGCGCGCACAGGGCATCAACACAAACTCGAACATCGTGCTTGGCCTGATGGTCTCGAACGGTCTTGTCGCCCTCTCCGGCGCGCTGCTGGCGCAGTATCAGGGCTCGAGCGACATCAACATGGGCCGCGGCGCCATCGTCATCGGCCTTGCCGCCGTCATCATCGGCGAGGTCATCTTCGGCAAGATCTTCACGAACTTCGGCCTCACGCTGCTGGCCGTTTCCATCGGCGCGATCATCTACTACATCGTGCTCCAGATCGTGCTGCAGCTCGGTCTGAACACCAACGACTTAAAGCTCATCACGGCGCTGATCGTGGCGGTCTTCCTCGCCATCCCCTACTGGAAGAGCAAGATGTTCCGCCGCAAGGTGCAGCCCCAGAGCGCAAAGAACGGAGGCAATGGCCATGCTTGAACTCAAGGAACTTTATAAGACCTTCAACCCCGGCACCATCAACGCCAAGACCGCGCTGAACGGCCTGAGTCTGACGCTGAACGACGGCGACTTCGTCACCGTCATCGGCGGCAACGGCGCGGGCAAGTCCACGATGCTCAACGCCACCGCCGGCACGTTCTTTGTCGACTCCGGCAAGGTCATCATCGACGGCTCCGACGTCACGAACCTGCCCGAGCACAAGCGCGCGGCATTCATCGGCCGCGTGTTCCAGGACCCGATGATGGGCACCGCCCCCTCGATGTGGATCGAAGAGAACCTCGCCCTCGCCGCCCGCCGCGGCCAGCGCCGCGGTCTTTCCTGGGGCGTGACGAAGGAGGAAAAGGAGCAGTACCGCGAGCTGCTCGGCGGTCTCGGCCTCGGCCTTGAGTCCCGCCTGACCACGAAGGTCTCGACGCTCTCCGGCGGCCAGCGCCAGGCGCTCACGCTGCTGATGGCAACGCTCAAGCGCCCCAAGCTGCTGCTGCTCGACGAGCACACCGCGGCGCTCGACCCGAAGACCGCCGCCAAGGTCATGGAGCTCACTGACCGCATCGTGCGCGAGGGCCAGCTCACCACGCTGATGATCACGCACAACATGCGCGATGCCATTCAGTACGGCAACCGCCTCATCATGCTGCACGACGGCCACGTCATCCTCGACATTGCGGGCGAGGAGAAGAAGAAGCTGACCGTGCCCGATCTTCTTGAGCAGTTCACGAAGGCCAGCGGCGACGAGTTCGCCAACGACCGCGCGATCCTCTCCTGAGTTTTCCCTCTCTCCCCTACAACAAAAAAAGAGCTCGGACTTCAAAAGTCCGAGTTCTTTTCTTATCCTTTTTTACGCCTCCCGCAGCACGACCTCGACAATGCCGACGTCATCGGTATCGGGGTAGAAGTTCACTTGCCACGGCTCGGTAAAGCCGGGGTCGACCTCCTCCTGCACAGACCGCACCATGTCGCGGATGCCGTCACGGTCTGCGGTGAAGTACGTGAAGCGCACGGCGATGCGGCTGAGCGCGCCCTCGCGCGCCGTCAGGCGCAGAAGGTCAGGCAGCGCCTCGGTGCTCGTCGCGGTGACAATGCCCGCCTGCTCCTCCGCCGTGCGGCGGTAGCCGAGGTGCACGTGCATCTCGTAATAGGCGCGCTCCTGCGTGTCGGTGTAGCTGATGTAGTCAAGAAGATACGCTCCCAGTGCCGTCTCCTCCTGCACCTCCTTACAGGCCTGCTCGGCCATGGCCGCGGCGTCTTCCTCGCTGTAAATACGCACAACGCCTTCCTCGCTGTGCTCGCCAAGGAGCAGCAGCAGCGCATTGACGAGGTCCTGATAGCTGTCGGCGCGCAGGGTGTCCGCACCCTCGTTTTCCCAGTAAACCTCGCTGTGTGGCGCGGAGACGCTGTAGGAACGCTCAAGCACGACATTGCCGCCGCAGCCCGAGAGCGTCAGGCAGAGCGCCAGCGAAAGCAGAATGAACTTTTTGCGCACGGCGCTCCCCCCTTCGATGAAATGTCTCTTTCTCAGTAGCCGAGCGGCTCGTCGACGAGCACGACCTCGGTCTCGCAGCTGCGGATGGCCTCCCACAGCACGACAAGACCGCGGCAGATGCGCTGCGGGCTCTTGCAGTCGTAGCAGCGGTCGCCGTTCACGGCGCAGGGCGTCTTCACGCCGAGGCGCTGCGCGTTTTTCGGTGCAGCAATGTTGCGGGCGCGCCAGAGCGCTTCGTCATAGGTCGGCGCGATCTTGTTGCTGCCGACGACGAACCACACCCTCTTGTGCCCATAGAGCGACGAGGACACACGGTTGCCCGTGCCGTCGATGTTGATGATCTCGCCCGTTTCGGCAAGGCCGTTGGCCGAGAGCAGATAGTTGTCACACGTCGAGGCGTTTTTGAGCACCTCGGCGGCGCTCATGCCGTCCGGCACGTTCCAATGGCTGAACATCGTGTTATGCTTGCCGAGGCTTTCAAAAAGCCCCATCTGAGAGAGCGTCATGCTGCCGCCGAACGACACGCTCTCTCCGTCGATCTGCGCGTTCAGATAGTCCGCCGCTTCCTTCGCCGTCGCGAAGGCGGACACCTTGAACCCGCGTTCCTCGAGATTCTTCTCCACCGTCGTAAGATCCATTCCTGCGTCCTCCTTGTATCCCGATATTCTTAGAGACCCTGCGGGTCGTATTCGCCAAAGCCCTCGCCAAGCACCTCGCTCGCGTCGCAGACGATGAAAAAGGCATCGGGGTCGAGTTCCTTGATATAGCGTTTGATGGAAACAGCCTCCTTTTTGCGCACCGCACAGAAAAGGAGCGGACGCTCCGCGCCCGTGTAGCCGCCCTTGCCGTTCAGGAGCGTCACACCCATGTCGCGCCGCAGCATCTCCTGCATGATCTCCTCATACTTGTCGCTGATGATGTAGGCGACCTTTGCCGTGTTCTGGCCGTAGACGACCAGATCGAGCACCTTCGTCGTGATGTAGAGTGCCAGCGCACCGTAGAGGGCGTTATTCAGGCTGCGGAACACCGCGGCGTAGATCAGGATGATCGTCAGGTCGATGCCAAGGCAGATGTTGCCGATCGACAGGCGCTCAACGTGCGACCGCACGATCCACGCGCCAAGCTCCGAGCCGCCGGTCGTCGTCTCCTCGCGGAATAAAAGTCCCGAGGCGATACCGAGCGTCACGCCGCCGTACAGGCACGCAAGCAGCGGGTCCATGGGCGCAAACTCGTGGATGGCCGCGACAACGTCGATCAAAATGGAGCTCAGCGTCATCGTGTAGATGGACTTGCACAAAAATGCGAAGCCGAATTTTTTAAGTCCCACGATAAAAAGCGGCACATTGAGCACGATGACCATCGTACCGACCGGCAGAATGGGTGCAAAAAAGTTAATGATCTGCGAAATACCCGTAAAGCCGCCGACCGTAAAGCCATTCGGTGCATAGAACCAATCGAACGACAAGGCATACAGCACGCAGGCAAGCGTGACAATGATATAGCTTTTCACCTGCTCGCGCAGTTTTTTATTTTTCATAAATTTTCTCCCCTCATATGTTTCTCTCAGGCTTCCGACGTCAAATCAGCGAGAGCTGCTTGTCGTCGCTGTCCTCCGTCTTGAGCAGCGCGCCCGTCGCGGGAATGCTGCGGCCGCGGTAGCGGGCAAGGTCGGTGATGCCGGTCTCCTCTGGGAAGCGCACCGTGTCGAGCACGTACTTCTTTTTGAGCGTCAAAAGCGCGACGCCCTGCGTTGTGCGCGTCGTCTTCACACCGAGAAGCGCCGTATTCACGATCAGCACGCGCGGCTCTGTCGAATAGACGGCGATTTCGCGGTCTTCCTTGAGATGCAACAGCGCTTTGAGCGGGCTCTTGTCGCTGTAGGCGCCGGTCAGGCGGCGGCGGTTCGAGGTCGTCTTGTAGGCGGACAGCTCGACCTTCGCGGCCTTACCGTTTTCGAAGAAGAAGATCATATAGCCGCTGTAGTCGCCGGGAAGCACCATGCCCATGACGCTCTCGCCCTCGGCCATGCCGAGCTTCGCGGGTAAGTAGTCACCCAGCTGGCTCGCCTTGCCGTCGGCAAAGTCGCTCGCGCGCGTCTTGTAGACCTGCGCCTTATCGGTGAAGAACATCAGCTCGGCGGCGTTGGAGCTCTCCACGCTCATGCTGAGCGCGTCGTCCTCCTTGAACTTCTGCTCGCCGGACATGCGAAGTGACTGCGGCGTGATCTTTTTGAAGTACCCGTGCTGCGATAAAAACAGCGTCACGGGATAGTCCTCGATGGCGTCCTCCTCGCTCTCGGCGTCCTCGGCATAGTCGTAGAGGATGCCGGTGCGGCGGGGCTCGGCGTACTTTTTGCGCACATCCTCAAGCTCGGTCACGATGATCTTGCGGATGCGCGACGGGCGCGCGAGCGTATCCTCGAGGTCTTCGATCTCCGCCTCGAGCGACGCCGTCTCCTCCACGCGCTTTAGGATATACTCGCGGTTGATGTTGCGCAGCTTGATCTCGGCGACATATTCCGCCTGGATCTGGTCGATGCCGAAGCCGATCATCAGGTTCGGCACGACGTCGGCCTCCTTTTCCGTCTCACGGATGATCTTGATGGCCTTGTCGATGTCGAGCAAGATGCGTTTAAGGCCCTTTAAGAGGTGCAGCTTGTCCTGCCGCTTTTTGAGCACGAAGTACACGCGGCGCTTGACGCTCTCGGTGCGCCACGCGCACCACTCGTCTAAAAGCTCGCGCACGCCCATCACGCGCGGCATGCCGCCGATGAGCACGTTGAAGTTGCACGACGCCGTATCCTGCAGTGTCGTCGCCTTGAAGAGCTTCTGCATCAGCTTGTCGGGGTCAGCACCGCGCTTTAAGTCGATCGTCAGCTTGAGACCGGAAAGGTCGGTCTCGTCACGCATGTCGGAAATTTCCTTGACCTTGCCCGCCTTGATGAGTTCGGCGACCTTGTCCATGATGGCCTCGGTCGTGGTGGTGTAGGGAATTTCATAAATTTCGATGAGATTTTCTTTTTTGTCGTAGCGCCAGCGGGCGCGCACCTTTATGCCGCCGCGGCCGGTGTTGTAGATGTCCTCGATGGCGCGCGGGTCGTACAGGACCTCGCCGCCGGTCGGGAAGTCGGGCGCGAGCAGCGTTTCGCTGATGCGCACCTCAGGATTTTTCAAAAAGGCGATCGTCGTGTCGCAGACCTCGCCCAAGTTAAAGCCGCACAGCTGGCTCGCCATGCCGACCGCGATGCCCTGGTTGGCCGAGACCAGGATATTCGGGAACGTTGTTGGCAGCAGCGCCGGCTCTTTCATCGAGTTATCGTAGTTGTCGACAAAATCAACGGTGTCAGAGTCGATGTCGCGGAAGAGCTCGGCGCAGATGGGCGCGAGCTTCGCCTCGGTGTATCGGCTGGCCGCCCACGCCATGTCGCGCGAATAGACCTTGCCGAAGTTGCCCTTCGAGTCGACGAACGGGTGCAGCAGCGCGCCGTAGCCCTTGGAAAGGCGCACCATCGTGTCGTAGATCGCGGCGTCGCCATGGGGGTTTAAGCGCATCGTCTGTCCGACGATATTCGCGCTCTTCGTGCGCGCGCCGGTGAGAAGCCCCATCTTGTACATCGTGTAAAGGAGCTTTCGGTGCGAGGGCTTGAAACCGTCGATCTCCGGAATGGCACGCGAGACGATGACGGACATCGCGTAGGGCATGTAGTTCGTTTCCAGTGTCTCGGTGATATTCTGCTCCACCACATCCGCGTGGAGGCCCATGACGTTCGGGTCCGCGCGGCGGTGGGTCTGCTTGGGTGTTTTGTCGCTTTTCTTCATTCGGATACCTCAAAATTGCTCCGGCGGCAATATGGCCGCCGATCATACTATTTCTAATATATCCTATCACACTTTTTTATGCTCTGCAACACCGCGGAGGAAGAGAAAATTGCCGCAAAACGCCATTTTTTCGCCAAAGGCGCACAAAACCGGCGCGGCAGCGCATATTGACAAAATCGCGGCGCAGAGTGTACATGCAGATACCCCAATAGGTATGGAGGTCAAACGATGAAACAGTGTATGGACGCCGACAATCTGCACCGTCGGCTCAAAAAGATCATCGGTCAGGTGCAGGCCATCGACCGCATGGTGGACGAGGACGTCCCCTGCGAGGATATTCTTGCGCAGATCAACGCGGCCAAATCCGCGCTGCACGGCTGCGGCAAGGTCGTGCTTGAGGGGCACATCAAGCACTGCGTGCGCGACGGCATCGAGCATGGCAACGCGGACAAGACGATCGAGAGCTTCACGAAGGCGGTCGAGCGCTTTTCGAACATGGGCTGAGCAGGTTTTTCCCCTCTCGCGCCCGTTTTCAGCAGAATTACATGAAAGAAGAGAAGCAGTTTTGTGCTGCTTCTCTCTTTTTGCACGCTTAATAACCTATACCCCCATATGTATAATAAGCCCATACCTTCTATGGTACAGAAAGGAGTCACTTCCGTGAAGCTGGCAATGGAAAAGCTGGAGCATCTTTTAGAGCTGGGCGGCACAAAAAAAGATATCACACTGCTCGTGATCTCCGGCATCGCGCTGATCGTCAGCATTTTTGATCTCGTCCCCTTGCCGTTCGACGCCTCGTGGGCCGCGATCATCCTCTGCGGCATCCCCATCATTTTAGAGGCCGTCATCGGCCTTGTCACGGCGTTCGACATCAAGGCAGACGTGCTCGTCTCGCTCGCGCTGATCGCGTCGGTCTGCATCGGCGAAGACTTCGCCGCGGGTGAGGTCGCGTTCATCATGCAGCTCGGCGGTCTTCTCGAAGAGCTGACCGTCGCCCGCGCCCGCGCGGGCATCGAAAAGCTCGTCCACCTGACGCCGCAGACCGCGCGCGTCATCTTGGGCGGAGAGGAAACGGCCGTCCCCGCCGGGGCCGTCAAGGTCGGCGACCTGCTGCACATGCTGCCCGGCGAGACCATCCCCGTCGACGGCGAGATCGTATCGGGCCAGACATCTGTGAATCAGGCCGTTATGACGGGTGAATCGCTGCCGGTCGACAAGGGCGTCGGCGACGAGGTCTCCTCCGGCACGGTCAACCAGTTCGGCGCTTTCGAGATGAAGGCCACAAAGGTTGGCGAGGACAGCTCCATCCAGCGCATGATCCGCCTTGTCCAGTCCGCCGACGCGGGCAAGGCCAAGATCGTCCGCCTTGCCGACCGCTGGGCGGCATGGATCGTCGTCATTGCCCTGACCGCCGCCGCGCTGACGTGGATGATTTCCGGTGAGATCATCCGCGCGGTGACGATTCTGGTCGTCTTCTGCCCCTGCGCGCTTGTGCTGGCAACGCCGACTGCCATCATGGCCGCCATCGGCAACGCGACGAAGCACGGCTTTCTCGTCCGCGAGGGCGACGCGCTCGAGCGCCTCGCCGCCGTGAAGAAGATCACTTTCGACAAGACCGGCACGCTGACCTACGGCACGCCGAGGGTCGTTCTGGTGCACAGGGCGCTGCCCTCCCTCTCCGATAACGAGCTCTACCGCCTCTGCGCCGCGGCGGAGCACTATTCCGAGCACCCGCTCGGCAAGGCCATCACCCGCTGCTGCCAGCAGGAGATGGGCGAAATACCAGTCGAGGCCAAAGATTTCCGGATGGTCCCTGGGCGCGGCGTCTCCGCCCGCGTTGACGGCAAAGCCATCCTCGCGGGTAACGCGGAGCTTCTCGCCGAGCACCGCATCGCCATTCCGGAAGAGGCCACCAAGGACGCGGATGCCCAGCTCTCGCAGGGCTGCACCATCACCTACGCCGCCGTGGACGGCGTGTTCGCGGGCTTCCTCGCCCTATCCGACGCGATCCGTGAGGAAAGTGCAAATATGATCGACCAACTCTCCGCGCTTCAGATCCAGCCCGTGCTGCTCACGGGTGACCATCAGAACGCCGCCGCGGCCATTGCCGCGCAGTTCCACATCGGCGAGGTGCACGCAAACTGCCTGCCCGAGGACAAGCTCGCCCACATCCGCGCCTATCAGGCCGCGGGCGATAAGGTCTGCATGATCGGCGACGGCGTGAACGACGCGCCCGCGCTCAAGGCCGCCGATGTCGGCATCGCAATGGGTGGCGTGGGCAGCGACATCGCCGTGGACGCCGCGGATATCGCGCTCGTCGACGACGAAGTCAAGGAGCTGCCGCACCTCATCGCGCTCTCCAAGCGCATGATGCGCACCATCAAGCTCAATATAACATTCTCGCTCACGCTCAACTTCATCGCCATCGTGCTCGCCATCACCGGCACACTGAACCCTGTTGTCGGCGCGCTGGTCCATAACGCAGGCAGCGTGCTTGTCATCACAAACTCGGCCCTGCTGCTAAAATGGAGGCAAACCGCCTCGCAGAGTTTCGCGTCCGCAGACGCGAAATCTGTTTGATCGTAAATTCCGACGACAGGCGCGTCGGAATTTACTCTTTGCGCGGAGCGCGTGTCGCAGCCACTCTGCGGGCGGCAAAGCACGAAGCGCAGCGAATCCTTTTCAAAAAGAGTGGATTGCAAAATTGCGATCCACCCTTTTTGATTTTCTTTTATTTTCTGCGCCAGACAGAGGGCATTAAGAGGACAAGCAGCGGCATGATCTCAAGCCTGCCGAGCAGCATGATGGCGCTCATCGTGAGCTTGCTGATGCCGGAGAGGAAGCCGAAGTTGCATGTCGGTCCCACTGCGCCAAGGCCCGGGCCCACGTTGCTGATGGCCGTGAGTGAGGCGGTGAACGCCGCGGTAAAGTCGATGTTGTCAAGCGACAAAATCAGCGTGCCGAGCAGCAAAATCGCGATATAGGCGAAGAAGAAGACTGAAACGGACGAGACGGTCTCCTCCGTCACGCGATGTCCGTCGAGCGTGATGGGGCGCACCTCGCGCGAGTGCATCACGCGCCGCAGATCACGCCGCAGCGCCTTGCACAAAAGCACGATGCGCGAGGCCTTGACGCCGCCCGCCGTAGAGCCCGCGCAGCCGCCGAAAAACATCACCAGCACGAGGATACAGCGGCAGAACTGCGGCCAGAGGTCAAAATCCTCCGTGCAGTAGCCGGTCGTTGAAATGAGCGTTGTGACCTGAAAGGCCGCATTCTCGATGGCCGAGCCGATGTCGCGCCCCGTGCGCACGATCAGGTCCGCCGCGATCATCGCCGACGCGCCGACCACGACCAGCGAGTAAACGCGCAGCTCCTCGCTCTTGAGCGCCTCGCGGAAGCGGCGCGTCACGCAGAGGTAGAGGAGCGTAAAGTTCACGCTTGCGGCAAACATGAAGAAAATGAGGATCCAGTTGACAAGATGCGACTGATAATACGCGATGCTCGCATCCCGGATGGAAAAGCCGCCGGTAGAGATCGTCGTCAGCGCCGTGGTGATCGCATCGAACAGCGGGAGGCCCGCAATGCGCAGCAGCAGCGCCTCCGCCACGGTGAGCGCGATGTAGATGCGGTACAGGATGCGCGCCGTCTCACCCGTGCGGGGGCGGAGCTTTGTGCTGATGGGGCCTGGGGATTCCGCTTTCATCAGGTTCACGCTGCCCTCGCTGAGCTTGGGCAGCAGCGCCAGCATCAAAACGAGGATACCCATGCCGCCCATCCACTGCGTGAGCGCGCGCCAGAATTGGATGCCCCGCGGCAGCGACGCAGGCGACGGGAAGATGGACGCGCCGGTCGTCGTCAGGCCGGAGACGGTCTCGAAAATGGCGTCGATAAAGCTGCAGCTGCCGCTGAAAAAGTACGGCAGCGCGCCGAACACGCTCAGCGCGATCCAGCACAGCGCCACGCAGACAAAGCCGTCGCGCGGCTGAAGTCTTGTGTTGTCCGCGCGGATGAGCGAGAGCAGCACGCCCACGCCGCCGCAGATCAGCAGCGCATACAGGAACGCCCGCTGGTCCGGCCCTCCACCGAACACGCTCAGCAGCAGCGGCGGGATCATACAAAGCGCCTCGATACAGAGAATGACGCCCACGATTCTGAGAATAAGATTTTGGTTCATAATGAAACTTCCTTGCCGCAAGCAGCCGGCACATCAGCCGAGAATATCGTTGAGATCCTGCAAAAAGAGCTTTTTCGCCACCACGATCACGCGGTCGCCCGCATGGATCTGGGAATGGCCGTTCGGTATCTCCATCCGGCCGTTGTGCACGATGGCCGCAACGAGCAGGCCGTTTCGAAAATGCAGGTTGCTGAGCGGCCGGTCGAGAAAGTGCGTGGCACTCGTCGCGGTGAACTCGACGGCCTCGATCGCGCCGCCGAGGATATAGTGCAGGCTTTCCACCGCGCTGCCCTGCGAGTTGGCAAGGCCGCGGACGTAACTTGAGATCTGGCTTGCAATGATGGCCTTGGGCGAAATGACCGTGTCGAGGCCCGTGAGGTTCACGATGTCGAGATACCCCATGCGCGACATCTTCGGCACGACCTTCTTCACGCCGTAACGCTTGGCCGTGAGCGCCATGAGGAGGTTTTCCTCGTCGCGGTCCGTCACAGCGATGAACGCGTCGCAGTGGAAAATGCCCTCGGACTCAAGCAGGTCGTGATTCGTGCCGTCGCCGTGGATGACGGTGACTTTCGGCAGCTTTTCCGCGAGCGTGAGACATTTGGCCTCGTCCTTTTCCACGATCGTCACGTGCGTGCCGATGTCGGTGAGCACCCAGGCAAGGTACTGTGCGATGCGGCTGCCGCCAAGGATGCTCACGCGGCGGATGGGCGCCATGGCCCTGCCCATCGAGCGCAGCACGCGCGTCGTCTCCGCGGGCGTGCCGATGACGTACACGCGGTCGCCCGTCTGCGGGACGAACGAGCCGTTCGGCACGATGACCTCTTCCCCGCGCTTGGCCGCGCACATGAGGATGCTGTTGGGATTTTCGCGGTTGTAGTCGATGAGGGACTTGCCGACAAGGCTGTCGCTCTCTTCGGTCTGAAAGCCGATGAGCTCGACAAGTCCGCGGGCAAACGTCTCCACGCTGAACGCAGACGGCACGCGCAGAATGCGCGAAATTTCCTGCGCGGCGGCATTTTCGGGGTTGATGATCATATCAAGCCCGATCTCGCGGCGCAGGATCGGTGCATCGCGGAAATACTCGGGGTTGCGTACGCGGGCGACCGTGTGCTTCGCGCCGAGCTTTTTCGCCATCAGGCAGCAGATGAGGTTGACCTCGTCGTTTTCCGAAACGGCGATGAGAAGGTCCGCCTCGCGCACGCCCGCTTCCAAAAGGACGCTGGCGCTCGCGCCGTTGCCCTCCACACACATGACGTCGAGCATGGAGTCAACGTGGTCGAGCACGGCGCTGTTGCGGTCGATGACGACCAGATCGTGGTTTTCGCCCGTCATCTGCTCGGCGATGGCGTAGCCGACCTTACCGATACCGACAATGATGATTTTCATTTCTGTGTTTCTCCTAAATTTTCTTCAGCTTCCGCCGTGTGCTGCTTACGCAGCACCATCAAAACACTGTTGAATTCCGCCCCCATGATCAGCATGACCGAGGCGAGATACAGCCACAAAAGCAATACGATCACCGCGCCGAGCGTGCCGTAAATGACGGAGTAGCGCGCGATGTTTTCAACATAATACGAGAAAAGGAATGACAATACGAGCCACATCACGAGCGAGAACACCGCGCCCGGCCAGATGCGGTTCATCCGGTGCGACTCCTGCGCAAGGCCGTACATCATCGCGATGGGGAAGAATACGATGCCGCCGATGATAACAAAGCGCAGGCTCGACCACAGGCGGATAAAGCCGTCGCTCAGCGTGATATAGGCCGACAGGTGGCTCGACACGTAGTTCAGCACCCGCCCGCCGACGACGGACAGTCCGATGGACAAAACGACCATTAAAATCAGGCTCAGCGTATAAAGCAGGAGCTTGAACTGATAGCGCAAAAACTGCGTGGGCCGGTGCTCGCCGTAGGCCCGACGGACAGAGCCCAGAAGCGAGCTTGCCGCGCGGTAAGGAAAGTAAATGGAAAAAATCAGTGAGAACCACAAAAGCCGTGGGCTTGAATCGCGGCTGACATAAGTGAAATACTGCTCGATGATCTCGAGCGCCTCCTGCGGGATGAATGCGCGAATTTCATACAGAAAGCTGCTGATATCCACGGACATGATGCCGACTAAGTTGCTCAAAAAGATCAAAAGCGGGAAAAGCGCAAACAAAAGGTAGTATGTGAGCGCCGCACTGTCGCGGCCGACATGATGATCGAAGTACCGCCTGACCATCAGGTAGATGCCTTTCAAAAAACGGTGCCGGTCAAGATACTGCTGCAAGGGCGATGCTCACCTCCTCAAAAGTCGATTTCTCTTTAATTTATGTAGTATAGCACAGCCCATTACGAAAGGGAAGCGCAAAAGCGCACCATGACATACTTTTTACAGAAATAAAGCCGGAAAAGGGGTTGACAGCACGGGAAAATGTGCATAATATAGTACCGTTAAGTTCATACATCGTCCGGTAGGTAAGGCTACCACAAGGATACGGACTGCTGCCGCGGAGTAGTGGAGACACTATGAGAGGGTTTGAACAGGTTGCATCGAAAGCAAGGTGCCATCTAATGCAGTTTCACCGCCTCGTGATGCTAAAGCTTGAACGGTAAGGAAACTTCTTGCCAGGGGTGGGTGTTTCTTGATTGTCGCTCCCATAGCCGCGTCGCCGGACGCAGGATATGGGGGATTTTTTTATCGCAAAATTCACCTGAACACTTTGATTTGGCACTATCTTCAGAAAGGAGGAGTCGGTATGGTCGGCTTTGAAGAAATGCGCGACGAACTGCTGGAAAGAATCGAGGATCTGCTCAAGCGAAAACAATATACCGCGCTGCGCGACCTGCTTGCAGACCTGGAGCCCGCGGATATCGCCTCGCTTTTTGAAGATTTGGACGAGGACAGCATTCCCCTTTTGTTCCGGCTCCTTCCCAAAGAGCCCGCGGCGGAGGTGTTCGTCGAGCTCGATCCCGACGCGCAGGAGATGCTGATCCGCGGCTTTTCGAACACCGAGCTCAAAGAGGTCCTTGACGAGCTGTATCTGGACGATGCGGTCGACATCGTGGAGGAAATGCCCGCGAACGTCGTCAAGCGCATCTTAAAGCACGCGGACCCCGACACGCGCAAGAGCATCAATGAAATTCTCAAATACCCCGACGACAGCGCGGGCGCGCTGATGACGACGGAGTTTGTCGACTTAAAGCGCGATATGACCGTCGAGGACGCGCTCAAGCGTATCCGCCGCACCGGTACGGACAAAGAGACCATCAACGTCTGCTATGTCGTCGATCCGGCGCGCAAGCTGCAGGGTATCGTCTCGCTGCGAACGATCCTCCTCTCCGACGAGGACGACACCATCGACGAGATCATGGAGACGCACGTCATCTCTGTCTCCACGCTCGAGGATAAAGAGGACGTTGCGCAGACCTTCTCGAAGTACAACTTCATCGCCCTTCCGGTCGTCGACAAGGAAGACCGCCTCGTCGGCATCATCACGGTCGACGACGCCATCGATGTCATGGAAGAGGAGACGACCGAGGATATCGAAAAGATGGCGGCTATGCTGCCGACGGATAAGCCATACCTCAAGACGAGCGTCTGGGAGACGTACAAGTCCCGTATCCCCTGGCTGCTGCTTCTGATGGTCTCGGCCACGTTCACCGGCCAGATCATCGCCCGCTTTGAAGACGCGCTCAGCGCGTTCGCCATTCTGACGGCTTATATCCCGATGCTGATGGACACGGGCGGTAACTGCGGCTCACAGGCGAGCGTCACGGTCATCCGTGGTATCTCGCTCGACGAGATCGAATTTTCCGACCTCTTCCGCGTCATCTGGAAGGAGATCCGCGTGGCGGTCTTCTGCGGCGCCACGCTTGCCGCAGCGAATTTCGTCAAGCTCATGCTCGTCGACAAGATGATCTTCGGAAATCCCATCACCATCACGGTCGCGCTCGTCATCTGCCTGACGCTCGTGGTCACGGTGTTTGCGGCCAAGGTCGTGGGCTGCACGCTGCCGCTGCTCGCCAAGAAGATCGGCTTCGACCCCGCGGTCATGGCTTCGCCGTTCATCACGACGGTCGTGGACGCCATCTCGCTGATGATCTACTTCAACTTTGCCTCGCTTCTTCTCGGAATCTGATAAAAATACGAAAAACTCTTTTCAATCGCACATGAACTGTGTTATGATGCATATTGTATGGCATTGTACGATATTCAAAGAGGCGGCTGTGCCAGACACATCCGCCTCTTCTTTTTTCAGGAGGAGTTTCCATGGAAAATAAACTCAGAGAATACGCAAAGCTGCTCATTGAAGTGGGTCTGAACGTTCAAAAGGGCCAGACCGTCGTAATCCGCTGCCCGGTCGAGTGCGCATTTTTTGCGCGCCTGTGCGCCTCCGCCGCCTACGACGTCGGCTGCCGCGAGGTCGTGATGCGCTGGACGGACGACTACATGAACCGTGAGCGCTTTCTGCGCGCGGACGACTCCGTGTTCGACGTTTTCCCCGTCTGGCAGGCAGAAATGCTCAACGGCTATGCTGACGAGGGCGCAGCATTCCTCAATATCTCCGCCTGTGATCCCGAGGCGCTGCGCGGTGTAGACCCCGACCGCCTGACGCGCGCGAGCCGCAGCGAAACGGCCATCCAGCCCTATGTAAACGCTGTGATGTCTAACGGATGCCCCTGGTGCGTCGCCTCCGTCCCCATTCCGAGCTGGGCGAAGAAGGTCTTCCCAGACGCCTCCGAGGAAGAGGCGATGGGCAAGCTCTGGGACGCGATCTTCACCTCCGTCCGCATCAGCGGCAAGGGTGACGCCGTCGCGCGCTGGCGTGAGCATGTGGCGCTGCTCAAAAGCCGCATCGCAAAGCTCAACGATCTGCACTTCACCTCGCTCTATTACCAGAACTCCCTCGGCACGAGCCTCAACATCAAGCTTCCCGAGACGCACGTCTGGGCCGGCGGCGACAACACCAGCCGCACAGGCTTCCCGTTCGTCGCCAATATGCCGACGGAGGAGGTCTTCACCGCCCCGCTCAGAGACGGCATCGACGGCGTCGTTTACGCGGCGCTGCCGCTCGTGCACAACGGCAACATTATCGAAAACTTCCACTTCGTCATCAAGGACGGCAGGATCGTCGACGTGCACGCCGAAAAGGGCGAGGACATTCTGAAAGCCGCCATCGCCGAGGACGAGGGCGCGTCGTACTTCGGCGAGGTCGCGCTCGTTCCCTACGACAGCCCCATTTCAAACCAGAAGATTCTCTTCTACAACACGCTCTTCGACGAAAACGCGGCCTGCCACCTCGCCTTCGGTGAGGCGTACCCCGAGTGCGTCAAGGGCGGCGAGGCCATGAGCAAGGAAGAGCTCAAGGCCGCGGGCCTGAATGATTCCAACACGCATGTTGACTTCATGGTCGGCACCGCTGACCTTTCCATCATCGGCACGACGAAAGACGGGCGCGAGATTCCCGTGTTCGTCAACGGCAACTTTGCCCTGTAAAAAATGATACTGCGGGCGCTTGCCCGCTCACAAAGGAGAAAAACCATGTCTATGAATTTTAACCGTCTTTCCACCGATGACAAAATTCTCATCATGGAGGGCGCGCAGGTGCTCGGCGACGTCGTCGCGGGTGAAGGCACGGCGTTCTGGTACAACAGTGTTTGCCGCGGCGAGATGCAGAGCGTGCGCATCGGCAAGCGCTGCAACATTCAGGACCTCGCCCTGATCCACAACAAGGTCACCATCGGCGACGATGTGTCCGTCGGCCACTGCGCCACCGTCCACGGCGCGACCATCGGTGACCGCGTGATCGTCGGCATGGGCGCGACGGTGCTCGACGGTGCTGTCATCGGCAACGACTGCATCATCGGCGCGGGCGCTCTTGTCACGGGCAAGATGAACGCGCCGGACGGCTCGATGATCCTCGGCTCCCCGGCCAAGGTCGTGCGTGAGCTGACGGAGAAGGAAAAGGAGAGCATTCTGGCCAACGCCGCGCTCTATCTTGAAAAGAGCAAGGAATACCGCGCCCACGCCGCCAAGCAGGCGTAAGGCAAGCACAGGAGGAATACTCATATGAAAATCTTAGTCATCAACGGCGCAAACATGAACATGCTCGGCCGCCGCGAGCCGGACATCTACGGCAAGGAGGACTACGCCGCCCTCTGCGCCCGCATCTATGAGCATGCACAGAGCCGCGGTGTGGCCGTGGAGTGCTTCCAGTCCAACCACGAGGGCGCGATCATCGACGCCATTCAGGAGGCCGACACGGCGTTCGACGGCATCGTCATCAACCCCGGCGCTTACACGCATTACAGCTACGCCATCCACGATGCGCTCAAGGCCGTCAGCATCCCCGCCGTCGAGGTCCACATGTCCGACATCCAGAAGCGCGAGGAGTTCCGCCACCTGTCCGTCACCGCCCCCGCCTGCATCGCCCAGATCCGCGGACACGGGTTCGAGAGCTATACTATGGCGATCGATATGCTGGCAAAGCTCAATCCTGAGGAAAAATAAAGCTGCTGCCTGTAGGCAGCGGTACCAAAGGGGGTATTCTCTTTCCGAAGAGAATACCCCCTTTGAATCCCCCAGAGAAAGGCGAGGGGAGGCCCCCTCGACCCCCGCATTGGCAGTTGGGGGCTTGAAGAGCTGCTCAGCCTACGGAATCAGGTGCCTGCTGTTTTTGTATCTATACGATTTGACTTCCTTCTACTACCCGCTGCCGCTCTGTCTGCGTGTCGGCAGCCTTCAACAATCTCCGTCTACTTTGGATTTTATCAGCCTTGCAGGTGCTTACCGAGGCGGCATCATTCCGCAGGCGCCGCACTCCTTCGAGATCAAGACTGCCAATGCAAATTTTCTCTGGGAGGGTGTAAGGGAGGGATATCTCTTTTTGAAAAAGAGATATCCCTCCCTTGCCCGTGCAGCGCCATCGGCGCTGCTCTCCCCCCCTGTCAAGGGGACAAAACGCTTTCCTGCTCGGTTTTAAAAAGCGGCAGGAACGCGCTGCATTCCCACCCCTCCTCCCAGCGGCGCAGGACACTTTCTCCGTCATTTACCTCGAAGGTAAAAACGACCGCATCCTCCGTCTGCGCGCTTACGCGGTAGGTAAGCGTCACCGCCGTCATCTGCCATGGGGCGGAGCGCGCCATCGCCGCGCGGCAGGTCTTTGCGGCATCTGGCAGCAATTTCTGCGCGCAGCGGGCAAAATAGGCATCAGCGAGTGCGCGGTAATAGCGGTCGAAGCGCTTCTCGCGCCGGCTCTCCCCTTTTGTCTGCGGCAGCGTCAAGCGGGCGGTCAGGACGGTGATGTCCTCCCACTGCCAGCTTTTTTCCTGGGTAAAATCTTCTCCCAGCGTCAAACGCGGATGCTCCTTCATGCGCTTCCTCCCCGTTTTTTCATTTGGGGCAGTCTATGCCGCCGCGGCCAAAGCGGTGCGGCGCGAGAAAATGCGGGCGCGGCACTTTACTAATTTCGCACTCTCTGCTAAACTATATGGGATATTTGCAGAAAGGAAGGCGACGGGCATGGACAGCTACGGAGCTCTCGCCGCGGCCTATGACGAGCTGACCGAGGATGTGGAATACGAAAAGCGCGCGGACTTTGTCGAAAAGCTCTTTCTGCGCGCAAAGCGCCCTGTCAGGTCACTGCTCGACCTCGCCTGCGGCACGGGCACGATGACGGAGCTCTTCGCCCGCCGCGGCTACACGGTCACTGGCGTCGACTACTCGCCCGAAATGCTCGCGCAGGCGCAGCAGAAGCTCGCCACGCTCGATCCCCCGCCGCTGCTTTTGTGCCAGTCGATGCCGCAGCTCAAGTTGTTGGAAAAGGTCGACGCCGCTATTTGCTGCCTGGACAGCATCAACTATCTGACGCGTCCGCGCGACGTGCAGCGCACGTTTGCCCGCCTGCATGACGCCATCACCCCCGGCGGGTCGCTCGTGTTCGACGTGCACGCCGTCTCAAAAATGGAAAAACTCGACGGCGAGGTGCTGCTCGATGAGCGTGAGGACGTGTTCTGCCTCTGGCGCACGCGCTACCGAAAAAACGTCAAAATGCTCGACTACGAGGTCGACCTCTTCCGCCTCCAGCCGGATGGCGCGTGGGAGCGCGACTTTGAAGAGCACCACCAGCGCGCCTACACGGTCGAAGAATTGACCGCGTGGCTCGAAGAGGCCGGTTTCACGGCCATCCGCACGCATGGCGAGCTCAAGCTGCGCCGCGCGAACGAGCGCGACGGCCGTATTTATTTCAGTTGTATCAGAAAGTGAGGAACCATATATGGAAGCACAGAAGGACTGTCTGGTCCGCGCCATCTCGAAAGATGGCTTTGTCAACGCTGTCGCGGTCTACACGCGCGGTCTGACCGAGCGCGCCCGCCAGATCCACCATACCTCCCCTGTCGCCACGGCGGCGCTTGGCCGCGCGCTCGCGGCCTGTTCGATGATGGGCAACGCACTCAAGGATAACGGCGCAAGCGTCACGATGCAGATCAAGGGCGACGGCCCGCTCGGCACCATCCTGACCGTTTCGGACTCTGAGGGCAATGTGCGCGGCTACGTGCAGAACCCCGCCGTCGATCTCGCCCTGCGCGAGGACGGCAAGCTGGACGTCGGCACCGCCGTCGGTCACAGCGGCACGCTGACGGTCATCAAGGACCTCAACATGCGCGAGCCCTACGTCGGCACGGTCGACCTGCTCGGCGGCGAGATTGCCGAGGACGTGGCCGCCTACTATGTCGAATCCGAGCAGGTGCCGTCGGCCTGCGGCCTGGGCGTGCTCATCGACCGCGACCGCAGCGTGCTCACCGCGGGCGGCTATCTCATCCAGCTCCTCCCCGGCGCGGGCGAGGACGTCATCACCAAGGTCGAGGGCGGCATCTACGCAGCTCCCAGCGTGACGAATCTCTTAAAGGAGAATCCTGATCCTGCGGTGCTGCTCAAAACGGTGCTGTCTGATTTTGACATGGAGATCCTCTCCGTCGATCCGATCGAATACCGCTGCTACTGCTCGCGCGAGCGCACGGAGCGCGCGCTGCTGTCGCTGGGGTCAAAGGAGCTTGAAAAGATCGTGGACGAGCAGGGCTCTGCTGAGCTCACCTGCCAGTTCTGTGACAGGGTGCAGAACTTTACCAAAGAGGATCTGACCGTCATGATCGCCGATCTGAAAAAGCAGGGAAAGTAATGCATTTCCCTTTTCAAAAAATTTTTTGAAAAAATCAAAAAATAAGGTTGACACGACAAGGGTTATTCTGTATAATAACCCTTGTCGTTCGCCGAAGCGATTATTTCGAGTGGGGAGCATAGCTCAGCTGGGAGAGCATCTGCCTTACAAGCAGA
>ULQX01011600.1_pt1 | contig 26353 bp, 19 predicted proteins | sample 1954941 | NCBI WGS metagenome assembly ULQX01 (sample SAMEA4835667, study PRJEB28245) | human gut metagenome | biome: gut microbiome; material: fecal sample | place: Denmark | collected 2008
TAACGCCTTTGTAGGCTTTTTCCTGTTTTTCCATAGATGCTGCATTCCTTTCACTTTGTCTTTATCATATATAAAAATCCGGATTGAACCGAAAAGATTCTTTTTACAGAAAGCTCTCCAACCTCGTCTCCTGCCAGCTTATAATCTCCTGCTCCAATTTACAGTTGTGCTCCAACATATACCGCAATATTCCCGCATAGCTGCTGCCCTGTTTTATCATCGCTTCCGCCTTCGCCCGATCGGGTGCTTCCAATGGCTTCGCATATGTCTGAAACCGCTGCAATTCCTGCACACCCATCGCGCATAGCTGAAACGGCAGTCCCGTCTTTCGGATCAGATGCCCCGCGATCGCCAGACCGTCTGGATCGAGATCGCCAAAATGATGCCAGGAAAGTCCCGGATTTTCTCTGGCGATCCGCTGCAATAGCGCCTGTTTCGTGCGGGTATGGTAGCCGCTCAGAAACAGATAAAATATATGTTCCCGCTCCAGCCGGTGAAAGGAGGTCAGATTTTCCACCGTCATCAGCGCCGCATCCCGGATCTGGATGCTTTTTGCCTTCTGGAATGTCTCAAAAGGAATCGACATCGGCAGATCGTGATAAATCCGAAGTTCGCGTCCGTCTTCAAGGCAGATCCGTGCATCCCCTTTCAGATAGATATACGCCGGATTGGAATAAATGTAAAATTCCTCCAGAAGCGCCGTCTGCCGCTCCCGTTCTTCTTCCAGCTCCGCAAGCGGTTCATCATACCGCCCCGTGTGCTCCAAAATTCCACACACCTTTTTCCGGTATATCTTTTCCCACTGTTTACTGTCATGCAGAACTGCCTCTGACATTTCCCGCTCCAGCGTAGTTCTCTGCTTTTCCTGATTTTCTTTTAAAAATTGCACCAGATTCCAGATAGCTTCTGCCTCGGTTATCTCTTTTTCTACCTTCTTTTCATCCAGCTTTCTCGCACGGCTGTTTTTCAGTGTCTGAAGCTTTTCTTTTCCATATGCCTCCAATAAATCGCATTGGCAGAAGCGATGATAAACCTCTTCCAGCCGTTTTTTTAGAATATTCTTTTCTGTCCGGTTCAGGCAGGCATAGTAATCTTCCCAGCGTTCCGGGACAGCACAGATCTGACGGAGAATACCCGTATTCGGAGGAACTACATGAATAAGTCCCTCCGATTCCATCTGACGGATCAGTCGTTCAAATTCTTTTTCCTGGAAAAGCTGTTCCGGCGGGAGAAAATCTTTGTTGTAACCCTTGAAAATATCGGATGGTTTGACCGAAAACACTTGTTTTACCTTGTTTTCACCGACGTAGGTGACGCTTTTTTCGTATTGATCCAGCAATTTACTTAAAAGCTGTTCTTTCCACTCTTTCCGATCCGCCATTTTTTCTCCTCATTTCCTATGCCTGCTTCACCAATCCTTCTACCGCATTCGTATACCGTCCTGTCACGATCAGGCTGACGGTTGAATCGATGAACTGACCGATACTGTTGATCTTCTCCGGCGGGGCTGCATAGAATACCTGGAAGTGATTTTCTTCGAAATAACGGACCATCTGCTCGATCCGCTCTCTCGACAATGCCGAGAATGCCTCGTCGATGAATGCCAGACGGGCGCAGCAGGTGTTTGCCGGGTAGCACTGCAAAAGACTCGCCGCCAGAATGATGAAATACGGGGTCTGCTTCTCGCCGTTGCTGGCGGAACCCTGTTTTTTTGATAACTCTGCCGTGATCTCGGTCTGTCCCTGACGGCTGCTGATCTCCATATCGTAAGAGAAATATCTCCTGTAATCCGTGTATTCCCACTCATCTTCTTCCGCCAGAATGATACTCATAAACTCCTGAATATCATTCTCCATCTCCTCGTCATCGCGCGCCGAATTCATATAGACCTGTGGGGAACTCATATATTTTTCCAGACGCCTGCAGATGCGGAAGAAGAGAGCGCGGTCTGGCTTTTCTTTCATCACAAACTTGTAGGTATCGTTGCCAAACGGCATATGGCGCAGTTCACGGTTGATCGCGTCCATCTCACGTTTTGCCTCGCGGACATTCTCGTCAATCTCCGCCACGAAATCGTTCATAAACGCGCTCTCCAGTCGTCCTGCCTGCTCCTGCAGCTTCTGCTGGGCTTCCTCCACCTTGACGTGCGCTAGGTTCCGGTATTCTTCCCGGTACCACGGGATGTAACCGATGCCGCGCTTTCCGACGTCGATTCCCGCCAGGCGGCAATACGCCAGCTGTGCGTCCTCCAGCTGGCGCTCCCGCTCTGCCAGCATATTTTTGCTCTTGTCGATGGAAAGCTGTGTCGTCACGCGGATCGTGCCGCGCTTCTCGCTTTCGCGGTTATATTCCTCCAGCATCACCTCTTTGAGTTCCATGTTGACAAGGCATTTTTCCTCATATGCTTTCTGGCATAAATAGATCTCCGTGCTGATACGGCCCAGTGTTCCTTCGCAGCCCTTTAAATCATTCTTACAGCCGCCGAGCTCACTCTGGTTCTGGTTCACACTCTCATTTGCCTCGCGTGCCAGCCGTCCAGCCGTCTCCAGTTCTTTCAGGACTGCGGTAAAGTCCGGATTTGCCTCGATCTCCTCGCGGTCCTTTACCAGGCTGTCCCTGCGCTTTCCGCAGTCCTTCAGCCCATATGCCGCGCCGAAATCGTAGTGTCCGCCGTCCCAGTCGATCTCCTTGATCGCATCACGGTATTTGATAACCTGTGAAAGTGCCTCTTTATCGGCCCGCTGAACCACCTGTAATTCTTCCAGTTCTTTTCTGGACTGTTCCAGCTGGCAGCGGATCGCGTCTGCGCCGAGACACAGCTCGGTCCGTCTCATATCCATCATCGCAACCGCATAGCTCTTCGCCAGCATGCCATCCCGCATGAGTCCGCCCTTCGGGTATTCATGCAGTTCTTCCAGATTTTCACAGAGATGAATGCCGTTTAACAGATAATTGGCGTAACGTCTCGCATAGACGTTCGGGATCCGCAGAATCTCCGCCGCAGAACCTTCCACCGCCTCTGTTTCCGGAAGCTTATCCGTGATCACGACATTTCCATCATAGATCCGCTCTTTCTGTAAAATCTGCATCGCCTTATGGCAGTGCGCGCCGTCCACGATGATATAGAAACGCTTTCTTCCCAGAAATGTCTCAACCGCCTTTCTCCACTCCGGAGCGGTCACCTCCTGGACCAATTCGGCAAAAATATGGACCTCGGTCTGGATACCCTGTTTTTCTAACCCTCTCTGAATCTTATTCCGGGCATTTTCCACCTCCGCCGGGAACACAAGGATATTCGATTCCAGACGGCGGATCTTCTCCTGCAGCGCCCCTATCTCTTTTTCGCGCTCTTTACACTGATCCTGCAGGTGGATCTTATTTTCCTCATAGATGCCGTCCTGACGGTGCACCTTCTCGCGGAATGCGTCAAACGCCTCCCGCTTCTTCGCCGTCTCCCCATCCGCCTGTTCCAGTGTCTCCAGATAGGTGTTTTCCGAGGATAAGGACGGAAGATCTGCTTCAAGAAGCTTGATAAGCGCGCTTATCTTCTTCTTCAATTTTAAAATCTGCGCCAGCTTGTCCTCCCAGTTCTTTTTCTCACGATCCGCTTCCTCGATCTGGCGTTTCAGGGAATCCAGGCTTTCCTGCATTCCCTTGACCATATCGTTATTTTCTGCAATTCGCAGGCGTTCCTGTGCGGCTTCCTGCTGTCTTGCGAGCTCTCCCGCCCGCTCGGTCAGGCGCCCGTACTGGTCTTTTAAAGCCTGATAACGGTTTTTCGTCTGCTTTTCTTCCTCTTCCTTCTCCCGGAGCGCCTGGTACGAAAGCATCAGCTCCCGGATGCGGAGTACCCGCTTTTTCTTCTCGTATTCGTCACTCTGGCGAAGCACCTCTTCGAGCTGGATTTTGCCCTGTCTGAGACTCTCATAGAGTTCCCGCAGGCGCTCAAACTGGCGCTTCTGCTCGCGCAGTTCCTCCAGCGACTGGACTTTTCCCGGTTCCAGGACACAGTCCTGAATAAACTGGTCGATATTATTTTCCGGGTTAAATGCCATCATTTTCAGAAGCTTTGTCCGGTATTTGGCTGCGTCCACGCGGAGTCCCAGCGCCCGGAGTACCGCCTCCGTGCCGCGGTCCCGTCCCATAAAAGAGGAAAGCTTCATCGCCTCTCCATTCACTGTCAGCTCATTTTTCGGCGTGATGCGGAGTGCATTTCCCTCAATCCGTGTAAAATCGATATCGTCAATCGCCGCCCCTGGACAGATAAACCAGCTGCTGACCGGCTTGCCAGACTCACTTGGAGACTCAATGCATACTCCGACCGTGAGCGGCACTCCCAGCGTCGGATCGGAAAATTCCATCGCAATATAGCTGACAACGCTGCCATTTCTCAAATAACGCGCCTCGCCATTACTGCGCGTGTCGCCGCGCACATAGCCAAGCACCGTCCGGTCTCGGTCCTTCGCCGCCTTGTTAAACTGCGTGTTGCCCGTCAGGAGATAGGTCATCGCATCAAGCACCGTCGATTTTCCGCTTCCGTTGACACCGGTCACCAGGGTCGAACCTTCCAGCTCGATACAGACATTCTGGAAACGCGACCACTGGACCATCAAAAGTTTTTTCGCCGATTTCCTATTCATGATCGTCTGATTCTTCATCGCCGTCTTCCTCCTCTTTTGTCAGCTCCGTTTCCCATTCGTCCTCACGGCTCCACTTTTCCTGCATCCGCCGGTTGACATTTTCCACAAATTTGCCAAACTCCTGTGGTTCCAGCACAAACTGCATCGACGGATAAAGACAGATCCGGCAGTCCTCCTCGCCGAGCTTTCCAATCACCTGCAGAAGCTGATATTTGGTAAACAGCGTCAGAATCGATGCAAAACTGCTCTTGTCAATCTGATCCCGAATGCCGTATTTTTCCATCTCATAGCGCAGATCGGTCACCGAAATCTCAATATTTTTCGAAAGACTTCCAGAACGCACCCGGTCCGCATAGAGAGTCCAGAGGCAGCATAAAACCACACTCTCCATCTTTTTGAGTGTCACATGGTTGATCTGCAGTTTTCCATTCTCGCCGAGATCCCGGCAGTTCTGCAGCATAATCACGCCATTTTCCCGGTCAATTACAATATCATATCCGATATATCCCAGGTACGCTGAAAATGGTTCCGAACGCTTGGAGACAAAATAGTACGCTTTTTTGCTGTCCTCGTCACGGTCGCGCACGATAAAGGTCTGCTTCAGAAGACGCCTGACACTTTTCTGAAACATGTCCTTCTCAGAGGATGTATATTCATTCCATATTTCTTCAAATCCCATGTTTTATTTCTCCTTCCGGCGTTCGATTTTAAAGCGCCGCAGAAGCATCTGCTGCGTTTCCAGATAACCATCCTCCGCCTGTATCTCATACCCATTTTCCGAACCATAGGCAACCGCCGAGAGCGCGCTTAAAAGATCCCGCTTGCTCTTCATCGGAACCTCCTCGCTGGATATCTCCGTCCGATCTCCTAAAAGCGCCTCCAGATAATTCTTCATCTTATCCTTCGAATACGGGTTCTCTGCCTCCCTCTCCTGTGCCTCCCTCGCACGATCGATGTCCTCCTGTGTCATTTCTTCCAGCTCCGCATAGGTTGCCTCGCGGATCATCTGCTCCCGTCGCGGATAGCGGATCGAGTCGGTATCGATAAACTCATTATTTTCCAGCAAAAACAACCCGTTCATCGACTCCGGCAGTTCTTCCTTCCAACCGAGTGTGTTCATCTCCGCCGCAATCACGCGGATCGTCTGCTCGACATGCCCGCGCACATCGCTGTCCCGGTTTTGAAGAAATCTCGCGCGTCCAATCGCAATCTGTAAATAGATATTAATTTTATGCTTGATATCCCGCATGATCTGGTCGTAATCGACTGAGAAAAACTGCAGAATCGTCTGGATCATATCCAGCACCTTATTCTCCGCCTCAATGTGTTCCAGTTCTTCTTCCTTCGCGCATCCCGCCACCAGGCCCTCAAACAGCTCCTGCCGGTTCTGCATCGCTTCCAGCTTTGACCGGATAAAGGAACGGTACATATGAATATTCTGCTGTTTCGTCAGACGCGCGTACTCGCGGATAAAATCGCCCTCACAGTATTCGAGGACGTTCTCGGTCAGACTTTCCAGGCTTTCCTCGCGCACCATCCGCTCGATGATTTTTTTGATAAAGGTCGCCAGGCGCTTGAGCGCACCGGAGAGCTGTTTCGCGTTGCGGTAGACCGAGCGCAGTGCATTGACATAGATATCCGGTTCCCACTGGTCGGGATTCTGCAAAATATTATAAATATTGAAAATATAACTTGAAAATTCTTCCCACTCCGGCTTCATCATCTTCTGGAGAAATTCTGCCAGAAAGACGCCCTGCTCCGTCATCATGATATGCTTCTCATACGTCGCATCGTCCGTGTCCTCCTCCAGCCATCCGACCTCTTTCGAGCAGAATTTGCGGATCACGGAATTGGCAAGCTGGTTGTAATTCCGGTCGGTTGTCATCTCATCGTCCAAATAATCAATGTGATTTTCCAGAAGATAGATGGCAAGCGCATCCCGGATGCGGCTGCGGGCAATGCGGTAGGTGATCTCCCGGTCATACTCATGATAAATGAGCAGAAGACAGTCCGAATAAATGCGGTTGCTGCTGCCGCTTGCCAGGCAGTTGAAAAAGCCGATTGGGAGAGCGTCAAAAAGGTTTTTATTTATGTTCACGGTGTATTCCTTCCATATATTTATCTGTATTTAATTATATACTCTATACTGGGAAAATGGCAAGGCTGGGACTGTTTGGTCTGTGATTCCGGTTATTTCAAAGAGACGTTTCCGCCTTTGTTTAACGTGCTCACAAACTGCATCACACATTCTCTCAGCTTTGCAATGCTCCCATTCTCCTCCGTCCCCGGCTTCATACCCATTCCTATTTCCCGGATGCAGGTCGGGGAAACCGGAACGCAGTAGACATCTTCCGTATTTCCGCGGATCATCAGTTCAGACATCATTGAAATGCCCAGTCCTTTTCCCACCATGCGGATCACCGTCTCGTCATCCACATAGACGGACTGCTCCTTTGCCCTGACTCCCTCTTTTGCAAATGCGGCGTGTACATCGATGTCAAACCGCCCGTAAGGCATCAGGAAATCTTTTCCTTCAAATTCACGCAGCGGAAATTCTTTGCGCCCATTTAAGGGATACTGCTTTGGCAGAATCGCATACAAAAGTTCATGATACAGCGGAATCCACTCGCATTTCGGTTCTTTCTGTCTGCTCGCAAAAATGACATCCGTCTTTCCGCTCTGTAATAATTCAAATGGTTCCAGCGCATGATCGACCATGCGGAGATCAACGTCCACCTTCGGGCAGAGGCGGCGGAACCGGTATAAAATCTCCGGCATCCAGTACATCGCGATGCTCGCATATGCCGCCACACGGATCGACTCCTCCTGCTGTTCCCGCACCGCCTGAATTTTATTTTCCAGGGTGGCATTTGCCTGCAAAAACTGGCGGATATCCGGCAACAGGTTTTCTCCCGCCTCCGTCAGCGCGATGCCGCTGTAACTGCGGCGGATCAACGGAAATCCAATCTCCCGCTCCAGGCTGTCCACCAGATGGGTCAGCCCCGACTGCGTGTAGCCAACTACCTCGGATGCTTTCGAAAAACTTCCAAGATCTACCGCCGTCATCAATATTTCCAGTTTTTTGGCATCCATGCCGCACCTCCTTTTATGATATTACATTTTGTCATATTTCTATTATAAACTAGATTTTCACAAACCACAAGGAAGGCTTTATAATGATGATTACAAAAAAGTTTTCAATTCTCATGTAAAAGGAGTGAATATCTATGACACAGACCTGCCTTTCCCATAAGCAACGGCTTTTAGTTGCCGGAACATTATTCGGTATGTTCTTCGGCGCCGGAAATCTGATTTTTCCGGTACATCTCGGTCAGCTTGCCGGACGCCAGTTTCTCCCGGCAGCGATTGGATTTATTCTGACTGCCGTCGGCATTCCGATCCTGGGTGTTGCCGCGATCGGAAGCACGCATTCGGAGGGACTTCAGGATCTGTCCCGCCGCGTCGGACACAGATATAGCTATTTCTTTACCTGTCTGCTCTACCTGACAATCGGACCGTTTTTCGCTATTCCGCGGTGCGCTACGACCTCCTTTACCGCCGGAGTCAGACCCCTTTTAGGAACACAGCTTTCCGAACAGACTATGCTGCTTTTGTTTTCGCTGATCTTCTTTGCGCTGGTGTTTGTATTTTCCATTCGTCCAGGCAGCATCACGCTCTGGATCGGAAAAATCATCAATCCGCTGTTTCTTTTGTTTCTAGGCGTTCTGATTGTGACTGCCCTGCTTCATCCGAGCATCGAGGTTTCAGCGGCAGTTCCCGATGCCTCTTATCAGAATGGAGCTTTCTTTTCCGCGCTCTCCCAGGGCTATGAAACCATGGATGCGATTGCCGGACTCGCATTCGGGATCGTGGTCATTTCGGTTATCCGCCAGATGGGCGTGCGGGAAGATTCAACCATTGCAAAAGAGGTTCTGCATTCCGGTATGCTGGCTGGGCTTCTGATGGCATTTATCTATCTGCTTACCATCCTGATTGGAGTACAGTCACTGGGACAATTCGAACTTTCAGAAAACGGCGGCATCGCCCTCTCCCAGATTGCAGACTACTACCTTGGACGGATGGGCACCTGGATCCTCGCCATTGCGATCACGTTCGCCTGCCTCAAGACCTCCATCGGGCTTGTAACGAGCTGTGCGGAAACCTTTGTGAAACTGTTTCCCCATGCCCTTTCCTACCGTGCATGGGCGGTCGTTTTTACCCTTTTTTCACTCATTGTGTCAAATATAGGACTGTCCGCTATCATCACTTACTCGGTTCCTGTTTTGATGCTGATTTACCCGCCAGCCATCACGCTGATTCTCCTCGCGCTGCTTGGAAATGCATTCCAGCATAACAAAAAAGTCTATGTCTGCGTTACCATTTGTTCCTGGGCAGCTTCCATCTTTGACTTTTTAGCAGCTCTGCCGGACGAAATGCAGTCTGCCCTACATCTGGAACCCGTCATCGCATTTGCCAGACATGCGCTTCCGCTGTTTGATTTGAACCTCGGATGGATTCTGCCGTCGCTTGTCGGGCTTTGTATTGGACTTCTCTGGAGACAGAAAGAAAAATCAGCAGACCACTCACACCTTCCTGTATTCCCCATATCTTAATAGTATGAACGAACCGCAGGAGGCAACCATGAAACGAACTAAATTTGCAGCTGCCCTGGCTGTGCTCACTCTGCTTACCACCCTGACCGGGTGTGGACAGGCGAAGGAGGCGGACGGGGCGCTTGAACCGGTCACACTCAATGAGGTAGCCCACTCGATTTTTTATGCGCCACAGTACGCCGCGATCGAGCTGGGCTATTTTAAGGATGAAGGCATCGCTCTGACACTCGTAAACGGTGCCGGTGCCGACAAGGTTATGACCTCGCTCATCTCCGGGGATGCCGATATCGGATTCATGGGCTCAGAGGCAAGTATCTATGTCTACCAGGAAGGTTCCGCCGATTATGCTGTCAATTTTGCCCAGCTGACCCAGCGTGCCGGAAACTTTCTCGTTGGACGAAGTGCCGAACCAGACTTTTCCTGGCAGGATCTGAAAGGCAAAAAGGTGCTTGGCGGGCGCGCGGGTGGAATGCCGGAAATGGTCTTTGAGTATATTTTAAAGAAAAATGGCATCGATCCAAAAAATGACCTGACAATCGATCAGAGTATCAATTTCGGGCTGACAGCGGCGGCGTTTACGAGTAATGACGCGGATTACACGGTCGAGTTCGAGCCCTTCGCCACCACCCTTGAAACCGAAGGAAATGGTACCGTTGTCGCCTCGCTCGGCGTCGATTCCGGTTATGTCCCCTACACCGCCTACTGTGCAAAGCAGAGCTATCTAAATAGGCATCCGGAAATTATCCAGTCGTTCACGAATGCCATCCAGAAGGGCTTAGCTTACGTCAACTCCCACAGTGCGGATGAAATCGCCGAGACAATCCAACCTCAGTTTCCGGAAACAGACCGCGCGGCAATCGCCCGCATCGTTGAACGCTACAAAGCGCAGGACACCTGGAAAAATGATACCATTTTCCACAGGGACAGCTTTGAGCTTCTGGAAAATATTCTGGAAGAAGCAGGTGAACTCAAGGAGCGGATTCCTTATGAAAAACTGGTAACGACCACGTATTCTGAAAAAGCGGCTGGATTGCAGAATGAATAACTAGCCATGAAAAAAGCTGTCGTGTATCACTATTCAAACATGACAGCTCTTTATTTTTATGCCGCAAACACTCCCATTACCTTCTTAAAATAGTCCCAGAGTCCCGCTTTCTCCACCGTTTCTGCCGCTTCTATCTCCACACTTCCCAATTTCCGTCCATCCAGCCGGTAGACCAGATGTCCGATCACATCACCTTCCCGAACCGGCGCTTTGCGGGATTCTTCCATCATCCACTCTTTTTCGATTCCATCCAGATTCTCTCCTCCCATCGAAAGGTAAGAAAAGGTTCCCCGCAGACGCCCTGCAACCTGTTCCTGGATGCCGCCTGCCACCGTCGTTTCCGGCACAGCTCCCGGATTTTCATCTTTGTAAAGATGACAATTTGCAAACCCATAATTTAATAATGTGACCGCATCCGCAAACCGCGCCTTATAATCCGGTGCTGCCAGAATGACGGCAATCAGATCAACGCCATCTTTCCGCCCGGTTGCGGACAGACAATATTTTGCCAGCGATGTAGAACCTGTTTTCAGTCCCGTCACCTCAAAATTTGTCACCATTTTCAGCAGCTTATTCGTATTGGAAAGTCCAAATTCCTTCTCTCCCTGCTTGGTCCGGTGCGTTATATTTTCCATCCAGATCGTTGAATACTGAAAAATTTCCGGATACTTCGTGATCAATTCCCGCGACATGAGGGCAATGTCGCGCGCCGACATCGCGTGCGTCGTAGACGCCGTCAGACCGCAGCAATCCTCAAACTTTGCTGTCTCCATTCCAAGCCCTTTCGCCCGCTCGTTCATCATCGCAACAAATGCCTCCTCACTGCCGCCGATATACTCTGCCATTGCCACACTGGCATCATTTCCCGATGCAATGACGATGCACTTGATCAGCGTTTCGACCGTCTGTACCTCCCCTTCTTCCAAAAACACCTGGGATCCCCCCATAGATTTCGCATGCGCGCTGGTCGTGACCTCATCTTGCAAATGAATTTTTCCCGAATGTAACGCATCAAAAATCAGAAGCAGCGTCATAATCTTCGTCACGCTGGCTGGATTTCGCGCCTCGTCCGCATTTTTTTCGTACAAAATAGTTCCGGTGGAGGCCTCCATAAGGATCGCCTCCGGTGACTGGACGGGAAGCTCAGCGGCATTTTCTGCTGCCTGCGCTGTCTCTGCGGTTACTGAAACGGGAATCCACAGTTCCTCCGCGTAAGATGTGAGCATACCATTTCCCCCCAATTTACCAATTCCAAGCTGTATGCCTGACACACATTCTCCCATCGTAAGCACAACCGCTACACCAATCGCTGCCAGCCCTCTCCAAGCATTTTTGTTTAAATACTCTCTTCTCCTGTCTCTGCCATCTTCGTTCCAACACATACATTCTTTTTCCCGAAACAGCTCCTTTTTCACAAACCAACTCCATTTTTCCACACGCTTCCATTTCAAATACCACGCCTCTCCCTGCATGATACATTTTTCATTCATATCTTCCTCCGTCTGCACATACTCTCTTCTCAAGATATGGCATATCCGCCCGTCCCTATACCAAAGAGAATTGTAAGAAACTGTCATAGACCACCTTTCCTTTTTATGGTATACTATAAGAACACAGACAGGCTTATAAAAACGTTTTCCGCTCTCTATCTTGCTGTGTCGAGTCGGTGGCAAACTTTCTCGGCCTGTTATTACTATCTGACGCAAAAAACGACAGATAAATATGAATAAACAAAAGGTGAAAACTATGATGAGAAGAAATTCCTCCCTTGGAAGCGTTGGATTTTCTGCACGTGGCGGACGTTCCAGGCGACGACACGGCGGTTCCTCCAAACTTCCGTATTTAATTTTAATCGGCATTCTGATTGTACTGCTTGGAATTGCCGCGTTCCTCTGGGTGCGCCGCTCTCCGGCAGAACATGTATCTTCGGTTCCAGCGTCAACCGAAACGGATTCTGAAAATGGAGTAATTTCCCTTGATAATGCATCTGCACCTGCTGATGACAGCCTCGAGGGTGTCATCGCTCAGGCAAAGCTTCTGGCAGACGGTTATGACTATGACGGGGCAATCAATCTCCTGTCCAGCAGTACATACGCATCTGACGAGTCCGTGACGGCAGCGATTGACGAATACAACGCCACCAAAGAAACACTGGTGCGCGCTGATCCGCGCAAGGTAACGCATGTATTCTTCCATACACTGATTATGGATACCTCGAAAGCATTTGACGGCGACAGCCGCGAAAAGGGTTATAATCAGGTCATGACGACCAAGGATGAATTTATGAAGATTCTCCAGTCGATGTATGAGCGCGGTTTCGTTCTGGTACGTCTGCACGATGTAGCATATGAGGTGACCGCAGAGGACGGTTCCAGGTATTTCCAGGAGGGCGATATCATGCTTCCGGAAGGTAAGAAGCCGTTCGTCATGTCACAGGATGATGTCTGCTACTACGAATACATGGATGGAGATGGCTTTGCCTCCCGTATGATTATCGGCGAGGATGGCAAGCCAACGAACGAGATGAAGATGGACGACGGTTCTGTTTCCGTCGGTTCCTATGATTTGGTGCCGTTACTGGATGATTTCATCAAAGAGCACCCGGATTTCTCCTACCGCGGAGCAAAAGCGTGCATTGCTTTTACCGGTTACAATGGCATCCTGGGCTACCGCACCGATTCCGCCTACAATACTGACGAATACAAAGCGGAACACCCGGATTTCAACTTTGAGGAAGAACGCGCCAACGCGGCAAAAGTCGTCCAGTGCCTGCGCGACGACGGTTTTGAAATTGCCTCCCACAGCTGGGGACACCGCAACATGGGTACGATCCCAATGGATAAATTCCGTGAAGATACCGATAAATGGGCAAATGAAGTCGAAACGCTGACCGGTCCGTGTGATATCATCCTCTTCCCGTTTGGAAGCGATATTGGGGACTGGCATCCGTATGATACAAGCAGTGAGCGCTTCCAGTACCTGTACAACAAGGGATTCCGTTACTTCTGTAACGTAGATTCCTCCCAGTATTTCGTCCAGATCGGCGACGATTATATGCGACAGGGGCGTCGGAACCTCGACGGCTACCGGATGTATTATGACCTTCCGGAAAGTGGAGTCGGCGGCGACCATTTGAGTGACCTGTTTGATGTCAACGAGGTATTTGACCGGTCAAGACCTACTCCGGTGCCGAAGATGACGGAGTAAGATAAAACTGTAATCCAATTTTAAATAAAAGAAAGAGAAATCGAGCATTTGTTCGATTTCTCTTTCTTTTTTTAAAACCCCGGAGTCTTCCACACTCCGGGGCACACCTTTTCTTTCAAGCACAGCTTTCCGTTGCAAATCTTAGAACTGCACAATCTCCTCAATCGGCTCTGCCTTTTCCACGTAATCTGCATAAAGCATCGGACCTTCGCCCTCATACTCCGGCATATACTCATATTCTACGCGGGCACGTACTTTGACCCAGTCTTTCGTCTCAAGCAGACGGGCATTTTTTGCCTTGCACATGAAACCTAAGAACGTCATATCTGCCTCGCAGCAGGTCATCGCCATACGTCCAGGAACAAAGTTGTTCTTCGGGAAATCCGGGGTTTTCAGTACCATGCCGGTAAATTCAACGGTCTTTCCACGGTAACGATCCGGTTTATCCATCGCATCAATATACCAGATACCATATGCCTCCGGCGGAATCTCGATCACTTCGGCATTGACATCAAATGGAAGATCCGCTTCGGTCACTTCCTCAATTTCGCCCTCTGCGTCCTCAAATACGATCTGAACCTGCGGGTTCATGCCCTTTAAAGTACGGCGGTATACATCCAGATCCTCGATCTCGTCGCAACGGTTCATGATAATCATTTCCGTGTTGCGGACCATGGCACCAATCAATGGTTTCATGTTCTGCAGGTATAAATCAAATGTGGAACCATCGATGATCGTAATCTGCTGATACAGATCCCAATCGTTCGGAAGTTTCAGGGCATCCAGATTCCACATACCGTTCCACTCCATCAGAACTCGCTCCGGATTGTAAAGAAGCTCCAGATCCTGTAGGTATTCCGGCGTCAGCTTTTCCGCTTCCTCTATATAGACAACCGCTGTATGAGTCTGCTTTAAAAGCTCCTCATCATACTCTTCCTCGCCCTCTTCGCAGACAATCAGAAGTGTTTTTCCTTCGGTCTGGAAATAATCCTGCTGCATTGTAAATTTAATAAACTGGGTTTTTCCAGCTTCCAGAAAACCATTGATGAGAAACAACGGCATCTTATCTTCATTCATAGTTCATTCTCCTTGTATTTACGCGTTGAACGCTGCCTTCAGACCCTCTTCGTCCAGCTCGGCACCGATCACGCACACCTTTCCGGTAAAATCCGGTGCTCCCTCACGGATCTCAGCCTGCTCCGGAACCATATCAAAATGCAGCCATACGCCCTTTTCTTCACTCGGAACCATGCCTTTCGCACGAAGAACCTCGCCGTATTTATCACCATAAGCCAGATCATCCAGAATCTTCTGCAGATCTTCTTTCTTCATCACGCCGACATTCTCCAAGCCCCAGCTTGTAAATACATCATCTGCATGATGGTGTCCTTCGTGATCGTGGTGGTGGTCATGGCAGCCACAGCCACACTCGTCATCATGGTCGTGATGATGATGCTCATGGTCATGATCGTGACAGCCACAGTCATCATCATGGTCATGATGATGGTGCTCATGATCATGATCATGGCAGCCACAGTCGCAGTCATCGTCATGGTGGTGATGCTCATGATCGTGGTCATGGCAGCCGCAATCGCAGTCATCGTCATGATCATGATGGTGATGATGCTCATGCATATGCTCTCTTGCCTCTTTCATCAGCTCCTCTGCCATATCATCTTCCTGCTCGATCATCTCAAGAAGCTGTGCGCCGGTCAGCTCGCTGCATGGAGTGGTCACGATGGTTGCCTTTGCATTGTGCTGGCGAAGCATCTCAACCGCGCCCTGTACCTTCTTCGGATCCGCTACATCGGTACGGCTTAACACGATCGTGCCTGCATTTTCGATCTGGTTGTTGAAAAACTCACCGAAATTCTTCATATACATACGGCATTTGTTGACATCTACCACGGTAACCGCACTGTTTAACATAACCTCAATCTCAGAAGCTACATTTTTTACTGCATTCATAACATCAGACAGCTTGCCGACGCCTGACGGCTCGATGATAACACGATCCGGCTGATATTTGGTCAGAACTTCCTCGAGGGAACGTCCAAAATCGCCGACCAGAGAGCAGCAGATACAGCCAGAGTTCATCTCACGGATCTCGATGCCAGCGTCTTTTAAAAAACCGCCGTCAATGCCGATCTGTCCAAATTCATTTTCAATCAGAACGACTTTCTCGCCTGAAATTGCTTCTTTTAAAAGCTGTTTAATAAACGTAGTCTTTCCTGCACCCAGGAAACCGGAAATAATATCAATCTTTGTCATTTTACTTACCTTCTTTTCTGTACAAATGTGTACTGACTGTAAATCATTGTCCGCCCGGTACCTGGCATCCCGGCAATGTATAGCTTTACATCGCCCGAATCTGCCGAAGTTCCGATCAGCCACTTATTATTTTACACAAATACCTAGTAAAGTCAAGCATCGGCAAAATCCCGTTACTGGGCGCGTGTGAACAGTAACGTTTTTAGCCTCACATATATGCAGCCTTTTTGAGACCAAAAACGCCCTATAAAGACACAGTAATCGTCCGCTTCCAGCTCGCCCCAGCATACACTGCCGTGATAAGCTCTGCCAGCCAGAACGCGTGCCAGACACCGGTAGGACCGATGATCCGGCTGAGCACAAATGCGATCGGAATGATAATCACGGCATAGCGCATCAGGGAAATTTTCAGAGATTTAAGTCCCATTCCAAGTCCCTCAAACGCGCCGGAAGCAATGACGGAAACCGTTGACATGACAAAGCCCGGGCTGATGAGCCGGAGCGCCGTTCTGCCGATCTCCACCGTCGAAGGCGTCTGCGTAAACAGCCCCATCAGGAAATCCGGCACCAGCTCGCCAAGCAGGGTTCCCGCTGTCATGATAATGCCAACAATCATGAAGGCCGCGCGGAAGATCTTTTTCACCCTCTCCTGCTCGCCTGCACCGTAATTGTAACCGATCAGCGGGCGCATTCCCTGCACCACGCCGCTGGCTCCCTGATAAAGCAGTGCCTGCAGCTTGTAGTAAACACCCAGCACCAGAATATATACCTGCGAAAATGGTGCCAGAATCGCATTGAGCGCCGTCAGAAGCAGGGATGTCAGCGCCATATTGAGTGTTGCCGCGATTCCGACTGAATACATACCGCCGCAGATCTCCTTCGACGGACGCATTTCCCGCAGCGAAATCTCCACATTTAACGGTTTCACATGGTTTAAAATCAAATAAAACAGCAGCGACGCCGTCTGCCCGATTCCTGTCGCCCACGCCGCACCGCGGATTCCCAGTTCCGGCATGGGGCCTAAGCCAAAGATAAAGATCGGGTCCAGCACGATATTGACGCCGCATCCAATCAAGACGGCTGCCATCGATATTTTCATCTTTCCAACCGACTGGTAGACCTTTTCATATGCCATTCCCATCGTGTCGATCGTTGAAAACAGAAACACATTGCAAAAATACGTCAGTCCGTAGGAAATCGTTACCTCATCGCTCGTAAACATCCGCAGGAAATACGGAATCACCGCCATTCCTAAAATCGTTAAAATCATTCCATGTAAGGCACTTAAAAATACTCCCTGCGATGCTGTCTGGTTCGCCATCCGTGTTTTTCCTTCGCCAAGGCGTCTCGCCACCATCGCATTGATACCAACGCCAAACCCAACCCCGGCTGCGTGCGCGAGGTTCTGGATCGGATAGACAAGCGAAACCGCCGTCATCGCGTCCTCACTGATCATTGCCACGAAAATGCTGTCCACGATATTGTAGAGTGCCCCGGCGATCATCGATATGATGACCGGGATTCCCATCGAAAGCAGCAGCGGGACAACTGGTTTTTCTTTCATGTAGGTCTGATCCATTTTTCCATCTCCGTTCCCTTTTTTGTTTTTCACTTTTCATGAGCGTTTCTGAGACATTCTTCGCAAAAAAACACCTGGGTTTCTTCTGCAAAGCATTTCTTATCAAATAAAAAAGAGACTACGGACTTTACTGTTTATCTCAGAAACAGTACAAACCCTATAGTCTCTTTAACGCTTAGACAAGCTATTCAATTTTCGTTTTCTATCGCCGACCAGCAACTCTGCAAGCTTTTGCTGGCGATCTGCCCATTCCGGCAACCGAATATTATTATAACCGCAAGCCATTTTATTTGTCAACCACTCCCCGGCAAATCATCGCGGCAAATTCCTGCTGCCACCACGTTTTCTTACGGCACTTTCGGTTCCAAAAGTGCCTACCCGTGAACAGAAACATGAGCATACAGAATGTGTATGTTTTACAAAAAGACATCCTATTTGCGGGCAGTAGCAGCTATCCCTCTCTGTATCAGCGAAAAGAGCAGAAACGCCGCCAGATCCACCACAACAACGCTCGCGCCCGCCGGTGTTGAGTACGTGTAGGACAGCACCATTCCTCCAAAGAAACAGATCAGCGACAGAATCCCCGATGCGATGACCACCCCCCGGAAGCTCTTGAACACCCGCATGGAGGTCAGAGCCGGGAAAATAATCAGACTGGAGATCAGCATCGCGCCCATCATCCGCATTCCAATCACGATCGTGATCGCGGTCAGAACCGCTATCAGCACGTTATAGAGCGACACATTGACGCCGGTCGCCTTGGCAAAGCTCTCATCAAAGGTAACCGCAAATACTTTGTTATAGCAAAAAAGATATAATCCAAGCACCATCATGGAAAGCACCGCCGCAAACTGGACATCTTCCCGGCTCATCGCGAGAATGCTTCCAAACATATAGCTGCTGACATCGGTCGTCATACCGGTTGTCAGGGAAGTTACGATAATACCGATTGCAAGCGCACTGGCCGAGATCATCGCAATCGCAGCGTCACTCTTTACTTTTCCATGTTCCGTGATCCGCAGCAGGAAAAATGCCGCCAGCACAACCACCGGAATCGAAACCTTTAAAGGTGACCAGCCTGCCGCCAGTGCGATCGAAAGGGATCCGAACGAAACATGGGATAAACCGTCTCCAATCATTGAGTAGCGTTTCAGCACCAGGCTGACACCCAGCAGAGAGGCGCAGAGAGAGACTAAAAGACCGCCGATCAGCGCCCGCACCATAAACGGGTATGATAACATTTCAGATATAATTCCCATCTTCTACACCTCCTTCTCCGCATTTCTGTCTTTCAAATGCTGTTTCGTTTCAGAATCAGTTTCCGAACCCATTTCCGGCTTCTGCATCTTCCTGATTCCATCCTTCTGCATCGGCACTCCACATCTGTGCCCCAGAGTTGCCAGCTCTTCCCGTCCCAGGAAAGAATGAGCAATCTCACTCTTCACATATTCTTTCATCGTACCCCAGAACAGCGGCTTCTGCCGCATCTGCAAAATTTTTCCTCCCTGATGCACAATATTTGCCATATCATGGGAAACCATCAGGATTGCAACCTTTTCTTCCTGATTCAGTTTCCGGATCAGCTGATAAAAGTCCAGAATCGCCGACGGATCGAGTCCCGTGATCGGCTCATCGAGAATCAGCAGCTTATCCGTCGCACAGAGCGCCCGCGCGATCAGAACACGCTGTTTCTGACCGCCGGAAAGCTCTCTGAAACAGCTTTTTTCCAGATCGCGGATTCCCAGACGATCCAGATTTGCCCGCGCCTCTTTCTTTTCTTTCATCGAATAAAACGGGCGGCTGCCGCGTTTTCCCAGGCACCCGGAGATAACCACCTCAAACACAGTCGCTGGAAAGTCCTTCTGCGCGTCGGTCTGCTGCGGCAGGGAACCAATACCGGCTTTTTTTAATTCTTCCGAATATTCAATCCTGCCCGAAGTCGGTTTTAAAAGTCCCAGAATGCCCTTCATCAGGGTACTTTTTCCCGAACCATTTTCCCCGACAATGCAGATGTAATCGCCCTCATTTACCTCCAGGTTCACATCCAGCACCGCATCCTGGTTTTCATAACCAAAACCTACATGCTCACATTTTAAGAGTAATCCCATCTATAATTCCTTTCACTACTGCTCTACTCTTCTATTGTCATAAACATTCACCATGGCTAAAGACTTTTTCCCATAATCATCTATTCTTTTTATGACAATCCCTTTTTCAAATTCTTTACGTTCTGCTCCATCAATTCCAGATAGGTAACACCCGAATCAAACTGGTGTCTCGTCACATTGTGGCAGGAGTGGAACAACAGTGGTTCCGCGCCCGTCTCTTCCCCGATGATCTCCGCCACGCGCGGGCTGGAAAGCTCCAGGTAATAGACGGCTGGTATCTGTTCCTCCCGCACCTTATCGATCAGGTAGGCGATGGTCTTGGCACTCGGCTCCGTATCCGTACTGCATCCTGAAAATGCCGCCCTGTATTCCAGCCCATACTCATCGAAAAAGTACCGGAGTGGAAATTTATCACCGAAAACGACGAGACGGCGCTTGGCATGGGAGACAACTTCTCTGAATTCTGCATCCAATTCCGTCAATTTATCCTGATAGGACGCGCAGTTTTCCGCATAGGAAGCCGCGTGCGCCGGATCTTCCTGTGCCAGCACCTGCGCCAGCACGCCGGCCAGCTTTTTCGCATTGACCGGGGACGTCCAGATGTGCTCGTCATATTCGATCTCGACGCCGTGACCATCGTCCTCATCCAGATACTCTTGAGCGTGATCTTCATCATGAACCGCCACATCTTCCCTATCATGCTCATCCTCGCTGTGAATATGCTCTTCTATGTCGTGTTCTTCTTCACTGTAAACATGGTCCTCTGGCTCATGTTCTTCTTCGCTGTGAGCATGATCTTCCGACTCATGATCGTGATCACCCGCATGAACTGTTCCATCCGCATGAACATGCGTATGTCCATGATCGTGCGCCTCTCCATCTTCCATGCCCTCGACGATCTCCTCCTGCACTACATCCACGCAGTCCATCATCGTCACGACGCGCTTCGGTCCGGTGCCTTCCCCGAAGGAATCAAGCACCTGCGAAAGCCACTGTTCCATCGTACCGCCGTTGCAGACTAACAGATCTGCATTCTGGATCGTGATCATGTCCGCCGGCGTCGGCTCGAACGAATGGCTGTCCATGCCCGCCGGAACGACCATCGTCAGCCGGATCGAATCCCCGGCAATCTGCCGGAGAAAATCGTAATACGGAAATAGCGTCGTCACAACGTTTAAGCGCGTATCACCAGACGCATCTGCCCCTTTTAACGGATTCGACGATGAATCCGATGCAGTTCCCCGCCGTGGCGTACACGCTGTAAGAACACAGGAAAAGACAATCAAAAAAGCAAGCATCCATGATATCCATTTACATTTAAATCCATTCTTGTGTTTTACCATATTTCTTTTTTACCCTTAACTTCTTCTATTTCAGTAAATGTTTTTCAATAAACATTTCGAATTACTATTTCAAATATCATTTTCTTTCACAACTGTTTCTCTTTTCACAGCTATGAACAAACACAGACACTACTCCATTCTTCCATGTGACTCATTCTTTTTCTTCACAATCTCCGCTACTTCCGACGGATGTGCCACAATATACTGCGGGTGGCAGCCTTCCAGCTCTTCCCGGTCACGGAAGCCCCAGAGCACGCCGACCGTGTCCATTCCGGCATTCAGCCCAGTTTCCATATCTGTATTCGTATCACCCAGATACAGACACTCTTCCTGTTTTATACCCAGTTCCCGGCAGATGGCGAACGCCCCGTCTGGAGCCGGTTTTTTCGGCGTTCCCGCCTGCTCGCCGCGCACCACATCAAAACATCCTTTCCCAAAGAATGTCTCAATATTCACAATTGCCTGCTCATGCGGCTTGTTCGAAAAGACAGCCACATGTACACCCATCTCTTTTAACGACGCCAGCAGTTCCCGGATACCGTCATATGGCTCTACGTCTTTCAGGCAGTATTTAGAGAAATTCTCCATATAAATCGGAAGCGACGCTTCATAATGAACCAGCTTCTCATCCCCCGCCAGCACCAGCGCGCGCTTCATCTGCATCCGGTATCCATTTCCCACGATCCGTTTCGTTTCCTCCGGTGTAACATGGCGCAGTCCGAATGCATCCAATGTTAAATTTGTCACATAAGTCAGCGCATAAACCGTATTTAAAAGAGTTCCATCCAAATCAAATATACATAAGCGGTACATTGCGTTTCTTCCTTTCTGTTTCCATCTTTTCTTGTAACTTTTTTGTTACTGTTCACGCATACGTGCTCAGTAACGGAATTTGCCGTGGCTTCGCATTTAAATACGGCAAATTCCTGCTGCCACCACGTTTTCTTACGGCACTTTCGGTTCCAAAAGTGCCTACCTGTGAACAGTACCACTTTTTTCCCCTCACAGCCGATTCATACTTTCACAGCTACAGGCAATCATCCATACAAACTCATCTTCGACCAAACATATCGCCCAGCAAATCACGATGTTTCCTGCCTCTCCTTCTGCATCTGCTCTTCACGCTCCCGCTTCGAGAACACGCATCCGCAGTAATTCTGCCGGTATAGATGATACTGCGCCGACAGCTCGATCGAGCGCTTATATCCCTCTTTTTTCTTGAAATCCGACGGCAGAAATGCCACATGATACTCTTCTCCCATCGCCTGCCCGATCGTATTGAGGCGCCCGGCATTTTTGAGCGGACTGATCGTGAGGGTCGTCGTGAACCAGTCATAGCCGCCCTCGGCTGCCAGCTTCGCCGCTTCCCGGAGGCGCATCTCAAAACAAATACCGCAGCGCTCGCCGCCCTCCGGATCCTTCTCATGCCCCCGGACTGCCTCATAGTAGCATTCCGGGTCGTATTTTCCTTCTACAAACCGGATCGGATGCACCGCTGGAAGCTCCCGGATCAGCCGCTGTACCTCCTCCGTGCGCGCCTCATATTCCTCTTTCGGTGAAATATTCGGATTGTAGTAGAACACCGTAATCGAAAAATACTGCGACAGATATTCCAGCACGTAGCTGCTGCACGGCGCACAACAGCTGTGGAGAAATAAAGTCGGAACTCTGCCGTCCCGGACTGCTGCATCCAGCACTTTTTCCATTTCTTTCTGATAATTCCGTTTCGCCGTCTGTGTCTTTCTGGCTGGCGGATTTTTCATTGGTTCCGACATTTTTCTCTCCTCTTTCTATAAGTTCCCATCTGTCCGTGCATTTTCCTTCCAGCACACGATACTTCTATCCGAAACGCTTCTTTCCTGACAAACATCATTTCCATCCTTAGACGTCATATGAAGATATGCACAATAATTCATATTCTCCAAAACTTGAAAAAGCAGCCTGTACCCACGGACGGGTACAAACTGCTTTATCTTTTTATTAAACCTTTCAGGAAATTCCAAACAAATTTCCCTTTTTACCAAAATGATACAACTCTTACAGAAAATCGCGAATCCGCTTGCTCCGGACCGGATTTCTTAATTTACGAAGTGCTTTTGCCTCGATCTGGCGGATACGCTCTCTCGTTACGTTGAATGCTTTTCCAACCTCTTCCAGGGTTCTCGGATGTCCGTCCTCCAGGCCAAACCGGAGAATAATAACCTGACGCTCTCTCTCCTTCAGGTCTCCAAGCAATGCATCGATATGCTCACGCAGCATAACAGATTCTACATTCCCTTCCGGCGTTACCACGTTGCCGTCCGCTACGAAATCACCCAGATTGGAATCGTCTTCCTCACCGATCGGGGTTTCCAGAGAAGCTGGCTCACGTGCGATCTGCATGATCTCCATGACCTTATCCTCGGACATGCCAAGCGCCTCGGACAGCTCTGCCACCGACGGCTCATAGCCCAGTTCCAGCGTCAGCTTACGCTGCATCTTGGACATCTTGTTGATCGTCTCTACCATATGCACCGGGACACGGATAGTTCTCGCCTGATCCGCCAGAGCCCTTGTAACAGACTGACGAATCCACCAGGTCGCATATGTACTTAATTTATAACCCTTTGTATAATCAAACTTCTCAACGCCCTTAATAAGACCCAGATTGCCTTCCTGAACCAGATCCAGAAAGCTCATGCCGCGTCCTGTATAGCGCTTTGCAATGCTGACAACCAGGCGCAGGTTTGCCTCAATCAGGCGCTCTTTTGCATTCACATCACCCTCTGCTTTGCGCTTTGCAAGGCGGATCTCCTCCTCCGCGCTCAGAAGCGGAACGGTACCGATCTCTTTCAGGTACATGCGGACCGGATCTTCCGTGCCGATTCCCTCTAACAGATCGATCGCATCCAGATCGATATCCTCTTCCTCGTTCTTGAGGAATTCATCATCCACATCATCATCGAGCATCGAATCATTTTCCTTGAGGATCGAATCATCGATCACCTCCGGAATGACATCAATATTATTCTGCTCCAGATAATTGTAAATCTGCTCCATCTGCTCTGTCTGCAGATTATCTCCCATAAAAAAGTTATTGATCTCTGTCACGTCCAGCGCGTTCTGCTTAGACTTTGCTAACTCTACCAGTTTCCTTAACTTACCTAAAAAATTTTCTTTCTCCACGAATTAACGTCCTTTCGATTTATTTCGCTTAGAAGTTTCTTTATATCTAACGTGATATTGTCCCTCGATTGTTTGTGTGCTTTTATTTCCCTGCACCTTTCCCTGCAATATCCCGAAAGTACATTATATACGATTAAATTCTATTTTTCAACAATTTTCGAAATTTTTCGATCTATTTCTATTTAGGCAGTTACTGTTCACGCATACATGCCCAGCAACGCAATTTGCCGTGGCTTCGCATTTAAATACGGCAAATTTCTGCTGCCACCACGTTTTCTTACGGCACTTTCGGTTCCAAAAGTGCCTACCCGCGAACCGTAACTTCAGGCACCCTGATCGCAATCTCTCTTGGTTTATTTTCAATCACGACCTCTGTCTGGCTTCCGCCAAACTCACCGTCCAGCGACCAGTCCACCAGCTCCTCCGACTGTACCATCAGTTTCGAGGTGCGGAACTTGAATACGCATTCATTTTCGCCCTCTCTCTGAATCAAATAAGCAGCAATACTTGCAATGTCAAGCGGCGTGCGCGGTTTCCGGACCAGAAGCACCTCAAACTCCCCGTCATCCAGCGCCACGTCCATACCAACCAGTCCTTTAAAACCTCCGATCGAGGTCGTATTGGTCACCATTCCCAGAATAAATTCCTCTTCCAATTCTCTCTGCTCCCCCAGATGTTCCCACGCAAGGCGCATCCGGTAGGATTTAAGCCCTGTCAGGCGTTTGATGGCTTCCAGCATATATGCCTGATGCCCCAAAATATTTTTCGTCTCCTGCGGGGTCGAATAGGATACCTCCGTAAATGCTCCGAACGCCGCCACATAGACGAAATACCGGTTTTTGCCGAATACACCGACATCCACCAGAAATGGTTTTCCCAGTGCAGCTGTCTGCGCCGCTTTCCGCATATTTTTCGGAAGTCCCAGACTGGATGCGAAATCATTCGTGGAACCCGACGGGATATACCCTAACTCCGGACGCTTTTCCGGGGTGATCGTCATCAGCCCCGATACCACCTCGTTAAGCGTACCGTCCCCGCCGCTGCACACGACCAGTTCCTTCGTTTTCGCACGCGCCGCCTGATACTCCGCATCCTTCGGGCCCTGCGTAATATAAACAGACGGTCCATAGCCCGCCTTTACAAAACTATCTAAAATTTCAAGAAGACGACTTCGAATCTGTTCTTTGCCAGATCTCGGATTGATGATAAAAAGCATTTTTTTCATAATCGCCATTTTTCCTGCTCCCCCACACTAACAGTATTTCATATTAATATATTTGTATACACGCGAAATGCATTGGGGATCGGATAGCGATCCTGCAGCTCCGCCCGGCGCACCATCAAAACTGTTTTATCCTGATAGCCGGATGCCCGTTTCAGGCGGATTCTGCGTCCGCACATATGCCATTCAACATGGGAAAAAATGTGGACTGCATCCGGCAGATCCTCGGTTTCCTTGATATCCGCCTCCGCGATCCCCAGTTCTTTCGCTGCCTCCGCCGCACTCTTTTTTCCGTCCAGATTGACATATTCGTAGAGGGACGCCAGCAATCCCTTGCTGCTGCGCTTGCGGATCGCCACCGTATCCTCCCACTCAATCAGGCAGACCGTTTTTTCCTCGATCCGGCGCGGCTTTTTCGGCGGCTTGACCGGATATTGCTCCTCCTCTCCCCGCCGATGCGCCAGACAAAGGGATTCCAGCGGGCACTTCTCACAGAGCGGACGTCCGCCCGGGATGCAGACAAGCGCACCCAGCTCAATCCATGCCTGATTATATTCACCTGGATGAAATAGCTCTTCTGACCGTAATGCCGTGGAAACCTCACCGGCATCATCACCGGCTGACAAATAGGAATCTCTTTCCTCCGTCCGGCGCACAAGTTCCGCCTCCAGGCGCCGCTCATATTTCTTTCGAAGCGCCGGCTTCGTGCTGTCCTGTGGGTCAGCAAACAGGCGTGTCAGAACACGCACCACATTTCCATCCAGCGCCGGAGCCGGCAGATCATACGCGATCGACGCAACTGCCCCGGCTGTATAACTTCCGATGCCCGGAAGTTTCAATATCTCATCCCGCGACGCCGGCATCTGACCGCCGTAGTCTTCCATCAGGCAGACCGCTGCCTTTTTTAGGTTCCGGGCTCTGGAATAATACCCAAGTCCCTCCCACAGCTTCAAAAGCCGCTCTTCGTCCACCTGCGCGAGCGAGGTAATGTCCGGGAGTGCTTCCATAAAACGGGCAAAGTACGGTTTGACCGCCTCTACCCGTGTCTGCTGCAGCATGATCTCCGAAATCCAGACCGAATACGGTTCCGGATTCTCCCGCCACGGAAGGAGCCGCCGGTTTTTCCGGTACCAGGAGAGCAATGGAGCGCCGGATGCCGC
>ULQX01017110.1_pt1 | contig 25956 bp, 23 predicted proteins | sample 1954941 | NCBI WGS metagenome assembly ULQX01 (sample SAMEA4835667, study PRJEB28245) | human gut metagenome | biome: gut microbiome; material: fecal sample | place: Denmark | collected 2008
GTACTGCATTATCATACTGCAGGACACTTGTAGCCCGTAACTTAATAGTAGTCGGTAACTCCGTAATTTATTTATAACTTAATTCTGCCTCTATTTCTTCGCAGACATCTTGCTCCAGGTTGAGCAGCTGATTGATTTCTTTTCGTTTTTCCAAATCCGTGAAATAGCTCTCCACTACTGCATAGATGTTGAAGCCGGTTGTGGAACCCGCAGCCAAATCCAATGACTCAACCATTTTCTCTACTGCTTGATGAATGCGTTTCTTACTGATAAAATGCAGTTCATTACTATGAATTAAGCTCTTTTCCATGATATTTTCTGTTTTAGTTATTGTAGTTATAACATTCTATCAAGCAAGTAAGTTCATGTAGATTGAACAGATTTGACAGTCGGTCGAATGATATTTTTCCTATATTTGCAAAAAATATAAACGCGGCAATGAAAGAACTGTTTATAAAAATACTCCGTTTTCTGATGTTTGTACTGGTCGTAGCTTTGGGCTGCATCGGATATAACATCTATGAAGATACGTTGGCTGCTGTGTGGATACCCGTAGGGGTAGGACTTGTGGTGGCAGTCGTTACACTTCCTCTATATAAAAAATGGATATGGCTGACAACGATGGAGCAAAAGGCAGTGAATATATTGTGCCATGTGGTGTGCGTGGGTGTCATCAGTTGTTCGCTTTTTCTGGTAGGGAATTATCGGATGGCGGCTCCTGCTTCGACAAAGGAGGTGACGGTTACCGTACTTGAGAAGCTGATAAAAGAACATGAAAAGAGACGTAAAGTAGGCAAGCATCGTTATGTGTCGGACGGAGTACGTAAGGAATATTACTTAAAGGTGGCTTTCGAGGATGGAGCGATAGAGACCTTGCATGTTTCCACAGCCACATACAACAAAGCACGAAAAGGCAAACCGAAAGTCCTGACTTTGCAGAAAGGAGGTTTCGGATTGCCGGTGATAACGAAGGGGCTATAGTTTTCATCCCCCCATGCAAGACATCAGATGAGGAACTGAATGCTCTTCTTAAAGATTTCTGCGTACAAAATGTCCGTCAATCCAAATGGTGGCATGGTGTCCTTTGAATTTCAGTAATACATAATTGGGAGCTGCCGGGCCTTTATCTCCACCTTACCGGTGAGCACTACGCTGTTTCCTTCTTCCTGAAAGCACAAACCTGCTTTCGGATTGGCTGCACCTTTGTTTTAAGACTGTCTTTGCCGGTTGCCAACCATACGGTGGTGGCCCCTTCCGACTTGATATTGCTCATTGGAACGGGGCTGGGATGATATTCTTTATAGGTTGTAAAGATACAGATAAACTGATAGGGAAATCCCTATGTATAAATAGAGAGAATCACGGAAAAGGAGGTTTTTATCATACTACATTTGCTGTATGGATAAATACTAAAACTTTCTATTATGAAAAAGATGTCAGTTGTTTTAGGCTTGTTACTCGCTGTCTTGGTGATGGGCTGTGGCATTTATGAAAGCTACGGGTTTGATTATAAGCAGTTGAGCAGCATTGAACGTGGTATGAGCTTTAAAGAGGTGTGTACCATTTTAGGAGAGCCTGCATTTAGAGATTTGAATAAGGAGGGAGAGGCTTGGACATTCCGCGCTTATACTCCTGCGGGGTGGTCGGCTGTCAAGGTGTGGTTCAAAGACGGAAAAGTGGACGAAATGAAGAGCTATCTGGAGGATACTTATCCGGTTACCACTTCGCGGGACAAAAGTTTCATGAATGAGAAAAAAGAATCTTCCGACAAGAGTAGCGAAACAAAGGTAATAGTTTCGCCGGAAGGGAAACATTACATCAAAATGGGCTCGGTAGTAGTCACTCCCGAAGGCAAGCATATAATAGTACCTTGATTATACCAGCATAATCGTTTCCGGATATAGTATAATGTGAATATACCTTTCTATAAAGTGCTGATATTTATAAAGTTCTATATTTTTTGCAGATTTTAGGTATATGTAGTTCAAAGAATGTTATCTGAAATGAAAAGAATGGGCAATGTTTGTCATTGCTCTGTCTTTATCTTATATTTGAGTAGATAATATAGGATATCATTTTAAGAAAGGAACTAATAATAAGATAATAATATGAAGAATATTGAGAAGGCGACCAATAATATGAAAATGGTATATTCCATTCTGTGCAATCTTAAGAAGTGTACAATCTTTGAATTACAGAAACTGACGAAGTTCAGGGATGTGGATTTGTGTTTGGCCTTGGGGTATCTGCTGCAGAATAACCAGATTTATCAGAAGCGTATTGATAACATGGTTTACTATGGAGTCGTCGCAAAATGAAAAGATATACAATAGGTTTACCACACATTTTGCTTACATGCTTGCATGGCGCTTTCTAATTGTTTGTTATACCGCGTTTTACGATATGTAAGCAGATGCCATGCAAGTATGTAGGCAAACTTTGCTTGCATGCTGTTTTTTCTTGTGCAAATGGCTGGTCTTCTTTCCGCAAAGAACAGCTCTTTCTTCTACTAAAAGCTTATTAATGACTATTGTGCACGGTTGTGATGCAACTTCTTCACTATTGTGGTACGGCTTCTTCATGCTTGTGGAGAAGTCGTACCACAATAGTGCGCATGTCTAACTATCATTTATTCAGTGTATTGACAGCCTATGTTAGAGCAATGAAAGACTGATAGACTGTCTTTCATTGGCTGTGTGTCTACCTTCAAAAGAGTGATATGGTAGTGGATAATGTTCATGTTTTGCTGTTTTTTCAGTGAAAGAAATCATGAGTATTTGGATACTTGAAAAATAAGTCCCACCTTTGCACGCGAATTAGAAAACCAAAAGAGTTTTGTAATCCTCATCGGAGGGCTGTAAAAATGCCGGATAAGATGACTGGGTAAAACCAATCATTTTATCCGGCATTTTTTTGCTTTTGGGCAAGACAATAACCTATAAATATAGTTGAACATGAAAAGAGATGTAATTGATTTGAGTACACTGAATGTGTTTACATTGTTTCGGAAATATTTTGTTCCTACGTTGCTGGGTATGCTCAGTATGTCGGCCGTAACAGCGATTGACGGGATATTTGTCGGGCATGGAGTAGGTAGCGACGGGATTGCGGCCGTAAATATCTGTGTCCCTTTACTGATGCTTTTTACGGGAATCGGGCTTATGGTTGGTGCCGGGTGTTCTGTGGTCGCTTCTATCCAATTGTCGAGAGGCAAAAGCAAGTCTGCTCGGTTGAATGTGACACAAGCATTACTGTTTGTAACGATTGTAGCTTTGATACCCTCTGTTTTGATGATGGCTTTTCCGGCAGAAACAGCCCGGATGCTCGGCTCTTCCGAACATCTGTTGCCTATGGTGACGGATTATCTGCTGTGGTTTGTTCCGTCATGGGTCTTTCAGATATGGATAACGGTGCCGCTGTTCGTCATTCGTCTGGACGGTGCTCCAAAGCTGGCTATGTTGTGCAGCCTGATTACGGCTGTAATCAATGTGGTGCTCGACTGGCTGTTTATCTTTCCTTTTGGCTGGGGAGTCATGGGAGCAGCATTTGCCACTTCCATCAGCATCATGGCCGGCGGACTGGTGGCGATGGTCTATCTACTGTTTTATGCTCGGCATTTGCGTTTACAACCACTCAAATGGAGTGTCAAGAGCCTGCGGCTTTCCGTGCGGAATATTGGTTACCAGTGCCGTATCGGTCCTTCTGCCTTATTGGGAGAGGCAACGCTTGCTGTTCTTATGTTCGTCGGGAATCAGGTATTTATGTCCTATCTGGGGGACGATGGCGTAGGGGCATTCGGTATAGCGTGCTATTATATTCCTTTTGTTTTCATGGTAGGTAATGCTATTGCACAATCTGCCCAACCTATTATCAGCTATAATTTCGGACTGGGCTACAAGGAAAGAGTGATGGCGGCGGAACGTATTGCGTTGCTGACGGCTGTGGTCTGCGGTGTGGTTGCAACGGTGGCATTCACTGTTTATCCTTATCTGCTGGTCGGTCTTTTCATCAGTCTTGACAGTGAAGCGGCGAAGATAGCGATACACGGTTTCCCCTATTTTGCAAGCGGCTTTGTCTTTTTCATTGTGAATATTGCTGTGGTAGGTTATTTTCAGAGTGTTGAAAGAATAAAGCCAGCTACGATTTTTGCTTTGTTGCGTGGCTTTGTTTTCCTTATTCCGAGTTTTATTCTGTTGCCGAAGTTCTTGGGTGTGTCGGGAATCTGGTTGGCAATGCCACTCTCGGAGGCTTTGACAATCATTGTGATTCTGCTTTTTGTTCTGAAGCATCGGTATGCTTATAAAGTTTCCAGCCAACTCATTACGTCGTAGGTGCCTTTAAAAAAACGAGGTTGTGCCAACGTTTTGACATAACCTCCTAAAACCGTAACCTAAGATTTCTAAAATTGGCGAGATTGGACAATCATACATTTGTATGAACTCTATATATTTGCAAATTATATCGTTATAGATGAAAAGTAGCACTGAAAATATATACAAACAGAAAGTCAATCAAGTAATTGATTACATAAATTTTAATCTGCATCAGCCATTGCAATTGAATGTAATAGCCGACATAGTAAATATGTCTCAACGGCAATTGCTCCGTATGATGAGTTCTGCTTTGGATGAACCATTATACTCTTATGTGGCGAGGCAACGAGTAGAACGAGCTGTACTATATATGCAAACTGAAGACATGAGTTTACAGAATTTGGCTGGGTTAGTCGGCTACGATAATCCGCAATCGTTCTCCAAAGCATTTAAGAAACAATTTGGTATCTCTCCCAAAACATATATCAGCAGATTAAGGATGCGATTAAAAGAGTGCGAACATGATGGAAAGGAGTGCGAATTGCATTCTGAAGTCTACAATTTCGAGGGATTAAATTTAGTATATATCCGTATATGGGGTAAGTACGGAGAGGAAGAACCTTATGAAACAGTATGGAGTAAATTGATACATTTCTTAAAGAGCAATGACTTACTTATGCCCGATACACGTTTTATTGGGTTAAGTTTTGACGACCCTAATGTGACAAACCCTAATCAATGTCGTTTCTATGCTTGTGCATCGGTACAAAAGGAAATTATGCCTACTTGTGAATTTGGTACAATCCGGCTACCACAAGGTAAATATGCGGTCTATACGTTGCAGGGGTATTATACTGATTTGCAGGACTGGTATAACATCATTAACGTAAGCCAAGAATATTCACTTCGTCATGGGATGTCTTTTGAGGAGTATATCAATTATTCAAAAGAAAATAAAAAAGAGAGTATCACAAAAATCTACATACCGATAAAATAAATAAAAGCATGGAAAATAGTTTACCTAAATATATAACTCTAACAGAGGATAATATAGATAAAGAACATATCTGCTGCGCATTCTCTGACAAAAAATGCTTGGAAGGATATGAGTTCAAAAAGGAATGGCTAAAAAAGGAATTTGCTAATGGCTATGTTTTTAGGCGGCTTGATGCACGAGCCAAAGTTTTTATAGAATATGTTCCTGCTGAATATGTGTGGCTTCCGGTTACTGCCCCTAATTATTTAATGATTAATTGTTTTTGGGTTTCAGGGCAGTATAAAGGTCAAGGGCATGGATATAATTTGCTCCAATTTGTGATTGAAGATGCAAAAAAGCAACAAAAAAATGGATTGGTTACTGTTGTAGGTACAAAAAAGAACCATTTTATGAGTGATACGAAATGGTTGCTGCAACATGGCTTTAAGGAAATAGAAAAACTTCCAAATGGATTTTCATTGTTGGTAATGAGTTTTCATGAGAATAGTGCAGTTCCATATTTTAATGATTGCGTCAAAAGTGGAGAATGCCCCGACAAACTGGGAATAGTGGCTTATTATTCTAATCGTTGCCCATATACGGATTATTATGTAAATGGAGTGTTGCGTGTTCTTGCGCAAGAAAGAAATATTCCTTTGAAAGTAATTAAATTGGAAACGAGAGAGCAAGCACAAAACTCTCCTACACCAGCTACTATATTTTCTCTTTTTTACAATGGGAAGTTTGTAACTACGGATTTAAGTATTTGTACTGAGTCTAAATTTACAAAACTATTAAAGTAGTAAAATGAAAGAATTGGTTAATAACATGTTAGCTGAAATAGAGGTCAATATATCTGAAATCGACCTCTACGGTTATAATATTGTTGAAACTTTTCTTTCAATAGTGCGTCGTTTGCAAGCGGTTCTCAATGATTTAAAAACAAAACTGCAAATTCATTCCTTCTATAAGATTTATCGGATAGAAACACAATGCCCCGATGGTAGTAATGATGTAATCAGAAACTATATTAAGTAAAGAACTGGATAACCTGACCTGCTTCTTTAACCGTAATCTGGACTTTTACCAATATTATCGTTTTCATTCGACCTTGTATGATGAATATTATGTTGTTCGTGGAAAGTTTGATTTACGCCTATGTACCGATAGCGCACAATTCGATAAAGACCTGAATTTCTCAACCTGTTTCTTCGGGTGGCATTAACAATGGCAACGTGGGAATAAAAGAAATGATGAATTTTCTCAGTACGGTGCTCTAAATGGAGTTAGGCGATTATTATGCCGCTTATATTGCCATGAAAGAACGGAAGAAGGATTGGACGGCATATCTTAGCCGTTTGCAAGACAGCTTAGTCAAACGAATGGACGAAGGATAGTAAATGACAAACTTCTGTTTTTCTTTTCGCCAGTATTATATTGCTTCAATCTTATAAATCAACCATTTAGTCTGGGGTACCGTGCTGTGGATGCTTTCCGGCATAGAATTGATATGTACGGCTTCTGCGGTTCTGCCGGAAGCCTTGCCTAACTTCACGCTCCAGTGAGCCGGATTTATTTCCAGTTTGGTGTTGAACTGGGCTACAACTTGGTCGATAGTGATACGTGCGATAATCGGTGCGTTGCCGTTCTTCTTTACTGCATTTCGTTTGACGAAATAGAGTAGCTTGAAAGTACTTCTCATAATCTCTTTTTTAGTTACAAAATTAAATTGATGAACTGAAAATGAGATATTTGCAGTACGGACAAATCAAGACAACAAACCGCCAATTTCAGACATTCCGTGACCTAAAATCCGAAAGGTCGGACAGGTCACGAATTGGTCACGAAAGTATGTCTTTTTGTGACCATTTCGTGTCTTAGGTCACGGACTTTATACAAAGAAAAAACTCCTGCAATACCTTGATATTGTAGGAGTTGTCTTTTCTTTGTCTGGTTTTGTCCAGCTTCTTGGTGATCCGCCTGGATTTTGTACCTTTCGGTTATTTCCTTGCGTTATCTGTTTCTTTTCCAAGGCCCTATGCCCTATCATAAAAGGGTTCATTATTAGGATGTAACACAAAAAGTGTAACACATTAATTAACTCGCATGTGGTTTTGATGTTGTTCCTAACCACTTGGCAAAGTTACATATAATATCTGAGAATCCCGCCTTTTATCACCGTTTTCTCTCTTTACGAGTATGAAATAAGAGTATGATTTTTCGCCTAAACACAATAAAACCTAAATTCTGACTGATTTTCTTTTGTACTTTCGTCCATTTGTGTCTTCGTCTGTAACTTCGCAACACAATATTTCAAAAATTAAACGTATGAAGACATTAACGAAGAAACAAAAAGAAGCGAATGGAGAGAATTTCTCTCGCATCGTAGATGATGCTGCCATCCTTTTGCAACGGAAGGCAGATTACGTGATGAACATAAAACAGGTCGCTGACTATCTTGGTATATCTATGGACGCAGTCCGCAAGCGATGTCAACGGGGACAACTTCCCTTCCATAGAAGTGCCAGTCGGTTGTACTTTAGCCGGATGGAGATTGACGATACAATTCTTGACCGTGAACTGTTGACAAAGTTTGCATAAAAGAGGAATTGCCATGACTTACATCGACTACATGAACTTTTCCGATAAGCCAAATGAACGAAGCAAGTTCACTTGTTTTGTCATGGCGAGGAAAAGTGCGCATCGCGAACCAATTTTGGCGATTGGCGGACTACGAATCCTTTGCTGCAAGCGAAGTCGCTCTTTATGCCTTTCTTGTCAACGAGTGCAACAAGTTTCATTGGCAAATGTCTTTTTCTTGCCCTACCTTTCATGTTTGCAACCGACTTCGGATGTCAAAACAAACGTTGGTAACAGCCAGAGAACGGTTGGCGAAAAGAAAACTGAAAACAAACCTATCGAACAATGGTGTTGTTATTCGGGAAAAGTCATTGAGGGGAAGTATAAAAGGATATAAACATAGATATTCTATAAAATGATGCTTCAAACATAATATATTCTTTCATTTCTTCTTTTTATCGCATTATTTTTCATATTTTTGCAATCATAAATAAGCAATAAATATGAATAGAATAAAAGAAGTACTTGAAGAAAAAGGCATTAAACAAACTTGGCTGGCAGAAAAGATAGGCAAAAGTTTTAGCCAGACCAATGCCTATGTCTGTAATCGCAGACAGCCAAGTATTGAATTATTGTATGAGATTGCTTCCCTTTTAGGGGTTGAAGCGAAGGATTTATTGGTTGATAATATTGAATTGAAGAAATAACTATGATAGAAGTCAACCAAATCATAAAGAATCTGATACCAACAGAGCCTGTAACTGTCATTAAAGTACAGGCACTGGGAAACATGTATTCTATCAAATACACGGGTGTTACTACCAACAAGACTAGTACCAAAGTGATTACCAAAGAGCAGTTCGAGTCTTTAGAAGTATTGACATCCGAAGGGGAATTCAATTTTAAGGGTAATCCTGAGAAGTTTGTGATGTTTGCTGAGGCCGAGCGCATACATTCAGCATATCAGTTCGACCCATTGTTTGCCATCAACTGTAGTGTGGTTGACCCTCTTCCTCATCAGGTGGAAGCGGTTTACAAGTTCTTGTTGCCTCAGCCTAAGATTCGTTTCCTGTTAGCTGACGATACCGGTGCAGGAAAAACGATTATGACAGGCCTTCTTTTGAAGGAACTTATCATGCGTGGTATTGTTGAACGTATTCTGATTATTACTCCTGGTGGCTTGACCAAACAATGGCAGGAAGACGAAATGGGTGTCAAGTTCAATATACCTTTCACACTTGTCAATCGCAGTCTGTTTACTGCTGATCCTAATATTTTCCGTACGGCCAACAAAATAGTTACTTCTATCGACTTTATCAGTCGGGAGGATGTACTTTCTGTAGTAAGCAATACCAGTTGGGATATGGTTATCTTTGATGAGTCGCACAAATTGTCGGCTTACGAATATGGACAGAAAACCTATAAATCCAAACGCTACGAAGCTGCTTACGTACTTTCTCAACAATGCGAGCATATGTTGTTGCTGACTGCTACTCCACACCGAGGACGTACCGATACGTTCAAAAAGTTACTTCAGTTATTGGATGAAGATATATTTGCTACAGACGATGTGGCAACAGAACGTGTAAAGGAACTTAGCAAGGATGGACTGAACAAGTTCTTCATTCGTCGTTTGAAGGAGGATATGAAAGACTGGAATGGTAATCCGCTTTACAAGAATCGTTTTACCAAAACCATTTCTTACCAACTGACTCCCGAAGAGAAATACCTGTATGACCAAGTGACCAATTACTTGACACAGCGCAAGGAAGAGGCTACTGAGGAAAAGAACATTCATGTAACTTTAGCCTTAGCAGTCATGCAACGCCGTTTGGTCAGTTCCATTTTTGCCATCAAAAATACACTTTTCAAACGTTGGAATGCGTTGCAGGGTATCGTGGATGAAGTCAACAAGAATCCGAACATCTGGAAGCAGCGCCAGAAGTTGGAATTGGTGGATGTGGATAACATGGACCAGTACGATGATTTGGAAGATGATGAAAAGGATGCACTTGACAACATTCTTTCTGACCCGAAGAAGTTCAAACTCTTTACGACATCAAAGAGTTTGGGTGAGATTGCCAATGAAGCCCAAGAGGTCAAACGTCTGTATGACATCGCTAACCAACTTTACAATCAGAATCAAGAAGAAAAGAAATATATTCAACTCAAAGAGTTGTTGAAAAGTCAAGGAGTCATTGACGGACAGAAACTCGTTATCTTTACCGAGCATAAAGATACGCTACTCTATTTGCAAGAACGCCTCACCAACAACGGTTACAAGGTGGCAGTCATCCATGGAGGTCTGTCGGTCGATGACCGCCGTGCCGCACAATGGCAGTTCATGGCACCCGATACTCAGATATTGATTGCAACCGATGCTGCCGGCGAAGGTATCAACTTGCAATTCTGTCGATTGCTTATCAACTGGGATATACCATGGAATCCTAACCGTTTGGAGCAGCGTATGGGACGTATCCACCGTTATGGACAAAAGGAGGATGTGCTTGTATTCAATATGGTTGCCGACAATACACGCGAAGGTCAAGTGCTCTCCAAGTTGCTTACCAAGCTGGATGTTATCCGTGAGAGTATGGGAGATGACCGTGTGTATGATGTGATTCAAGATGTATTGAAAGATGTAAGCCTTGAAGCTATCATTTCTTCTGTATTTGATGGTAAGAAGTCCGACCTCGACCTATTCCTGAATCAGAACAATCAACAATTGGAATCTGAGTTCAAGAATCGCATCGAAGAGCAACAGAATGCCATAGCACATAGCGAAGTCGATTACAAGGATGCCCGCATACTGAAAGAGGATTCTGATGAAAAACGGTTGCAGCCTATCTACATTCAATTGTTCTTTGAACGGGCATTCCGCTATTTGGGTGGTCAATACGAAGCTGTGCAAAAAGGAATCTACAAGATAACATCCATTCCTGACATCTTGAGCAAACAGTTGAAGGAAAGTTACAATATATTGGCCGACAATCTCAGCCAGTTGCTCTTCTGTTTCGACAAGCAGATATTCCTTGACTATCAGAATACGGCTGCCATATTGGGTAAGGTACATTATATCAATCCCGGAAATGCCTTGTTTGATGCTTTGGTGGATTGTGTGCGTAAGGAATTCAAGGAAGAGATGCTGAAAGGTACCATATTGGTGTCACCGGAAGACACCGAAGAGTATTTTGCTTTCTTTGTCAAGAACCAGATTACAGACAATCGTCCCAACAAGGGAGACGACAGTATTGCCAACGAACTGTTAAGCTTTATTTATCAGACGACTGACGGCTCTTACCATAGCACTTCTCCGGCCAAGTTCCTCGATTTGCATGCCCCTTCACAATTTGCCAAGGAGATATTGCCTCCTGAAACAGTGCAAAGTCATGAAGTGATGAGTTGGGCGTTCGAGAATATTACCTTACCTTTGTTTGAAGAAACGAAAGTGAAGGTTGAAGAAGACTCTGCTAAACGTCAGGAATACCTCCGAACGGCTTTCAGTCAAATCATCATGGACTTGGATATCGCCATCAATGAAATGCAGATGAAGGCATTCATGGGGGATATGAAGTTGCAAGAAAAGTTGCTGCATAAGATTGAGCGGAAAAAGGAGTTGATGTACAAACGGGAAGAGCGTATTGCGGAAATGGGTCAGATGACCGAGGTATCCCCCAAGGAACCGGAGATTATCGGATGTGCCTACGTGGTGCCGCTTTCACAAGTGGAATACGAACAACATTTCCACATGAAGCGGGATGAAGAGGTAGAAGCTATTGCCATGCAAGTTGCTATAGAATATGAAACGCGCCAAGGACGTACTCCCGAAGATGTGTCGAAACAAAATTTGGGCTACGACATCAAGAGCATTGACACCTACGAAATGAAACGTTACATCGAGGTGAAAGGTCGTGCAACTACCGACGGTGTCATGCTTTCAGAAAATGAATGGAACCGTTTGGCTCAATTGGGAAACAAAGCATGGCTCTACATTGTCGTGAATTGCAAAACCACTCCGGAGCTGTATCGCATACAGAATCCTGCAGAACGTCTTTCATTTGAAAAGATGTCGAAAGGAGTACAATATTATCTGCCATTGGAAGAGTGGCAACAAAAATACATAAAGGAATAAAAGAAAAACATCATACTATGACAAAAGCCAAAAAACTCATAGAAGTTGCCTTGCCGATTAAGGAAATCTCGGCAGAGAGCGTGCGAGACAAATCTATCCGTCACGGACATATATCAACCCTGCACCTTTGGTGGGCACGCCGTCCACTGCCCGTATGTCGTGCGGTCATCTTTGCCAGTTTGGTACCCGACCCTTTGGACGCCAACTGTCCGAAGGCTTTTTGTGATGCCGTACAGGATTTGTTGGCAACCAATCAGCTGTATGCTCCTTATCCTGATATTCCTTATACTGCCATCTATGACCCGATGCCGGATACACTTCGCAACCGTCTATTGATGTTTATTGGTAAGTTCTCACACCAGTGTCAACTGAATATGTTGGTAGGAAAATCCACACCATCCAAAGACCAAATACAGGAAGGCTGTTTGATTAAATGGGAAAGCAAGAACGACCTAGTTGTGCTTCGCTTGGCCCGTTTATTGATATGGGTGGCTTATAATGCCGAGCGTCGTCCGGAGGCATCTTACAAAGAACTGGCCACAGAGTTTGATTTGGCTTTCAATGCTATCAAAAAAGCTGAGAACAATTTGTACAACACCCCTAACCGTCATCTTGCTTCGGCAGATGTAGAAGTTAAAGAAACGGCCTTGCAAGCTGCTATAGAGAGTTTCCAAAATCGAATGCCAAGCGTATTCGACCCCTTTGCTGGCGGTGGTGCCATCCCATTGGAAGCAGCCCGTTTGGGATGCCGTTCGTATGGTAACGACATTAATCCGGTGGCACATATCATAGAGAAAGGCTCAGTAGAATTCCCGCAAAAGTATGGTAAGCCTATCACATATACCCATGAGGAGTTTATGGCTTTTTACGGCAAAGAAGGAGTAAAGCTCTATACAGAAAAGTTTGGCGTTATGCCTACGGGTAATGTGGAAATCCCTAATCGTCTTTCGTTTGATGTGGAGTTTTATGCCAAAAAGCTATTGGCTATGACAGAAGCTGAGGTGGGGCATCTTTATCCTGCAGATGAAAAAGGGAATAAACCCGCAGTATTCTATTGGATGAGATTTTGTCAATGTGCTAATTGTAAAAAAGAAATTCCATTATTTAAGCAATACTATTTATCAAAGCCAAGAACAAATAAAAAGCAAGAGCGTATAAAACATTTCCATATAAAAAAAAATAATGATACTATTTTAATTGATATTAAGAATGGAGATTGTACTACATCTCCTATTGTAAATAGAGGTAATGTTGAATGTCCTTATTGTGGTGGTATTACTGATATTAACAAATTAAAAGAACAATTCATCAATCATACAATCAAAGAAAAGGTTATTGCTTTGATTTATGATGATGGTAAGAAAAAAACTTTTAATACGCCATCATCCAACTATATGGAAGAGTTTCAAAATCTATTTGAGGACATAGCTAATGATATTCCTCAAGAAAAATTACAACCAAATTCAGCTGGTGGTGATATTTTAGGATGGGGGTTTCATAGATGGGGAGAATTATTTAATAAAAGACAATTAAATACTTTAATCATTTTTTGTGATATATTGAACTCTTTGTTCTATAAAGCTGAAAATGATTATCAAATAGCCATTAAAAGTTATTTAGCGATGTTGATTAATCGCATTGCTGTTAGAATGACATCTTTTGGGAAATGGCATATTTTGCAAGATACAGTAGAACATTTGTATGGGAGACAAGCCATACAAATGAATTATGACTATCCAGAATTAAATCCTTTTAGTAAAATTTCGAGTTCTGCAGAAGGACAGCTAGAAGCAATCATTAATTATATAGAGTCTGAAAACACAATTCCATTCTACTCTGTTTTTAATAATTGTGAAAGTGGAGAAAAGAAAGCATTTAATGTAAAAACAATTACAGCTACAATAACTGATCCTCCATATTATGACGCAATTGCATATGCAGATATTTCAGATTTTTTTTATGTGTGGTTCAAAAGAACATTAGGTTTACAATATCCTTTGGTTTTTTCAACCCCACAAACACCTAAAAAGGAAGAATGTACGGCGCTTAAGCATCATCATAATAACAATGATATTCTTGCAAAAAATCATTTCGAAAGAAAATTATTAGAAATTTTCACATCAATTGAATCTCAAACAACTGATATCGTTAGCATTATGTTTGCTCACCAAAGTACAGAAGCTTGGACAACTTTGTGTAATTCTATCTTAGGTGCAAATATGAATATCAAAGGAAGTTGGGCTACAGATACAGAAGTGAAAGGAGCATTAAAAACCGATAAGGCATTTTTGGAATCATCTGTAACAGTCGCTTGTCGTCCTTCAGAACGAAACGGTTTTGAAACATTTAAGCGAGTAAAGAAGGCGATTGAGACCAAGGTTACCGAAGAAGTTAATGCACTCTATGAACTTGGATTCCGTGGTGCAGATTTGCTTACCGCATGTTTTGGTCAAGCCGTGAGTGAATTTGGTAAATATGAAACAGTTGAAAAGGCTGATGGTAGCGAAGTGACAGTAGGCGAACTATTGGAACTGGCACGTACAGCAGCCTTTAATGCACTGCTGCGAGGATTTGATGGTGATGAATACACCCGCTTCTACATCGGTTGGCTACAAATGAACGGTATGGGAGATACAGATTTTGACGATGCTGCTAAGTTTGCCCGCGTGGGAATGAGTGTAAACATTAGCGACATCTTTGATAAGCATCTACTTATCCGTACAGGCAACAAGCAACACTTGGCAACCTACAAAGAGCGTGTGATGAAAGACAAACTCGGTATAGAAACAAGCGACCCTTTGATTGACCAAGTTCACCGGGCTATGGACTATTGGTATAGTGGCGACCGAGGTAAATTGTTGCGCCACATAAAAGTGGTAGGTAGTGAAGCAAGCAGTCCCTTCTGGCGAGTATTGGCCTCGTTGAAAGAATTGCTTCCCGAAGGTGATGACCTGACACAAGTACAGGGATTGATATCCAACTCTGCCGACCTGATTCAGCATTGTAGTGACGAAATAACCTATACCCAAGGAACATTATTCGAATAACCCGTTAATACCTGAAAGTTATGAATGACAAGATACATAAAGCACTCGGCATATTTTTGGATGCCATGCGTCCGTTTGTGGTAAGTTTCTTACAGCAACATTTCCCTAATGAACCTTGGGAGGGACTGTTCTTTGCCAGATTAAAACCGGCAAGACAAACTACTTGGAACCAAGCCATGAGAGCACAAGGCGAAAACCAATCGTGTATGTATTTGATTGATTACAACAACTTGCCTGACTTTGCCATTGGATTCAAACGGGAATTAGGATTGGAATTCGAGAATCCCGACAAGGCCAACAAGTTCATCAGCTATTTGCAGGAGTTGAAAGACATCCGTAACAAATGTAACCACTATCAAGCATTGGACAATGAAGAGATGGAAGGTGCCTATCTCTACATCAAGCAGGCTGCCAAGCTGATGAAGATGGATGAACTGGTGACGGAGATAGATAACATAAAGGGACAGACACAAACGATAGCCCAACCAACCGCTGCTATACCTCAACCTGCTACCAACATACATGTAAATGCATTGCGTGAGGATGCACCTATCCCTGCCTGGTTTACCAACGTATATCCTCACTATGATATTCGTAACGGTGCTTTGGATGAATCGGTGTTTGCTGCAAACCTGAGCGAAGTGGCCTTGGGAATCGGTCAGGAAGTCTATAGCAATCCTACGATGTTTTTTGAAAAGACTTACGTAACTGCCGGACTTCGCGATATTGCTAACCGGGTTATTCGCGCCTTGAATGGTGAAGATAGTGAAAATCGGGTTGTATCACTCCAAACAGGTTTCGGTGGTGGTAAGACACATACCTTGATTTCACTCTTTCATATAGCTAATGCAGGACGTTCATTGCTGAATTCGGCCTATACTGCCAATTTGTTGCAAGAGGGTGTAGTTCCCAATTTTGATAACGCCAAGGTTGCTGTATTCACAAACAATACAACCGACGTTGTACAAGGGCGCACTACCAACGAAGGTATCACCATCTATACCCTATGGGGAGAACTCGCCTATCAGTTGGGAGGAGTGGAAGGATATAATAAGGTACGTGCTAATGATGAAAGCAGGACGGCTCCGACATCTTCCATTTTCAAACCTATCCTGGAACAGCATACTCCTTCGCTGATATTGGTGGATGAGCTGGCCGACTATTGCAACAAAGCCAATGGAACGATTGTGGGCAAAGGAACACTTTATACACAGACTGTAAGTTTCTTGCAGACATTGACCGAATCGGTTGCAGCAGTTCCCAAATGTGTATTAATAGCAACCCTGCCAGCCAGTGCAACTGAAGTGGCATCATCAGAAATCGGACAACAAATTCTTTCGTCCCTTGAAAACCGCATTGTACGTGTGGGTACTGGCATAAAACCTGTAGATGACGAAGAAATCTTTGAAGTGGTCCGTCGCCGCTTATTTGAAAACGTTGGTAATCCAGAGGTGATAGAACAGGTATTGACACGATATAAGAATACGTATCATAACAGACGTTCTGACTTACCAGTCGAAGCAGACCGCACGGATTACATCAACAAAATGCGCAAGGCATACCCGTTCCATCCCGAACTGATAGATATGTTCCGCTTGAAATGGGGTAACGACTCGCGCTTCCAACGTACCCGTGGTGTGCTGCGCTTGTTGGCCTCCATCATCAAAGACCTTTGGAATCGCAGAGGTTCATTGAGTGGTTCACAAGCATTGATACATACTTCTGATGTCAACTTGACTAATCTGCCTACATTGACTAGTACAATCACTAGTCTGATGGGAAGCCAATGGGAAACGGTGATGCATGCTGATATCATCGGAACATCAAGCAATGCGTATAAAATTGACAATGAAGATCCACAAAGCAATACTTTCAAATACAATTTAGCACAAGGTATCGCAACAACACTATTAATGGGCAGCATCGGTGGCTCACAAAGCAAAGGATTAAGCATCGAACAATTAAAACTTTGTATGCTTCGTCCATCAGCATTCCAGCATAGTGAAATTAATAATGCACTCAACAAATTGGAGCGAGTCGCTTATTATTTATATGCCACAAACGTTGGCACTAAGAGCTATTGGTTCCAAGCCAAGCCTAACATTAATATATTAATTAATAGTGCCAAGTCAGAAGTTTCTGCCAACGATGTAAAGGCCGAAATACTGAAACGCTTGAATAGCCAAATTAATGGAAACAGTCAACTTCGAGTATTGATAAATCCGTCCAGTGATGTTCCTGAACAGAAGACGTTGACATTGGTCATATTGAGTCCCGACTATGCCACACAAGCGACTTCCATCAGCAAGAAGGTAGAAAACTATGTAGAGCAGATAGCTACGAAGAAAGGTACAAGCCAACGTATTTTCCGCAACACCATTTTCTATTTGACTTGTTCGGAAAGCCAACTTGGACTGTTGCAATCCAAGCTAACAGAGTATTTGGCTTGTGAACGGGTGCAACACGAATACAGTGGTCAGTTGGATACAGATCAGAAACGTGACATTGCAGATAAGAAGAACGAAGCCAATGCACAAGCTAATGCACAGCTCATCTCTGTTTATAACATAGCCATGCGCTACTCAGTGACAGACGGATTGGAAGCTGTTGAATTGCGTGACTTTGCTCGCGATATGCAAACGCAAATCACTGAAAAATTGCTGGATGCCATTATTGAAGAAGAATGGCTGATACGTTCTATAGGTATAGGAACACTGAAAACGAATCGTCTGTATCCGACTATCGACAGCCCAATCAATGTAACCGCATTGTACGAAGCATTCCTGCAATATGATGACAAACCGATGATAACCAATCAAGATGCCGTTATCAGCAGTGTTCAAAAGTATTGTTACAATGGAGAGTTTAATGTGGCATTTGGTGAAGACGGAAACTACTCATGTATCTATCATCGGGAAGACATTTTCGGATTAAATGTTGATGACCGTCAATATTGGTTGGTAGATAAGTCTGTATTGCCAAAACGTGAAGAACCGTCACAACAGGAAACGCCTTCTACAGATAGTGAAGTACCGGCAACAGATGCTCCGACAGAACAATCCAATGATACCCCTGCAGCTACTGTTCGCAAGTTCAAATCCATCAAGGTATCTGGGAAAGTTCCTGTAGAGCAATGGACACAACTGTTCTCCAGTTTCATTGTTCCATTGAATCAAAACAACCTGGAAATAGAAGTTTCATTTAAAGCAAAATCAACTTCATCCAAGCCACTCAATGAATCTGCTCAGATTTATAAGGTAGTAAAAGAGTCAGCACAACAGTTGGGATTGAAGTTGGAGGAGGAATAATATATGGCAAATGAAAATAAAATAAAACATCTTGAGTTCATCCAAAACGTGATTACACGAATGAACTCAAATTCCTTTATGATTAAAGGATGGTGTGTAACCTTGGTTGCCGCATTATTTGCATTGGCAGCTAAAGATAGTGAAGTAAAGTTTGCAATTATTGCTTATATTGTCATTCCGACCTTTTGGGTACTTGACGGTTTCTTTATCATTCGGGAAAAACATTTTCGAGATTTATATAATCAAGTAAGATTAAAGAATGAAGAAGATATTGATTACTCCATGACACCTGTACCTCTTAGTATTGGAGATTGGATAGCAGATGGTATTATCACATATACGCTTGTTCCTTTTTATGGAATTATGTTAATTGCTACATTTGTAGTTTTAATAATGTTCAATTAAAACTATAACTATGAACCAAATAATATTTTTAGGCACACCATACATTCAAAGTGAACTAGAAAAGTCGTTGCATCATTTTGAGGATATTCATATCATTCAAGAAGAAAAGAAAGATAGTAACAAACCTGTCTTATATCTTTATTGTGGTAACTGTGAGGAGGATAAAAACAAATACTCAAGAATTTTTTTGAGTGAATTAGTTGAAAAGCAATTAGTTCTACCTGTTGTTAAAGACCCCAGTCTGTTTAATGCATATATTCCAGAAGAATTAGGTTCAATCAATGCAATCATTATTCCTTCAGGAAATGAAGTAAACAAGCTCAAAAATAGAGTTTTAGAATGGTTTGGTAAAATTGAAGTCAATAGGAAAATATTCATTTCATATAAAAGAAGTGATAGTACAGTTTTGGCTCAACAGCTATATAACGCATTGATAAAAGCTCATTACATTCCTTTTCTGGATTCATATAGTATTGATTCTGGTGTAGCTTTTCAAGAATATTTGTTACATGAGCTATCTGATTCTGCTGTTTTTTTGTTCATAAATACTCCAAACTATGACATGAGCAAATTCACAATGGAAGAACTAAATGCAGCCAATCAACTTCAATTAGGAGTTATTGAAATTTATACCAATGGAGCAAAACACTATAAAGAAGCAGAATTTGCAGAAGTCTTCAATTTAGACGGAAATATTGATTATAACAAAGAATGCGATGACAATACAATTCGGAGTATTCTTGATTTTATAGAAAAAACAAGAGCAAATCTTTTTGAGTTCAAATTCAAAGCTATCATTGATCAAATTAGAATTAAGAACAAAGATAAATCTTTATGTGTTGACTCGAATAGGATATGCTATACAGGTCCGAATGGTGCTTGTTATTATCCCATCCTACATAATCCTATATCTTCAGACTTCCAAAAGGCAGAGGATAAAATGAGCAAACAAAAGAATACAAATAAATATTTGGTATTCAATGGACTTCATTGCAGAAAGGATATAAAGGAACATATTTTATGGTTAAATAAGTCTTTGCCTATCAAGGCTATAGACATAAATGAATAAAACTATGATATTTTTGTCAGCTAGCATACCTACAAAAGGTAGAGAATATTATGAAACAGCTAATATTCCAGCAATACGAGAAGCCGTTATGGCATTTACAAAAGTATGTATGGATTATAAACTTCCATTTTATTTTGGAGGACATCCGGCTATATCTCCTCTTGTATATCAAATAGCTAAAGAGTATGGGGGTGATTTCGCAACCAATGTAAAAATATATCAATCATTGTGGTTTTATGGTCAAACTCCTTCTGAAGTAAATTATTATAAAAATATTGTTTGGACTGAAAAAAAGGAAGATCTTTCCAAAAGTCTTTTGCATATGCGAACGCAAATGTTTACACACCCTACAAAATGTGCTGTTTTTATAGGAGGGATGAAAGGCATTATAGATGAAGCAACAATGTTGTACAAGATGCAACCCAACATGAAATTATTACCCATAATAAATACTGGCGGAGCCTGTGCCGACTTAATGAAAATTACAAATATTAAGTGCGACCCATTCCCTGTAAACGATTATTCTTTTGCTTACACATATTTATTTAAAGAATACTTGAAACAATTTCTATAAATGTATTTGACATAAGACAAGGGGCAATTGCCCCTTGTTTATTTACATTTTGCGAACATCATAATCATTTATGCTATCCCTAAGACTTATAGCTAAATTTATATACCAATCAATATTGGAAACAAATTTATCCCAACGGACCATGTGAATATAGCTTGGATATCCTTTGTAAACAGTATCACATTGAGCCGTTTCACTCCTTTCTTTCACTTTTTTGTTAAACATATTGTTTTTCAGAATTGAAAAAAGCTTATAGGTATGCCACAAAGTACAGCCACTCGGACAACAACTTTTTGCTTCCAGCATATACTCATACCTTCCATTTGGATCAGGAAGAACAACTGCCAGGACACCATTAGTACGCGAAGTTCTATCCGATCTTTTTACTTCTTTCAATGAATATGATACTTCCCAAGGTATCCATTGGTCATTTTCAGGAAGATGAGAATCCTTCATTTCTGGTGAAATTAACACAATAGTTATCGAACTATCGTAAATCTTATCACGCAGTTTTGAAGCGATTGTCTCATCCTTAAACTGCGACAAATCTTCTCCGTCCAATTCTCCCTTATTCAAGTGGTCTGTTGATGATAATTTTTCTTGTAATTCATCAACATAATCACGGACCCTCGTGATACCCCAAATACCATTTCTACTCAAATGTTGAACAGAAGTATCACCATATTTGTATGATATAAAAATCTTTCTACCCATATATAATTATTTTTTCATCCACTCTGTTAATGACATTGTAGTTCCATTCGGATAAACAATGTATAATGTATTATTTGATTTTTTAATTGAAGGATACAATTGGAGGTACTCATTACCTTTCCAATCACTATAATCATCCTTTACCGGAAATACAGCAATATCATCATCCTGATACTTATCAGCATCACCATACCCAATTTCCCAATTACACCATTTAGAATCAATCGAAATATTAGTTGCCAAAAAGATAAACTTATGATTTTGCTTTATTTTCTGTTTAATTTTGGTAGCTGTTATTCCACATGTTGATACTGGCATTGAATCATCCATCCAATCGACATATACCTCCACACCTATTTGTTTTAATATAAGTACAATCTTCTTCACCAATTCAGCGTCATGGTGAGAATGAGAAAGAAAAATAGAATACTTGTAATTCTCAGGTTTCTCTTTTCTTATGTTCTCCACTAAATAATTAATGAAAAATGGATCGTTATTTCCAATTATAGTGTTTACCCTTGCATTAATTTCTGCTTTTCTAAAAATATCCATATTTTATCCTCCTTTCTAATTATCCTCTTGGCGGAAACGGGTCATTGCCATAAGAATCTTTTTGGCGGATACGACCATTCTTTCCATGAATTACTAACTCTGACTGCATATTCCGAGCAATCGAACGGGCTACGGATGTAGCTTCTCTCTGAGTATTGGTAACCTTTGTATATCGAGAATTACCCTCTCCTTTCACTCCCCATTTAGTACCAACGGGGACAACATGCTGATTTTTCTTTATCATAAGAAAACTTTTAGCATTAATAAATTGTTAATGAAATACGGCGACAAGAACTTGCCGGAGGGTTGTAGATAGGCAACAAAGGAGGCTGAAATTTGTAAAAACCAAATAAAAGCCTTACCTTTGCAGCGTATTTGTAAGAACGACAGGTGACTATTCTGTCGGAAAATATTACAACCATATTAAATTTTCTGGAAGGAGAGGTTACTTGGCGGTGCTTTCTCCTTCTTTTTTATAGTCACAGTACTACTATTTCATCGGCCTAATCTATATTTACGTTCAACAATGTTTCAAGTTCACTTAATGCTGATTTGCGGCATTTGCGGATTGGTGTAAAATCCATTTCTCCAACAAATCCTTTTATGCTTATGCCTTTCAAGTAAACTTTGTTAGCCCGTTTGAACAGAGTTTGGATTTTGTTAAAGGCATTATCACCTGATAACTTTGGAACTTCATTCAGTTTCAAATATCTGGAAAGTCCTGCTATGTCATCCAAAATCCAGTCCTCTATCATACGTTCCACTTTAATCTGGCAGAAGTTCTGTATCTTCAATGCTTTTACTTCACGTTCCACCTTCTTCCAATCAACGATGGGGCGTTCTGCAAATTCAAAGACATCGGTGTCGTAGCTGCAACAAACTGCTTTCACTTCCATACCTTTCTTGCGAGCCTTAGGACAAATCTCATTTTTAAGCTTGCCTATAACCTTGCTTGTATATCGGGACACACCTTTTAAATTCTTCACTTCACATGAATGAACGGGAGTAGAAGAATGATTCCGATAGTATTCCAACAGGCCTTCGAAGAATATCTGGTCCGTGTCTCCTTCGACGAATATAACTATATGTGATTTTGATTGTCCTTTTCCCATTACTTGAAATATTCGTTAATCAACTCATCGTTACAATCCATGTCAAGTAACATCTCAAACATATATTCACCCACAGAGACTTCTTCCGCTGATGCATTCTTCAATACCTTGGCTACCTTATTGGGTTTGAGGCTTCGAAAATCGGCAACCCCCAATTCGGTAGGAATACCAAATTTCATCTTAGTCGGCTCCAAATACTTAATCAAATAAGGTGAATGGCTTGTAATCAGCACTTTGGTATCGCCCGCTAATTGCACAATTGCCGTTAACAGGTTCTGCAATAGTCTTGGATGTACGGAATTCTCCAACTCTTCCAACAAAAGCAATGGAATCTTATTTATTTCCGCAGCTATCACCAAAGTTAGGATAAAGAATATTTTCTTTGACCCTGAAGAAATGCGACTGATGGAAGTATATTGGTTATTGTATCTTTCCTTTACACGAACATCGTAAAAGGTTTCCGGTAAACGGAAAGGCAAATCTTTCGTTTCCTCCTCTTCTACATCTTTACGTAAATCTATTTGTACAGGTTCAAAATCCTCAATTGTTACCAATAGCCCCGTTACTACATCTTTCAGTAATTCGTATTTATTGGGAGCAAGTTTTTTCAAACTATTTAGATAATAGCCAACTTTGGACTCACGAGGATAATCCAAACTTAACTCATTCACATCATCGTCCGGTGCTATCATGTTAAACAAGCTATCCGGATGTTGCAAAGTGCCTATTTCCCGAACATCCAATCTGTTCAATTGACGAATAGAGTCAATATAGAAAAGGTCATCAAAATTAGCCAATTTATTTAATGCCAATATATTGTTATCGACAAGAAGTTGTTTGGAACAACGGCCAGTTGGTGAAGCCAAATAATAAGCAACATTCGTATCTTCACGATTGATATAACTTCTGAACTTCAAGTCATCATCTGATTTCATTCTTAAGTATTCACCTATAATTCTGGCGCCATCATCTTTTGAGGTCTTCCACCACTCAAAAGAATAGCCGTAAACAAAGCTGAATGTTTTCTCTCCATTAGAAAATTCTCCTTCCAATTCAAAAGAAAACGGAGTACCTTCCAAAGCTGTATTAATGGGTATGAGAGAACGATTGCGCATCAATGATAACTTTCTCTTTAAAGAAGCCTCCATAAAAAAGACACCGAAATCAATGGCACGAAGCACATTACTTTTGCCATAATTGTTAGGTGCAATCAATGCACTTAAATCATCCAAAGAAATCTCTACATCCTTCAGGTTGAAAATTCCCGAAATTCTTATTTTGCTGAGTTTCATACTTCGTCAATTCTAATTTGATGCAAAGATAGATATATTATTTGAAATCGCAAACAATACGGTATGTTTTTTTTCGTTTAGCCTACTTTGTTGGTAAAAATCATACTTAATTTACGCTGTAAAGAAATACTTTGTTTCGTTACGTTCTCTAAAGTATTTCTTTTTGCTATATATAAAAATTGAATGTTTCCCCAGAACCATAATATTGATAAAATGGAGCATCCTTCTTTATCAATGTTAGAAATTTCCACATAATCCTCCACCCAGCTTGCTGATTCCAGTGTACACTCCACCCGTGTGATTCATCACTTCGGGGAATTAGGCTACCCCACTATGTTTTTGTGTGGATAACGGGCAAGCCCGTGAGGTGAAAATGGAGAAGAAAAAGGAAAGCCGCATTGCCACTTGTTTGGGGTGGTGCAATGCGGCTTTTCCTATGCTTTGTCGTTACGATTATCCCCAAACATGGAAGAGTTTTTTGTCAAGGTTGCGGGTGACAAACTCTATGGGAAGTTTGGCATAGAGTTCGGTTGTTCTAATGGAGGAATGTCCCATCATTACCTGTAAAACTTCCTTGGGGATTCCTTCGCCTAAACTGATGGTACAAGCAAAGGTATGGCGGGCCACATGGGTGGTCAAAGGAAAACTGCAACCGAGAGCCAAACCGACACCTTTCAGGAATTGATTGTACTTTTGGTTGGAGGTGATGTGAAGTTTGTAGTCGTTCCGTTCCAAAATCTTTTGGGTATAGGGAAGGATGGGTGTGATGAACTCCTCTCCTGTTTTCATTCGATGCCCATCAATGTAATCATGTCCATCTACCGTGATGATGTGCTGTGTGTAGTCGAATGACTTGGCATCGCTATATGCCATGCCCGTAAAGATTTGGAAGAGGAAGAAGTCAAGGTATTTATTGGCTACTCTATCTGCTGACTCTTCACGAATGGCAATCAACCGTTTTATTTGTTCTTTGGTGAGATGTGGACGTTTGCCCTTCTCGCCACGTTTGTCTTGGAAGCGGTTGTATGGATTCTCTTTGATAAGTCCCAAACGAAAGGCTTCACTAACGTAACTCTTGAAGCGTTTGTGATAATTGTGGATGGCAGCTTGGCTACGTTCAATGAGCTTGCCTGTAGATGTGTAAGTCTCTTCTTCACGAATGAACATATCAAATTCATAGATGTGAGTAAGGGTTACATCATCAAATGTCTTGAATTTGCCGAAACGCTGGAGGGCTTTATAAGTGGTCAAGTGTCCCTTGCGCGTCCCTTCTCTCATTTTGCGTGATTGGATACGTTCGCGCATCCATTCCATGAAGTTGCGTCGGTTGCTGCCATCTGATGACAGATAGGTTTTGAATTGTAGGGTGGTCATGTCGTCACCATTTACTTCCATAGCAATGATGATACGTTCAAACTCCGTTACCTTCTTTTGAATCTGTTCGTTGAAAATGGCTGCCTTGGGATGGTTGATTACCTTACCATCCAGCCATTGAGTGGCATTCAGAAAGATACCGATTGAAAAGTAGAAACGTTCACGACCCAGACAGACAACGATTTCTACGGCTGCACAAGTGGTATCACTTGCTTGTTTTCGTCTGTTGAAAACTGTTCGAACTCTATTGTTCATAGTGTAACACATTTGTGAGAAGTGTAACACAACTGCTGTAACACAAAAACCGTCCTAAAGTGTCTTTTTATGTCCAACGGTGTCACCTTTTCTCTTTTTTTTTATTGGTGCCACACTCTAAGTGAAAAACCTGATTCTGATTGCTAACCTTTTGATAATCAAAGGCGATGAGGAGTTTGGAAAAAGAAAGGGACTTTTTCAAGTCCCTTCTTTCAGTGATCCGCCTGGGGCTCGAACCCAGGACCCCAACATT
>ULQX01042768.1_pt1 | contig 24685 bp, 26 predicted proteins | sample 1954941 | NCBI WGS metagenome assembly ULQX01 (sample SAMEA4835667, study PRJEB28245) | human gut metagenome | biome: gut microbiome; material: fecal sample | place: Denmark | collected 2008
GATACCGGCTGATGCCGAAGGCACTGCTTCGCTCCATGATTTCCAGCGGAATCTTGGGCAGAAACTTCTTGCTGAAGCTGGTGTCCCCGAAGTAGGCATCAAAGTTTGCCACCGGCAGAACCACCCATTCGCTATCATCCTGCCGGTTGGCGAGATAATAACAGATCAGCGTACAGACAACTTCGGCTGGAATTTCCTTCGGAAGTGCCGCTTTCACTTTCTCTGTCAGCTTGTGCGGCAGCTCCGGTTCTTCTCTGCGCAGCGGGCCAAGCTCCAGCGCATCGGCAAGGACATCATCAAAACGCAGCGTCCAGGCACCCTTGGTTTGGGGCGCGAAAATCGGGATCTGATACTGCATCACCTTGCTTCGCCATGCGGCGGCGAACTTTGATTGAATGACCTCCGCATACTTGAGCGAGGTGCTGCGCACCTTTTCCGGGTGTGTCAGCATGAAGTCCGCGACGCAGAGGACATGGCGGAGAAACCAGCCGGTCCCGTCCTCATCCACCAACTCTGGGAACTCCGTGTGCAACTCCGAAAAATCCGTCCGGAACTGCCATTCCTTGTCCGGCACGCGCTTCCCGTCCTCCGGAACACTGCACCAGGCGCAGAGCGCGCGGCGGGCGTAGTCGATCCGATTATGCGGATCACCCAAAATGACTGCTCCGTCCTTGCTGTGGAACAGATATCCGCGGGCCAGGATGGTCAAAATCCGAGCCATTCCCTCAAACTCCAGGATCGTGGCAAAGGTGAAACGGCCCAGCCATGTCGTGTCGCTCTTCTTGCTGGCGGTATAGGAAACCGTTCCGGTATATGCGCAGAATTCCTCCCATTCGTTAATCATCCCGCACCTCCAGAACATTTTTCTCAATGTACTCCGGCAGTAGATCCCACAGCAGGTCACGTCTGCCGAGAGCGACCGCATAGCGCACAGCCAGAGTCGGTCTTACAATGGCGGTCAGAAGCTCCTGGCACTTGGCCGTCACGGCATCACGATAGCTCCGGGAGGCGGACTTGTCCGCAAAGGCTCTCATCATGGCAGTGAAGGCTTTTGAGTCGCTTTCGCGGAACAGCTGCTTTTTCTCCCTGCCGGTGTTCTCGTCCTCCATATCACAGACAATGTCTCCGAGGATGCGGTAGCCGCCGAAGCGGAAATCGGTCAGCAAATCGTATATATCGTCAAACTCCGGTAGCCATTCCCGCAGGAAGCGCTCCCGTGCATCCTCGTCCATGAGGTGCCATGCCTGCTTCTGCATGGCTTGCCGCAGAGCGGACACCTTTTCCGGCGGCAGGCTGCCGAACAGAGCGTACAGCTCGTCAGGATCGTATGCATCCTCCTGCCCTCTGGCATACAGAATGCGCGCCACATCGCTCTTCCGCTTTTTCTCCTTCAACGGAACGCGGCAGGCCCGGATGCGGGAGAGGCAGGCATCGTAATCTTGCAGCAGCATAGCTACCGCCGCCAGCTTATCGGAATCCAGCTGTTCCCTCCAGTCCGGCTGCTGGGCAGCAAAGGAAAACAATTCTTCGTCCTTGGTGGGCTTTGCCTTGATGCGCGGCGTGTTCTTTTTCAGCTGCTGTGCCAGATACGGCAGGCGCTCCACGTTGGAGTCCACCTCGTCCCAATCCACCTTTTTGAAAAACGCCTTTACCTTGGCCGCATGGGTAGGCTCGTACCAGGCGCGCCGGGTCTCTGCCTCCTCTACCAGCGTCTTATATTTGAGGAAGGCACTGCGCTTGACGGTCTTGTGGGTCAGGTACTTATCCAGATCGGGGCGGATGCCGCTCTTAGCCGAGTCGATCTCCAGCCCGGTGAGGATAGCCAATGTTTCCGTCTCCTTCCGGCAGCGCTCCCGCTCCTCGGCGTCGGAGTTTTCGTTGTAGGCGATAATGCTGCGATCCAGCGCGGCATTGCAGATCTGACCGACGCGGGAGGAAAAGGTGCTGCGAACCGTTTCAAAGCGTGCCTCCCAGTCGTCGGCACTGCGGATCTGGGGCTGGGCCGTAGGGATCATCAGCAGAGGAATGTTCTCTGTGTTGGTGAGGGATTTGTGTTTCTCGTAGCGGTAGAGGTTGTAGTTGCGGCGGACGCAGGCATTCAGGATCGGATCAGATATGGTCTTGATCATATCGCCGTCGTAGTCAGCGCCGCCCAGCCGCTCCGCAGCCAGCATATTGGAATCCACCATCACCACATCCGTCAGGTGCCCGAAATAGTAATGCCGCATCTGCTTTCTTTCTTCCTTCGCGTCGTAGAAGGAAAGCTGTAGCTCCTCGTTGCGGGCAATGTGCGGATTGCGTAGCAGCGTGCAGGCGTCGTCATGGGTATAGGCCGCCTGGGGTGCATAGAAGGAACTCTCCGGGAAGTGGTCGGTCATGACGGTGCTGTAAAACATCCGTTGCCTGCGTTTGCGCGGCGGAACAGTCGGGAGCAGAAATGCCAGAAAGTCCAGAAGATCACCGGAAAGATAACGGTTGTCTCCCGCCACGATCAGGCGGCCGACGGCGTACTGCTCCACGATCTTGTCCGCTTCGTCCTCCAGCCGCCTGGCATAGACCGGTTCGTTGATGAAACGCGGATTCTTTTTCAGCACGGCGGCAAGGATCTGGTCTTTGCCCTGATGCCGTTCCCACCAGCTGATCCGATCCGCTTTCTCCAGAAAGTAGTTCTGCCGAAATTGCGGGTTTGCGCAGAGGTTATAGTACCGTAGCTCCGTCTGCTTGGTGAGCCAATTTCGCTCGTCCGTCTCCGGGCTGTGATCCCAGCCGTCCGGCAGATCGGCGGGGCGGAACTCGTCGCCCTGAATGGAAACGGTGGTCAGAAACTGATAGTTCAACTCGGTGGTCTTTTCCGGTTTCTCCTTGCTCACATTTGTGATGTACAGCGCATGGCGGTACTTGCGGAACACTGCCCAATAGTCCTCCCAGCTCATGCCGCTTCCGTTCAGCCAGCCGTAGCCCTTGAACATACTCTTCGTGAGGATGATATCGACCTTCTGAATCGGATGCTGCACGCCCCACAGATCGGTGATGGTATCCGTTCCGCAGAGAGTCAGGAAGTCCTTGAAGTCCACCTCGTGCAGCATACCCTTCACATACGGCATACGAATCTGAAACGAGGTATGGACTTTCTTCCCGCACAGCTTCTCATCCACGACGCGGGCATATTCTTTTGAGATCAGCCCCTCGCCGTCGAAGCAGGTGATTTCGATGTCCTCTTTTTTCTCCACCCGGTGATATTTGCGGGTACTGCTCTGTGTTCCGTCGTCCTCTACGGTGATGACGCTGACATTCCGCTCTGTGCGCGTAGGATTGTCGATGACCACCACCCGGTGGGGCCGGTCAATGCCGATGCCGTCAATGCGGATACCGCTGGACAGCATCAGGCCGTTGTAGGCATAGAGCTTGCTGAGCTGGCAGTCACCGATGGTCATATCCATCATGATGCGGCGGCGCATGGCGTCATAAAAATCTTCCCGAATGAAGGACAGCCGCGCCTGCCGGCTCATGCTGCCCGAACGCTCAAAGGCGAGGTAACGATGTGCCCCGGAGCCAAAGTCCAGGCTGACACCTTCGGGACGGAACAGGGCCCTGGCCTTCTCCTGCCGGATCAGGTGTTTCTTTCTGGCGCCGCTCCGGTCGAAGATGCCGGAGAAGTCCATATAGAAAATGATGTCCGAGAGATCCGTCACCAGCTGCCCACCGGGTGTTCCGGTGAAGGCATCGCCGCGCAGCACGCACATAGTCTGATAGAACAGTGCGTTATCGTCCTGCTCATGGGGCGCGGAAAGTGATTTGCATTTTTCTGTCTCGGCGGCGCTGAGCTGGAAGGCGTATGCACACTCCTGCTGCCTTCCGTAGCTGATCACGGCTCTGGCGGACAGTTCGTAGATCCTGTATTTCACCAACGGCATTGGCTCACCTCCTGATGCTTCTATTCTATCATGAGGTTCTAAATTTGCAATATGGATACTGCTCCCACTTTTTCGGCGGGAGCTTTTTGCTTGCAGCTCTCAACAAAAAATTATAAAGGAGGAATCCAATGCAAGAATCCACATTCACCAACTACGACCAACTGCCGCTGTTCCTCAATGCGAACACGGTGGCGCAGGTGCTGGGCGTGTCCATCTCCAGCGCCTATGAGCTCATGCACGAGACGGGCTTCCCAGCGCTGCGGATCGGCAGCCGCATCGTGGTACCCAAAGAAAAGTTCTGTCGGTGGGTCGATGCGCAGACAGGAGGGGATGCCTGATGTTCCAGCGCTGGCCCAAGCGGGACCTGAACAAACACTACTATCTCATCCCCAACGAAGTCTTCAATCTCGGCCTCAGCTCTCATGAAATCGCCGTCTACAATTACCTTCTGCGCTGCGAAGATCGCAGAACCTACCAATGCCACCCCAGCTACCGCACCATCGGTCGGGCGGTGCAGCTGAGCGAGAACACCGTGCGGAAGTATGTGACCAGTCTGGAGGAGAAGGGGCTCATCCGCACCGAGCCCAGCACCATCATCACGAAGGATGGCCGCGTGCGCAACGGCAGTCTCATCTACAACATCCGCCCCATTCAGGAGGCACTGGAGCAGAACTACCAGCGGCAATTCCGGCAGGCGGAGGAGAGTGTGGAGCGGGCGCGGGTGCAAAAGCGTCTGGCCGAGTTGGAACAGCGGAGCAACGTAAGGAAGGAGGAAAGTGCATGATGCAGCAGATTGCAAACTTTATTGTAGACCATGAGCCGATGATGGTTTTCCAGCGCACGCACGACACAGTACGCTACATCCGGTGGGCGTGGAACAAGGATCATGCCGACCTCATTGATGAAGACGGACTTCGCCTGTTTCTCTGCGATGAACATCGCGGCGATCTGACCGAGGAGCAGAAGGTTTTCGCCCGCCGATGCCGCGACGAGATGCGGAGCGTCTATGAGGAAATGTGCGTGCGCTTACTGCAACATGAGATCATGCTGGAGCGTGGCATGGTGCCGGATGCCAGTACCTACCGCAGCGTGTTCTGCACGGAAGGAGGTGATGCGCCATGGATGCTTGACCAAGCGGGATGACTGCCTTTTCCGCAAAGCGCCGCAGAGCGGCTGAAGTGCGCGTCAGCGCCGAAAATTCTCGCTTCGAGAATGACAAGTTTCGCCTTCGTGGTACGGAACGGGGCGATTGCCCCGTTCCGACCCCTTCGGCAGGCGGGCTAAGCCCACACCCCTATCAACACAAAGAAAAATGAATTTAAAGGAGATAAAGATTATGACGAAGAACACCTATAATCCCTATGAAATTATGATGGACAAGTACGATAAGGAAGAGATGCTCAGCGATGTGCGGGAATCCATGCTCTATCAACTCGGCGCGGATGTCTCCTGTGAAGAGTTGGATCACTTTTTCACCGGCAAGGGCAAAGCCGCACTGTCTGGCTGTGCGGAGTGGCAGCAGTGCTTTGCAGTCGAAAAGATGCTGGAGTTCTATTATATGCATGCGCGGGACGAGACTCTGGCTAAGCAGATCGAGACGATGACTATGCTGGCAAGCAGAGGTAACGAGCACCATGGCTAAGAATCAATTTATCCGCGCCCGCGTTGCCGGGTGGGAAAAGGACTGCATCCGCCGTAAGGCGGATGCAGCTCATATGACCGAAAGTGAGTTTGTGCGCCGGGCGGCCATGGATCGGGAGGTCACTGTCATTGAAGGTATGGATGAGCTCCTGCGGGAGCTGCGCTATCAGGGAAATAACCTAAATCAGCTCACGGTCATGGCTCGGCAGGGGCGTATCACACAGGTGAACTATGAACCCTTTACGGAGGTGTACCGGAACGCATGGCAAACATTAAATTCATTGCTGTCTCACGCAGTCTGAGCGGTATCCTGGACTATGTTACAAACCGTGAGAAAACGGTGGAGCGTCTCATATCTGGTGTCAACTGCATGGCTCAAACAACTCAGGATGAATTCGAAGCGGTAAAGAAACAGTTCCGCAAAACAGATGGCCGCAGCTACTACCACATCGTCCAAGCCTTCGCCCCGGACGATCCGCTGGATTTTGATACAGCGCATGAGATCGGGTTGAAGTTTGCGGAATACTTCAAGGGCTACCAGTGTGTGGTGGTCACGCATATGAATACAGCGCACATCCACAATCACATCATCATGAACTCGGTAAATTTTGAAACCGGTCAGAAGTTTCATCAGAGCGCCAGGGAGATGCAGCAGGCAAAGGAGTACAGCAACCAACTCTGCCGGGAGTACGGCTTGTCCTTCACCGAGAGCAAGGCGGATCCGTTCCGTATTCCTGCTTGGAAGAAACGGCTGTGCCGTACCATTAAGGAAGCTATGGAGAACTGTGCTACCCGTGAGGAGTTCATCGCATTCATGGCGGAGTACGGCTACAAGGTGCGATGGGAGGCGAATCAAAAATACATCACCTACACCACACCGGAGAATGTCCGATGCAGAGACAATAAGCTCTTCGACCAGACGCTTCTGCGCAGCAGCATGGAAGCCTACTTCGATATGGGCGGCTGTGAGTATCTGGAAAGCCGCATCGATGCCACCGAGTACGGTGAACTCCTGCCTACGGTGGACGATGCCGTCTGCGGTTTGATCTCCATTCTGGATGCGATGAACACCGGTGACAATGACCGCTTCCATCTGGAAACACTGCATCACAGCAAGCAGGAGATCCGGCGTATTCTGGAACGCGGCGGCAAGATCGACCGCACGGTGGAATACGCTGTAGATAATGAAGAGGAACAATACGAGCAGTACCACGGGTTTTCTATGCGGATGTAATGACGAACAATTCCAAAGTTCTGATAGCTATTTCCGCAAAAGTGTGGTAGTTGTTTGTGTTACAAAAAGAAAATGAATCAAAAGGAAGTGAAATACATGGCAAAACGAAGGCCGTCCGGCGACGGCATGGTACGAAAGCGGGAGGACGGACGCTGGGAGGGTCGCATCGTCATCGGCCACCGGGAAAACGGCGAGCCGCTGTTCCGTCATGTGTATGCCAAGACGCAAAAGGCCCTGCTGGACAAGCTGCACCAGAACATCGAGTGCTACCGCGATGTGGAGCTGACCGAGGACAGCCGGATGACGCTGGGCCAGTGGCTGGATTGCTGGCTCACGGAGTACAAGGCGGGTACGGTGCGGCCCGGTACCCTTGAGGGCTACCGCCGCTACATCGAATACTACATCAAGCCGCAGCTGGGCGACAAGCAGATCTCCCTCCTCTCCCAGCAGGACATCCAGCGGATGTACCGCCGCTTAAAAACGGAGGGGCGCATCCACGAGCATCCCGAGATGGGGCATCAGCTCTCCGACTCCATGGTGCGCCACATCCACTCCACGCTTCACGCTGCGTTGAAAGACGCAGTGCAGGCGCATGTCATTCCCAGGAACCCCACCGAGGGGACAACGGCGCCCAAGCCCAACTACAAGCCCAAGCGTATCCTCACCCGCGCGGAGCTGGACGACTTCCTTACAGTGGTGGAGCAGGATGAGGTGTGGCGTGACTTCTTCCAGACGGAGCTGATGACGGGCCTGCGCCGCGGCGAGATCTGCGGTCTGCAGTGGAACGACTTCGACGGGAATGCCGGGACGCTGAAGGTATGTCGAACCCTCCACAGCCAGCGGAAGGGCGAATACACCGTCGGCGAGACGAAGACCAATCAGGGCATGCGCACCATCATCCTGCCGCACAGCGTGACTGAAATCCTACGGCGGCGAAAAGCGGATGCCATCAGCCAATGGATATTCCCTGATCCGGTGAAGCCGGAAGATCCCGTCGACCCCAACGCGGCTTATCGCTGCATGAAGACAATGCTCCAGCGGGCGGGTCTGCCCAGCATCCGCTTCCACGATCTGCGCCATACCTTCGCCACCCACGCCCTCACCAGCGGTGTGGACGCCAAAACCCTGTCCGGTATCCTGGGCCACACCAACGCCTCCTTCACGCTGGACACCTACACCCATGTCACCTCAGATATGCAAAAGCAGGCCTGCGGTATCGTGGGCGGCTTCATGGAGGACATCTTCGGAAAGGAGTTGAAACCGTGGCAAGAAAGCGAAAAGCCGGTGACGGAACAGTAAGACAGCGCAAGGACGGTCGGTGGGAAGGCCGCATCGTCATCGGCTACGATGATAACGGCTATCCCAAGACGAAAAATGTTCTCGCTAAAACGAAGAAGGAGTGCGTCGAGAAGCTCCAGAAGCTCAAGGAGGATTACGGCGGACTGAAGCCCGAAAAAGTGCGGTCTGAGATGCCCTTCGGGGACTGGCTGACATGCTGGTACGAGAATCACTCCAAGCCTAAGATCCGCCCCACTACGCAGGAGACCTACGAGAGCCGCATCCGCCTGCACATCATCCCGGAGATCGGGGACATCCCGCTGAATAAGCTGACATAGAACGACCTGCAGCAGTTCTACGGTCGGCTCAAGAAAAGCGGTCGGAAGCGGTTCACCGACAAGTACGGCGAAGGGCTGTCCGACCGAATGGTGCGTATGTGTCACGCCACCTGCCGCTCCGCATTGGAGAAGGCGGTGCAGGATGGGCTGATCCGCGTGAACCCGGCCATCGGCTGCAAGCTGCCGCCCAAGAAGGCGCGGGAGATGCAGGTGCTGACGCGGGAGGAACTTCAAAGGTTCCTCATTCAGGCGAAGTTCGAGGGCTACTACGAAGTCTTCCTTCTGGACTTAGCCACCGGCCTGCGCCGGGGTGAGCTGATGGCGCTGCAATGGGACGACCTGAACTTCAAAACCGGCGTACTGAATGTGAACAAGCAGGTCTACGATGTGCGGGGCCAACTTCAAATCAGCACGCCCAAGACGAAGAACTCCGTCCGCAAGATCGTCCTGCCGCCCGCTGTGGTGGCGGTGCTGCAGGAGTATAAGAAAACAGTGGACTCCCGCTGGATGTTCCCGTCGCCTGTCAAGGAGGATTGCCCCATCACACCCGGCGTGGTGCGCCGCAGACTGCAGCTCATCTTGGAGCACGCAGGGTGCAAACATGTTAGATTTCATGATCTGCGCCATACATTCGCAACCTTAGCGCTGGAAAACGGTATGGATGTCAAGACTCTTTCCACCATGCTGGGGCATGTGTCGGCGGCCACCACGCTGGACATCTACACCCACATCACCGATGATATGCAGCGGGCAGCCGCCGCAAACATTGACCGCGGCATCGGCAAGGCGGCGCCGCAGGAGAGACTTTCAGAACTGGGGCAGGAAACTGCCCCAGCCACGGCGGAGAAGCCGAGAATGACCGACTTCAAGCCCTATGTGGGCCGCAAGCGCAGATCCGGCACTGGCTGCGTCAGTGAGATCAACGACCACCTCTTTGAAGGCCGCTACTCACCCAAATGGCCCGACGGTAAAAAGCACGCCCGCAATGTCTACGCTCACACCCGCGAGGAGTGCGAGGAGAAGCTAAAGACACTGATCGTGGAGATGAAAGCGGAGATCGTGGAAGCGCAGCGGCTGAAAGACATGGGTGAAAGTGATGGTCGCCCCCCGGAGGAGAAGAAAGTCAAGCGGGGAAAGAAGAAATAATTAAGTGAAATGCCGCCTTGAATACTCAATACTCAAGGCGGCATTTTTAGTTACATTCAAAAACTATTTTGTATTTCTACGAGGGTACCCTTTATCTTCACGCAAGGCCCTTACCGACAACTCCTCTTCATCAATCTCTCTAATTGATGCGCCTTCGCAGTCAATGCAAATATTACCTTGATTAAGAAGACGAAATTCCATTACTTGAGCGGTATTTTCGGGATCATCAAAGTCAAATGAAATAAGAATTTCGCAGTCAACTTCTACTTCAGCATCTGTGAAATCTATATCAGCATATGCCATATAGAAATATTCTCTGTCAACGCTATCCCAAATTGAGTTCTCCTCATCAAATACTTCAGCATAGCCAGAAACTTTAATTGTGACATTGGTGCTTAGCAGTAAGCTATCACGGGCAATCTTTAGCGGGATAAAATTATCGCTAACACAATCGACCTTTACAGACTCAATTTCCAGCTCGTTGAGGTTTTCGTAATCATCAAGTTCAAAACATTCACATTCAACTTTCTGCTGTGCGTTTGAAATTATTTCTTTATATGCACCTCTGAAAATTTGGCTGAGCATTTCTTGACTTAGTATGCTATCGATATTGCTGATTTTAGTTAGCGCATTAGAAATAGAATCGCAGATTATGACATCCTCTATCTGATTAAATGCGGTCGTCCAATCACTGTCTTTAGATATGACCAGCAAGATATCATTTGGATGCTTTTCAAGGTATTTTCTTGTAGCATCAAAAACAAAGGCATCTGGAAATTCAGCTTTCTTTTTGCCAGACATCGCAAAAGGGGCTTGGCTATTAAAATAAAGTTCAGATACAGAAGCAGGGTCACCAAAATCAAGGTGAATCGCATCCTGGTAATATTGTTGATAAGATTCGAAAAGTTTAGTTTGAATATCCAACTCCGAAATCTTGGAAGACAAAAGTACATCATCAAGTCTGTAATGTTTTAAAGTGCTGGTACACTTGCGAAGCTGAGTAAGTAGTGATTGATAGTCTTTAAATATGCTGGAATCTTCAATATGTTTACGAATCTCATTTTCAAGCACGGGGTGCGTTAACAAGGCAATACCTTTCTCATCTACTGTCGAGAAAAAAGAGGGAAGCAAACTTTTTACTATGCCAGGGAAATCACTATTTGCTTCCCTAAAGGCACATGTATCAATTAAAATTAGAGTTATCCGATTCTCCTCGTTCATATTTGTTTCCCTTCCCGCTGCACTTTTAGTATAGAATGATTCTTTATGCAAGGCGCAGGGCAACTGAGTTACCGTCGTTATAGCATTACATAGAATCATTATATAGTAATTAAGCATGCCTGTCTACATATTTGGTCTGCACTTTCTGTGCGAAAAGTAAAGTTACTTAGTCGACTTGACGGAGTTCGCATACAGCTAAAAATAGAGGACAATCTGATAACCCGTATAATCGTTTCACACTTTGCACAAGAACTGTAGAAAAGGTATGTTAAGAATAGCAGACTCAGATTCTGCGCCGCAATAGACAAAGAATAAGAAAATCCCTCTGAAATCATTGATTTCAGAGGGATTTTGGTCCGAGTAGTGCGGCTCGAACGCACGGTCTCCTGGTCCCAAACCAGGCGCGATACCAACTTCGCTATACCCGGATATTCAATTTCTGCCATTATACCACGGCGGGGGAGAAAATCAAAGATTTTTCTGTCTGTGGTCATTCCTGTGGTCAAAGCCGCTTTTGTGCCGCTTTCGGCAACCGGGGAAAGTCCCGCAAACGCAGGCGTCGCAAGGCTTTGCGGCGTTTCGCCTCACCCTATCCCGGATACCGCCACGGCACTCCCAAACCAGGCGCGATACCAACTTCGCTATACCCGGATACTTTTTCAGTATACCACAGCTGCGGGTGGAAGGGAAGAGAAAATTTTGGTTTACATAAATAAGGTCGTCATCGGCGGGCGCTTGCCTGCCGATGACGACCTTATTCAGATCTGTATAAAACACTTAGCTTGCTGCGCTCTCCGACAGCGGGAAGGTGATATCCGCGCGGAAAAGGTCGGCGTCGATGGCCAGGTCGAAGCGGCCGCCCTGCAGCTGCACCAGGCTCCGTGCGATGGATAGCCCCAGTCCGCTGCCCTCTGTGTGCCGCGAGGCATCGCCGCGCACAAAACGCTCCATCAGCTCATCGGGGGAGATATTCAGTTCGTCCCGCGAGACGTTCTTGAAGCTGATGGTAACGGCCTCCCGGGACAGCGTGGAAACCACATAGACCCGTGTGCTGGGCAGGGCGTACTTGCAGATGTTGGACACCAGATTGTCCATGACGCGGCTCAGCAAACGACTGTCGGCGCGGATGACGGTACCCGGTGCGGGAGGCTGCGTTACCAGCGTCAACTGGCAGGCGGCCAACCGTTCCTGATACTCGCCCTCGATCTGTGAAAACAGCACGTTCACGTCCGTGGGCTGTAGGTCCACATTCAGCACGCCGGAGGAGGCTTTGGACGCCTCCACCAGATCCTCTGTCAGCTTTTTCAGCCGATGGCTCTGCCGGTCCAGCACGGCGATGTACTCCCGGGCCTCTGGGGAGGGGATGTCCTCCTTTTTCAGCAGGTCCACATAGTTGACGATGGAGGTCAGCGGCGTCTTGATGTCGTGGGACACGTTGGTGATGAGCTCTGTCTTCAGGTGCTCGGCTTTCATCTGCTCCTGCACCGCCTGCTCCAGGCCGGACTGCACGTCGTTCAGCTCCTGGCCATAGCGCTTGAAGTCGCCGATGAGGTACTTCGTGTCGATGGGGGAGGAGAAGTCGCCGCGCGCCAGCTTTTCGCCGCCCTTCTGCAGCGTCCGCAGATTGACGGCTACATACAGCACCGCCAGCAGTTCTGCGAGCTTCAGTGCCAGAAACGGCGCGGCGAGGGTGCCGTAGTAGTCCTGCATGAAGAGGACGGATTCAATAAACACCAGTATCAGCCCCGCCAAAGCTGTCTTCCAGATCAGCGGCAGGCTTTTGGCGATGCGCCACAGCCCCAGAAACAGCGAACGGACAATGCGCCAGAGGAACCGGGCTATCCGCGCGATCAGCGCGCTCCGCAGGACGGTGCCCGCCTTGCACTGGGCGGCAAAGGCGCACAGGAACAGTAGTACAAACGGTACCATCGCCGCGCAGAAGAAAACGCGTCCCCACCCGTAATAGAACGCTTCCCAGCCAATGAAAAACGTACACAGCAGTACGATCAGCCATACATCCGCGGGGATCTTGCCCAGCCAGGTCAGATGTATGCCCTCATGCCCCGCCCAATGGCCGGCAGAGGCCATGAGGAAGCAGAAGAAGAACAGTGCCAGCGCCGCGAACAGCACCGTCAGGAACACCGTCAGCGTGGTGTGCTCCACCAGCCACATGTCCAGCAGATAGGAATAAGAGGGCACCTCCTCGGTGCGCAGCAGATCGGCGGCAATGGTGACCATGGCGGTGTTGCCGGTGTTCAGCTGATAGGTGAACGTCTCCTGCGTGGCGTACAGCGGCTTGTCGCCGTCTGTCAGCTCAAAATTTTCAAAGGTACCGACGACCTCCCCATTTCCTCTGACGGTGACGGTCAGGTGACAGTCGGCGGCATCGCGGGAGAACTCCTCCGCAAAAACGCGGGGCAGGTCGCTGATCACCTGAGCCCGCTCCTCCTCGGTGACATCTCCATTTTCAACGGTACTGTAGTCATAGGTGCCGTCACTGACCAGCACGCCCGCATTGGCCAGCGTGCCGCGCAGGAAGCTGTCAGCGGTGTCGATGGATCTGACGCAGTTTCCCTCGTACATCGTCTGGCGCAGGAAGTCGCCGCCGTCCAGAAACACGTCGTAGCTGATAAGGATACCCACACCCACGCCGCCCAGAACGGTCAGCACGCCGAACACCAGCGTCAGCACGAAGGCGGCGGCCTTCGCCCACATCTTGTCTAAAAATCCCTTCATGAGATGCCGCCCTCCATCTTATAGCCCTTGCCCCAGACCACCTTGATGTACCGGGGCTCTGAGGGGTTGATCTCCAGTTTTTCCCGCAGGTGCCGGATGTGTACGGCGATGGCGCCCGCCGCGTTCAGCGGCACGTCCTCCCACACCCGGCGGTAGATCTCATTGGGGGAGAACACCGTCCCCGCGTTCCGCATGAGGAACCGCAGGATGTCGTACTCCTTGGGTGTCAGGGCCACTGGGTCGCCGTCCACGGTGACGGTCTTGGCGTTGTCATCCAGGCAGATGCCGCCGATGATGAGCGTGCTGGCCTGCACCTGCCCGCCGCCCAGCTGCAAATACCGCCGCAGCTGTGAGCGTACCCGGGCCAGCAGCTCCACCGGGTTGAAGGGCTTGGTGATATAGTCGTCCGCGCCCACGTTCAGCCCCAGTACCTTGTCGGTGTCCTCGCCCTTGGCGGTCAGCAGGATCACGGGTACGTTGCTGGTCTGCCGCAGCTGGGCCATGGCGGACAGTCCGTCCATCACGGGCATCATGATATCCATCAGAATGAGGTGCACGTCCTCCCGCGCCGCCGCGGCCAGGGCCTCTTTCCCGTTGCAGGCGGACAGCACCCGGTAGCCCTCGGCCTTGAGATAGATCTCCAGCGCGGAGACGATATCCTTTTCATCATCAACGACCAAAATCGTGTACATAGAGGGACCTCCTGTGGGAGTAATACATCTATCATACCCCTATTCCCGCCTTTGCACAAGGTCAATTCTTCACAGCGGGGGAGGGGAGCGACGTCAGGTTCACGCTGTGGTGGATGGGCTTCCATTCCACCTTCATAAACAGGGCTGCCATGGAGATGGGGAGGTACGTCAGCATGAACAGCGGGAACGTCAGAGTGAAAGCGATCTTTTTCCACGCCGGCGCGTGGATACGCCGCCACTCGCTGGCCACGGTGATGCCGCCCAGCACCAGCAGCGTGGCCAGGATACTGCCCATGCACTCCAGCAGGGAGCGAAGGGCGAACCATACGCCGTCGCCCTGCATAAGGCCCAGCGCCGTCAGCGTCAGGTTGGCCAGCAGACCCAGGGCCGTCAGGATAAACGCCGGCAGGATGGACATGGACATATCGAAGCAGCTCCAGCTGCCCCGGGCCGTGCCCTTCAGCAGGTCCGCGCCGTAGCGGCGGAATACCTGTATGTAGCCCTTGGCCCAGCGCAGCCGCTGGCGCACGGACTGGCGAAAGTCGGTGGGCTGCTCGTCGTACAGCACCGCGTCCTCGCAGATGGCGATCCTCTCGCCCCGCAGAATGTGGTGGATGGAAAACTCAATGTCCTCCGTCAGCAGATAGAACCGCCAGCCATGGCTCTCGTCCAGTATCCGCTGCGAGAACAGAAAGCCTGTCCCGCCCACGGCGGCGCTGCTGCCCAGCCGGTTCCGCGCGCCGTTCAGATAGCGGCTCTCCCGCAGGAACCACAGGGCGTACCCGGCGCTGATCCAGTTGTCGCCGAAATTTTTGCTGTTGCGGTAGCTGGTCACGATCTCGTTTCCGGCGGAGAAGCTCTCGTTCATGCGCTCGAGGTAGTCCGGCGAGAGGATGTTGTCCGCGTCGAACACGAAGTAGCCGTCAAAGCCCTCCGGATAGTCTGCGCCGATGTGCTGCAGCAGAAAATCCAGGGCGTAGCCCTTGCCCACGTTCACGTGATTGAAGCGCTCATACACCACCGCCCCGTGTGCCCGCGCGATGGCGGCGGTGCTGTCGGTGCAGTTGTCCGCCGCCACGAACACCGTTACCAGGGACATATCGTAGGTCTGCGCGGCCAGCGAGTCCAGCAGCCCGGCAATGACGTTTTCCTCGTTCCGCGCAGCGATGAGCACCGCGTACCGATGGGACGCGGCAGGGTGGGGAAGGGGCCGGCGCTTTTTCAGCAGCACCAGCGGGATATAGAGAAATTGATAGGTGTAGCAGATAAAAAACAGCGCCGAGATCACGGCATTGATGGTCCGCAGCGTGGGTTCCATAGGGGCACTTCCTTTCTTTCCTTTCTGGCTCCATGGTACCGAAATGCCTCTTAAGAAACAAGCAGGGGGAGGATTAAGACTTTATTAAGACGAAAAAGTAAACCTGTAAGCTGCCGCGGGCAGTTTACAGGTTTACCATAATTAAAATTATTGTCAACTTATTACAGCAGCAGCCCGGCCAGATGCCCGGACGACCAGGCCCATTGCAGGTTGAAGCCGCCGCAGTCGCCGTCCACGTCCAGCACCTCGCCGCAGGCGTACAGCCCCGGAACGACGCGGCTTTCCAGCGTTTCCGGGTCAAATTCCTCCGTCCGCAGGCCGCCCGCCGTGACCTGTGCCTGGTCAAAGCCGCAGGTGCCGGTGATAGGGAGCGCAAAGCGCTTCACCTGCCGGGCGATACGCTCCAGATCGCTGTCGGTGAGGTCGGCGGCGCGCTGGCTGGTGAACCCGGCGGCCTTGCAGAGCATCTGCCCCAGCCGGGTGTGGCAGGAGCCTACCAGCAGGGTGGAGGCCTCGCGAGCGCCCATGGCCTCCCGCCGCAGGCGCAGCCAGTCCAGCACCTCCCGCGTCTCCCAGTCAGGGAAGAAGTCCAGCGCGCAGACCAGCCCCTCGCCGCCGGTGGACACCGTCCGGGAGATGTCGAAGATCGCCGGACCGCTGACACCGTATTCGGTGAACAGCACCTCGCCGTGGTTCGCCGCCACACGCTCGCCGCCCCGGAGGATGGCGATGCTGCACTCGGCCTTGATGCCCTTCAGCGCCCGGGGATAGGTGGGATCGGTCCTCAGCTGCACCAGGGAGGGATACAGCACGGTGCGGTGGTGTCCCAGCATTTTGGCAAGGCGATAGCCGTCCATGACGCCGCCTACTTTGCTGCCGGCGGCCCCGCCGGCGGCCAGTATGACCTTCCGCGCGGCAAAGACCTCCGCCTCGGTCCTGACGGTGAAGCCCTCCGCTATTCGCTTTACGGCGGTGACCGCCTGCCCGGTGCAGACCCGGATGCCGGGGCGCTCCAGCGCGTAGCGCAGCACGTCCAGCACACTGCCGGCCATGTTGCTCATGGGGTACACCCGGCCGCTGTCCTCGCTGACCGTCAGCAGTCCCAGTGAGGCAAAATACTGCAGCGTTGTGCCTGTGTCAAAGGCGCGCAGCGCGTGAGCGCAGAAACTGCTGTCCTCCCCATGGTAATGATCGGGAGATACATGGTAGTTGGTCAGATTGCACCGGCCGTTGCCGGTGGCCAGCAGCTTGCGCCCTACCCGGCTCTGCCGTTCCAGCAGGACGACGCTGCGGCCGTTTTCCGCGGCGGTCAGCGCCGCCATCATGCCGCTGGCGCCGCCGCCGATAACGATAACGTCCGTCATTTCGCGCCCTCCAGCCGCCGGCGGGTCAGATAGCCCTCCAGCATCAGCGCGGCGGCCACCGCGTCCACGGTCTTCTTTCGCTTCTTGGCGTTCTGCCCGTTCTGAAACAGGATGTTGTGGGCGTCGATGGTGGTGCGGCGCTCATCCCAGAGGATGACCTCCAGCCCGGTCGCCTGCCGCAGCAGCGCGCCGAAGGCGGCGCATTTCTTGGCCCGGGGCCCCTCGGTGCCATCCATGTTCCGGGGGTAGCCCAGCACCAGCAGCTGTACGCCGTGCTCGGCGATGAGCCGCTGTATGCCGGAGAGCACCTCCTCCTGTCGGCGGGAGTGGAGGGTGTCGGAGTAGCCCGCCAGCGTCTCGGTATAGTCGGAAATGGCGATGCCGGTGTGGGCGTCGCCGTAGTCGATGGCCATGATCTTCATGGGGATGTACCTCACTTTTCGCGGCGTGCGCCGCCGCGTTTTTTCATATCGGCTCTATCATACACAAAATGACGGCGGGAAGCAACAGAAAATGGGACGAAACCGCGAAAAATACGGGATTTTTCTGCAAAAAGCGGTTGACCGGCGGGGGAAAGTGTGGTATAGTGGGCATTACCTGTGAGTGGGTGCTTTCTTTTTGCGCGCTTTTTCGCTTCGGGGGCGCAGAGGGAGATCATCCGGCAGGGAGGCAAAAGGGCGTTCCGGAACGGAAGCCTAATCTAATAAGGAGGTGCCGTTAATGCGCGTGAAGATCACTTTGAGATGCAACGAGTGCAAGCAGAGAAACTACAACACGATGAAGAACAAGAAGAATACCCCTGACAAGCTTGAGCTGAACAAGTATTGCCCCTTCTGCAGAAAGCACACCGTCCATACCGAGACGAAGTAACCGGAAGGAGATATTGACATGGCTGAAGAGAAGAAGGTCAGTAAAGATCGCGGCAAGTGGTTCCGCGAAATGAGAAGCGAACTGAAGAAGGTCGTTTGGCCTGATGGCAAGACTACCGCCAAGAACACCGGCACCGTCCTGCTGTGCTCCCTGATCGTGGGCGCGGCGATCTGGATCTTTGATGCCGTGGCCGTGCTGGCGGTGGATACCCTCATCGGTCTGTTCTAAGGTACAGGACATGGCTGATAACGCAAAGTGGTATGTAGCACATACCTATTCCGGCTATGAAAACGCGGTAAAGGCCGCCATCGAAAAGTCCGTGGTGAACCGCGGGATGGAGGACATGGCCCTCAAGACCGAGATCCCGATGGAGACGGTCACCGAGGTCACCGAGACCGGCGTGATGAAGGAAGTGCAGCGGAAGGTATTTCCCGGCTACGTCCTCATCAAGATGGTCATGACGGACGATACCTGGCACCTGATCCGCAACATCCGCGGCGTCACCGGCTTCGTGGGCGAGGCCAACAAGGCTATCCCCCTGACCGAGGACGAGGTGGCGGCGCTGGGCATGGAGAAGCGCGAGATCGTCGTGCTCTACCATGTGGGCGACACGGTGCGTATCACCGAAGGCCCGCTGTCCAGCTTCACAGGTACCGTGGAGGAGATCGAGCCGGAGAAGAACCGGGTGCGCGTGGTCGTATCCATGTTCGGACGCGAGACCCCCGTTGATCTCGAACTGGACCAGGTCGAGGTCAGCAGCAACTGAGCGCAGAGCGTCTGCGCGGAAGTCCGGCGCAGGTGTGCCGGCAAAGTGGGAGAGACGCTGCGCGTCTCGCCAAAAGCGGCAAGTATCCCCGCCGCTACCACATTTTATTGAAGGAGGTGCCTACAAATGGCACAGAAAGTAGTTGGATACGTCAAACTGCAGATCCCCGCGGGCAAAGCAACTCCCGCACCCCCCGTTGGCCCGGCCCTGGGTCAGCACGGCATCAACATCGCTGCCTTTACCAAGGAATTCAACGAGCGCACCAAGAATGACATGGGCCTGATCATCCCCGTGGTCATCACCGTGTACGCTGACCGTTCCTTTAGCTTTATCACCAAGACCCCTCCCGCGGCTGTCCTCATCAAGAAGGAGTGCAACATTGAGTCCGGTTCCGGCGTTCCCAACAAGGAGAAGGTCGCCACCATTTCCAAGGCCTCCATTCAGAAGATCGCCGAGCTGAAGATGCGCGACCTGAACGCCGCGTCTCTGGAAGCCGCCATGAGCATGATCGCCGGTACCGCCCGTTCCATGGGCGTCGTGGTCGGCGAGTAAGGAGGGTGTAAGAAATGTTTAGAGGTAAGAAATATCAAGAGAGCGCCAAGCAGATCGACAAGGCTACGCTGTATGATCCCAAGGAGGGTCTGGAGCTGATCTGCAAGACCGCTTCCGCCAAGTTCGACGAGACCGTGGAGCTGCACGTCAAGCTGGGCGTGGACTCCCGTCACGCTGACCAGCAGGTCCGCGGCGCCATCGTGCTGCCCAACGGCACCGGCAAGTCCGTCCGCGTCCTGGTGTTCGCCAAGGGCGACAAGGCCGAGGCTGCCAAGGCCGCCGGCGCCGACTACGTGGGCGAGATGGACCTGGTGGAGAAGATCCAGAAGGAAAACTGGTTCGACTTCGACGTGGTCGTCGCCACTCCCGATATGATGGGCGTCGTTGGCCGTCTGGGTAAGGTCCTGGGCCCCAAGGGCCTGATGCCCTCTCCCAAGTCCGGCACCGTGACTCCCGACGCCGCCAAGGCTGTTCAGGAGGCGAAGGCCGGTAAGGTCGAGTATCGTCTGGACAAGACCAACATCATCCACTGCCCCATCGGCAAGGTGTCCTTCGGCGCTGACAAGCTGTTTGAGAACTATTCCGCCCTCATCGGCGCTATCATCAAGGCCAAGCCCGCCGCTGCCAAGGGTCAGTATATCAAGTCCTGTGTGGCCGCTTCCACCATGGGCCCCGGCGTGAAGATGAACGCCAACAAGCAGCTGTAATTTTGTGAGGGCACCGCGATACCGACTCCACCGCACAGCTCACCGGCAGATTTCCCGCAGGCCTGCGTTGAAGCCTCTTGAAATACACAAAGTATTCCTGCGAGACTTCGCCTTGCCCAGCGAAAAATCTGCGCGGAGATCTGAACGGCGGCTCGGTATCTTGGTACCCGGGGCGCTTTCAGGAAGTGTCCTGAAAATGCCGGAAAATTGTTATCTTTGGCTTGACAAGCTGTGAAGCCTTGGATATAATATTGGTTGCGTTCCAAAGACAGCAGGTGGCGAAAGCCGTAAGTCCTGCCGAGGATGGCAAGTCATTTTGATTGCTTTTACCGTCCTCATGTCCTTTGGCATGAGGACGGTTTCCTTTTTTGAACGTACCGACAATTCTAACGGAGGTGAAATCAAAGAATGCCCAACGCAAAGGTTCTGTCTGAAAAGCAGGCGATCGTGGCGGCGCTGACCGAAAAGCTGCAGAATTCCGCAGCCGGTGTCATCGTTGATTACAAGGGCATCACCGTGGCAGAGGATACCGAGCTGCGCGCGGAGTGCCGTAAGAACAACATTGAGTACGCTGTCATCAAGAATACCCTGCTGCGTTTCGCTTTCAACAACTGCGGTCTGAACGAACTGGACGATCAGCTCAACGGTACCACTTCTCTGGCTATCTGTGTTGACGATCCCGTCGCCCCGGCCCGTGTGATGGCGGACTACGCAAAGAAGCTGAAGGACAAGTTCGAGATCAAGGGCGGTTTTATGGAAGGCAAGGTCGTCTCCATGGAGACCGTGAACGCGCTGGCGTCCATTCCCGCCCTGCCCGTGCTGCAGGCGCAGGTCCTGGGCACCATGCTGGCCCCTATTTCTGGTCTGGCTTGCGTGCTGAAGCAGATTGCCGAGAAGAACGGCGCTGCCGCCGAGTAATTCGGCTCCCTTTCCATCGCAGGCACAGGGCCTGCACAACATCAATTTAAATCTTACAAATAGGAGGCTATCACAATGTCTGAGAAGATTACTGCTATGATCGAAGAGATCAAGGGTTTGACCGTTCTGGAGCTGTCCGAGCTGGTGCACGCTCTGGAGGAGGAGTTCGGCGTTTCCGCCGCCGCTATGGCTGCTCCCGCCGCCGGCGCTGCTGCTCCCGCCGCTGAGGAGAAGACCGAGTTCGACGTGGTCCTGGCTGGCTTCGACGCCGCTCAGAAGATCAAGGTCATCAAGGTCGTCCGCGAAATCACCGGTCTGGGCCTGGCCGAGGCCAAGGCTGCCGTCGAGGGCGTGCCCCACACCCTGAAGGAAGGCCTGTCCAAGGACGATGCCGAGGCTATGAAGAAGCAGGTCGAAGAGGCCGGCGGCAAGGTCGAGCTGAAGTAAGTTCTTTTGCAAGCAAAAAACAGCCACCCATCCGGGTGGCTGTTTTTTCGCGGCCGGAACAGCCAGCTTTTCCCGCTTTACAAAGCCCCGCGGCGAATTGCCGGGTGGTCGTAAAACAGTAAAATCAAAAAATGGTGAAAACCTTGTGTTTTCAAGGGGCGGCGTGACTTCGGTCACGCCGTTTCCTTTTTTATCAGCTCATTCAGAGGGATAAAGCCCAGCCCGTCGTACCTGATATGGATGTGCTGTACCCGCTTGCCGCTGGACTTGTCCGGAGCGTCCACATAGATTGCGGACACCAGCTCACGCAGAGCGTAGCCGTCCAGTTCCTCAATGCCGACATACTTGTGCGCTTTCTGAATGAACTTTTCAATGTTTTCGTTCTGTCGTTCCTGTACTTCAATCTCCTGCTGCAAGGTGATCGCTTCCACTTCCAACTGCTTCTGCTCCGCTTCATAGGTCTGGCTCAGCATATCATAGCATTCATCCGTCAGCCGCCCGCTGGCGTTGTCCTCATAAATCTTGATGAACAGTCTTTTCAGCTCGGCAATACGGCGTTCGTTGCTTTCCAGACGCTTTCTGCGGATGCGGATTTGCTCATAGCTTTCCACGCGGAGCTGTTCCTCCATGATCGTGCGGAAATAATCCTCGTGTCGCAGGATATACCCCATAACCGCCTGAATGTGCTTGAGAACCAGTCGTTCCAAGACTTTGACACGGATGAGCGGATCTCCTGCACCTTTTCAAACACATCATCGTCGATAATGCGCTCGTGGGTATTGGGGAAAATCGCCTGCTTTTCAATGGGATTATCCCTTTGCTTCTTATCCCAGATAGAATTGGTGTAAGTCTTGAAGTTCACCGTGCAGCCTGTGTACTCCCGGCGTTCCAGAATTGCCACAACGGTACTGCGGCAGTCCATCCGGACGCGGGGCGCATTTGCAACACCGCTTCAGAAGCTGCGAGCGCTGCCATCCTATATCGAAATACTGACCGTGCCGATGGCTTTGCGTGTCATCCGCATCGCCGAGACGCTTTCCGCCTCCGCCGAAACACGGGGCATCGAGTTAAAGCGCCGCAAGAGCAATTATCTGTCGCTTCGGTTCTCGGCGTGGGATGCTGTGTTCTGTGTCCTGCTGGCGGCATCGGTCTCCGCCGGTCTTATTATTCAACAAAGCCCGTACCAGTTAAACTGATACGGGTTTTGTTATGCTCCGCGTTTATCCGCCCCCCTAACGCTAATAACACGGTGCCGGCAAGGAGCAGAGAAGCACCTTGCCGCCTCTCTGCTCCCTCACTTGCTTGTTTATTTCTGGGTATTTTCTTCATCGTCCAGCAGGTCGGTCATATTCCGCAGGCTGATGCCCAGGGTGGACCCGTTGTGCAGCAGTGCCGAGGTGGCAGGTGGCAGTACCCCCGCCACGCCCAGTGCGATCAGCGTCAGGTTGAAGCCCACGATGAAGCGGTAGCTGCCGTGGATGCGCTCTATCAGTGCCTCACCGAGCCTGCGCAGTGTTACCAGCGCGAAGAGATCCTCCGAGGCAACGGTGATGTCTGCGATCTCCCGGGCGATGGCCGCGCCGGTGGAGATGGCGATGCCCGCGTCCGCTTCGGAGAGGGCGGGAGAATCGTTTACCCCGTCGCCCACCATGATAACGGTGTGCCCCTTCGCCTTTTCCTGGCGGATAAACGCGGCCTTGTCCTCCGGCAGCACCTCGGCATACACGGCGTCCACGCCCACCTCGGCGGCCACAGCCTCCGCCGTGCGGCGGTTGTCGCCGGTCATCATCACCACATTGGTAAAGCCGCTCTCGTGCAGCGCCCTTACCGCCTCCCGCGCCTCCCGGCGCAGGGGATCGTGGATGCAGATGACCGCCGCCAGCTCCCCGTCCATGCAGAGGTACAGGTGGGAATACGCGGCGGGCAGCGCGTCAAATTTCGGCTGCTCTCCCGCCGGGATGCGGCAGCCCTCATCCTCAAAGGCAAAGTGGGCGCTGCCGATGATGACCTTCTTGCCCTCCACCATGCTGGAGATGCCGTGGGCCACCACATACTGCACCTGCGAATGATACTCCTCGTGGGTGAGCCCGTGCCGCTTTGCCTCCGCCACCACGGCGTTTGCCATGGAATGGGGGTAATGCTCCTCCAGACAGGCGGCAAGGCGCAGCATTTCCGCCTCGTCGTGTCCGCCGAAGGGGATGACCGCCGCCACGGTGGGCGTCGCATAAGTCAGCGTGCCGGTCTTGTCGAACACAATGGTGTCCGCCTTGGCCACCGCCTCCAAAAAGCGTCCGCCCTTGACGGAGATGTGATAGCCGCTGCTCTCCCGCATGGCGGACAGCACCGCGATGGGGATGGCCAGCTTCAGGGCGCAGGAGAAGTCCACCATCAGCACCGCCAGCATTTTCGTCACGTTCCGGGTCAGAAGATACGTCAGCGCCGTGCCGCCCAGCGTATAGGGCACCAGCCTGTCCGCCATCCGGGACGCCTTGTCCTCGGCGGTGGATTTCAGCTTCTCCGACTCCTCGATCATGCGAACCACCCGGTCATACCGCCCGCTGCCGGAGGATTTCTCCACGGAGATGACACACTCACCCTCCTCCGCCACCGTTCCGGCATAGACGGGACTGCCGGGATGCTTCGCCACAGGCATGGACTCGCCGGTGAGGGAGGACTGGTTCACCATGGCCTCTCCCTCCACCACCCGGCCGTCCAGCGGGATCATGCCGCCGGTGCGGATCACGATACGGTCCCCCGGCTTCACATCGGGGATTTTCGTCAGCACCTCGGTGCCGTTTACCTGCTGCCAGACGCTGTCCACCCGCAGGCTCATGGCGGAGGCAAGGTCGGCCACGGACTTTTTGTGGGTCCACTCCTCCAGAATTTCGCCCAGATGCAGCATGAACATGACAGAGCCGGCGGTGGCAAAATCGCCCCGTGCCATGGATACCGTGACGGCGGTGGCATCCAGCACGGCGACGGACAGTTTGCCGTGCCACAGTGCCGAAAGCCCCTCCCGGATGTACTTTACGGAACGGAACACCGCCAGCGCCGTGGTGATGGGCGCAGGCAGGAACAGCTTGGAGATACACCGCCGCATGACGGCGACCGCCAGCTTGTCCTCAAACTCCCGGTTCAGTGCACGGGAGGTATGCTCCGGCACCAGCTCCATGGCCTCCGCCTTGGCGAAGGAGAATACTGCCAGCGCACGGAGTATGCTTCCACGCTCCGCGTCATAGAGCACCACGGCGTCCTGCGTCCGGTCGTAGACCTTGACCGCCTGTACGCCGTCCTGGGCGCGCAGATAGTATTCCAGCACATCCGCTTGGGATAACGTCATCCGCCCGCAGCACAGGTGTACCCGCAGCCGTCCGGTCATTTCGTGTAGGATCTTGCACTTCATGGCTCACTCCGCCTTGCTTTCCTCCGCAGAAGCGTCCTCCACCACAGCGGCAGCCTCCGCCTCCGCGCGGCATTCGTTGATGGCCTTCGCATCGGCGTAAACATCCTCCGCACCCTCACGCACCGCCGTGACCGTTTTCA
>ULQX01017762.1_pt1 | contig 23632 bp, 18 predicted proteins | sample 1954941 | NCBI WGS metagenome assembly ULQX01 (sample SAMEA4835667, study PRJEB28245) | human gut metagenome | biome: gut microbiome; material: fecal sample | place: Denmark | collected 2008
CGCCCCAACAAATCTTCTATTATTTATTTTCTTTATAGTCCAGTGCTGCGCCGACGAAGCCTTTGAATAAAGGATGTGGGCGGTTTGGACGGCTCTTGAATTCCGGATGAGCCTGTGTGGCGATGAACCAAGGGTGATCTGGAAGTTCCATCATTTCCACGATGCGTCCGTCCGGTGAAAGACCGGATAATTTCATGCCATGCTTTGTCAGGTCATCACGGTAGTAGTTGTTTACTTCATAACGGTGGCGATGACGTTCTGTGATAGTTTCGGAACCATACAATTCATAGGCTTTGCTTTCCTTGTCCAAGGTACATGGATAAGAACCAAGACGTAACGTACCACCGATATCTTCCACGCCGTCCTGTTCAGGCATCAAGTGAATGACCGGATGAGTGGTAGCAGGATCAAGTTCCGCACTGTGTGCATCAGACCAGCCGACAACATTGCGGGCAAACTCAACGATAGCAAGCTGCATACCGAGGCAGAGTCCTAAGAAAGGAATCTTGTTTTCACGGGCATACTGGATCGCTGTGATCTTACCTTCGATACCACGGTTACCAAATCCGCCGGGAACGAGGATTCCGCAGACATCCCCAAGAAGTTCACCGACATTTTCCGGTGTTACTTCTTCCGAATTTATCCATTTGATATTTACCTGGGCATTGTGGGCAAAGCCACCGTGTTTCAAGGACTCTACGACACTGATGTAAGCATCGTGGAGAGCGGTATATTTTCCAACCAAAGCAACCGTAACATCGTTTGAAAGATTTTTAATGGAATGAACCATATTTTCCCATTCCGCAAGATCCGGTTTCGGGCAGTCAAGTTTCAAGCATTTGCAGGCGATATCTGCAAGATGCTCTTCTTCCATAGCGAGCGGAACTTCATATAATGTATCCACATCCAGATTTTGGATAACCTGAGAACTTGGTACATTACAGAAAAGGGAAATTTTGTCTTTAATGGATTTTTCCAAAGGAATCTCAGTACGGCAAACAATGATATTTGGCTGGATTCCCATTCCCTGAAGTTCTTTAACACTGCTCTGTGTCGGTTTTGTTTTTAATTCCGAGGATGCCTTCAGATACGGAATTAATGTGACATGGATCAAAATCGCATTTTCATGTCCGACATCCAGCTGGAATTGACGAATTGCCTCTAAAAATGGCTGGCTTTCGATATCTCCAACCGTACCACCAACTTCGATGATCGCAATCTGTGTCTCATCGCAGCCGTCATTGCGGTAAAAGCGGCTTTTCAGTTCATTTGTAATATGAGGAATCACCTGTACGGTACCGCCACCATAGTCGCCGCGTCTTTCTTTCGAGAGAACGGACCAGTATACTTTTCCGGTTGTGACGTTACTTTGTTTGGTGAGACTCTCGTCGATAAAACGTTCATAGTGTCCCAAATCAAGGTCGGTTTCCGCACCGTCATCGGTAACGAATACTTCGCCGTGTTGAATTGGGTTCATGGTGCCAGGATCAATGTTGATATAAGGATCAAATTTTTGCATCGTGACACTGTAACCTCTCATTTTCAGAAGTCTTCCTAATGATGCAGCAGTGATACCTTTTCCGAGACCGGACACAACACCACCTGTTACAAATACATATTTTACAGCCATGTTTCCTCCTTCTGCCTTATGGCGGATACTGCGTTTGACAGTATCATTCTATCCTCTGTTTGTTCCAACCGCACAAAAGCGGTATAGAATAACGAAAAATTCAAATACTTATATATTATACTATGTTTGTGAAACGTATTCAATAGGAAAATGTAAACTTTTTTTCACGAATCTTTCACATCTATGCCATTGATTTATATGGAAAAATCTATTATACTAAATAAAAGATCCTAAAGAGAGTTGAAGAAAAAGAGAAAGGAATCCAATGCACATGGAAAACGATAATAAAAATCGGCCGGGTGGTCCGAAAAAGAACAAAGCCAATATCATAATCTGCGTATTGGCGGCGCTGTTTGCCCTTACGATCATTTTGTTTTTGAACTCACAGATCGAGAAAAATACGCGGAAAGAAATCAGCTATACCAAATTTGTCCAAATGTTGAAAGCGGGCGAAGTATCGGAGGTTACTTTTGACTCCAATGTCATTTATATTAAGCCAAAGAGTCAGAAATCGGTATTTGAGGTAACGTACTATACCGGTTATGTACAGGATACTGCGCTTGTACAGGACATGTTAAATAAATACAATGTTGATTTTTCAGCGAAAATTGATGATACAAGTTCCGGAATTCTGAGTTTTTTGCTGGCATACATTCTGCCATTTGCAGGAATGTGGATCGTACTCTGGCTGCTGATGCGGATGATGTCCCGCGGAGGCGGAGGCGGCGGTATCATGGGGGTTGGAAAATCTACCGCAAAAATGTATGTGGAAAAGAAAACCGGTGTTACGTTTAAAGACGTGGCAGGAGAAGAAGAGGCAAAAGATTCTCTGCATGAACTGGTTGACTTTTTGAAAAATCCGGATAAATATCGCAAGATCGGTGCGAAACTGCCAAAGGGAGCATTGCTCGTGGGACCTCCTGGAACCGGTAAAACCCTGCTTGCGAAGGCACTTGCCGGAGAAGCAGGAGTTCCGTTCTTTTCCCTGTCAGGTTCCGATTTTGTGGAAATGTTTGTTGGTGTCGGTGCTTCGCGTGTCCGTGACCTTTTCAAACAGGCACAGCAGATGGCGCCATGTATTATTTTTATCGATGAGATCGATGCCATCGGAAAAAGCCGTGATTCCCAGTATGGCGGCGGCAATGATGAGCGTGAGCAGACATTGAACCAGCTCCTTTCCGAGATGGACGGATTTGATTCTTCCAAGGGAATCGTCATTCTTGGTGCGACAAACCGGCCGGAAGTTCTGGATAAGGCACTGCTTCGTCCGGGACGTTTTGACCGACGGATTATCGTGGAAAAACCGGATCTGAAAGGAAGAATTGATGTATTGAAAGTACATTCTCACGATGTGTTGATGGATGATACGGTAAATCTGGAAGAAATTGCCTTAGCAACATCCGGTGCCGTAGGTGCCGACCTTGCCAATATGGTAAATGAGGCGGCCATTATGGCGGTCAAAGACGGAAGAAATGTAGTGAGCCAGAAAGATCTCTTTGAAGCGGTCGAAGTGGTATTTGCCGGTAAAGAGAAAAAAGATCGTATTCTCGGAAAAGAAGAGAAAAAGATCGTTGCTTATCACGAGGTCGGCCATGCGCTTGTGACGACCCTTTTGAAAAAAGCGGAACCGGTACAGAAAATTACGATCGTGCCTCGTACAATGGGAGCCCTTGGTTATGTCATGCAGGTGCCGGAAGAAGAAAAATATCTCCGCACAAAAGAAGAATTGATTTCTAAGATCGTTACATTATACGGAGGCCGTGCGGCAGAGGAAATTATTTTCGGTGATGTGACGACGGGAGCTTCCAATGATATCGAGCAGGCGACAAATATTGCCAGAGCGATGGTAACCCAGTACGGAATGAGTGAAAAATTTGGTCTGATCGGACTGGAATCCGTTCAGAATCGTTATCTTGACGGCCGTACCGTGATGAATTGCGGAGAAAAGACGGAGAGTGAAGTAGACGAAGAAGTGATGGCACTTTTGAAACAATGTTATGAAAGAGCCTATCATTTGATCGAAGAAAATAAAGACGTTCTTCATGAACTGGCTGCTTATCTGGTAGAGCGCGAGACAATTACCGGAAAAGAATTTGTTCGTATTTATGAAGAGGCGACAGGAACAAAGTTGAAAGAAGACGAAAATAAAGAACCGGAAGTAGAAGAAACCGGAAACGAAGAGAATCAAGAAAGTGGAGAAGACGATGGCATACGAAGTATTGGTGCTGGATGTGGACGGGACGCTGATGCGGACGGACAAGACGATATCCCGGAAGACCATTGATGAGATAGTAAAGATTCAGGAAAAGGGCATCTGTGTGGCGATTGCGTCCGGGCGCTGTACGGCAGGGATCATGCCGACGGCGCGCAAGATCCGCCTCGACGAATATGGCGGGTATATTGTGTCCTACAACGGTGCCTGCATCAGCAATGCCAAAACCGGCGAAGTGATCTACAACATCAATCTGCCGGATGGTATTGTGCCGGAGATCTATGAATTTTCCAAGCGGGAAAAGACGGGCATTATGACCTATCACGATAACGATATTATTGCGGAAAATGATGCCGATCAATACATTCAGATTGATGCCAAGGGATGTGACATTGATATTCATGTAGTGGAAGATTTTGGAAAAGAAGTGACATATCCTGTCAATAAATGTCTTCTGACCGGAGACCCGGACTGGATGAAAGATGTAGAACCGAAGGCAGCAAAGGCTTTTGAAGGCCGGCTGAGTGTATATCGTTCAGAAGATTTTTATGTGGAAATGATGCCGCTTGGCATTGATAAGGCATATGGATTGTCTAAATTATTGAAAAAACTTGGGTTTTCGAGAAATCAGATGATCTGCTGTGGAGATGGATTTAATGATATTTCGATGATTGAATATGCCGGACTTGGTGTGGCGATGGCAAATGCTGCGGAGGAAGTGAGAGCCTGCGCCAATTATGTGGCACCTCACTGTGATGAAGATGGATTGGTTGATGTGATTCATCGGTTTATAAATGACTGACAAAGGAGCTGAATGTGGATGGAACGTGCAGATTTTGATCTGGCGGAAGAATTAAAAAAACTTCCGGATAAACCCGGCGTATATTTGATGCACGACCGAAATGACCACATTATCTATGTGGGAAAAGCCGTTGTGCTGAAAAACCGCGTCCGGCAGTATTTTCAAAAAAGCCGCCACGTGTCGCCGAAGATTGAGCGCATGATCGAGCAGATCGCATGGTTTGAGTATATTGTGACGGACAGCGAACTCGAAGCTCTGGTGCTGGAGTGCAATCTGATCAAAGAGTACAATCCCAAATACAATACGATGTTAAAGGATGGCAAAAGCTATCCTTTTTTGAAAGCGTTGATTCAGGATGATTATCCGCGTTTTGTGTTTGCGCGGCAGATGAAACGCGACAGTGCAAAATATTTCGGACCATTTACAAGCGGAGCGGCGATCCGCGATACGATCGAACTGCTCAATAAATTGTTTCATTTGAGAAATTGTCAAAAACGTTTTCCGCGGGATATCGGAAAAGAAAGACCTTGCCTGTATCATCAGATGGGACAATGTCCGGCACCCTGCCAGGGAAATGTGGATAAAGAAGAATACCGCAGAAATTTTGAAAAAGCATTGGCTTTTTTGAATGGACAGACAAAAGGCGTTTTACAAAATCTGGAAGAGAAAATGATGGCGGCTTCCGCCGAGATGAATTTTGAAGAGGCGGCCGCTTACCGGGATCTGATCCATAGTGTGAAACAGGTGACCGAGCGGCAGAAGATTACGAGTGAGGACGCCGAAGACCGTGATATCATTGCAATGTCGCGGCTTCAGGACGAGGCGGTCGTACAGGTATTCTTTATCCGCGGCGGAAAATTGATCGGACGGGAACATTATTATCTCACGGGAGTGCAGGAAGAAGAGGACAACCATGTGCTTGGTGCTTTTATCAAGCAGATGTATGCCGGAACGCCGTACATACCGCGGGAATTGTGGACGGAAGAAGCACCGGAAGACAGTGAGGCGATCTTGGAATGGCTGTCAAAAAAACGTGGACACAAAGTTTTTTTCCGACATCCGAAACGTGGTTCGAAAGAGCGGCTTTTGGATCTTGCCAAACGAAATGCGAAAATGGTTCTTTTGCAGGACGCGGAGAAGTTAAAGAGAGAGCGTGCGAGGACACTTGGTGCGATGGAAGAGATTCAGGAACTGCTTGGTATGAGCGGATTGCACCGCGTCGAATCTTACGATATTTCCAATATCAATGGATTTGAGACGGTCGGTTCCATGGTGGTATTTGAGGATGGGCGCGCGAAGAAAAATGACTACCGCAAATTCCGCATTCGCAGTGTGACCGGACCGGATGATTATGCTTCGATGGAAGAACTTTTGACGAGACGATTTACTCATGGACAGCGGGAAGATCTCGATGAGACGGACGCATTCCGTCTGTTCCCGGATGTCATCTTTATGGATGGTGGTAAGGGACAGATAAATATTTGTGAAAAGGTTTTGGAAAAATTGAAAATATCGATTCCGGTGTGCGGTATGGTAAAGGATGACCACCACCGGACAAGAGGACTTTATTTCCAAAATAAGGAAATCCCTATCGACACACATGGACAGGGATTTCGTTTGATTACCAGAATACAGGATGAGACGCACCGCTTTGCCATCGAATACCATCGGCAGATCCGCGGAAAAGCACAGGTGCATTCCATCCTGGATGACATTCCGACGGTCGGTCCGGCCAGACGAAAGGCACTGATGCGCCGCTATGAATCGCTTGATGCCATCCGTCAGGCGACGGTCGACGAATTAAAAGAATTGCCGGAGATCAATGAAGCCTCCGCTGAGGCCATCGTCTCCTTCTTTGCCGGTCAGGCGAAAGAAGGAAAATGATACGTTTGATCTAACGGAATTTCGGATAATCGTAAGTGTACGAAGCCTTTTTCGAATAGCAGTTACTGAAAAGCATGATTCGCTGTGCAATCTTTTCTGCGTACCAAGGATCTGTCGCGTATTGGTGGCTCAGATTGCTTGGATTGTAGCGGAATTTAAAAATGGTATTCTGCTTTGGTGTGGCTTTAAAATAATTTTCACGGATAAATTTGGCAGCTCCGTAGATGGCTTTGTCTACGGAAGTCCAGCCCTGATAATAGGCATACGATGTCGCACCCACACGTGGGTCGCTGTCGTATGCTTTTATTCCATAAAGGTTGTAAACTTTGACACTCTTTTTAATGTTTTTTGTAATAAATTTGCCACCGCGTCTTGCGTATGACGGAAGTGCTACTTTTGTGATGCGGTTTCCGCGGGCAAGTGAACTGCGTCCGTAAGCGGACTCGATAAAGGTCTGTGCGGCAAAATACATCGGATCAATTCCTTCTTTTTTCGCAGCAGCGAGCATCACGTCGCCTTTTCCGTACAAGACACTGCGTGTCGGAGAAGACCCATTATTTTCACACGAATCCTTAATAAAATAGTTAAATGTCGAGATGAATTTTTTCTCATCCACTTCGCGGTACTGGTCGAGACGCAGATATTGGAATCCATACGTCGTATCTTTTTTGTAATTTACCAGCCGCTTAAATTCGGCAAGTGAGGCACGTCCGACACGGCTTTTCTGGATACTTGCATAGGTGTTCAAACTCCAGTTATACGGTGTGAAATAATGTTTTCCGACAAAATTCAAAACCGGTTTGGACAATTGTGCGACACCCAGATCTTTGTCCCACAGATAATTGATTCCCAGCGCCTTGACAATCTCGCGGAAGGGAACCAAAATCGTCTTAATCTTGGATTTTCCATAGGTAACAGAAATCGGTGCCTGCGGGAGTGTGCTGTTCTTCTGGTTGACCGTCATCGTCGTATCGCCAAGATGCATGATAACGATTTTATTGTTTTTCGTCACTTTAATCTTTTTAATTTTCTTATAATAATGATAACTTGCTTTGATGCCCTGTTTGGCAAAGGCCTCTTTCAAAGGCACCATAACCGTTCCATTGATCGTGACAGCAGGTGTCCGTGTCAAATTCAATGCTTTTGATTCGTACACGACGTTGATGCTTTCCCCGGTATAGCGGTAGGTCTGCCCGTCTATCGTGTAAGATACGCCTTTTCCTTTTCCGGTCGCCTCATTGATCGTAGAGGACCTCGAAGACGAAGAGGAAGGCGCCGGGGTGGCAAATGCCTCAGAAATCGAGATTGCCTGCGCTTGTGGTGCAAGGGTTTGTGCCAATATGCTGCTGCAGAGAAGCAGCGCTAAAGTGTATTTTAAATGTTTCATCGGAAAGATCCTTTCATAAATTTATGATTTGAAGTATACACAATTTTTGAAAGAAAATCAAGAATTCCACCGTTCTTTTTTTCTCACATCCCGCATATTTTTTACAAATGACAAACGATGGGTACGTGGCGATGCAGGTGATTCAGGCGGTCAATGGATGGCTGTTTGGCGGTCCGGTTCTAATTCTTTTATTTGGCATTCATGTCTATTTTACAATCTACACGGGAGTGGTACAGAGAAAACTGGGAACCGGGATCCGCTTGTCACTTCGTGGAACCGGAACGGAAAAGAAGGGAATGAGTTCATTTGGAACTCTCACAACGACATTGGCGGCGACGCTTGGAACCGGTAATATTATCGGAGTTTCGACTGCAGTCAGTCTCGGAGGACCCGGGGCGGTGTTTTGGTGCTGGCTCACCGGCGTGCTCGGGATGGCGACCACATATGCGGAGACGACGTTGTGCTGCACGTACCGGGAAACGCAGGGCAGAGAACCGGTCGGTGGAATGATGTATGTATTGAAAAATGCGCTCGGGAAGAAAAAATTGGCATCTTTTTACAGTTTTTTTATCTGTTTTTCAGCCTATTTTGCCGGATGCACCACACAGTCCAATGCGATTTCAGAAACGTGCCGGGGTATCTGGGAACTGCCGAAATGGCTTGTGGGAATTATCGTGGCATTGACGGTGGGACTGGTTATTCTGCAGGGAGTAAAATGGATCGAAAAAGCGAGTATGATGATCGTGCCGGCGATGGCACTTCTTTTTGTGGCGGGATGTCTGTTTTATCTTGTGCTGCATATCGGCTATTTCCCGGCGGCAATCCGGCAGATTGTAACTTCCGCCTTTTCACCACGGTGTGCCGCGGCTGGCGGACTCGGCTACACGGTAGGGGCAGCAGTGCGGTACGGAGTGGCAAGAGGACTTTTTACCAATGAGGCAGGACTGGGAACTTCCGGAATCGCGGCGGCTTGCGGAGAAGAAAAGATTTCGCCGGAGGAGCAGGGATTGATTTCCATGACGGCGACTTTTTGGGACACGGTCGTTTTGTGTGCGGTGACAGGAATTGTCGTTGTCATCTATCAGGCAAAACATGCCATCGCGAAAAGCGGGATGGCGAGCGGACTTTTGGTAAAAGAAGCATTTGCCGAACTTCCGTTAGGCGGCACGGAGATTATCGGCGTGGCAACCGTTGCTTTTGCGGTCGCTACCCTGATCGGGTGGTCTCTTTTTGGCAAAGTGGCGGCAGAATTTCTGGGCGGGAAACAGCTGACCCGCACCTATCAATACATTTACGTCATCATGATCTTTGCCGGCGCGGTGATGCCGCTTGGATTTGTGTGGGAAATCACGGATTTTGTCAATTTATTTTTGCTGGTTCCCTCGGTGTACACATTGCTTTGCTGCCGGAAAATACTCCGAAAGAAGTAGAAAAAGGATTCCTTTTTGTGAGAAATTTTCCCCTTGTAGTTTCGGACAATTCATAGTACAATAAAAGCGAGAGTTTGAGGTAAATATCGAAAGGAATGGATAGATATGAAAAAGCAGGTTGCAGTAATTTTTGGTGGAAAATCTTCGGAACACGAAGTGTCATGTCACTCTGTGCTCAATGTTATCAAGGGATTTTCGCCGGAAAAATATGAGATACATTTGATCGGAATTACGAAGGAAGGACATTGGATCTATGTGCCGGACGCGGCAGCAATCGAGGATGGCAGCTGGTATAATGGCAAAAAGACCGCTATTATTTCGCCGGATGCTATAAACTCCGGGATTTATGTATGTGATGACGAGGGACATTATGAACGTCAGAAAATCGATGTGATCTTTCCCGTCCTTCATGGAAAATTTGGAGAAGACGGTACGATTCAGGGCGTGTTTGAAATGTCAGGCATTCCGTATGTCGGATGCGGTGTGCTCTCTTCTTCGGTAAGTATGGATAAAATTTCCACGAAGATTTTTGTGGAGAAACTGGGAATCCGCCAGGCGAAATTTGTCGCAGACATTGCGCCGGATCTGAGTGAACTTGATCACACGGTCGCAGAGGTAGAGGAAAAACTGGGATATCCGGTTTTTGTAAAACCTTCGAATGCCGGTTCTTCCTGTGGTGTCAGCAAAGCGGAAAACCGTGAGGAATTAAAGGCAGCAGTGGAACTTGCCAAAAAACATGACACCCGTGTTTTGATCGAAGAAATGATCTGCGGACATGAAGTAGAATGTGCGGTTCTCGGCGGACGTGATCCAAAAGCATCGAAAGTCGGAGAAGTTGTGGCAGCGGCAGAATTTTATGATTACGATGCCAAATACAATAATTCCGAATCCAAAACAGTCATTGATCCGGACACCGTGCCACAGGCATCGAAAGACAAAGTACGCGAAGATGCCGTAGCTATTTTTAAAGCGGTAAGCGGATTCAGTCTGTCACGTGTAGATTTCTTTATTGAAAATGAAACGAATGATGTGGTGTTTAATGAAATCAACACGCTTCCAGGATTTACCAATATTAGTATGTATCCGATGCTTTGGGCAGATAGGGGACTTTCCATCACGGAATTGATCGATCGTATCGTAGAAACTGCTTACGAACGATAATAATTTGGCGAAACGAAGGGAAAGATAAAGTCATGAAGAAAGATGTAAAGATATCGATTGCCGGACTGCATGAAAATGGCACGACGGATTCGCTGGAAGTGATCTCTTTTGGAGAAATGTATGAAGAAAACGGCGAAACAATCGTAAAATACGAGGAAGCAATGGATGATGTCGAGGGCGAAGACTGTGAGATGGTGCAGAGCCAGCTTAAAATTCGGGACGGACAGGTGGAAATTCTGAAAGAAGGTGGTACGCGGACGCATATGGTATTTGTAAAAAATCAGGACATGCTTACGTATTATTCCACACCTTTCGGGGAACTGGAAATCGTAATTCACACGGACCGGCTGGAACACCGGAAGCTTGACAATGGATTTCATGTGGAACTCGAGTACGCATTGGAAGTGAATGCGGCGCACATGTCTAACTGCAATGTAAGGATTCAAGTGGAAGAATTGGAGGGACGAGTATGAAATTTACAAAAATGCATGGAACAGGAAATGATTACGTTTATGTAAATTTGTTTGAAGAGACAATCTCGGATATTTCGGACGCGGCGATTCGTGTAAGTGACCGCCATTTTGGAATCGGTTCGGATGGTTTGATCGCCATCGCTCCGTCGGATGTGGCAGACTGCCGCATGATCATGTACAATGCAGACGGAACGGAAGGCGCGATGTGTGGAAATGGCATTCGCTGTGTGGCCAAATATGCTTACGATCACGATATTGCGAAAAAAGAGCATATGACGATCGAGACAAAAAGCGGCATCAAAACCATTGATCTGACAGTGGAAAATGGAAAGGCTGCCTATGCGAAAGTCAACATGGGAAAAGCAATCCTTGATCCGAAAAAAATACCGGTAAAAGCAGAAGGTGATACGTTTATTTCTCAGGAAATCATGGTCGGAGATAAGCCATATACCGTCACCTGCGTGTCCATGGGAAATCCGCATTGTGTCGTATTTACCGAGGGAATCGATACTCTTGATCTGGGAAAAACAGGGCCTGGATTTGAACATCATCCTCTTTTTCCTGACCGCATCAATACGGAGTTTGTCGAAGTGATCGATGAACATACATTGAAAATGCGTGTCTGGGAGCGCGGAGCCGGGGAGACGATATCCTGTGGCACCGGAACTTGTGCCAGTACCGTAGCGGCCGTTCTCAATGGCTATTGTCCGCGCGGCGAGGAAATCGCGATACAGATCCGCGGAGGTGTGCTTTATGATACCTACCTCGAAAATGGAGACGTTGTCATGCGAGGTCCGGCAGTAGAAGTATTTCATGGAGAATGGAGGGAATAACAATGGCAGCGATAGAAATTAATGCAGAAAATTTTGAAGAAAAAGTAATTCGATCGGACAAACCGGTTTTGGTTGATTTTTGGGCAGTATGGTGTGGACCATGCAGCATGATGTCACCGATCATTGAGCAGATTGGCGAGGAACTTGCGGACAAACTTATCGTCGGCAAAGTCAACTGCGATGAAAATATGGAACTTGCCCAGCAGTACAAAGTAGCAGGCATTCCGGCATTTTTCCTTTTTAAAGGAGGAGAAGTGGTGACGAAAGCGGTCGGAGCGATGTCGAAAGACGAGCTTCTTGCACAGATTGAACCGCATCTGGTATAACGAAATAAAAAAAGGGGATGCCGCCATGAAAAGCGACATCCCTTATTTTTATGTCTTTTTTGTTTTCTTTCGCTTATATGCGGATGTCGATATTTTGTCCAAGTCCCGGATTTACCGACTGTTCCATCATCTGCACGAGCTGAATGCCCTGTGCTTCCTGTAGATCCATCGTCTTTTTCAACACCTGCGTGCTGACGCCCTGACTGATCTGCAGTTGTGAGTTCATCATCGCATATGACGCGATATCCATTCCATCGCTTATCTCCATAAGGACACCCCCTTTTATTAAGGATATTATAACATGGGGAGGGGAGAATGTAAAGGTGGGGAAAAGGGAAAAATGTACTTGCAAAAGCTAGTGGACTATGTTACACTAACGGTAAGCAGAAAATCTATCATTTCAAGGATATCTATTTTCTTACATAAATGAAAAGAGCCAAACTGCTGATGTTCCCATAGAAAACAGAATGAGATGCAGGGAGGCGGATTTCAGAAGCCTCCCGGAAATGGAGGGTGTATGGTAAGAAAAGATTTGGTTAAAGACCAAAAATGGCTGGAGAAGATCCAGATTAAGAATGATGTTGTCTTTTGTACTGTTTTTCTGGATGAAGAGGACTGCAGGGAATTGCTGCAGCGTATTCTGGGAATGCACATTGTGAAACTTAAGGTTGTGCTGAATCAGAAAGCAATCCAAAATAACATTTTTCAAAAGGGAACGAGACTGGATATCTATGCTGAAGATGACAAAGGAAATATGTACGACATTGAGATGCAGCTTACGAAAACAAGAGAATTGGTGCCTCGAAGTCGATATTATCATTGTGAGATGGATGGTCATCAGATTGCGACAGGAGAGACGTACGAGGAGCTAAAACAGTCGATCGTGATCTTTTTGTGTGATTTTGACCTTTTTCACAAAGATCAAAGTGTGTATACGTTTGAAATGAGATGCAATGAAGATCCGACGATTTGTTTGGACGAAAAGAGAAAAACCATTTTTGTTAATCTGCACGGAAAACGTGATGGATTGTCGGAGAAACTTCGAAATCTCCTGGATTATCTGGAGACTTCGGTGCCAACCGATGAGTTTACGAAAAGTCTCGAACGAAAAGTAGAAGAAGTGAAGAGCAATGATGAATGGAGGGATAATTTCGTGACACTAGAGCAAAAAATTCAACTCGAAGTGAGAGAGGCCAGCGAGCGCGCTCGCGAGGCTGCGCTTGTCGAAGGTCATGCAGAAGGCCGCCTGGAAGGAGCGGAAATTAATCTGCTTGCACAAATCTCTAAAAAACTTGCCAAAGGCAAATCTGTAGCACAGATTGCAGATGAATGTGAGGAGACGGAAGAACGCATTTGTGAGTTAATGAAGAAACTGTAAATGAATTAAGATGGGAACAGTTAAGCTGCCTTGAAAAATTTTTTGAAAATTTTTCAAGGCAGCTTTTTAGCAAGTCCATACTTTGGGACACCATTCTATGATATAATGGACACATAAGAAACTTAGAGTAAAAGTAACTATTCAGGACGCCCCTCCTCCACATTCGCATTTCGAACATTTCGTGTTCTTTTCTCGCCTTTGACAAGGCTAAAAATGCTCATATGTGGAGGGGAGCCCTATTAGGATCTCAATGTATGGAAATCAAAGTCTCTTCCGTGCAAGCACGACGATTCATTGATTTCCATACATTGGATCCTGAATAGTTACGAGTAAAAAATTAAGAATGAAACAATTAGGAGGCGGTTATCATGAAGAAGGGCAACACACCAAAGTATGAGATTTTAGCACTTTTGGTTTTGGCATTTATTGTAATAGCAGCCAGAAATGTACCGGACTATGTAAGCGAGCATATATGGGGGTATGGAGAATGCTGGGCAAGTGACTGCCATGAAAAACGGTTTTCAGAAGATAGTTTATATTGCAAGAAACACCAGGAAGAGGCAGATAAAGAAGGAGAAGAAAGAGAACAGTCGGAATCGACAGAATCTTCGAGTTATTCATCAAGTACCTATTCTACAAGTACGACAAGACCGTCTTCGACGAAAAAACCATATCATTACGATTCGAGCTCGAGCAGTTCGTATTCGAACAAATCGAGTTACTCGGGTTCGTCCAAGAGCAAAAAATCGTATTCGAATCCTTATGAATCCTACGACAAAGGATATGAGGATGTGTATGAGGATGGCGATTATGACGATGACCGGTATAATAGTGATTCGGATTATGCAGATGGAGTGGACGATGCGATAGATGAGGACGAAGAAGGAGATTGGTAAATTAAACTATTTACAGAAATTTGGTTCATATGGTACAATAAAATTATATATCGGGAGGAAAGGATAAAAGAAAATGATTACAGGAGAACTAAAGAATAAAGTTGACAGAATATGGGAGACATTTTGGACGGGTGGTATAACCAATCCCCTGGACGTCATAGAACAATTTACGTATCTTTTATTTATCAAGCAGCTGGATGATGTGGAGACGACAAAAGAAAGTGAAGCAAATTTTTTAGGAATAACCTATGAATCGATGTTTCCGGGAGATTGTCAAAAGTATCGTTGGTCGAAATTTAAAAACTTAGGCTCAGCAGAAGAAATGTATGACGTTGTATTGAATGGTGTATTTCCATTTATTAAAAATCTTCATCAAGATGGAGATTCCGCGTATGCTCGCTACATGGGAGATGCCATATTTAAAATTCCGACACCTGCAATGCTTACGAAGATTGTGGATGGGATAGATCAGCTTGAATTGGGAGATGCGGACACGAAGGGAGACTTGTATGAGCATTTACTTTCTAAAGTAGCGACGGCAGGAACAAATGGACAATTTCGTACTCCGCGTCACATCATTAAAATGATGGTTGAGTTGGTGAAGCCGGAACCGGGCGATATTATTATAGACCCAGCGATGGGAAGTGCGGGATTTCTGATAGAAGCCCAGCAATATCTGAGAGATCATCATGGTGAGATGTTTCTTGATGCAAAAGCATTGGAACATTTTCATAATTCAATGTTCTTTGGAAATGATATGGATCGAACGATGCTTCGAATCGGTGCGATGAATATGCTTTTGCATGGAGTGGATAACCCCAATATATCTTACCGAGACAGCCTCTCAGAACAGAATACGGATGAAGAAAAATATACATTGGTACTTGCCAATCCGCCATTTAAGGGAAGTCTTGATTATGAAGCGGTTTCTGCAGATTTGCTGAAAGTTGCTAAGACGAAAAAGACGGAGCTTTTATTTCTTGCGTTGTTCCTTCGGATTTTGAAAAAGGGAGGACGAGCTGCAGTTATTGTACCAGACGGAGTTTTGTTTGGGGCTAGTAAAGCACATAAACAGATACGAAAGGAAATATTGGAAAATAATAAGCTGGATGCTGTAATATCCATGCCAAGTGGAGTGTTTAAACCTTATGCCGGTGTCTCTACAGCGATTTTGGTTTTTACAAAAACAGGAAGTGGTGGAACTGATAAAGTATGGTTTTACGATATGAAAGCAGACGGACTTAGTTTGGATGATAAGCGGCAGGAAGTAGCTGAAAATGATATCCCGGATATCATTGAACGTTACAATAATCTTGACAAGGAAGCAGAGCGTAAACGAACAGAGCAAAGCTTCATGGTAGATTTGGATGAAATTGTAAACAATGATTACGACTTGTCGATTAACAAGTACAAAGAAATTGTATACGAGGCAGTGGAGTATCCACCTACGGAAGAAATTATTAGTGAAATCGAGGAAATTGAAAATACGATTCAGACAGAAATGGCTGAATTGAAAAAGTTACTGAACTTATAGAAAATAGGCGCTTCAAGTGATTGAAGCCAAAGGACAGCCACCTGATGGAGTGACTATCAGGTGGTAAAAAAATCGCGAAAGGAGAAACCGACAAATTTTAATTTGTCTAAGCCATGTATTTCTGATGAGAAGATTTAACATTGCTTTGATTTACCATAGCATATTGCATCGTCGTATCAATTTGAGAATGCCCCAAAATTCGCTGTACCTGTTCTATCGGCATACCTTTATCAATTGCCCTGGTAGCCATCGTCCGCCTAAATTTATGAGGATGAATCCTATCAAGTTCCAGGCTTCGTCCAAGCTGCCTGAGCCGTATCTCCACACCACTTATTTTCAAGCGGTCATGCGGAGAATCCAATGTTACAAATAATGCTGAATTTTGGTCATTTCTACTTAATATGTACTCCTTTAAATGCACTTTGGCTTTCGCATCAAAATATACCTTTCTCTCCTTGTCTCCTTTCCCATACACAACACATTCTCTGCCTTCCAGATCAATGTCATCAATATTCAAATTTACCAATTCTCCAACTCTTATGCCGGTAGAATACAATAAATCAATCATTGCCAAATCACGAATTTCTTTACAATTATCACGAAGTTTTTCTATTCCTTCATCTGTGATAACATTTTTCACCACCGTCTTCGTTTTAATTTTGTGGATTCTCCTCATCGGGCTTTTCAGAATATAATCCTCTTCTTCCAGCCACGAAAAGAAACTCGATATATTTCTACGAATGTTGTCAATTGTAACATTCGAACATCCATTTATCTTTTGATAATCCGCTAAATAAGCGCGTATTTCTTCCGTTGTAATTTTTCTAACTTCCGTATCTGTCTGTTTAAGCAAATGTTCAACCGTAACAGCATAATATTGAATTGTCCGTTCCGAACACCCCTCAATCTTCTTAGCATCTAAAAACATTTTTAAAAATTCTTCATTTGTGATGTGTTTTTTATCTAATTCATTTTCCGAAAATGTTTTCAGTACTACTTCCTGCAGTTTTTTCATCTGAGGAATTGACAGGTATGCTGACATCTCATTAAGTATTGTTACAATTTTTTCTTCCATGTTGGTATACTCCTTTCAAGTGTACCAACATCCTGCAACCAATAAAATGTAAAATATTCAAACAGTTTTCCCACTGATAATTACCTATTTTAGCCAAAATATTGTTGCATTAATGAATCAAACAATAATTGTGTTTTTTCAAGTGCTTGTTGAATTTCAACTTTTGATTTGTTGACTTGGTTGACAAAGTCAGCAAATTGGTTTTGGAGTTCGATGGGTGGCAACGGAATATTTAATTTCAAAAAATTTACAGTAGTAAAACTAGCTTGATTTACCGCAGGCTGAATAATATTCTGCAACTGTCTATAATAATAATCACTCATGGCAAACCAGTTATAATAGCATTCATTACAGTTATCATTAAGCTTCATTCTGAAAATATTAGTTGTATAAATACACTTTCTTCCTACATCTCTATATACTGCTGTTTTACCAATCTGTGACACACTATTTATAAAATTAATTAATATATCGCCATCTTCTAACACATACTCTTCTGTCTTTGCCCCTTTGGGATCCTCTTTATACCAATACTTAACATCGCCATATATAAATTGACCATTTTGAATATTTCCAGACCTAATTACTGGCAATCCGATATCAACATCCGAAAGTTTTCTAGACAATCCACTTTTAAGAAATGCCGAAATATCAGCTATTTTTACAAGCGGCCAATTATATTGATTAAACATCAAATCACCAAACATCTCGACAAATCGGGCTTTAATGAGGTCGTCTAATTTCTGTATTTCTTCTTCTCTGAGCTTAATCACATTATAGAGTCGATCAAGATGCTCACAAACCTCAACCTGCTTTTTATAATCAGTTTCAGCTACTTCATATCTTGAAACATAATCATCCGTTTTTAAGTTATGAAGTCCCGTTGTCTTATTCTCAAATGGTCTCGTACCACCTCTACGGTAATTCCCATAGAGTGAATAAAATACATATTTAGGGAACCATGCTTCCTGATTTTTTACCCGCAGCAAACCTGTGAAATTATTGAATAAATAAGTCTTTTCAGGTCCATCAAAATAAATAACTCTTCCAACTGGTTGCTTGTCACTACCGCCAGACTTCTCGATAATAATATCTCCTGAGCGAAGATACTTCTCATCGATATTTTTCTTAGTTATTGTTCTAGTAACAACATCCTTATAGTCAACAACGCCTTCATTAGTAAAATTTGTTGTTCTTAATATAGGAATTCCATCGCCTGTTTCATCGTCAGTTCCCCACTCGCCAGACAGGGCCTTTCCTGTTATCTCAACTAATTTCGCCATTTATCATCCCTACAAATTAAAATTTGTAGTGATCTTGCAGAACAGAATATTGGATTGACATAAAAGCGGTCAGATGCTATTATAATAGTTAGAAAGGTGCTACCGATAGACGGTTAGCCTGATAAAAAGATTGGTAAAAAATGACCGCTCAGTTTGCCAGAACTAGGGGCGGTCATTTTTGTGTCCTGCTATCTCTCGTACCGAAAGAATAGCCAAGACTAAAACACGTCAGGCACAGGCTGATAACAGCTATGAATCCTTCGATCGTGAGCATGAGCACGTACCTCCTCCGATGGATTTCCCCAAAGGGATTTCTATGTAAACAGAGCTAGAACTTTCTGGAAGAGGCTAACCGCCTACCGTTTATGGTAACACCTTAAATATATCATATCAAACATATGTTCGAAACGCAAGAAGAAATTAAAAAAAGTCGGCATGGGAAGATGCAAGGTAGTATAGGTGAACTGACTTCAATAAAAACAGGAAAATTGGATGCTAATGCATCAGTTGCCAATGGAAGATACCCATTTTTTACATGTTCGAAAGAAACATTAACCATAGATTCGTATTCATATGATTGCGAATGCGTGTTGGTTGCTGGTAATGGTGATTTGAATGTAAAATATTATAATGGAAAATTTGATGCTTATCAAAGGACTTATATAATAGAAGATGCAAGTGATGGTAAGCTATATATGAAATATCTTTATTGGTTTATGAGTAGTTATATAAATGAACTACGTAAACAGGCAATTGGAGGAGTTATTAAGTACATTAAATTAGGAAACCTTACAGGGGCAAAAATTCAATTACCAAGTATTAAAAAACAAATGGAAATAGTGAATATTATTACAAAAGTTAATAATGTTCTTTGTTATAGGGAAAGCCAACTTCATAAACTAGACGAATTAATCCAAGCCCGATTTGTCGAGATGTTTGGTGATCCTATAACTAATTCTTTTGGTTGGGAAGAACATTGGTTAGATGAATATATAGAATTTCTTACATCTGGCTCCAGGGGCTGGGCCAAATATTTTACAGATGTTGGGAATGAACTCTTTATCACAATAAAGAATGTGAAGAATAATCAGATTACGATAGATAATATTCAATATATTAATGCACCAAATAGTAAAGAGGCAAAACGAACACGAGTTAAGACTGGTGATTTGTTAATTAGTATTACGGCTGATTTGGGAAGAACAGGGGTTGTAGATGAGGCAATATCAAAGAGAGGTGCCTATATAAATCAACATCTTTCTTTGGTACGACTTGATCAATCTAGGATTAATCCATTGTATGTTTCATACTTTTTGGAAACAGAAGGTGGAAAAAAACAATTTGAAAGTAAAAATCAAAATGGTGTAAAAGCAGGTTTGAATTTTGAAGCGATTAGGTCTTTGAAAATTTTAGTACCACCAATGGAATTACAAGAAAAATATTTAACTTTTGTCAACCAAGTCAACAAATCAAAACTTGTAATAAAAAACTTGCTGCAAATATATAAGCATCAAATACAGATGTGAAAATAAAAAACAGATACAGTCTCAAACAGATCTTGTACTTGCATGGGTGTGGTGGGGCTGGGAAAATAAGGGAGGAAGCATATGAGTTCTAATTTTGAGTTTTTAACGGGAATTTATGATGAATTTGCAAAGGAAGCCAAAGAAGCGGAACAGAGTTTGGTTGTTTCGCCTTCTACGTGTGCTATTTTGTCACGAAGAGCATTGGAATTAGCGGTTCGTTTTGTGTTCACTTTTGACAACGAATTGAAACTGCCGTATCAGGATAATATCTCTTCGCTGATACATGAAAGGACATTTCGGAGTATCATTGAGCCGCGTTTATTTCCGATGCTCAAATATGTTATTTGGCTGGGAAATAAGGCGGTACATACCAATAAAAAGATAACACGAGATGATGCCATTGTATCACTTCGTGATTTGTTTGAGTTTTGTGACTGGATTGATTACAGCTATTCACGTGTGTACAAGGACAAGCAGTTTGATGAGTCGATTTTGCCGAGTGGTGAAGACAAGCGGATGAGCTCGGAAGAACTGCAGAAAATGTATGATAAAATGAGTAGTAAAGACCGAAAACTCGAAGATATGATTAAAGAAAATGAAGAACTTCGAGAGCAAATGGCAAAGATTAAACAGCAAAATATTCAGAGTCGTAATTTTACCATCAATGAAATGAGTGAGGAATTAACACGGAAAAAATATATTGATGTGGAATTAGAAGAGGCTGGCTGGACGATTGGAAAAAATTGTATGGAAGAGGTAGAAGTGCAAGGTATGCCAAATGCAACAGGAAAAGGGTATGTTGATTATGTCTTGTATGGGAAAGACCGTATTCCGTTGGCCGTTGTAGAAGCGAAAAGAGCCTCTGTGGATCCGATTGTGGGAAGTCAGCAGGCAAAGTTGTATGCGGATTGTTTGCAAAATCAGTATGGGGTACGGCCGTTGATTTTTACAACAAATGGGTTTGAGACGTATTATACAAATGATTATGCTGGTTTTGCCAAGCGCCGGGTGGCAGGATTTTTCACACAGGAAGAATTACAACTTGAAATAGATCGTCGAAAAACCAGGAAACCACTTGAAAATCTGGAGATTAGCGATGAAATTACGAACCGGCCGTATCAAAAGGAAGCGGTGACGGCAGTGTGTGATGCCATTGCAAAAAAACATAGAAAAATGCTTATTGTACAGGCGACGGGATCGGGAAAAACCCGCGTCAGTATAAGTATTGTAGATGTCCTTCGCAGACACAATTATGTGAAAAATATATTGTTTTTAGCAGATCGAAAAGCATTGGTTAAACAGGCGAAAAATAATTACAGTAACCTGCTTCCGGGGCTTTCTTGTTGTAATTTGTTAGACAATAAGGAAGATCCGGAAGCTTCGCGCATGATATTCAGTACCTATCCTACGATGATGAATGCGATTGATGAGAAAAAGCGGAAAGATGGAAGCCGGATGTTTTCTCCGGCACATTTTGATCTCATTATCATTGATGAAGCACATCGGTCTATTTATAAAAAATATCAAGAGATATTTGACTATTTTGATGCCTATATCCTCGGGATGACGGCGACGCCAAAAGATGATGTTGGAAAAAATACATATCGTGTGTTTGATTTGGAAAATGGAAATCCAACGTATGATTATGAATTGGAGCAGGCGGTAAAAGAAAAATATCTGGTTTCCTATTCAACATTGGAGTATAAGACGAAAATAATGGAGGATGGAATTCGATATAATGAACTTTCAGAAGAAGAGAAAGAATCCTTTGAAGAAAGTTTTGGAATAGAAGAAGGAGATACTCCGCTTGATATTGAGGCATCCGCAATCAATAACTGGCTCTTCAATCTGGATACGATTGATAAGGTACTTATTGAACTGATGAAAAATGGCTTAAAAGTAGAGGGCGGTGATAAGCTGGGAAAAACGATTATTTTTGCTAAAAATAGTGAACATGCCAAAATAATTGTGGAGCGATTTCATGTGATGTTTCCGGAATTTGGTGGTGATTTTATCAAGCAAATTGACTACAGCATTAAATATGTAGATACCTTGATTGATGATTTCAGCTCAAAAGAAAAATATCCGCAGATTGCTGTTTCTGTTGATATGCTGGATACCGGAATTGACATCCCTGAGATTTTAAATTTAGTTTTCTTTAAAAAGATCCGAAGTTATAGCAAGTTTTGGCAGATGATTGGACGAGGTACGAGGTTATGCCCGAATCTGTTTGGCGAAGGACAGGATAAAGAGAGCTTTTTAATCTTTGATTTTTGTAATAATTTCGAATTTTTCAGTGTCAAAACGAATGGAAAAGAAACGGGAGTGCCGGCAGCATTAAGTGAGAAAATATTTAATGTAAAAACGGGCATTGCGCGGGAATTACAGGCACCGGTTTTTGCTAAACAGGAAGAATATGTAAATTATAGAAGAGATCTTGTGGATGAATTACATCACACAGTAATTGAATTGGATACGACTAGTTTCCGAGTGAAAAATCATCTGCGTTTCGTTGAGATGTTTCGACAGAAAAAAGCCTGGGATTCGATCGAGTCAGAACAGATGAGGATGGTAAAAGAGCACATTGCGCCTCTTGTCATGCCGGAAAAAGAGGATGAACTTGCACGACGATTTGACTATTTGTTGTATAGCATTGAACTTGGCGTGTTACAAAGTAAAAATGTACAGTCCCAGGTAAATACGGTGGTAACTACAGCGGCAGCATTAGAGAAAAAAACAGGGATACCGCAGGTGAAGGCACAGTTGCCATTGCTTTCCAGAGTGCAGACTGTAGAGTTTTGGCAGCAGGCAGATGTTATGCAGCTTGATCGGGTAAGAGAGGTGCTGCGTGAACTTATCCGTTTCTTGGATAAGATAAATACAAAGTCTTTTTATGTTGATGTAGAGGACAAGATTATTGAAGAGAAAAAGGGTGACCCCATCTATGCGGTAAATAATTTGGAAAACTATCGTAAAAACGTAGAATATTACCTGAAAGAACATAAAACTAATATTGCAGTGTACAAACTTCGGAGTAATAAGAAACTGACAAAAGAAGATCTGCATTCGCTGGAAGAGATTCTCTGGCACGAGTTGGGAAGCCGGGAAGACTATCAAAAAGAATACGGAGATACTCCGATTGGAATGTTGGTTAGAAAAATTGTAGGCGTTGACACCGAAGCGGTAAATGAGGCATTTAGCGAGTTCTTGACGGAAGAACGTTTGAATATTAATCAAATTCGGTTTGTTCGGTTGTTGGTAGATTATATTTCTAGAAATGGAAATATAGAAGACCGCAAAGTGCTTCAGGATGAGCCATTTCGAAGTGTGGGAAGTATCGTGACGTTGTTTAAAGATGATATGGAAACAGCGAAAAAGATCATGGATGTTGTGGAAGAAATAAAAAACAATTCTGTGGTTACTGCTTAGAAAGACGTAATCTTGTTGTTGGAGATTGGTAAATTTCTGCTTGCACAGTTTAATGTATCATGATACATTAATAATGCGAGTAAAATTAAGGAAAATAAAAGGAGGAAAAAGAGTATGAAACGTGTTTTGATTGCTATGTTACTGGTGCTAGCTCTTTTGAGTACGGGAATCGCGAGCGGCAGTTATGTGCAGGCAAAGACTCAAAAGTATTGGGTGTACGATTCTGCGCAGGCAAAGGTCAAAGGTAATAAACTTGTTGTAAAAGCACCACTATATGTGGGAGAAAAAAAGATAAAAAAGAAGAAGGTATTTATTCTTACGAATAAGACTAAATATTGGGATCCAAATTATGGCGGTTCCGATCCGATGATCG
>ULQX01062681.1_pt1 | contig 23531 bp, 18 predicted proteins | sample 1954941 | NCBI WGS metagenome assembly ULQX01 (sample SAMEA4835667, study PRJEB28245) | human gut metagenome | biome: gut microbiome; material: fecal sample | place: Denmark | collected 2008
CGTTGCCGGACTTCGTTGCCGACACCCTCTGTCTGGCTATTTTTATGTGCGCAGGCAATGAGCCAAGTGGATATTCTTGCATATCTATGTGGCGAATGCTGCGACAACGATAATTATGGAGGATAACTGCCTATGGAGAATAATAAGATGAATGTTGAAGGAAAAAATTACTCGGATATTCCGGTGTGGCGTAGATATACGCTTACCATTGAGGAAGCTGCCAGGTATTATCATATCGGCGAAGGGAAACTGAGAATGCTAATTGAAGAGCATCCGAATGAAGATTTTTATGTTATGAATGGCAATCGAGCCTTGATTAAGCGTGAAAAATTTGAACGCTATCTGGATCAGGCAACGGCTGTATAACTGGCATTAGAAATGCTTAACAGAAATTCCGAAATCACATGGCATAACTATACGGAGAGCCGGATTTGTGATAGTATAAAACTGCAAGTCTGGCTCTCCTTATTCTGAAAGGAGAGATTTCGATGAGTGAAAAAAGACGAGACAATAGAAATCGGATTTTGCGTGAAGGTGAATACCAGCGTACAGATGGGAGGTATCGTTACCGATATATTGACGAGGATGGTAAGGAGAAGAATGTGTACAGTTGGCGTTTGGACAAGAATGACCCGACTCCCAGGGGTAAAAAGCGAGAGCTTTCGCTGAGAGAGAAGGAAAAGCAGATTCAGGCGGATCTGTTTGACCATATCGTTACCCGTGGCGGCAATTACACGGTAGTTGAATTGGTAGAGAAATATACTTCTCTGAAAACCGGTGTCGGTCATAACACCAAGGCGGGATATAAGACCGTAATCAATATCCTGAACAGAGAAGCGTTTGGAAAGCAGCGCATTGACAAGGTTCGCCTGTCTGATGCAAAGGCGTGGCTGATCAAGCTTCAGCAGGTGGATGGCAGAGGGTACAGCTCTATTCACTCCATCAGAGGTGTTCTGAGACCGGCTTTTCAGTTGGCGGTAGATGATGATCTGATCCGTAAAAATCCTTTTGGATTTGAACTGGCATCGGTGATCGTAAACGATTCCGTCACCAGAGAAGCAATTACCCGTAAGCAGGAGCGTGATCTTCTGAAATTCATCAAGGAAGATAAGCATTTCTGTCGATACTACGATGCGATCTATATTCTCCTTAACACAGGGCTGCGAATCTCGGAGTTCTGCGGGCTGACGATCTCCGATCTTGAGTTCGACCAGAAGCGTATCAAGGTAGACCACCAGTTGCAGAGAACATCGCAGATGCAGTATGTAATTCAGGCTCCTAAAACGGAAAGCGGTATCCGCTATGTGCCGATGAGCGAGGAAGTTGTGGCGTGTTTTCGCCGTATTCTTGCCAATCGAGTAGCACCGAAAATAGAACCGATGGTAGACGGATATGCTGGATTTTTGTTTCTCGACAAGAACGATAAGCCAATGGTCGCCCTTCATTGGGAGAAGTACCTGGAACATATTATTGAGAAATATAACAAAATTTACCGTATTCAGATGCCCAAAGTAACTCCTCATGTATGCAGACACACTTTTTGTTCCAATATGGCGAAATCCGGAATGAATCCAAAGACGTTGCAGTATATCATGGGGCATTCGGACATCAGCGTAACGCTGAATGTTTACACCCATGTGCAGTTCGATGACGCACAGGCAGAGCTGCTTCGAGTAGCAAAAGCCTAAAACACCCCGTTGGTACAGAGCATTTATTTACCAACAGATTTACCAATATTGCAGGGAAAAGCACGAGAAAATACGGGAAGATTTGAGAAGATACCCCGGAAACACAGAAACAGGAAAATGCCGAAAAAACCTGCAATATTGGGCATTTGAGAAGAAATACAAAGCAAAAACGGAGTTATAAGAATATGATAAAAATACTTTTCATTTGCCACGGCAACATCTGCCGCAGTCCGATGGCGGAGTTTGTGATGAAGGATATGGCCGCTAAAGCCGGGGCAGGGGAGCGGTTCGTCATTGACTCTGCGGCGACAAGCACCGAGGAGCTCGGCAACCCGGTCTACCCACCCGCGCAGCGGGAGCTGGCGGCGCACGGCGTGTTCTGCGGGCCGCACACGGCGCGGCAGATGACGCGGGCGGACTACGACAAATACGACCTGCTCATCGGGATGGACAGCGCCAACATCCGCAATATGACCCGCATCTGCGGCGGCGACCCGGCGGGGAAAATCCACCGTCTGCTCGACTACACCGCCCGCCCCGGCGACGTGGCCGACCCGTGGTACACGGGTGATTTTTCGACCACCTGGCGGGACGTTGCGGAAGGCTGCCGCGGTCTCTTGAAGGCAATCACCTCGCAAGCCATGTAAAAACATTGCATTTATGTGCGATATGTGCTATGATATTAAAGGATTATTTCCATCCAGTCAAGTTCAATCCGAAAGGAAAGAGTGTATACAATGGGAAAATACTTTGGTACTGACGGCTTCCGCGGGGAGGCCGGTGTCACTTTGACTGCCGACCATGCCTACAAGGTTGGCCGCTTCCTCGGTTGGTATTACGGTATGCTGCGCCAGCGCAACGGCGAGGCCACCACGCCGCGCATCGTCATCGGCAAAGATACCCGCCGCAGCTCCTACATGTTTGAGTACAGCCTCGTCGCAGGCCTGACGGCTTCCGGCGCGGACGCCTACCTGCTGCATGTCACCACCACGCCCAGCGTCGCATATATTGCCCGCGTGGATGACTTTGACTGCGGCATCATGATCTCCGCCAGCCACAACCCCTATTATGACAACGGCATCAAGCTCATCGACTGCTACGGCGAGAAGATGGACGAGGAAACGCTGCTGCTCGTCGAGGATTACCTCGACGGCAAGCTGCACATCTTTGACCAGGATTGGCCCGAGCTGCCGTTTGCCAGCCGCGACCATGTCGGTTGCACCGTCGACTATGTCAGCGGACGCAACCGCTACATGGGATACCTGATCTCTCTGGGGATTTACTCCTTCAGGGGAATCAAGGTCGGCCTGGACTGCGCCAACGGTTCCAGCTGGAACATTGCCAAGAGCATTTTTGATGCTCTCGGTGCAGACACCTACGTCATCAACAACAAGCCCAACGGCCTGAACATCAACCTGAACGCCGGCTCCACCCACATTGAGGGTCTGCAGAAGTTCGTCGTCGAGAACCACCTCGACATCGGCTTTGCCTACGACGGCGACGCCGACCGCTGCCTCTGCGTGGATGAAAAGGGCAACGTCATCACCGGCGACCACATCCTGTACATTTACGGCTGCTATATGAAAGAGCGCGGCAAGCTGTTGATGAATACCGTTGTCACCACCGTCATGTCCAACTTCGGTCTGTACAAGGCGTTCGACGAGCAGGGCATCGGCTACGCCAAGACCGCCGTCGGTGACAAGTATGTTTATGAGTACATGGCCAAAAACGGCTGCCGCATCGGCGGCGAGCAGAGCGGCCACATCATCTTCTCCAAGTACGCCAGCACCGGCGACGGCATCCTGACGAGCTTGAAGATGATGGAGGTCATGCTGGCCAAGAAGAAGCCGATGAGCGAGCTGGCCGCACCGCTGAAGATCTATCCGCAGGTGCTGAAGAACGTCAAGGTCACCGACAAGAAGGCTGCGCAGGATGACGCCGATGTGCAGGCCGCCGTCAAGGCTGTTGGCGAGGCTCTGGGCGACACGGGCCGTATCCTGGTCCGTGAGTCCGGCACCGAGCCGCTGGTCCGCGTCATGGTCGAGGCTCCCGAGCACGAGACCTGCGAAAAGTACGTCCAGCAGGTCGTGGACGTCATCAAGGCCAAGGGCTACGCGATTTAATTTGTTGTAAAATTTTACACCGCGCTGTGGAGAATCCGCAGCGCGGTGTTTTGATTTCCCTCCCGGCAAAAAAACGCCCGCACGTCACAAAAACATGACGTGCGGGCGTTTATTATGCCTTTACTTTAAGAGCAATCGCTCAGATTACAGCTGCGGGCCGGCAGAGACCAGAGCCTTGCCGTGCTCGTTGCCTTCGTACTTGGCGAAGTTCTTGATGAAGCGGCCGGCCAGATCCAGAGCCTTGGTCTCCCACTCGGAAGCATCCTTGTAGGTGTCGCGGGGATCGAGGATGGCGGGATCGACGCCGGGCAGAGAGGTAGGAACCTCGAAGTCGAAGTGCGGGATCTTCTTGGTGGGGGCCTCGTTGATAGCGCCGCTCAGGATCGCGTCGATGATGCCGCGGGTATCCTTGATGGAGATGCGCTTGCCGGTGCCGTTCCAGCCGGTGTTGACCAGGTAAGCCTTGGCGCCGGACTTCTGCATCTTCTTGACCAGCTCCTCAGCGTACTTGGTGGGATGCAGCTCCAGGAAGGCCTGGCCGAAGCAGGCAGAGAAGGTCGGGGTGGGCTCGGTGATGCCGCGCTCGGTGCCGGCCAGCTTCGCGGTGAAGCCAGACAGGAAGTAGTACTGGGTCTGCTCGGGGGTCAGGATGCTGACCGGGGGCAGAACGCCGAACGCATCAGCAGACAGGAAGATGACGTTCTTGGCAGCAGGTGCGGAGGAAATCGGGCGAACGATGTTCTGGATGTGGTTGATGGGGTAAGAAACGCGGGTGTTCTCGGTGACAGACTTGTCAGCGAAGTCGATCTTGCCCTCGGCGTCGACGGTAACGTTCTCCAGCAGAGCGTTGCGCTTGATGGCGTTGTAGATGTCGGGCTCGGAGTCCTTATCCAGGTTGATGACCTTAGCGTAGCAGCCGCCCTCGAAGTTAAAGACGCCGTTGTCGTCCCAGCCGTGCTCGTCGTCGCCGATCAGCAGGCGCTTCGGGTCGGTGGACAGAGTGGTCTTGCCGGTGCCGGACAGACCGAAGAAGATGGCAGTGTTCTTGCCGTTCATGTCGGTGTTGGCAGAGCAGTGCATGGAGGCCATGCCCTTCAGCGGCAGATAGTAGTTCATCATGGAGAACATGCCCTTCTTCATCTCGCCGCCGTACCAGGTGTTGATGATGACCTGCTCCTTGCTGGTGATGTTGAAGGCAACGCAGGTCTCGCTGTTCAGGCCCAGCTCCTTGTAGTTCTCAACCTTAGCCTTGGAGGCGTTGTAAACAACGAAGTCAGGCTCAAAATTAGCCAGCTCCTCAGCGGTGGGCTTGATAAACATGTTGGTGACAAAGTGTGCCTGCCAGGCCACCTCCACGATGAAGCGGATAGCCATGCGGGTGTCCTTGTTGGCGCCGCAGAAGGCATCGACGACGAACAGGCGCTTGTTGCACAGCTCCTTCTTGGCGATGTCCTTCACGGCAGACCAGGTCTGCTCGGTCATGGGGTGGTTGTCGTTCTTGTACTCATCGCTGGTCCACCAAACGGTGTCCTTGGAGTTCTCGTCCACGACGATGTACTTGTCCTTGGGGGAACGGCCGGTGTAAACGCCGGTCATAACATTGACAGCGCCCAGCTCGGTGACCTGGCCCTTCTCATAGCCGGTCAGCTCGGGTTTGGTCTCCTCCTCGAACAGCATCTCATAAGAGGGGTTATGCACGATCTCGGTCGTGCCGGTAATGCCATACTTAGTCAAATCCAGATTTGCCATGTTTACATATACCTCTTTCTCTATACTTTTGGCTGAATGGGGGACAAGGGGACTAAGTCAGCCTCCTAGTGCCCCATCCTGACATTTATTATACAAAGATTTCGGCATAAAAGCAAGTTCAAATTCTTTCAAAGATTGTGACATTATTGTAAAATAGTTTGAATTTTACATATTGTATCCCCGTAGGGGCGGATTCTATATCCGCCCGTGCCGTTCCGCATACCGCGCGGCCTGCGGGCGCATATAGAATGCGCCCTGCGTTGCAGGTGTACCAGCAAAAAAGGACGCACCCTCCGGCACGTCCCTTCTCAATATCATTTACGCATCCGAGCGCGAATACGCATTCTTCATGCCGCTGCTCAGCTCAAACAGGACCTTATTCAGGGCGTCCGTCGTCTCGGCCTTGACCATAGCGGCCAACTCCTCGTTGGCCTTGGTGCGCAGGGCGGCACGGGCGGCGGGGTCGGCCTCGCCGCGCTGGGCATCATCATAGGCGTTGATGATGCCGTTGGCTTTGCTGCCGACGCTCAGCGTGTAGCGCTCGATGTGGAACACCGATTTTGCGTAGGACGCATCGGCCATGGCGGCCAGCAGACGGCTGGCCCAGTAGAAGTTGTCGGTGGAGACATCGCCCGTCGTGTTGGACAGGTACTCCGGCGTCGTGTCCACGTTGGCGTAGAAGGGCGCCATCGTGTTGAAGGCGTTGGACGCAAAGGCCAGCCACTCCACGGCGCGGAAGTCCTCCGGTACGTCGGGGCGCATTTGCAGCAGTGCCATAAAGTCGTTGCGGTTCACGCCGATGGGACGGTAGATGCCCCTCTCGGAAGCCGTGGCCGCATAGGGGTCATACGGCGTGCCCTGATAATGGCTCGACAGCACGTACTTTACGTCCTCGGGCGTGATTTTTTTCTCGGGCACCATGCACCAGGGCAGGTCGTCGGAGCGCGGCGTAAAGTCGGCGTCCGGGCCGTCCCAGGCGAACGTATTGGGGTTGAAATAGCGCAGCATGTACCAGCCGCGGGGCGTGTTGTAGACATGGTCGGCATCGTCGTGGCTGCCGAAGGTGTCGCGCGGATTCAGCGCACCGTCCAGGGACAGGTCAAGATGGTACTTGTCGATAAAGCCGCGCAGGTCGGCGGAGCACATGAACTCCTTCTGCTCGCCCAGTGCGTCGTCCAGGTCGAGCGTGTCAAGGCCGAGCTGGTTCGGCATGACCACATAGACGTCATCGGGCACGCGGCGGGCCATCCAGTGGTGGCCGCCGATGGTCTCGAGCCACCAGACCTCGTCCACATCCTGGAACGCGATGCCGTTCATTTCGTAGGTGCCGTACTGTTCCAGCAGACTGCCAAGGCGCCGGACGCCCTCGCGCGCAGAGCGGACATAGGGCAGGACCAGATAGACAATGTCCTCCTCGCCGATGCCGCCCTTGACGAGCGGGTCAGCGCCCAGCACGCGCGGGTTGGAGGTGATGGTCTCGGTAGCCGTCATGCCGACGTTGGCCGCGTTGACGCCGCTGGCCGCCCACAGGCCCTTGCCCTCAACAGCGTTGGGTACCGCGGTAATGCGCAGGCCGCTGCCGGGCAGGGGGATCTCGACGCCCGAAATGACGGATTTATAGACCGCAGGGTAGTCCTGCGGCTGAAAAACGGTAAACTTTTTGGCAGTGAAATGGCCGGAGCCGGAATCGTCGTTGCGGGCGATCATCGTGGACCCGTCGTAGGACGCATTTTTGCCGACCAGAATGGTGGTGCAAGCCATGGTAAAATCGTCTCCTTTTATGTATCTGTAGACACCGCATTGTAGGGGCCGGGCACGCCCGGCCCGCGGGTTTCCCGCCGGTGTGTGCTCATGGGTAGGTACCGGGCCGGACATGTCCGGCCCCTACGGGCATCCCACTATCCCCCTATTATAGAACAATCTGTGCAAATTTCAACCGTCACATTTCCTGCGCCACGCCCTGCGCGATCACACCGCTCTGGTAGGCTTCGACCAGGGCTGTCAGGTCACGGATCAGCGCCTGCTTGCGCCCGCCCTCGTCGGTGTCGCGCACCAGAATGCGCTGGGGCGCAGTATAGATATACTCGCTCTTGCTGGCAATGTCCTCGTCCTCGTGGATGGCCTTGTCCACGCTCTCAAACGGCTGATGGGTGCGCAAGATCAACCCGCGGGAGTTATAGACCAGTGTGTAGCCGGCTATGCCGGTGCGCCGGTGGTAGGCACGGCAGAAGCCGCCGTCAATAATGATGAGCCGTCCGCCGCCCTTGATGGGGCTTTCCCCCTCGATAGCGCGGACCGGGACATGGCCGTTCACGATGTGGCTGCCCTCGCCGGACAGGCCAAATTCGCGCAAAATATGCTCGGCGGTGCGCGGGTCGGCAATGTGCCTGTAGTAGGGGTCCTTGATCTCCACCTGGGCCGCCGGGTCGGCAATATAGAGCCGCTCAAACGTCGTCATGGCGCTGCGGCCAAACAGCGGCGATTTTGCCCCGCACCACAGGTACCACAAAAAGTCCTGTCCGGCCAGCCGTGCCGGGCTGCCCGCGGGCGCGCTGTAGCCCTGGCGGGCGCGGCGGTCACAGTAGTCGAACAGCTGCTTGCCGCTGCGGGCGGTGCCCTCAAACCGAATGGCCGCAAACGCGCCGTCCTCGGTCATCGGCACTGCGCCGTGGTAGAGCAGATTGCCGTTGCACATTTTATAAAACGCGCCGTGGGCGTACAAAAATTGCACATGGCGCTGCAGGCGCTCGCTCTCGGCAAAACTGCGCACCAGCTCGGCGGTGATCTTTTCCTCGTCGGCAGTCAGCGCGGCGGGGTTGGCCGGGTCAACGGTGGGAAAGTCGCAGTCCAGCAGGGGATAGGTCGTGCCGAAATAGTCCACCGTGCCCGCGGCAAAGTCAATGTGGTTCAAAAAGTCGCGGCCCTGCAAATCAAAATCCGGGTTGCGGGCAATGACCTGCGCCTCCAGCTTGAGCATCATAACGGTCACGGCCTTGTGCATCCGCGCGGCGGCGGTCAGGTCGCCTGCCGCTGTGCGCTGGTCGGCGTGGGGCAGCCAGCGCGAAACATCGGAATCCGCGTAAGTATGCTGGGCAAAGCGCTCCAAGCGGCGCAGGCTGATGCCGTAGCCGCCCTCCAGCGTGTCCAGATTGTTGTAGGCCAGCGTTGTTTTCAGCACGGTCATAATGCAGAGCGGGCTGCCCGCTGCCGCGCCCATCCAAACCACGTCGTGGTTGCCCCACTGGATGTCCACCTGATGATGCGCCATCAAACTGTCCAGAATGCGGTCCGGGCGCGGGCCGCGGTCAAACAGGTCGCCCACAATGTGCAGACGGTCCACGGCCAGCCGCTTGATGACCTCGCAGAAGCGGATAATATAGGCGTCGGCGCGGTCATAGCGGATGATGCTCTCAATGATCTCGCCGTAATACTGGTCCTTGTCGTGGTCCTCAAAGTGGGCGTGAAGCAGCTCGTCGAGGATGTAGCCGCAGTTCTGCGGCAGACAGCGGCGCACATGGTCGCGGGTATGCTTGCTGGACACGAACCGGCACAGGTCGATGAGCCGCAGCAGCGTCATACGATACCAGGCGTGCAGGTCTTTCTGGCGGGCTTTCAGTTCGGGCAGCTTCTGATTGGGATAATAGACGAGCGTCGCCAACTCGGCACGCTCCTCGGCGGGGACACCGTTGCCAAGCACCGTGTCGATTTTTTCACGGATGACGCCCGATGCGCTGTTTAATATATGTACGAACGCTTCGTGCTCGCCGTGCAGGTCACTCATGAAGTGCTCGGTGCCCTTGGGCAGACGGAGCAGGGCCTCAATGCGGATGATCTCGCTGGCCGCGGCGGCCACGGTCTGGTATTTCTGAGACAGCAGGCGCAGATAGCGCAGATGCTCATCGGAATATTGCACGGGCAGGACCTCCCTGTACTTTTCTTTCATCTATATGGAATTATAGCACACCTTGCGGCAAAACAAAAGGCCGCAGCCCGGAATTTTGGGCTGCGGCCTGATGATTTTTAGGGCAGGGACTCTGTAGGGGCGGATTCTATATCCGCCCGTGGACGTTTACCCTGCGTTCGTCTTTTTTCACAACGGGATGCTGCCAAGCGGGCGCATATAGAATGCGCCCCTACGGTGCAGCATGGCTGCACATTTTTTTGCAATCACTCGATCTCGATCAGCGTCTGCTTCGGCTCGAGCTTCTTGGCCTCGGCCTTGGGCAGATGCAGGGTCAGGATGCCGTTCTCAAACTTAGCGCTGATGTCCTTGGGCTCCAGCTCCTTGCCGACAAAGAAGCTGCGTGCGCAGCTGCCGGTAGCACGCTCCTGGCGGATATAATGGCCCTCGTTGTCCTTGTCATCCAGCTCCTCATTGCGCTGGGCGCTGATGGTCAGATAGCCGTTGTCCAGATCCAGCTTGACATCCTCTTTCTTGAAACCGGGCAGATCAACGAACACATCGTAGCTGTCCTTGTTCTCGCGGACATCGGTTTTCATCACATTGGCGGCACGTTTGCCAAACATACCGCGAGGCGCAGCGGCCTTCATGGCACGGTCAAAATCGTGCTCCCAATCGTTGCTGAACAAATCATCCATCAAAGCCTCATTGAACATATACGGAACCATCATCATAAGTCATTCCTCCAATTTTCATCGGCCGCCCGTTTTGTTTGTGAGCGGTTGACTTTTGATATACATTGTTGCGTTCCCTTTGGGGATTCGGTTCTTCCGTTCCTCTTTCCCTTGGAACGCCTCTATAATAGCACTGAATATTAGCACTGTCAATAGCAGAGTGCTAATGTTTACATGTTATGTAATGTTTGTTCACAAAATATGTAATAAGTTTGAAAACATGCCATAGCAACGTTGCAATTGAGATTTGCCTGTAGGGGCCGGGCATGCCCGGCCCGGCACTTACCCGCAAGTGCCCGCCTATGGGAAGCCTGCGGGCCGGGCAGCCCCGGGGCAGCCTTTGCTTTCTAAAACCTGCTCACGGGGGGGGGAGAAGGCTTCTCATCTTTACATTATGTCGTATTCAATCGGCGTCTCAAACAGCCGTGCCGCCTTCTCCCGGTCCTCGGTCTGGCCCAGCGCCCACATCAGCTTGACGGCGACAGCCTCGGGGGTCATGTCGCGGGCCTCCAGGACGCCGGGCAGCTCACCGACAGCGCGGCCCACCTCGTAGACGGCCAGGTCACACCCCTCATGCGGGACCTGCGTGGTAAACACCGCCAGCCGCCCGCTCTCACACCAGCGGCGCAGGGCGGCGAACATCTCGCCGTGCTCCCCGCCCGGCAGGCCGCCGACGCCGAAGCTCTCCAGCACCAGTGCGCGGTAGTGCGGGGCCAGCAGCGGGATAATGTCCGCCCGCATGCCCGGCACAAGCCGCAGCACAAAAACGGCGGGCTCAAGCCTTTCATAGAACCGCACGGGCGGCTGTTCCGTGGGGCGGCGCAGAAACGTCACCAGCCGCGTATCGCGGAACACCGCGGTCTCGGGGTAGTCGATGCTGGAAAACGCATTGAAGCTGCGCGTCCGCGTCTTGCGCGCGCGTGTACCCAGAATGACCTTGTTGTCAAACACAAGCTGCACGCCCCATGCGCCGTCGCTGACCGCGTAGACGAACGCGCGGTAGAGGTTGTTGCGCGCGTCGGTATCGCGGTTGTAGATGGACTTCTGGCTGCCGGTCAGCACAACGGGCTTCGCGCTGTTCTGCACCATGTAGCTGAGCGCCGCGGCGGTGTAGGCCATCGTGTCTGTGCCGTGGGCAATGACAAAACCGTCGCAAGCATCATAATTTTCTTTGATGCAGCGCACGATGCTCTGCCACTGCGCAGGGCCGACGTTCGTCGAATCCAGGTTGAACACTTGCACAGCGCTGACCTCGCACAGGTCAGCCAGCTCGGGCACGCAGGCCAGCAGCTCCTCTGACGTGATGGCCGGGGCCAGCCCGCCCGCCGCCGTAGGGCGGCTTGCAATCGTCCCGCCTGTGGCGAGAAGCAGAATTTTTTTCATCAAAATACCTCTTTGGCTTCCCCCTCGGGGGAAGCTGTCCGCAAAGCGGACTGATGAGGGCAGAGTCCGCCTTATAGCCTATTAACGGGTAATATCCGGTGACTTTCCCCTCATCCGCCCTCGGTCGGGGCCTCGGGCACCTTCCCCCTCGGGGGAAGGCTCCTCTCATTTCACTCCGCCCACATCAGATGCCGCTCCGCGACGACCTGGGCGTCCAGTGTGCGCGGACCTGCCGCAAAGCGCACGGTCACGCGGCGGCCCGCAACGCTTTCCACGGTGCCGGGGCCAAAGACAGCATGCCGCACATGGGCACCGACGGCGGTGATGCTTTCCACATCCACAGGCGGCAGCGGGGCGCGTGCCGCGGGCGGGGGTGTGCGGCGGCCCGCGGGCTCGGCGTCGTGGCGTTTGCGGTGGCCGGGCAAACCGGACAGCACCTCATCCACAAAGGTCGAGCGCTCCGCCGCGCAGTCAAACAGCACCAGCTGCTGCCGCGCGCGGGTCATGGCCACGTAAAACAGCCGCCGGTCCTCCTCATACTGCTGTGTCTCGCCGGGCGTGCGGCAGCACAGCTCCGGCTTGGCGGGCAGAATGCCGTCCAGCACATCCAACAAAATGACCCGGTCATATTCCAGCCCCTTGGCCGAGTGGATCGTCGAAAGCAAAAACCTGCACCCGGGCGGATTTTCATGGTTTTGTATGATGCTGCGCAGCTTTTCCAGCCGCCGCAGCAGGTGCCGCGGCGTCGGCTCCTGTGCGCCGAGCATTTCCAGCACGGCCAGCTTCGTGCGGTCCATGCCGTTTTTGTCCAGATATTTGCCGTAGCCCAGCTGGTCAGCCAGGAACCGCACCGCATCGTCCGCGGCCATTTTGGGCAGACGCGCCAAACCGTCCGCCACGTCAGCCATGGCGGCGCGGGTGCGCGGACGGATGCTGTCCTCATTCAGCAGGGCCGTCCAGCAGCCCTGCCCGTACCGCCGCGCCTGATTGCAGGCAAACAGCGCCTGTGCGCGGGTGACGGGCACGCCGAATTTGTAGTAGCAGCGCAGAAAAGTTTCCCCATCCGCGGGGTGTGCGGCCAGCGTGAAAATATCGGTCACATCGCGGACGATCTTGTTGGTAAAAAAAGTCTGGTCCACTGCCTTGCAGGCGTAGGGGATGCCCCGCCGCTCGCACAGGTCGATGATGGGCAGTGCGCTCTCGTGGTTGCGGAACAGCACCGCCGTTTCGGTATCGCAGTGCTGCGCCGTCTCAAACAAGAATGGCAGCTGGTCGGCGCGGCGCAGCACGGTGACGATCTGCAGCGGTGCGCCGGGACCCTGCGTCGGTGCGATGGTCTTGGGGCGGCGATAGCGGTTGCGCGCCACAAAGCGGTTGGCAGCCTCCAGAATCGGCTCTGTGGAGCGATAGTTCTGCTCCATCAGCAAAATCTGTGCGCCGGGATAGGTCTTTTCAAAGTCCATCAGCGCCTGGGGGTAGGCGGCGCGGAAGCCGTAAATGCTCTGGTCCTCATCACCGACCATAAAGATATTGCCGCTTTCCTGCGCCAGCACGCGGATAATTTCATGCTGTACCTTGGACGTATCCTGCGACTCATCGACGCAGAAATACTTGTACCGCTTGCGGAACGCTGCCGCAACCGCGGGCGCACCGCGCAGGATTTGCAGCGCAAAGCAGAGCTGGTCGTCGTAGTCCATTTTGTGCGCGGCCTTCAACGCCTTCTGGTAGCCGCGGTACAGGTCTGGCAGATTCTCAATGTCGGTTTCCAGCTCGTCCAATTCCGCGTCGGTCAGGCACATATTTTTAATGTAGGTGATGGCCGTGCGCAGATCCTTGACCGTGCTCTCGGCGGGGTACTCGTGGTTTGTGTCCTGCCATAGCCTCATGAGCAGCGGCGTGGTCTCGCTCTCATTGCGGATGAGTTCCGGTGGGGTACGGCCATACATGCGGCTGTACAGCGCGATGATGCGCGCCGCCACACCGTTGATGGTGCGGAACTCCAGCCGTGCGGCCAATTCGCCGCCGAACCGCGCAGCGAACCGGGCGCGCATCTCCTGCGTGGCGGCGACGGTGTAGGTCATTGTCAGGATGGCTTCCGGCGCAATGCCGCAGACCTCGGTCATATAGCCCAGCCGGGTGATGAGCACGGTGGTTTTGCCGCTGCCCGGCACCGCCAACAGCAGCACCGGGCCGTTGACCGCCTCCACCGCCGCGCGCTGCTGGTCGTTCAGGGCCGCCAGATGGGCCGTTTCAAATATAGCCTTGTCCATGGCAGCTCCTTTCGTGCAGTATAAATTGCCGCGCAGTAGGGGCCGCAGATGTACGGCCCGCAGCTTCACGGGGACGCCCGCTTATGGGCAGGCCGCGGGCCGGGCATGCCCGGCCCCTACAGTGTTTCCCTATTGTACCACACATCCCGCACAAAAGCAAAACAGCCGGTCCATGCCCTCCTTGCCGAGCAGTAATTGCGTGCGTGAAAACCGGTTTAACATGTATCGTTCCTCTCTCGCCCGTAAACGAGTTCTATGGGCAAAGCCGCGGGCCGGGCATGCCCGGCCCCTACTTCTCTATATCCCCACTATGCAGATGTGATTATAAATGTCAACCTTGCAAAGTGTAAAAACCTGCAGCATTTCAGCCCGCGTATTTTGTCACCCCCAAGTCTTGGATAAACGCGCACACTGTGGTACAATATGTAAGAAAGAGCAAACTCCCCATAACCAAAGGACGTCACCATGAAACAAGGCAATTTGAATATACGCTGCACCGAAGATTACGCGGTGCTGTACTGGGATAAACCCGCCGCCGCGCCCAGCGGGGCGGAATACACGGTCTCCCTGAACGGTGAGGCCATTGGCCGCACAGACCGCACCCATTTTACGATAGAGGGACTGAGCTACGGCAGTTCCTTCCGGGTGGACGTGGTCAGCGGCAGCTACTGCATCGGCTCGGCCACGCTGCAGTTCGGCAGGGAAAAACGCCGCATCGACATTACCGCCGCGCCCTACTTCTGCAAGGGCGACGGCCATATCCTGAACACCGACAATTTACAGCGGGCCATCAACGACTGCGGCGCGGACGATATTCTGTACGTGCCGGCGGGCGATTTCCTGACCGGCGCACTGCGGCTGCACAGCGATCTGGAAATTTATCTGGCCAAGGGCGCGGTCCTGCAGGGCACAACGAACATTCACGACTATTCGCCCCGCATCCCCAGCCGGTTTGAGGGCACCGAGATGCGCTGCTACTCAAGCCTTTTGAACGCGGGCGACATGAACCACAAGACCGGCCCGAACTGCCGCAATATCATCATCCGCGGCAGGGGCACGATCTGCGGCGGCGGGCAGGAGCTGGCCCGCAAGATCATTGAGGACGAGCGCGCCCGCATCAAGAGCTTTCTGGACGACAACCGGGAGCTCGTCGAAAGCTGCGAGAACAGCGACACGATCCCGGGCCGCGTCCGCCCGCGGCTTATCAATTTAAGCAACTGTGAGAACGTCTGGATCAGCGGTATCACGCTGAAAAACGGCCCGTCCTGGAACGTCCACATGATCTACTGCGACGACATCCAGACCGACCACTGCACCTTTGTGTCCGAGGGCGTCTGGAACGGCGACGGCTGGGACCCGGATTCCTCAACGAACTGCACGCTGTTTGCGTCGGAGTTCTCCACGGGGGACGACGCTGTCGCCATCAAGAGCGGCAAGAACCCCGAGGGCAACGAAATCAACCGTCCCTGCGCGCATATCCGGGTGTTTGACTGCCGCAGCGACTGCGGCCACGGCATCTGCATCGGCAGCGAGATGAGCGGCGGCGTGGAGGACGTGCAGATCTGGGACTGTGATCTGGCAAACTCGCTGTCCGGCATCGAGATCAAGGCCACGCCCAAGCGCGGCGGCTATGTGCGCGGCGTGACCGTGCGGGACTGCATCACGCCCCGCGTCATGCTGCACAGCGTACCGTACAATGACGACGGTGTGCCCGCCGGTGCCCCGCCGAAGCTCGAGCACTGCTTCTTTGAGCGGCTGACTCTGACCGCCGAGGTGCTGGACCATGACCGCAGCCGACACGATGCCGCCCCGATCGAGATCGCGGGCTTTGACAAGCCGGGCTATGAGGTCGAGGACATTGTCTTTAAGGATATTACCATCACCAAGCCGTCCGTCGCCCTGCCGCTGGGGCTGTGCAAGGGTGTGACGCTGAGCAATCTTGCGTGTGTGAAGGAATAAGCCTAAAGCCTCCCTTTGACAAGGGAGGCCTTTCTCCCCACTTTATGAACAAATCTTAAAACTTCCTTACACCCTCTTGCACCGCGGTGCAGGAGGGTGTATTATTATCATGTTTTAATAATTAACACAAGCCAACTATTAACAGGAGGTGTTCACCAATGGGCACTGAAACCCCTTATCTGAGCGGGGTGTTCCGCTTTGTGGCGCGGCTGCACACACTGTCCAGGCGCGGGATGCGCATGGCACTGGCCGGGCAGCCCAAATGCCGCTATGGCATGCTGCAAAGTCTGTACAATCTCATTGAGCAGCACGGCTGCGACGGCGCGATCTATGTCTCGGACATTGCGCGGCAGATGCACCAGCCTATGCCGGCGATTTCCCGCGGACTGCGTCAGATGGAGCAGGACGGCCACATCGTCCGCGAGACAGACCCCAAGGACCGCCGCAAGACGCTGGTGCGCATCACCCCGGCAGGGGAGCGCGCCCGCAAAGCCAATGAGCAGGCCATGAACGACTACTTTGCCCGCATCATGGCGCGGCTGACCCCGGAGCAGCTGGCGCAGGCCAACGCCGTAAAGGACGCTCTGCTCGCCGCCATCGAGGCCGAGAACGCCGCTATGAAAACCGATTTGAAAGGAGAACCCCCGCATGACGAAAATTTTTAAGCAGCTGGGGCGGCACTGGGCGGCCTGCCTGGCCGTCGTTGCGCTGCTCATCGTGCAGGCATACTGCGATTTAAGCCTGCCCGATTACACAAGCAAAATTGTGGACACCGGCATCCAGCAGGGCGGCATTGAAAGCCCCGTGCCCGACACTGTCCGCAGCACAACGCTGCAGGCGCTCGAGCTGCTCATGTCCGAGGACGACGCCGCACTGGCGGACGAAGCCTACTCTGACCCCGACGCGGACGGTGTGCGCACACTGAACCCGGACGCGGACACCGCCGCGCTGGAAAATGCGTTCACAACGCCGGACGTTGTGCTGTACATGGCCGCGGCGAAGAATGGCGCCGCTGCCGCCGGTACCACCGACACCGTGGTTCCCACGGCCTATGACCTCGACGCCGTCGCCACGCAGCTGGCCGCCGCGTCCCGGGCCCCCGGCGCACGGGAAATGCTGCAGAGCCAGCTGACGGACGGTCTCGCCCAGCTGGACGAGACCGTCGCCGACAGCCTGTCCAGCCAGGCCATGCTGCTCGTCGCGCTGGAATATGACGCTCAGGGCATTGCCCATGACGTGCAAATGTCCTATCTGCTGCGCACGGGCGGCCAGATGCTGGCTTTAACGCTGCTCATGGTTGCCGTGGCAGTCGCCGTAGGCTTTATCGCGTCCCGCGTCTCCGCCGCCATTGGCCGTGACCTGCGCCGCGACGTGTTCAGGACCGTCGTCGGCTACTCCAACGCCGAAATCGAAAAATTTTCCACTGCTTCGCTGATTACCCGCACCACGAACGACATCCAGCAGGTGCAGTTCGTCTGCGTGATCCTGCTGCGCATGGTAGCCTACGCGCCCATTTTGGGCATCGGCGGCATTATGCACGTTGCCAGCGGCAACACGGGGCTGGAATGGATCATCTTTGTGGCCGTGGCCGCACTGCTGGCGCTCATCGCCGTTTTGATGAACGTAGCCATGCCGAAATTCAAGCAGATGCAAGTCCTGGTGGACCGGCTGAACCTTGTCAGCCGCGAAATCCTGACCGGCATTATGCCCATCCGCGCGTTCAGCCGCGAGGCATTTGAGGAAAAGCGCTTTGACAGGGCCAACACCGACCTGATGAAGACCCAGCTGTTCACCAACCGCACGATGGTCGCCATGATGCCGTTTATGACGCTCATCATGAACGGCACGAGCCTGCTCATCGTCTGGTTCGGCGGCAAGGCGATGGATCTGGGCAACATGCAGGTGGGTGAGATGATCGCGTTCATCACCTACACGATGCAGATCGTCATGTCGTTCCTCATGCTCTCGATGGTCGCCGTCATGCTGCCCCGCGCCGGTGTGGCTGCGGACCGCATTGACGAGGTCATCAAGACCCCCTCGACCATCCATGACCCCGCTGCGCCCAAGGCACTGCCCGCGGACGGCACCCACGGCGTTGTGGCGTTCCATGACGTCAGCTTCCGCTATCCCGGCTCCGACGAGGACGCACTCGAGCACATCAGCTTCACGGCCAGACCCGGCGAGACAACGGCTATCATCGGCTCCACGGGCTGCGGCAAATCTACGCTGCTCAACCTGATTCCGCGCTTCTACGATGTGACCGAGGGCAGCGTGACGATTGACGGCGTTGACGTGCGCGACATGACCCAGGCACAGCTGCACGACGAGCTGGGCTATGTACCGCAGAAGGGCGTGCTGTTCAGCGGCACGATCACATCCAACCTGAAGTTCGGCGGCGACCACATCACCGACGCCGACGCAGAGCAGGCCGCCGAGATTGCCCAGGCCACGGAGTTCATCTCCGCTAAGCCCGAGGGCTTCGACAGCCCGATTGCCCAGGGCGGCAGCAACGTCTCCGGCGGGCAGAAGCAGCGCCTTTCGATTGCCCGCGCCATTGCCAAGCACCCGCAGATCTATCTGTTTGACGACAGCTTCTCGGCGCTGGACTACAAAACCGACGTGGCGCTGCGCCGTGCGCTGAAGGCTAAAACCGACAACGCCACGGTCATTATTGTGGCGCAGCGCATCTCCACCGTGCTGCACGCGAACCAGATTTTGGTGCTGGATGAGGGCCGCCTCGTCGGCAAGGGCACCCATGCCCAGCTGATGGAAAGCTGCCCCGCGTATCAGGAAATTGCGCGCAGCCAGCTGAGCCAGAAGGAACTGAATTTGCAGAAGGAGGGTGAGTGATATGCCAAGACCCGGACGCATGACGACGGAGCGCGCCAAGGACTTCAAGGGCACGCTGCGCCAGCTGCTGGCCGCCATGAGCAAGTATAAGCTGTCGCTGGTCGTCGTCATTGTTTTTGCTGTTCTGTCAACCATTTTCAACATTGCAGGGCCAAAGATCCTGGCCAAGGCCACCACGGCGCTGGCCACCGGCTGGATCGCCAAGCTGCGCGGCGTGGGCGGCATCGACTTTGCCTACATCGGCAAGGTGCTGCTGTTCCTGCTGGGCATGTACCTGCTGTCCGCGGCGTTCAGCTTCATTCAGGGCTGGCTCATGTCCGGCCTGTCGCAGAAGGTCTGCTACGACTTCCGCGACCAGATCAGCAAAAAGATCAACCGCCTGCCGCTGGCCTACTTTGAAAAGCGCACCGTCGGCGAGGTGCTGTCCCGCATTACAAACGACGTGGACACGCTGGGCCAGAGCCTGAACCAGAGCGTGACCCAGCTGATCACCAGCGTTGCAACGATGGTCGGCGTGCTCATCATGATGCTGTCCATCAGCCCTAAAATGACGTTGATCGCCCTGCTGATCCTGCCGGTCTCGCTGGCGCTGGTGCTGGTGGTCGTCAAGTTCAGCCAGAAGTATTTCAAGGCGCAGCAGGCGACACTGGGCGTTGTCAACGGTCAGGTCGAGGAGGTCTACTCCGGCCACAACGTCATCAAGGCGTTCAACCGCGAGGCCGCCGTGCTGGACGACTTCAACGCCGCAAACGATAAGCTGTACGAATCCGCGTGGAAATCGCAGTTTTTGTCCGGTCTGATGCAGCCCATCATGAACTTTGTGGGCAACTTGGGCTATGTGGCCGTTGCCATCGTCGGCAGCATTTTTGCCGCAGCGGGCGCCATCACCATCGGCGATATTCAGGCATTCATCCAGTACGTCAAGAACTTCACCCAGCCCATCCAGCAGCTGGCGCAGGTGTCCAACATGCTGCAAAGCATGACCGCCGCCGCCGAGCGCGTCTTTGAATTTTTGAACGAGCCCGAGGAGGACCAACTGGCCGACCCCGCCCGCCGCGCCGACCCCGCCTGCATCGACGGTCAGGTCACGTTTGACCATGTAAAGTTCGGCTACACACCGGAAAAGACCGTCATCCACAATTTCAGCTGCAATGTCAAGCCCGGCCAGAAGGTCGCCATCGTCGGCCCCACCGGCGCGGGCAAGACCACAATGGTCAAGCTGCTCATGCGGTTCTATGATGTGGATTCCGGCGAAATTTTGCTGAACGGCCACAACGTCAGGGACTTTGACCGCAGCGACCTGCGCGAGGGCTTCGGCATGGTGCTGCAGGATACCTGGCTGTTCAAGGGCACGATCATGGAGAACATCCGCTATGGCCGTCTGGATGCCACGGACGAGGAGGTCATTGCCGCCGCGAAGGCTGCAAACGCCGACCACTTTATCCGCACGCTGCCCGGCGGCTACCAGATGGAGCTGAACGAGGACGCCTCCAACGTCAGCCAAGGCCAGAAGCAGCTTTTGACGATTGCCCGCACGATTTTGGCTGACAACCGCATCCTGATCCTCGATGAGGCGACATCGAGCGTTGACACCCGTACCGAGCAGCGCATCCAGACGGCTATGGACCGCCTGATGCAGGGCCGCACGAGCTTCGTCATCGCGCACCGCCTTTCCACCATCCGCGATGCCGATTTGATCCTGGTCATGCGCGAGGGCGACATTGTCGAGCAGGGCACCCACGACGAGCTGATCGAAGCCGGCGGGTTCTATGCCGATTTGTACAACAGTCAGTTTGAGGATGTGACGGCGTAAGCCCAAAACAAAAAAGTCGACAGTGTGCCAAATCCGTTGCACGCTGTCGATTCAGACCGTCAAAAGAATTGCATTCCCGCCTTATTGTGTGTGTAGGGGCGACCATTGGTCGCCCGCCAACTTACCGCAGCAACGCATTTTTCGGGATAGTTTCTTGCAAGGCAAACGGGCACGAGCGAGCAATGCTCGCCCCTACAAGAGTTTCTCGACAGTCTGAGCCACCCATTTATGAGCAGCATCCGCAGGGTCGCCCTCATCCGGCCCTACGGGCCACCTTCCCCCGCGGGGGAAGGCTTTTCTTTTATTGACACCCCTGCTATAATAATAACCAAAGGGGGCATTACCTGTGGATTATGCAAAACTTACGGCGCAGGCGCGGCAGGCTGCGGAAGAACTGCTGCAGGCTGCGCATCTCGAGACCGGGGACATTTTTGTGGTCGGCTGCTCCAGCAGCGAGATCATGGGCGGGCGCATCGGCAAGGATTCCAGCATGGAGGCTGCCGCTGCCGTGCTGGCGGGCGTGCTGCCGCCATTGCAGGAGCAGGGCGTCTATCTGGCCGCCCAGTGCTGTGAGCATCTGAACCGTTCTATCGTCATTGAGCGCGAGGCCGCGAAGGCCAACGGCTATCAGATCGTCTCGGCCATTCCGCAGCCCCACGCGGGCGGCAGCTGGGCCACGAACTGCTGGCAGCACTTTAACGACCCCGTCCTTGTGGAGGAGGTCAGGGCCGCCGCGGGCATGGACATCGGCGGTACGCTGATCGGTATGCACCTGCGCCGCGTGGCTGTGCCGGTGCGCTTGTCGATGGACCACATCGGGCAGGCAATTCTGCTTTGCGCCCGCACCCGTCCGCCGTTCATCGGCGGTTCCCGCGCCGTTTACAGTCAGGAGGAAGTGCGATGATTCCCGAAGCCCAGAAGCAGCAGATGGCCGAGGCCGTCGCGAAGATCCGTGAGACGATGGCCGCTGCCGCCAAGGCCGCAGGCCGCGACCCGGCAGAGGTGCGCCTTTGCGCCGCCTGCAAGACCCGCACGGTGGAGGAGGTGCGCTACAGCGCCGACCTGCCCATTGACCTTTTCGGTGAAAACCATGTGCAGGAGCTGGTCGAAAAGACCGACGCGAACGCCTACAACGGCAAGCCCGGGCACTTCATCGGGCATTTACAGACGAACAAGGTCAACAAGGTCGTAGGCCGCGCCGCGCTGATCCAGAGCGTGGACAGCACGCGCCTTTTGGATAAGATCGATGCCGCCGCGGCCCGTCTGGGGCTGGTGCAGGACATTCTTGTCGAGATCAACATCGGCGAGGAGGCCAGCAAGAGCGGCGTGGACGCCGACAGCCTGTTCCCGCTTTTGGAGGCTGCCGCCGCCAGGGAGCACATCCGTCTGCGCGGCCTGATGGCGATCCCGCCCGCCGACGCCGACGACACCGAGACCCGCCGTTTTTTTGCACAGATGCGGGAGCTTTTGGCCAGAGCCGACGCCCAGCACTATGACCGGGCACAGATGGACATTCTGTCCATGGGCATGAGCCACGACTACGCCGCCGCCATCGCCGAGGGCGCGACCATCGTCCGCGTCGGCACGGCGATTTACGGTGCACGGGATTACAGCAAAAAAGCATAATTTCAGGCTTCCCCCTCGGGGGAAGCTGTCCGCGAAGCGGACTGATGAGGGCAAAGCTTCCGCAGCCGCCCGTTCACGGGATTTTGCCGCAGACTCGCCCCTCATCCGGCCCTTCGGGCCACCTTCCCCCTCGGGGGAAGGCTTTTTTATTTTCTCCCCCTGTATTCCCGCGGCGTCATCCCGTACCGCTTTTTGAACAGACGGTTGAAGTAGGACAAATTCTCAAATCCGCATTGCTCCGCAATCGCCAGCACAGTATCGCTGCCGCTGCGCAGGGCATCGGCGGCGGCGTTCAGGCGTTGCTCGTTCAGGTATTCGGTAAAGCCCTGGCCGGTCATTTTCTTGAACCAGCGCATAAAATGGCTGGGGCTGCATCCGCAGGCCGCCGCTGCGTCGGTCACATGCAGCGCCCCCGCGTAGCCCTCATTCACAAGCTGCACCACGGTTTTCAGCCGCCGGGTATCGGGGGTATCGGCAGGGGGCAGGTCTCCGGCGCGGCCCACCAGCGCCGCCAGAAACAGCAGCAGTTCGCCCTTTATACAGAGTTCATATCCCACGTCTTTGATCTTGTTGAATTCCTCCGCCGCGTGCAGGCACCGCACCGCCCAGTTGTAGCCCCAGTCTTCCGGGCCAAGGCGCATGGGCAGAGCCAGACGTCCGCTCTGCAGCGGCAGCAGGTACTTCTCGGCACAGATGTCACCGGCACCGCCCAGCAGCTCCAGCTCAAAGATGATGTTTTCATATTCCATTGCCTCACCGGGCAGCTGGCGCAGGGCGTGCAACACGCCGGGGGCAAACACGTAAATGTCGCCCGCCTGTGCCGTGTAGGTCGTCAGCCCGGCCTGCACGATGCCGCGCCCTTTTTTGACAAAGACCAGCTCCATACTGTCCTGCCAGTGCAGCGCCACCTGCGGGAAGTCCTTCGGGATCGTACACGGGTAGATATTGAACGGGAACCACGCGGCTCCGTGTTGCTTTGCTTCGCGCAAACGCTCTTGTTTCGCCATATTTTCACCTCGAATGATAGTATTGTACCATAAGTTGCGGGTATTTTGCAAGTCAGATGCACGTTTTGTGTGGTATAACCAAGTTGTACCCAAGAAGCCCATACACGAATGGAGGGAACCTCTTATGAATATGACTGCTGCGATGGAAGCCAGAACCAACAAGCCCCTGACCGCCTGCACGGATCAGGAAATCTATCTAGCCCTGCTGGACATCGTCCGCGAACAGAGCGCCGCCCGCGTCCGTCCCGTCACGGGCCGCAAGCTCTACTATATCAGCGCCGAGTTTCTGATCGGCAAGCTGCTGTCCAACAACCTTATCAATTTAGGGCTGTACGACGACACCCGCGCCGCGCTGGCCGCTGCCGGGAAAAACCTGTCCGATATTGAGGAGGTCGAGCCGGAGCCAAGCCTTGGCAACGGCGGGCTGG